>ORMF010492293.1_pt1 | contig 10552 bp, 12 predicted proteins | sample 1779871 | NCBI WGS metagenome assembly ORMF01 (sample SAMEA104232316, study PRJEB22302) | groundwater metagenome | biome: forest; feature: aquifer; material: groundwater | place: USA | collected 2011-08-07 | depth 5.4 m
GAACGGCAGCGACTTCCAGACCGCGCCCGAGAGCGTGAACGTCTGGCCGTCGACGACGTCCCACGCCTGGACGACGTGCACGATCGAACAGCCGCGGCCGTCGATCAGCACGATCGCGGTGCCGACGGTCATAACCAGCCCTCCGCTTTCGCGATGGCCGCGAGGGCGGCCTCCTTGGCTTTCACAATCGAGAGCGCGGTGCCGATCTGCATCTGCACCGGTTCCGGCATCGTCTCGGCCATCGCATCGAACGCGGCGAGCCAGAGCCGGCAGGCCGCGATCCCGTCCTTCGCGGCGGACAGCATCTGCGCGTCGGCTTTCGTGGCGATCGACTCGCAGATCAGCTCCCCGCCGTAGTACGCGCGGTCCGCGTCGTGCATCCCGCGTCCGTGCACGGGCGCGTCACTGACGACACACCCGGTCAGGCCCACGCGCCACGTCCCAGCCGTCAGCAGGCTCATGCGCGAATCCTCTTCTCGAAGCTGAGGCACCGCGGGCAGAGATCGGCCTTCCAGCCCTCCACGAGCTTGGGCTGGTACCGGCAGTGCTCGAAGTGCTCGATCGCCTGTTGCATGAGGTGATGCCACGTCGCGTGCGGCATCTCGGCCGGCCCCCAGGCGAGGTAGTGCGTGTAGTAGTCGCACTGCTGCGCGCGGCATTCCCACCACTGCCGCAGCGCGTACCGCAGACGTCGAAGCCATCGCATGGCTACATCCCTCCTGGGGGTATGGTAGCCGTGTCAGGACGTATTTGTCCAGACGTTAGAGCCTGTCCGCAGAGGACATTCGGGCCGTGCGCGCCACACTGTGGACAGTCCGCCGCGACGAATCCCCGCATCGCTTTCACGGCGCGCGTGATCGGCATCGGCAACTTCCACTGCAGTTCCCATTGAAAAGCGCATTTCGCACAGTGCACCGTCATCGGAGGACCTCGCCCGTGCAGTACAGGCGCGTGAACCCGTGCGCGCGACATTCGCGGTACCGCAGGACGCTCAGGGCGAGCGCGCCAACAATCACCAGCGCACCGACGACGACCACGGTCTTCATGCCGCGCGCTCCCGATCGTCGGCGAGCGCGCGAAGCACGCCGACGGCGACCACGGCCTCCTGCGGCCCGATGACGTCTGCGACCACCGCCCACATGGCCTCGAAGGACGCGGCGGCGTGGCGATCGAACTCATTCGAGGGCTGCACGCCGACGGGCAACAGGACCGTCGGCGACGGGCCGCCCTGGCTGAGCGTTGGCCCGCGCTTGACGATGACGGAGACGGCCGGCCCGAGCGGCACCGTCTCGTGAAACTCGCCCGGCTCCATGCTGTAGGTGTTTTCGAGCGGGTCACTGCCGCCGCCGATATACGACGACGACTCCTCCGCCAGCGTGACCACCGCGCCGTCGGGCGCGAGCACGGTGTCCTCGCCATGGCGCACGCGCGCCCGGTGCGGTTGGTAGAGGGTGCGCGCGCGCGCCGTCCCTACGAGCTGGCCCCCTTCATACGGCCGCACGCTGAACGTGCGGTGATTCAACGTGCCGACCAGCACGCGGCTGGTGAAGCTGAACGCGTGATCGTGAATCGGGGTCTGGACGTGTTGGCGCGGGATCCGGGGGTCACCCCAGACGTGCAGGCGCACCGTCGGCGTGATGTCGATCTGGAGGAAGCCGTTCGCGTGGACGCGCGGCGAGTACGGCGTCTGCAGCGACCGCAAGTAGGCGACGAGCGTCATGCGCCTGCTCCAATGCGCTTACAGGCATACGATGCGTACACGCGAATGTGAACGCATTCACCGCCGACGCCCTCCGGCGCACGGCGCTGTGCCCACTTTTGTGTCAGATCGCTGGCTGAATCATGCTGAACTGAGATGAATCCTGCCGGCGAGGAAACGGTGAAACCGGCAGGATTTGCGAATAAATGGAAAGATTGGTCGGGATGACTGGATTCGAACCAGCGACCCCCTGACCCCCAGTCAGGTGCGCTACCAGGCTGCGCCACATCCCGAATCTTGACCGGCGGGCCAGAAGGACCCGCCCTACGTGCTGCGGGCGGACCTGAAGGTCCGCCCCTACGAACGCCGGGCCTAGTGACGGGCGCTCACCCGCCGCTTGTTCTTCGAAGGCTTCGCCGCCGCGCTTCGGGACGGCGTCTTGCTCCGCGTCGTCGTGCCCTTGCCACGCTGCGTGACGGCGCGAAGGCCGCCGTTCGTAGCGAGGGCGGCCGGCGCGGTTAACTGATATTCCGCTGGAGCGCTATTCAACAGCTGCAGTAGCGACTTCAACCCGTCGCGCACGTGGCTGATCCGCTTGCGCGCATCCGCGCCGAGCACGGCAATGACTTCGTTCGCATCTGCCTTGGCGATCGATTCCGCCGGTCCTCCCGCCTCGAGGCGCCTCCGGGCGCCGGAGAGCGTGAGCCCCTCTCCGAACACGAGCTGCTTGATCCGGAGGACCTGATCGACATCCGCCTGCCGATAAAGGCGTCCGCTGTCGTCTGCCTTTTGAAGCCCGATCCCGGGAAACTCCTTCTCCCACGACCGCAGCACATAGGGCTGGAGCTGCACGATCTCGCAGACCTCCGCCACCTTGTACAGCTTCGGTATCACTCGCACGAGTATAACAGGAGCTACAGCTGCGAGGGCTGCGGCCGCCGACGGTTTACGCCTCCGCTGCTGGCCTTCGCCGCCCGCCGCGCTGACGTTCGGCGCGGCGCCGCACGTGCACCCGAATCGGGGACCCCACAAAACCGAACTGATCCCGCAGCTGGTTGACCAGGAACCGCTCATAGGAAAAATGGAACGTGGTCGCGACGTTCGTGAAAAAGACAAACGTCGGCGGTGCAACACTGGTCTGCGCCGCATACAGGATGCGCACATGCTTGCGGCCGGGGCTCGCCGGTGGGTGCGCGGCCGTGACGCTTTCCACGAACTTGTTCAGGACGGGGGTCGGTACACGTTTTCGACGCGATTCGGCCACTTTGTCTATGGTCTCGAGGAGCTTCGGCGTGCGCTCGCCTGTGGCGGCGGAGATGTGCAGCACGGGAGCGTAGTCCAGGAACTTGAGCTGGCGTCGCAGCTCCTCGTCGAAAACCTCGGCATCGACGCCCCGCGCCTTCATCAGGTCCCACTTGTTGGCAGCGATGATCACGCCGCGACCGGCCTTGTCCGCCTCTCCCGCAATGGCAGCGTCCTGATCAGTAGCGCCCTGGGTGGCGTCGACGACCAACACCACGATGTCCGCGTGTGCGATCGACCGTCGGGCCAGCAGCACGCTGAGAGATTCCACCTGCCCGGCACTCGCAACCCGTCCGGGCCGCCGGATGCCGGCTGTGTCGACGATGCGAAACTGACGACGGTGCCAGGTGAGCACGGAATCGACGGAATCCCGCGTCGTGCCGGGCACGTCGCTGACGATCATCCGCTCCTCGCGGAGCAAACGATTCACCAGCGAGGACTTGCCGGCGTTCGGCCGCCCGACAATCGCCACCGAGACTTCGGACATCGCCGGGTCGAACGCCTTTCTCTCGCCCGAATCTCCTTCGTCCTCACCCTCCTCACCCACCTCACTCGCCTTACCCGCCCCTCGCCCCGCCCGCAACGTGAGCTGCTCAACGATGGCTTCCAGCAGGTCTCCGACACCCTCGCCGTGCTCGGCCGAAAGCTCGAACACCGGGTCGAAACCAAGCTGGTAGAACTCCATCACGCCGCTGCGTGCCCGCTTGTCGTCCGTCTTATTGACCACGAGGAGGACGGGCGTGTCGACGGCGCGCACGGCCTCGGCAATGTCGCGGTCGCCGGGCACCAGACCTTCCCGTCCATCTGTAACCAGCACAAGGAGATGGGCCGCTCGGATAGCGCGATGCCCTCGCTGGAGGACGAGCTCGTGCAGCGGATCGCGACTCGCGCCGAACATGCCCCCGGTATCGACGAGCTCGAATGGCATTCCCTCCCATTCCATCTGGTGCGCGATCACGTCGCGCGTCGTGCCTGGAATCGCCGTCACGATCGCGCGCCTGGTTCGCGTCAACCGATTGAACAGCGTGGACTTGCCCACATTCGGGCGTCCGACGAGCACCACGGAAGGCAGATGTTTCGGCAAGACCTCGACTATCGCAGCTTTTGCGCCCTCGCGTCGAGCGAGGGACGCCAAATCACGCAGCGGCAAGCCCTTCCTTGACAGCGTAAGTGATTCTCTTTATAGTAGTTACAGGTTTCCCGCAAAGGGCGAGTCAGGATGATCAAGGTCGATATCGTCAACGAAGTTTCAAAGATCGCCGACATCACTAAAGTTAAAGCTGAGGTGGCGGTGGATGCCGTATTCGACGCCATGCGCATCTCGATGCAGCGGGGCGACCGGATTGAGCTGCGCGGCTTCGGTGTCTTCCAGGTGAAGCCGCGAAAGCGCGGCATCGGCCGTAACCCACGGACGGGTAAGGAAGTGCGCATCCCACCGGGGCGAACGATTCGCTTCAAGCCCGGAAAAGACCTGCAGAATCTCGGATAACTGTTTTCGTGGATTGCTGGCCGGGGCCTTGCACCCGGCCGCCGCCGATATGGGCCCGCCGACAACGCCCGACTTCCCCGACCTCGATCTGCCACCCGCCGATGTGCCTCGCGGCGGTCCAGCGCCGCTCAAGCGCGACCTAGTGTTGCCCTCGTTTCCTACTGCCAGACCGCGCGAGCGTAAGTGGAAGTACCTGCTGCTTTTGGTCGCTACCTTTATCAGCACCACCTGGGTCGGTGGCTCGCACTATCAGGGATTTGTCCAGGACTTCGGGAACCGCGTCGTCAATCTTACGGGGATGGAGCTGCTGGCGAACGGCCTCTGGTACAGCCTGTCGATCCTAGGCATCCTGGGGGCCCACGAATTGGGCCACTACTTCGCGTGCCGGTACTATGGCGTGGACGCCTCCATGCCTTACTTCCTGCCGGCTCCGCTGCCGCTGACCGGCACGCTCGGCGCGTTCATTCGCATCCGCCAGCCGATTCCCACGAAACGGCAGCTGTTCGACATCGGCATCGCCGGCCCGATCGCCGGATTCCTGGTGGCGGTGCCCGTGCTCCTGCTAGGGATCAGCCTATCGACGGTGGTGCGAATGCCCGTGGACATCGAAGGTGTCGTGGAGCTCGGGGAGCCTCTCCTGTTTCGGGTGATTTCCTGGCTGCGCTGGGGAACACCCCCCGAGGGCTACTCCGTCAACATGCACCCAATGGCGTTTGCCGCCTGGTTCGGTCTGCTGGCCACCGCTCTGAACCTGTTCCCGATCGGCCAGCTTGATGGCGGGCATATTTCCTACGCCGTGCTCGGGCGATGGTCCACGGCGATTACGCTCGCAATGGTCCTCTGCCTCATCGGGCTCACATTTGTTTCCGCTTCGTGGATGGTCTGGACGTTCCTGACGATTGCGATGCTGTTCGCGTTCGGCCCGCGGCATCCGCGCACCATTGACGAGGATGTGCCACTCGACCGCGGCCGGATCTGGCTCGCTGTTTTCGCGGTGATCATGTTCATCCTCTGCTTCACGCCGTCGCCGATCGAACCACTCGACGTCATCGCCGGCCCATAAGCCGAGCAGCGCTAAAGCACCGCTCCACCGAACCAAGCACTGCTCCACCCAAACGGATCGACCGCCGCATCCCATGAATTGACATGGTGGAGCAGCCCCTTTCAGGGCTGCTGACGGCTGCCAACGTTGCCTCGTACCCCGGGCTGGTGGTTTTACAGAACTGACAGCGGGTCGACGTCCACCGTCACTCGCCGGCGCACCTCGGGCAATCCATCCAGGACGATTTTCAACGCCTCGCGCATCGCCGCGCGTCGTGTGCCTTTGAGGAAGAACTGCACACGATGCTCTCCGCGCAGGCGCGCGAGAGGAGCCGGCGCCGGGCCGAGAATGACGAACCCCCCAGTCCCCGACGCCGGCGCCAGGCGCCCGACGATCTCGCGTGCCGTCGTCATGGCCGCGTCGAATGTGCGGCCGCGCACGACCGTATTGATCATGGCAACCATTGGCGGATAGCGGAGCCCGCGCCGGTACTTCAGCTCGTGCTCGAAGAACGCACCGAAGTCCTGACGGCAGGCAAGCTGGACACTGTAGTGCTCAGGGAACAGGGTCTGAACGATCGCCTCGCCTGCGCGCTCGCCGCGGCCGGCCCGGCCGGCCACCTGCGTCAGGAGCTGAAATGTGCGCTCCGCGGCGCGGAAGTCCGCCAGGCCGAGACCGACGTCGGCCGAGATGACCCCGACGAGGGTGACCCGTGGAAAGTCGTGGCCTTTCGCGATCATCTGGGTGCCAACGAGGATGTCGAGTTCGCCCTGAGCGAACTTCCCTAGCAGCGCTGCCAGCGTGCCGCGCCGACGAACCGAGTCGCGATCGACCCGGCCGATACGCGCCTCGGGAAACCGCTCACGGAGCTGCTGTTCGACCTTCTCGGTGCCGAAGCCGGCCTGATCGAGGTACGGCGCCGCACATTTCCGGCACTGCACCGGCACGACGACCGAGTAGTTGCAGTAGTGGCAACGGGCACGCCAAGTCGGGGATTGGGGATTGGGGATTGGGGATTGGGGAGCCCGCCCCCTGATGCTGTGCACGGTCAGGGAGACGCTGCAATTGGGACAATCGAACGTATCGCCGCACTGTCGGCAGAAGACCGCCGTTGAGAAGCCCCTGCGGTTGAGGAGCACCACTACCTGTTCGCGCCGCGTCAGCCTGGCCTCGATCGCGGAAGAAAGCGCGCGGCTGATCACGACATCAGGCCCCTCTTCTGCGATCTCCTCGCGCATGTTCACGACGGTCACCGCGGCAAGCGGCCGATCGAGGACCCGGCGTTCCAGAGCGACGTGCGCGTATTTGCCGGACATCGCGTTCTGGAACGACTCCATCGACGGCGTCGCCGACCCGAGCACGACAAGCGCCCCCGCGGTGCTCGCGCGCACGATCGCGACATCGCGGCCGTGGTACCGCGGCGATTCTTCCTGTTTGTACGAACTGTCGTGCTCCTCGTCGACCACGATCAGCCCGATCCGCTCGAGGGGGGCGAACACCGCAGAGCGGGTGCCCACCACGACATCCACATCGCCGCGACGAATCCTCTGCCACTGGTCATGGCGCTCGCCCTGGCTGAGCCCGCTGTGCTGGATAGCCACGCGCGATCCGAATGCACCGCGGAATTGGGCGGCCATCGACGGCGTCAGCGCGATCTCAGGAACGAGGAGCAGCACCTGCCGCCCGGCACGGCAGATCTGGTCCGCCAGCCGCAGGTAGATTTCTGTCTTCCCGCTGCCGGTCACGCCGTGCAACACCGCCGCTCGGAACTCGTCGGTCTTCGCAAGGGCCGTGAGCTGGTCGAGGGCATCCCGCTGCTCGACTGTCAGCTCCCGGGCCGGATCGGTTGACGTGGGACAGACGGCGCCCTCGAAGGGGTCGCGTTCATCTCGATCATCCGTCACCGACACCAGGCCCCGTGTGCGCAATCTGGCAATCACGTCGGACCCGATCCCGCGCGAACGTAGCTCCGACGCCGGTAGGCCCGTTGGCGACGCAGCGATCTCCTGCAGCGCTGTGAGCTGACGGCTGCCCGGTTTGAGCCCCTCGACTTTCGTTCGCGGTTCTCCGAGGGCAGTCGAAGTGAGCCGGCTAAAGCCCGCCCCCACGGACGGTTCGGTCGCTGTCCCCTCAGTCGTGGGGGCCGGCGCCAGCCCTTCAGTCGTGGGGGCCCGCTTTAGCCGGCTAGCGGACATCGCCGCTTCGAGGCCATGCGCCGTCGCCGTGATCACGCGATGCGTCTTGTACGAAGATGCGCGCTCACGGGCGCCCGGCGGCAGCGCGACGCCCACGGCGTCACCAATCCCCGCCATGTAGTAGTCCGCCACCCACGTGCAGAGCTCCACCACGGCGGGCGGCAGGAACGACTCGTGGTCCAGGACGCCGTGGATGTCCTTCACCTCCGCGGCCAACGCCTCCGGCGCGTCTTCCGCAGCGGCGTGCGCCACGACGCAGCCGGTCACCACGCGCTTGCCGAGCGGCACGCGTACCCTGGCGCCAACCGGTGGAAGGCGAAGGGAGTCGGGGACGCGATAAGTGAGAAGGTCGAGGAAGGGGACGGGGACTGCGACGGAGATTAGCAAAGCTGAATGCGAAATGCTGAATGGAAAGACCCATTCTAGATTGATTCAGTATTCGCAATTCAGAATTGCTGGTCCGCTCGCTCCGTCAGGAGCACGCGAACTCTCTTCATGTCCTCCCAGACGTCGCGCTTCGCAGACGGGTTCCGCAGCAGATACGCGGGATGGTATGTCGGCATCAGAATGGCGTCGCGGTACTTGAACTCTCTGCCGCGCAGCCTCGTAATCGGATCCGTCGTCTTCAACAGCGACTGCGCGGCGAACTTGCCGAGCGCGACGATCACCTTGGGCTTGATGGCATCAATCTGCCGAAAAAGAAAGGGCTCGCACTCGGCGACCTCGTCGGGCTCGGGATTCCGGTTGCCTGGCGGGCGGCACTTGATGACGTTGGCGATGTACACCTCACCGCGGGTCATCCCCATTGCCTCGATGATTTTGGTCAGCAGCTGTCCCGCACGTCCGACAAAGGGTTCACCCTGCAGGTCCTCATCGCCTCCAGGGGCCTCGCCGACGAACATCAAATCGGCATTCGGACTGCCGACGCCGAACACGATATGGGTACGTCCGAGACCATGCAGCTTGCACCGCGTGCAGTCACCGATGTCGGCACGAATCGCGGCGAGCGCGTCCGCCTGAGAGGCGAAGACAGACACGACACTGGGCGTGGTTTCTTCCCGAGCCTCATCGGAGACCACACCCGGTTGCGTGGCGGATGCGTCGGCACGCCTTCGCCATTCGGGGTCGCGGCTCACGCCGTCGACGCCAAGCTCCTTGAAGTATTCGAGGTGCGCCGCCAGCGCGTCGTGCGACACGTCAAGCCCGCACAGACGCGGGGCGCGGGACGGTGATGAGCCGCTCGATGCGATCGAGAATCGCCGCCGCCACGGCGGTCTTGCTCTGAAGAGGCACGTCCTGCACGTCGTCGGCGCCGACGAGCGTGACGGCATTGGTCTCGACGTCGAACCCCGCGTCGGCGCGCGAGACGTCGTTCGCCACGATCAGATCCACGCCCTTCCTGGCCAGCTTCTGCTGCGCTCGCGCGAGCACGTCCGTGGTGTCAGCGGCAAAGCCTACGAGCACCGCCGGGGCACCGATTCGGCTCCGCAGCTGCCCCAGGTCGGCCAGAATATCGGGGGTCCGTTTCAGGGTCAGCGTCAGCGGGCCCTCGGCCTTGGCGATCTTCTGGGGAGCCGCGCTCACGGGCGTGTAATCGGCCACGGCCGCAGCCATCACGACCACCTCGGCGTCCGCCGCCAGGCGCATCACCGTCTCGTGCATCTCTGCGGCGGACCGTACGCGAACCAGCGAATCAGCAGGCGGCGGCTCCAGCGGCGTCGGACCGGTCACCAGCGTGACCTGCGCGCCGCGCCGCGTCGCTTCGGCGGCAATCGCAAATCCCATCCGGCCGCTCGAGCGGTTTCCGAGATACCGAACCGGATCGATGTCCTCGTATGTCGGCCCTGCCGTCACCACTACCCGCCGCCCGCGGAGCAAGGATTCGGGCGGCGCGAGGATCTCATCAGCCGCGGCGACAATCTGGTCCGGCTCGGCCAGACGCCCCTTCCCAATCCATCCGCACGCGAGATATCCCTCGCCCGGCTCCACGAAGCGGACGCCGCGGGCCGCGAGTGTCTCGAGGTTCCGCTGCACGGCCGGGTGGGCGAGCATGTTGGTGTTCATCGCCGGAGCAAGGAGGACCGGCGCGCGGGTCGCGAGGTAGAGGGACGTGAGGAAATCGTCGGCGATGCCATTCGCGAATTTTCCGACGACATTGGCGGTGCAGGGCGCCACCAGGAGGAGCGCAACGTCGCTGGCGATTGAAATGTGCCCGATGTCCGCGTTCGCGCCAGGCTTCCACTGCGACGTGATGACCGGACGCCGCGTGATGGCCTCGAACGTGACTGGACCGACGAACCGCGTCGCCGAGCGCGTCATCACGGCAACGACGTCATGACCGCGCTTCTGAAGGCGACGGCACACCTCGACCGACTTGTACGCGCCGATTCCACCGGTGATGCCAAGGGCGATCAGAGACATGGTTGACAGCCAAATCCCAAAGCCCAAATCACAAAGCCCAAACAACACCCAAATCGTCCAAATACCCAATACTTTGGGACTTGGTGATCGGGATTTCGTTGGGATTTGGAATTTGAATTTTGGCTTTTACTCGTCCTCTATCTTGACAACCTTACGTCGCAACACCTCGCGCTGCGCGATCGTGATCTTCTTCTCTCCCGTCTCGCGCGGCACGGCGCCCTTCAGCAACTGGTGCGCGCGGGCGCTTGCGAGGGCCACGAACTCAAACCGGTTTTCTTTCGGTGGTCTTTCCACTGGTGTCCGCCTTCCGAAATGTCCGAATCACTCTATCCGCCCCCCCGCGCCTCCCTTTCATCCCCGCGCGCCCGGCCCCCCCAACCGCCTCGGGCCGCCGCCCGCCCGGC
>ORMF010733480.1_pt1 | contig 10551 bp, 10 predicted proteins | sample 1779871 | NCBI WGS metagenome assembly ORMF01 (sample SAMEA104232316, study PRJEB22302) | groundwater metagenome | biome: forest; feature: aquifer; material: groundwater | place: USA | collected 2011-08-07 | depth 5.4 m
CGGGTCGCTCCAGAGGGCCTGGGCGACGAACTCGGCGGGGGGATCGAACTTCTCGATCTCCAGCATCGCCCCCAGTCGGCGCCCGAGGCGCCCCGATCGCTGAGTAGGCATGTGGCTCCCTTATCTCTAGCTCGTTGCGCTCCACTCAGCGCAAAACCCGAGACTCCCGGCCTTGGGAGCCTTGGGAGTCTCGGGTGCAATTGAGCTTGTCACTCAGGCGCCCGTATGCCAGCCGTGTCGAAGACGAATCGAGTCGCGTCGCTGCGATCCACGTGGGCGTACACCAACTCTGCGACAAAGGCGGGCGGAGTGGCATTCACGTTCTCGAACAGGCCGATCCGCCCTGCCTGGGCGCCGGTAGTGAGGTCGAAGACGAAGTTGAAGAAACGATTCTTCTCCCTCCCGCTGACCCCGTTGGCCCCCGGCAGGTACTCGGCCAAACGGGGGCCGAACTCCGGGTTGTCCCAGACCTCTTCGGGCCAGCGAGATACGAGACCCTGTCCGCAGAGATCCTGAATCAGATACAGAATTTTGGGGTATTCGGTGATCGAGTACAGTCGTCCCGCGGCGACCAGACCCGGCTCCGGAACCTGGACCCCACACCACTCGACCGCCCGCTCGATGCTGGCGATAGAGTACGCCCGAAGCGTCTGCGAGTACATCGTGATTTGCGCGATTGCGTTGCGAACGCCTGGGATGTCGGTCGTGCCCAGGATGTCGCCGATCGCCTGTGCCGTGCCGGCGAAGATCTCGGCTCGGTATCCCAGGCGGGTCATGATGTGCCACAGGGCATACGCGCAACTCTCGTGATACAGGGTCAGCAGCTCGAGGTTGCGGAGGCTGAATACGTACTCGCGGGGCACGAAGACGTCGTCGAAGAGGATCAGCTGATCCATCTCCTCGCCGTTGGCGTCGATCGGATGATCATTGCGGTTCGTGTCATGCCTGATCGTCGGCTCCCGCATCACCAGGGAGAGTCCCGAGGAGTTGACCGGAATAGCAGCCCAGATCGCAGCGTCCTCGCCCAGGCCTTTGCCGAGCACGGTCGACAGCGTGAAGAAGTGGGTCAGCGCACCCATGCTGCCGGCCACCTTGCTGCCGCGCAGGACGATGCCGTCGTTCGTCTCCTTGACGACTCGGAGGGTTCCGGGGCGATCGTTGCGCGGAACCGTGCGGTCTGACTGCGCGTCGAGGATGAGGTCGGTCGCAAGTGCGTTGAGGTCGCCCGAGGTGTCGACAAAACGGCGGATGTTGTCGGCGAACTCTTGGTTCTCGCGCTCGACCCGGTCGATGATCCCGAGGAAGCCCAGCGCCATCGCCGGCCCGTAGTCCGGCGGGCGACCGAACATACCCAGGGTCTCACGGGTGATCGCCTTGATCGCCTGGCGCTTGGCATATAGATGGTCCTTGGCCGTCGGAACCTGCCAGCCGACGGCGTGGCGAGCGCCGGTCTGCTCGTCGGCGTAGGTCATCACGTCGGCCTTGGCGGGATCGAACTGCAAATCCATCACGCGCCCGAGCGTCTCGACAGTTCTCTCGAGATGTGGATGCGCCGTAACGTCGGCGATGTCCTCGCCATGGCAGTCGACGATCCGGCGCCCGTCGCGCAGCGTCTCCTTGTACTGCTCACCGGTAAGCAAGTGTGGCTCATCGCCGCCGGAAAGTACCTCCAGCAGCTTCTCGGTTCCCTTAGCGTTAGATGCAAGTTGTTCCATTTTGTCTTTCCTTTGTTGGTCGGTTGGTCTGCCGTTGCGGGCTAGGCGTCGAGAATGGCCACGGCCCGGATCGGTGAGCCCGTACCGCCGCGCAAGTTGAGAGGAAGCCCCATATAGGTGAACCGCTTGCCGGCGACTTGGTCGAGGTTGCAGAGGCTCTCGGTGTTGACGATTTGACGCTCGCGGCAGACGACATGGGCGATGATCTCTGCATCGTCGGCATGGTCGATCGATACGGCGTCTACCCCGATGTTCACCACGCCTCGGTCGGCCAGCCACTCCGCCCCGTCTCGACCGAGGCCGGCGTAGCCCGAGAGGTACTCTTGGTCGGGGTAGGTGCGCTCGCCGTGGCCTGTATAGAGCAGCACGATGTCCCCCTCTCGGATGAGCGAGCCGGCGCGGCGGTCGGCAGCTTCGAGTACCTCCGGCGTGAAGTGGCTTGGGTAGCGAATGTCGGAAACATCGATACAGCAGGCGTCCCCGTGGTAGTAGGCGAGCGGGGATTCGTCGAGCGACGGGCCCTCTGGGTCGTACTCGAAAATCGCGTCGGTGTGCGTACCCGTGTGCTCGCTGATCAACAGATTGCGCGCCAAGAAGGGTGCGGTACCAAACAGGTCGCGGCAATCCTCGCGGCGGTGGTTGTCCATGATGAACGGCTTCTGGTGATGCTGCCAGATCGGCATCCCTTGGTAGATTTCGCGGGTCAGGTCCACCACCTGCATGTGGCGCTCCAAGAGGTGAACGCCGCCGGTGGGGGCTCGCTCGACATCCGTACTCGCTTCGCTGCTCATGATTCCTCCTTTGCCTGCTTGGTGATCACTGGTACATCAGTCGGTCTGCGATGAACTCGTAAATCGCTGCCGCCTTTTCGAGCGAATCGATCGCTACCGACTCGTTCTCGGTGTGAGCGCCGTCCTCGGCACCGGGGCCGAGGACGATGGCTGTGATGCCCAGCGACTCAACAAAGATCGAACCGTCGGTCAAGTAAGGCAGACCACGCTTGACCGGGCTTTCGACGGTAACCATCTCGACGGCGGCCTCGGCGGCGCTGACGAGCGCCGAGTCGGCCGAGACCTTGATGGGAGGGCTGTCACGGAGCACCGTGAGGCTCACCAAACCCTCGCGCGATTTTAGGTTTTCAAGGATGGAGGAGTGATCGCATCCGGGAACGGTTCGGAAGTCCAAGACCGCGTGCGCTCGATCAGGAATCACGTTTGCAGAGGTACCGCCGCCGATGATGTTAAGCGAGACACTGCCGCATCGTAGGATCCCGTCGACCGGCTCGGCGATGAGATCCTCGATTGACTCCATTGGGTCGAGCCAATGGAGCAGCTCACGTACGGCGTTGAGGCCAACGCCGGGCTGAGAGCCGTGCCCCGCCTCGCCACGCGCCTCCACGCGCACCCAGAGCGCCCCGCGGTGTGCGATGCCGATGTCGAGATCAGTCGGCTCCCCGATTACAGCCGTGCCCACGTCGCTGAGCAAGCCGTCCGCGCATAGCCGCTGCGCACCGCAGCTGTCGGTCTCCTCGCCGGCGGTGAAAGCGAGGACGACGTCCCCCTTGGGTACCCGCCCCGACCGCCGCAGGTTGCGGGCGGCCACGGCCATCGCGGCGACCGCGCCCTTCATGTCGAGGGCACCCCTTCCGTAGAGCCGGCCGTCGCGGACAATCCCACCCAGCATCGGGACCGTCCAGGCGGCAGCGTTGTCGATTGGCACGGTGTCGAGATGGCCCGACAGCAGAAGGGAGGCGCGCTGCCCGGCGCCCCGAATGCGAGCAACCACATTGGCGCGTTCGTCGCCGAACGGAAGCACCGACACTTCGAGCCCCGCCGCCTCGAGGAACGCCGCCACATGTTCGGCGGCGGGTAGCTCGCGCCCCGGGGGGTTGGTGGTGTCGATCTGGATGAGCTCCTGCGCGAGCGCTACCACGGCGCCGCATCCGCTCTCGAAAGGCGACGCTGCCTTGGTTCCCGAGGACTCTTCCGAGCCCTCGGGAATCAGTTGATGGTCGAGAGGCCCGCTCACCAGCGACCGGGCTCCGGCGGGGCCTCCAGCTTCAGCTCCGCAATGTCCTCGTCGACTACCGGCTCGGGGTTTAGCGGCCCCCCCTCCTCTCCGATGTCCTTCACGAACGCGGGCTCCGGAAATAGCGCCGTCAACAGCAGATAGAGCACGGTGGAGAGCACTGCGCCGCTGGCGAGGCTGAGGTCCACGCCATTGGCGGCTTCCGCCCACGGGCCCTTGTACAGGGTCGTGTTGACGAAGAGCAGTCCAACGACGACCGACGGCACGAAGGCTAGGACAGCGCGCAGGTTCCAGCCCGCCGTGAACCAGTAGATGCCACCGCGGCGGCCCTCGTTGAAGACCTGCAGGTCGTAGATGTTGTAGCGGCCGCGACGTTGGACGTAACCGATCAGGTTAATGATGACCCACGGCGTAAGGATCACGACGAGGATGATCACGAAGGCCGAAACAGATTCGACGGCATTCCACACAAAACGCCCAACGAAAACCAGGGCAAAGGAGATGAAGCTGACCAGCAGCGTGGCCGGCACGCGATGCAGCCGCGGAATCAGGGACGAGAAGTCCAGGCCGGTTCCGTAGAGGCAGACCGAACCCTGCCCGAAGCTTCCCAATAGGCCTATTGCGATGACAGCGATGACGTACCACTTGGCGGAGATGCCAATCAACCCGGTGACGAAGGAGAGTTCCGCCGCGCCGAAGATCGACGCCATGTACGCGCCGAACAGGCACGCGAACGCGCAGCCGATGAACATGCCGGCGCCGTTGGCGATGACCAGCGGCCAGCCGCTGCGGCTCTTGGGCACGTAGCGTGAGTAGTCGTTGGCGCAAGGCGAGTAGGAGATCGGAAGCGAGGCAGCCGTCGCGACAGCCAGCAGCCAGGTCGCCCAGAAGCCGCCCAGCAGATATTCGCCGCCGTGATAACCGGCGTCGAACTTCGACGCCAAGGCGATGAACCCGATCACCATCAGGCCGCCGAGGAGCGGAATGACGATCTTCTGCGCAGCGACCACAGTGGCAAAGCCGTACGTGGCGATCCCGATCGTGATCAGCGCCGTGACCGCGTACCCCGCGGCAGCCATCGCGTCAGTTTCCGGCGTCCCGATCAAACTGTGCATACCCGAGATCAGGGCGTCGCCACCAGTCCAGATGCTGATAGCGAAGAAGCCAACCGCCGTGATCATGGCCAGTAGAGAGCCGATCACCCGTCCGATGACACCGAAGTGCCCGCCGCTGCTGACTGCGCTGTTGGTTCCAGTCTCGGGTCCAAAGAGCGCAAAGGGGGCGTAGATCAGGGTGCCGATAGTCAGCCCCACTAGGATCGAGGTGACTGCGCTCCACCAACCAAGCCCGAACACGATGGGAAGCCAACCGAACACGATCACCGTGAATGACATCTGCGCCCCGATGAAGACCCAGAACAGATGAGCGGGCCTGCCGTCTCTATCGTGTTCAGGGATGTAGTCGATTCCGCGCTGCTCGATTGTGCCGGCCCTACTGCTTTCCGTCATGGGATCGCACTCCTTGTTCGTCGTTGCCGATGCCTTCTATAACCGTTGCGCTAGGGGTCCTGCGGGAATTTCTTGGAGGGCGGTACAGCGCCCTTAGACAGCGTCTCCCGAAGCCCACCTCCGACCTCGCGGTAAGCACGATCGAAGTAGATGAGGGGATCGAGCTTGCCGGGCTCGGTCTCACACAGCGTCTCCCGAACACTCCCGATGAAGATGGTGTGATCGGCGATCTGGTGAGAGGCGCGGACGACGCAATCGAGGTGGTAGAGGGCGTCACGCACCTGCGGTGAACCTTCCTCGATATCGCCTGCGGGCTCACAGTACTCATCGACGAACTTGGGGCTGCCCGTGGCTGCGCCGACCTCGGCAAGCTCGATGTGCCGGGTCGAGAGCAGCGAGATGCCGAACCGGCCGGTCGATTCGACCTGCTCGCAGGTCACTGTCTGCGACCCGAGTGAGATGAGGACCTGCGGCGGCTCGGCCGAAATAGAGCAGCACGAACTAATGGTTAGGCCCCAGGGGCGACCGTCGATCCATATGGTGACCATCACGACGCCTCCCGAGTGCAGGCGCATCGCCTGCCGGAAGCCCTCGACCTCGTCGCTTGAGTTCATTGGACTGAGTTTGCGCATGGCCATGCTCCCTCCCCGCAGTCAGATCAGCTCGGGCGCGTAGGCGATGGCCTCTACCTCGATCAGGAGATCCGGGTAGGCGAGTCCGGCGATCCGCACGGCGGTACCGACCGGGCCGGGCTCCTCGAAGAACTCAAGGCGGACCTTCGTCATCTGCTCCCAGTACTCTCGGATCTCGTCACCCTCGCCCTCAAACACGTAGAAGGTGTTGAACTTGACGATTTGGTGCATGTCGGCCCCGACCTCATTGAGGACCTTGCGGATGTTCTGAAAGACGTTGCGGGTCTGGGTGGCGATGTCGCCAGCGCCGATTGTGCGCCCGTGCTCGTCGGCAGAGATCTGGCCCCCGACAAAGATCAATGGACCGCACTTCCAACCCTGCGAGAACGGAACGGGGATGCTCCAATCCCAATGTCCCGCCGGCATGATCCGCTCGGCCGGCGTCCAGATTTTCGGTGTCTCGTCAGTCAACGGCTCCACCCCTTGTCGTTCCAGCGCCGCCGTGTCCAGACGGGCTGGGTATGTATGAGTTGACCTTTCAGGCCGTCCCAGTGGTTCCCAAAGGGGACCTTCTCATCTCGCGGATCAGCTGTCAAGACTGAAAGCTCGAAAACTCGTGCCGACCGGTCCACAGGCCTACTTAGCGATACCCGTTCGACATTTCTGTCGCCCAATTCGGTGGATTGCGGTTGGTCTCTTTGATATACCTTCATGGTCGTCCGTCCAACGGCCGGAGTGGCTGGGCGGGAAAGAAACGCGCGAGGCGAGGTGACCGATGAGGGTGACGTGGCTGGAAAATGCGACGGGGCGCTTTCCGCGGGTCGCACTGGGCCAGTTCGACGGAGTGCACGCTGGTCACCGGCGGCTGATCGGGGAGCGACGCACGGTGCTGAGCTTCGATCCTCACCCGCAGGCGGTGCTGCCCCCGGATCGGCCGCCGCGCCTCCTTGTGTCGCTCGCCCGCAAGATCAAGCTGCTGGAGGGGATCGGAGCGGAGGAGCTGGTGCTCATACGCTTCGATCGAGCTCGAGCGGCGCAATCGCCCGAGGAGTTCATCCAAGACGTCCTCGTCGAGCGCCTCGGCGTCGACGAGGTCTCGGTCGGCGAGAACTTCCGCTTCGGGCATCGCGCCCGCGGCGACGCGTCGCTGCTACAGGCCGACCTCCGGTTTGGGACGCGCGTAGTTCCGTTGCTCCACTCAGCCGGGGAGCCCGTGTCCTCGACGCGCATCCGCCGCCTCATCGCGGAGGGCGACATATCCGGCGCCGCGCGCATCCTGTGCTCACCGGTACGACTGCGCGGAACGGTGATAGCGATACCGAAGGCCGGCAGGGGGGCCACCGTGCGCTTCGCCGATGACAGCGTGCTTCCACCTCGAGCTCGCTATCGCTGCGCGAGCGCGGCCGGTCACGGCGTGTTGAGACTCGTGCGTTGCGGGCCCGATCCGCTCGCCATCGAGGGGATTCTTCACGGGTTCGACGTTCGCCCGGGAGATGAGGTCGAGCTCGAGCTCGCAAGCGAGCCACGTGCGCCTGGCGCCTACGCCGCGCGCCGTCGCGCCGTCGCGCCGCACATGTGATTCAGTGGCCAGCCCCTGGGGCGGCGAACATCGTTGCGATCTGCTCAGCATCCGGAAGAGCCAGGCGCTCACCGAGGAGCACGTACTCGAGATCGGCGAGGTGCTCGATCATCGAATACAGGATTCGCTCGCTGTCACGACTTTCCAGGGCTGCGAGCGTGTCTTGCTGGTTGACGATGGCCTGAGAGTGAGGCACGTGCGCATAGGGAAATTGCTGGCGGATTTCAGAAAGGTGATTGAAGATCTCGTGCAGGAAGCTTGAGCAGTAGGGGTTGCCGGAAATCTCCGCGATGGTGAAGTGAAAGCGAATATCCAGCTCCCAGAACTCCTTTGGCTTGTCAATCAGATCATCGAGCATTGCGACCAGCCGGCGCAGCCGCACGTGTTCCTCGTGGGTCATCCGGCGGCCGGCCAGCAGCGCCGCCGTGCACTCCATTGGACGGCGCATCTCTAGGAGCGAGCGAAGGTCGGCGCGGGTCTTGCCCTGGATGCTGGCGGATACCTGAATCAGGGTCTCCAGCGAGCCGATGACGGTTCCGCCTCCAGCGCCCCGACTGACCCTTACGATTCCGTGCCGACGCAGCGTGTCGATGGCTTCCCGAAGCACTTTCCGGCTGACCTCGAGCCTGTCGGCAAGTTCGCGCTCGGGCGGCAGCGAATCCCCAGGCTCATAGAGGCCGCCTCGAATCGCATCAACGAGGACAGCGAGCACCTCATCGGACGCGCGACGGACGTGGATCGGTGAGAATGCGTTCAAGCCACGGTCAGCGGTGTCCGGCGCGGTAGGACCGGCGCTCGGCGCCAACTGGGTCGAGGTCAATTCTCGCTGGACTGTGTCTTCGTTCTGGTGTTTGGAATCTGGCATCGGAACCAGCTGGTCCTAGCTGCCTTCCTTTCCGATGTCGGCAGCCGCTACCTATGGGAACAGCGAGGATAGACGTTGTGAGGCTCGGTCGATCGCGACCTGTCTCGAATCTGCGATCTATCTCGACCTCGGGGATCAAGCGCCCAAGGCAACCCGTAGAGCGCGGCAAGCCCTCAGGCGAACGGTCAGCGGCTGACGACACTTTCCGCCGACTCGGCGAGGTGCCGGCGCATCGCCTCCGCCGCACCCGCCTCGTCCCGCGACTCAATCGCAGCAAGGATGTCCCAATGCGCCTTAAGCGAGCGCGGCGCCCTACCCGGCAGGGTGAGCGAGACCTGTGAAGTGCGGTCGACCAGCTCTGCGAGCTCATCGATCAAATGGGCGAGCAGGTAGTTGTGGGATGCCTCGACGATCGCCCTATGGAAGAGTCGGTCACCGTCGACTCCATCGCCACCCCCGTCGATCGAGCGGGACATCGCGACCAGGGCGTCTCTCATGCTGGAGATTTCGTCGTCCGTGCGACGGGCGGCCGCGAGTCGCGCCGCCTGTACCTCAATGCCCTCTCGAACCTCCCAGATCATGGGGTGGTCCACCTCCGCCTTTGCAACCTCAGACGCAAGCCTCGGCACGAGATCGGCGGGCGGGCGCTGAAGGTAGGCTCCTGCGCCCGGGCGAACATCGATCAGTCCCATGACCCGCATCGCGGTCAGCGCCTGCCGCACGGAGGTCCGGCTGACCCCGAGCCGTTCGGCGAGCTCCCGCTCGGGTAGCAGCCTGTCTCCCGGCTTGAGGTTCTCACTCTCGATGAAATCCCGGAGGCGCGCAGCCACCACCTCATATAGCGGGCTGCGCTCGATGCGCTGGAGTCCCGGCTCGGTGGTCATAGCTAGGGCAAGTCTACGGATCCGATATTCAGGCGTCGCGAGCTTCGTATCCCGCTGCCCTGAGCGCCGCCCGCACCGCATTGGCATGGTCCTCGCCACGCGTCTCGAGGGTCAGCTCCACCCCGGTCTCCCGGACGTCGAGTCCGACGACGTCACGGACATGGTCCACCGCTAGCAGGTTGACATTGGCCGCGGCGAGCGTCGAGAGCAAGCCCGCCAGTCCTCCCGGGCGGTCGGAGACACGGGTGAAGAGACGCAGGCGCCTGCCCTCCCGGGCCTCCTGCCGCGCCGCGATCATCGCTAACAAGCCGATGTCGACGTTGCCGCCAGAGAGAACTACGACGGTGGGGCCGTCTTCGTCCAGTTTGACCTGGCCACTGATTACCGCGGCCAGCGAGGCCGCACCGGCGCCCTCGACGACGAGCTTGGCGCGCTCCATCAGCAGGGCCATCGCCTCCGCGATCTCGTCCTCTGAGACCGTGACCATCTCGTCGACCAACTCACGGACCAGCGGCAGCGTGATCGCACCCGGACGCTTGACCGCGATGCCGTCCGCGATCGTCGCGGCCGAGTCCGCGGCCACCGCCTCACCTGACCGCAGGGAGCGCGGGAACGGCGCGCAGCGCTCCGCCTGAACGCCAACCCCCCGTGGATCCGGCCGCTGCTGCTTGGGCGCGGCGGAGACTCCGGAGATCAGCCCGCCACCGCCGACCGGGACGATTACCGTGCTCAGCTCGGGAGCGTCGTCGAGAATCTCGATCCCGACTCCGGCCTGACCGGCGACGACCTCGAGGTCGTCGAACGGGTGGACGAATACGAACCCCGCTTCGTCGGCTCGCGCACGGGCGAGTTCGACGCACTCGTCGACCGAATCGCCGCGCCGGTGGACGGTCGCCGCGAACGCCTGCACCCCGGCCAGCTTGCCGATCGAGGCGTCGACCGGCATGAAGACCTCGCAGGGGACGCCGAAGGTCCGCGCCGCGTAGGCCAGCGACTGGGCGTGGTTGCCGGCGCTACCGGCAACGAGGCCCGTCGGCGAGTCACAGGAGCGCAGCTTGCTGAGCGCACCGCGGAGCTTGAAGGATCCGGTCCGCTGCAGGTTCTCGGCCTTGAGGACGAGTGGGCCGCCGAGGCGCTCGGAAAGGCTGCGGGCGGTCAGCACCGGCGTGCGCCGGACTATCGCGGCCGAGCGCCGGTGGGCGTCCTCCAGGGCCGCGAAGGCAAGGGCGCCGGGGGTGCTCACGTCACCGTGACGACTGCGTCGAGCTCGACGTTGACGCCTTTGGGCAGCGCCGCTACGCCGATCGCGACCCGGGCCGGCGGCGAGGTCGGGAACCAGC
>ORMF010510179.1_pt1 | contig 10549 bp, 8 predicted proteins | sample 1779871 | NCBI WGS metagenome assembly ORMF01 (sample SAMEA104232316, study PRJEB22302) | groundwater metagenome | biome: forest; feature: aquifer; material: groundwater | place: USA | collected 2011-08-07 | depth 5.4 m
CATCGACGGCGCGTTGCGACGCCTCCGGGACCGACCGTTCATGCTGCTGGCACTGGCGCGGCCCGAGGTCCCCGAGGAGGTGGTGCGACCGTGGCGGCAGCGGGAGCTCCAGGTGCTCCAGCTCGGCAGACTGCTGCGCCGGGCCGCCGAACGGCTGTGTCGGGACGTGCTCGGCCCCTCGGCCAGCGACGAGACGGTCGCCCGGCTGGTCGATCAGGCCGACGGCAACGCCTTCTACCTCGAAGAGCTGATCCGCAGCGCGGCCGAGGGAACGACGCTGCCCCCCACGATCATCGGCCTCATCCAGGCGCGCCTCGACGCGCTCGGGCCGCTCGCGAAGCGCGTCCTGCGCGCGGGCAGCGTGTTCGGCCTCGGTTTCTGCCCAGGCGGCGTCACGGCGCTCGTCGGCGCGTCACGCCCCGAGGTCGAGCGCGCGATCGACGACCTCGTCGGCGCGGAGATCATCGTGCGGCGCGAGTCGACCTCCTACCCGGGCGAGCAGGAATACGCATTTCGCAATGGCCTCGTCCATGACACCGTCTACGCCACGCTCACCGGCGACGATCAGACGCTCGCGCACAGGCTCGCCGGCGAGTGGCTCGCGCAGATCGGGGAGCAGGACGCGATGACGCTCGGCCAGCACTTCCTCCGCGGCGAGGAGCACGCGCGCGCGATGCCGTGCTTCGCACGCGCGGCAGAACAGGCGCTCGAGGGCAATGACCTCTGGACCGCGCTCGTGCGCGCCGAGCTCGCGGTCGTCTGCGGCGCCGAGGGCGAGGATCTCGGCCGGATCAACCTCATCAAGGCCGAGGCCAACCGGTGGCGCGGCGAGCTCGTGGACGCCGAGCAGGCCGCGACGGAGGCCGCAGCCGCGTTACCGAGCGGAAGCGCGCGCTGGTTCCGCGCGGTGTCGGAGCTGCTCTTCTCGGCGGGCCGGCAGACCCGGGCCGCGGTGGTCGAGACCTGGGCGATCGAGGCTGCGAACGCGACGGCCGAGGCCGACGCCCGCACGGCGCAGGTCAATTGCCTGAGCGTCGCCGTGCGGCAGCTGTCCAATGCCGGCCCGCTCGACGTCGTGTCGGGGCTCGGCGATCGCATCGAGGCTCTCTGCGCGGACGCACCGCTCGAGCCCGCGGCGCAGGCCGAGCTGCACAGGATGCGCGGGGCGCGGGCGCGACACCACGGCGATGCAGAGGCCGACCTGCTCGCGTACCAGGCGGCGGCGGACGCCTACGAGGCAGCCGCGGATCACCGCAATGCCTGCAATGCGCTCGTCAGCCTGGGGTTTGCCTACACCGGCGTGGGCGAGCTCGACCTCGCGCGGCGCGCGCTCGAACGCGGGCTCCTCGCCGCCGAGCGAATGGAGCTCGGCACGGTCGTCGCGCGCGCATGCCACAACCTCGGACTGGTCTTCTGGGCCAAGGGGGACCTCGGGACGGCTCGCGAGGCGGAGGAGCGGGCCGTCCAGGCGGGCGCGGAGCAGAAGGACGCTCGCTTCGAGGGCTGGTCACGCATCTACCTGGCGTGGATCGCGCGCTCGGCCGGAGACCTGCGCTTCGCCGAGGCGCAGGCCCTGCGCGCAGTGGAGCTCCACGCGTCATTGCCGGCCGCCCGGGCCGGTGGGCTCGCGTCGCTGGCGCAGATCCGGCTCTCGGCCGGGAGGATCGACGACGCGCAGGAACCCGCGGCGGAGGCCCATGCGCTGCTCGAGCGCCTCGGGACGATCGAGGAGTTCGAGGGACTCGTGCGGCTCGTCCATGCAGAGACGCTCGAGGCCCTGGGCCAGACGGATGCCGCGCGCCAGGCGCTCGCGCGGGCGACGGACCGATTGCACGAGCGCGCATCGCGCATTGGCAACGAGACCTGGCGGCAGGGATTTCTGCTTCGTGTTCCGCACCACGCCGCGACGATGGTGCTGGCGCGTCGGCACGGGCTGGTGCCCGGGTAGACTCGATCCTACTTGTAGCGAGGGTAGGGCGTGCCGTCCTTGCGGAGGTGCGTCCCCATCCTCTTGATCTCGACGAGCTCGAAGCTGGCCTGGGCGCCCTGGCCCGGGGCGACGGTGACGGGCTGTCGCTGCTCCTTGCCGTTGCGGATCCAGGCCACCACCGTGTGCGTGCCCGCGGGGACGCCCGTGATCCGGAAGCTCCCGTCGCGCTCCGTCACCGCGTAATGGCCATTGTCGAGCACCCTGATGGTCGCGGCCATCTGCGGGTGGATGTTGCAGAAGACGTCGATGGCGCCGGCTCGATCGAACGTGGTCGTCGGGCGCGTGCCGCTCTTGTGGAGTCCGAGGTCGAACGAGACGCCCTTCGACAGCGAGAACACGTTGTGGAAGATGAGGTCGCGGTTCGGGAACTCGACCGTGTCGCCCTTCTCGACCACGAGCAGCGCCGGCACGAAGGCCTTGTCCTTCTGGAACATCTCGTGCTTCCTCGGGGCGCCCCTGCGCCGGCCCGCCACGGATTCGACGTAGACGATCACGCCCGAGCGGTCCTCCTTGGGCGCGCCGCCGACCAGGACCTGGACGCTGCCGGCGATGGTTCCCCCGCGAGGCTCCGCGCTCGCCGTCGCGGAGATGGCGCACATGCACACGACGATGAAGAGGCGCATCAGAACTTCACCACGAGCGAGGAGGTGAACACGTCGTTGGGGATCGGCGGCAGGTCGCCGAGCTCCCGGTTGACGGTGTACTCGGCCTTGAGGATCGAATGCGTGCCGAATTCCAGGTGCAGACCGAACGTCGCCCGCAGGACGTTCGTCACGTAGACGAAGCTCGCGCCGCTGCGGTGCTCGGCGTCGCGGTAGTCCACCCGTGCGTACGGCATGAGCCAGTTGGCCAGGTGGTACCCGAAGAGCCCGTAGGCGCCCTGGTATTCGAGGCACGGCGCGTCATCGCAGACGGGCCTTCCGGCCCGCTGGGCGGCTTCCTTCCAGGCGAGCGAGCCAATCTCGCCTTTGACGAATTCGGCGGCCATCTCGAAGCCGGACGCCTCGAGGTGCAGGTCGAAGCCGAAATGCTCGTGCAGTCGGTCGTCGGAGGTCTGGTTGTCCTGGGCCCCGATGAGGCCCGAGGCGCCGATCTCGAGGTTCGCGAAAGGAAGCGTGTACGAGACGCGGCCGGCCACGGTCTTGAAGACGTTCCTGTCGATCTCGCCGTAGAACGGGAACATCTCGGTCACGTGGCTGCCGTTCGTCACGGCCAGCATCGCGGTCAGTGACTCGTCGAGAAAGCGCGCGCGGGCCTTGATGCCGAGCGGCCGGCCGCACGTGTACCGGCAGATCAGCGACGGCGTGACGTTGATGCGGTCGGGGGACTCCTGGGTCCGGTACTCGATGCCGAGGACGCCGTCGATCTTGCCGGCGTAGAGGCTGAGCAGCATCCAGTCCGTGTTCGCCTGATACTCGACGTAGGCGAGCTTGACGTCGACGAAGTCCCCGAGCGAGGTGCCGGTCGGGTTCGAGACGTCGCGGCTGCGCGGCACGAAGTCGACGAGCGCCTGCACCACGACCGTGTCGGCGGGCGCGGCGAACAGCGAGAGGTTTAGCGCGTTGACGATGAAGGACGGCTTGCCGCGGTTGTCGACCGGGTCGAAGACGAGCGCGCGCGAATCGCCGGTGTCCGCGGGCTCGCCGCGGGAGTTGATCGTCGTGGAGAGGGGATCGCCGAAGAAGACCCAGGAATCGGGCACCATCCCGGTGTAGCGCGGGAAGTACTGGTACCCGAGGTCGGCGCGGACGCCGGAGCCATTGCCTTGGACGGCAAAGAAGCCGACGTCGAGGTAGCCGGAGATCCGACCCGCGGCGCGTGCCGCCTGCTGGCGCGTCTCCCCGTGCGCTTCCTCGAGCGCGTCGAGGCGTTGCTGCAAGCGGCGGTTGTCCTCCTCGAGCTGCTCGAGTCGTTCGTCGAGCTCGCGGCCGGTGGGCGCCGGCTGCTCCGCGGCCGACTGGTCGGCGGGCGATTGAGCCGCGGCGACCGCGCCGTCGGCCAGGAGCAGGAGCGCGATCGGCAGGGCGGCGGCGTGCATGTCAGGGGTTGGCGGTGTTCGCCAGGAGCTCGGCGGGCACGGGATCGCCGGTCAGGGTCTCGAGGAAGGCCACGAGGTCGGCGATCTCGGCGGGCGTGAGGTTGAGGGGCTTGATGAGCGGGTCCTTCGTGCCGACGGAGGACGTGTCGCCGCCGCGGTTGTAGAAGTCCATGACCTCCGTGAGCGTCGCGTGCTGGCCGGCGTGCATGTAGGGCGCCGTCTCCTTGACCTCGCGCAGGCTCTTCGTCCGGATCTTCCCCTTGTCTTCCTCGGCCTGCATCACGCCCGAAAGGCGGCCGGTGTTGCGGTCGTCGCTCCACTCGCTCGAGCTGTTGAACTCGTTGCCGAGCGCGAAGCCGGCGCCGTCGTAGGCGCCGTTCTCCACCATCGGCACGTGCGGCCCCGTCTGCGGGACGCCGGTGTTGTGCGCCTTGTTGTCCGAGAAGAACGGCGTGTTGTGGCACGCGTCGCAGGCGGCCTTGCCGATGAAGAGCTTGAGGCCCCGCTTCGCCGACGCGCCCATGGCGTCCTTCTCGCCCGCGACGAAGCGGTCGAAGGCGGCATTGCGGCTCACGAGCTTGCGGATGTAGGCCTCCTGCGTCTTGCCGAAGTTGACGAAGATCCGGTTGATGATCGCGCGGTCCGCTGCGGCCATCCGCTCCCACGCCCCGTCCGGCGCCCCCATTGCCTTGGGCTTGCATTCGGCCGGGAAGCGCGCCGCACTGGCGTGCATGGGATCCAGCGCTGGATCCAGCGGATCGAAGATCGCGTTGTACTCCTCTTTGTACTTGCTCCAGAGCAGGTGCGCGATGCCGCAACGGCTGCCGCCGATGTGGTGCTCCTCCTCCGCGGGAAACAGGGACTGGCACCACATGGAGTCCGGCCCGGCGATCCACCCGAAGCGCTTGTAGAACGCCGAGTTCACGAGCGTGGGGGTGTTGCGGATGATCCAGTCCGCCGCGAGGCTGACATTCGCGGGGTTCGAGCGGTTGTCCTGCAGCCACTTGTCAATGTGGCAGCTCTGGCAGGACAGCTTGCCCTTCTCGCCCGCCGCGCCGAGGCCGCCGTTCGACGCGTCCTTCGCGCCGCCCGGCGAGATGGCCCCCGAGTAGCGCGCGTCGAAGAAGAGCTTCTGGCCGAGGGCCCCCGCCTTCGGGTCGTCCGCGTAGCGGTTGGTCGGCTCCGCCGGCAAGGCCGGCAACGGCGACAGCGCGGAGATCTTCGTCATCTCCGCGGCCGAGAAGCCGTCCGACGATCCGCCGGTGCCGACCGGCTCCTTCTCGCTGCAGGCCGAGGCCAGAAGGAAGAGCGCCAACAAACAGCTGCGATGTGCCATGCCGTCATCCCCCCTTGAGTGAGAGCAACCCGTCTCCACGGTCGAACATCCGGAGCGCATCGAAGCTCAGCTTCTGCCAGCGCAGCTTGTCGTCGTAGACGAGCTGGATCGGCACCTTGCGCTGACGAGCCTCCTGGACGAAGCCGATGATCGCCTTGATGGTCGAGGAGTTGAAGTACTCGAGCCGCTCGAAATGGAGCTCGAGCTTCCCCGACTGCAATGCGGCGGCGTCGATCGCCTTGCCGAGGTACGGCCGGAGCATTTCGCCCGGGTTCTGTGCGTTGCTCTTTCCGAGGAACGTCAGCCGAAACCCCGCGGCGTCCGTGGACGGTCCCACCTCGACGCGCAGATCACCCGCTTCCAGCCCTTCCATGGACTCCTCCTCAGCTCCCCGCGGCCACCGGCAGGGGATAGCTCGCCCTGACGTGGACCCTGCCGTCGGCGTCGCTCTCGCACGCGAGCGCGCACCGCCCCTCGTACGCGATGCGCACGAGGCCCAATCCCCCCGCCTGGCTCGCGCCCTCCGCCGAGTAATCCTGCATGCGGCTCAGGTACGCCGACTGGACGTCGGAGAAGCTCTGGATCCAGTCGATGGCCTCGCGCAGCCGGTAGAGGCTCGCCGCATCCTTTGGCGCCTGCGTCACCTCGACGTCGAGCGTCGCCCCGCGGCGGGAGAGCGCATACGTGACGACCCCGGGCCCGCCGTACTTGAACGCGTTCTCCATGAGCTCGCCGCTCGCCATGCCCACGCAATCCCCGTGCTCTCCTGGGCCGATGGCGGTCTGGACCAGGAGGCCCGCCGATACGCGCACGAGCTCGCTGTTCTGCCAGGAGTTCGGCACCGCGAGGCGGACCAGGGTCTCGAGACCGCTTTGGGCTGGCATCTGCAGGGGCTCGAACGGCGACTCCCCGGGTCGCGCCCGGCTGGTCGCACAGACGCGCACGAGGCCAGGCTCGAGCACCTCCGCGACGACGTCACAGTCCCCCTCGTAGCCGATGCGCGCGAGGCCGAGCTCGCAATGGCCGCCCGCCGCGCTGGCGATCCGGTGGACCTGGGCGCAATACGCCTCCACGGGCGTCGGATACTTCGCGAGGCCTTCGAGGGTCCGGAGCAGGCTCCTGAGGCGCGCGCCGTCCGGGACCACCGGGTTCTCCACCTCGACGCGGCAGCCGAGCGCGGAGCCCTGGATGCGGATGCGGAATCTCGCCCGGCTATGCGACCAGTCGCCGTGCCGGACCGCGTTCTCGAGCAGCTCCGCGGCGACCATCGCGATCGCGTGGGTCTCGTCGACGCTCTTGAGCATCGCGACGAGGCACCCCCGCACCGCGCTCCTGACGAGCTCGACGTTGGCCCAGCCCGCGCCGACGGGGACGTCTACCCAGCAGTAGAAACCCTGCCGGGGCTCCCCTCTGGTGTCGCTACTCACCGTGCCCCCCGGGCATTTGTACCACGTCGAGAGTCGTACGAGCCATTGCGGATCCTGTTACGTAGTGAGCTCCGTGTCTTGGCCTATTTCCGCCGTTCCAGCGCGAGGATCGTGATGTCGTCGTCCTGGGCGGCCATGTGCGCGCGGACGGCCACCAGCAGCGCCTGGCAGGCGTCCCCCGGCGACGCGTGGCCACCGGCCAGCACCTCTGCCACGCCCTCGTTCCCGAACAGGCGGCCGTCTGGTGCCTGCGCCTCCGTGAGGCCATCCGTGAACAGCACCATGACGTCGCCGACCTCGAGCTCGAGGGATCCCTCGAGCAGCATCTCCGGGTAGATCTCCGGCAGGACGCCGGTCCAGGCCCCCGGCGTGGGCAGAAAATCCACGGCGCCGGTGGCCGCGCGGCGGACGGCGATGTCGAGGTGGGCCCCCGCGAAGGCGAACCGGCCGGGCCCGTCCGAGCGGAACAGCGACAGCGTCATGTAGTTGTCGTCCTTGAGGCGGTCGTGGACGTTGGCGTAGATGACGCGGTTCATCACCTCGAGCACCACGCCGGGCCGCAGGCCGGGATCGTGCGCCGTCATCGTGGAGAGGGCGGTCTGGGCCATCATCATGATGAGCCCGGGGGTCACGCCGTGGGACGTGACGTCCCCGATCGCGAGCCAGAGCAAACCGTCCTTGCAGCAGAGGACGTCGTAGAAGTCACCTCCGACCTGCTCGGCCGGGACCATGCAGCCGGCGATGCGATAGCCCTCGACCTCGACGCTCGCGGGCAAGAGCGCCGTCTGGATGCGCCGCGCGATGGCCATCTCGCGCTCGAGGGCCTCCTTCTCGACGAGCGCGCGCCGGGAGCGTTCGAGCTCGCGCGTCATGTCGTTGAACGCCCCGCCGAGCACGGCGACCTCGTCGGAGCCCGTCACGGTGACCTGCACGGCGGCATCACCACGCCGCAGGGCCGCCGTCGCGGCCGACAGGGCCTCGATGCGACGCGTGAGGTTGCGCGACAGCAGCACCGCGACGAGCAAGGCGCCGCAGAGCGCGAGCGCCCCGATGAGGAGCAGCGTGCGGCGCACGGCTGCGTGGGCCGCGTAGGCCGCGTCGAGAGACCGCAGGACCGCGAGGCGCACCTTGGCACCCCCCGCTCTGGGGTGTGGCGAGAGCTGAGCCACGAATCGCTCGCCGCCGAGCGCCACCTCCGCCACGCCCTCGGGGGCGCGCTCCAGCATGGCCGCGAGATCAGCGGGCCCTGGCCGCGACAGCGCCGCTGCGACGACGCGCTCACCGGCCACGACGACCAGGTCCGCGCCGAGCTGCCTGCGCACCTGGCCGAGCGCGCGATCGTCGAGCCTGTAGCCGGTGACGAGCAGGCCCACGTCCTCGGTGCCGAAGCGGAGCACCTGCAGCACCACGTCGAAGGGCTGGCCGCCCTCGATCCACAGGAGCGCCGCGCGCCCATCGCGCAGGGCATCCTCGACGCCGGGGCGCTTGCGCAGGTCCTTGCCGAGCTTCGGCTCGGACACGTCGCCCAGCACCGCGGCCTCGGGATCGAGCAGCGCGAACAGGTCCGAGCTCGCGGACCGGCGCATCTCGTCCATGACGTCCTCGAGCGTGGCCTCGTCGATCTCGGCGGTGCGCGCGATGGCCTTGAGGCGCGGCTCCTCGGCGACGACCTGCGCCTCCGCTTGCCGCCGGGCCATGCGCTCTTCGTACGTGGCCACATAGGCGTCGCGCGCCCGGTGGACGTCCTCGATCAAGCGTTCGCGTGTCTCGGAGAGCAGGTAGCGCTCGACGGCGAGCAGCGATCCGCCGGTCGTCGCGAGACCGACGACGCCGAGCGCGAAGGCGAGCTTGCCGCGGACGCCGAGCCTCATCGCAGGCTCACGTCGCGCTCGAAGACCACGACTGAAACGGACGGGCCGTAGTAGCGGTCGAGGGCTGGATCCCACCGCTCGTAGCGCAGGCGCACCCGCGCGCGGGTGGATTCAGCGGGCAAATCGAAGCGCTCGAGGCGCGTCTGCCCTGCCGCGAGGCGATCGTCGCTGGCCTCCCGCACCGCGAGGAAGAAGGGCGCGGGGTGCCCCGCGCCGTCGACCAGGTGACGACCGAAGACGCGCTCGGCTCGGAGCGCGGTCTCGCCGGACCCCGTCAAGGCCTCGATCTCCAGGCGGAGACGGCGCTCGGGCAGATCGGTCGGCAGCGCATGACCGGCGCTCGCGTTCGTGACGCTGACGGCGAGCTGCGAGGTGCGCCCCGAGCGCTTCGCGCTGGCCTTGACCTTGATGGCGCCCGCGAGCGCGCGGCCCCGATCTGCGCCGAAGCCATGATGGTAGACCGTGCGTTCGCGGCCGCCCTTGGCGGCACGGGCGCGCGCCGCCGGCATGTGGCAGCTGGGGCAGCTCCTGTCCTTGTGCGGGCCCGCGCGCCACTCCTCGGCAGACGTCAGCACGGCCACGGGCCCCGGCTCACGGTCCGAATGGCACGCGATGCACAGCTCGGATCCCGCGACGAATCCCGAGAAAGAGACGCGGTGGAAGTGGTGATCCTTGGCGTCTCGGTAGGGGCCGAACTTGGTCGCGAGCTCGGGACGCAGCGTGACGCCGCCCGGTGCCGGCGCCGCGGCGACCGCCGTGTGGCACGCATCGCACGTGACGCCCTCGGTCGCGATCCGTTCGGCGCTGGTTCGCAGCGGCGCATGGCAGGGCAGGCAACGTTCTCGCTGCGCCCTGGGCACGTGCTCGAGCGATCGCTGGAAGACCGGGTTGGTCTTGCCGCGAGCATGCGCCGACGCGAGCCACTCTTCGCGCTGGCGCGGATGACACTGCCGGCACCGGCTGGAGGGATGATGAAGGGCTGCGGGCGCACCGCCTCTCGGCTCCGCGTCGGCGACGAGTGGCGACGACGCCACCGCCAGAGCGGCCGCCAGCCACCACCCGATCCCTCCGCGCGGTGATTGCAAAGGCCCGCCGCCATCATAGCCCGCCGTCTCGCTCGCCAGGCTACGATGCTCCGCTGGAGGTGCGACATGGCGACGAGCGTGGTGCGTGAGGCCCAGAAGCCCCTGCGAGCCCGGTACGCGGCCGACCCGGCGGACGCGACCAAGCAGTACCTGCTGAAGTCCGAGCCGCGTGATCCGAAGGACCCGTTCCGCGCGGTGGTGAAATCGCAGCTCGGCGCGGGAGCGGGCGCCACGTACGAGGTCGTCATCGACCCGAAGCTCGGCGGCCCGGGGGGTGGACCGACACCGGGCGATGTCTTTCTTGCGGCGCTGGCGTCCTGCCAGGAGGCGACGCTCCGGATGATCGCGGACTCGATGGGCATCGAGCTCACCGCCATCGACGTCGAGGTGTCGGGTGAGGTCGACGTCCGAGGGGCGCTGCTCCTGTCGAAGGACGTGCCGGCCGGGTTTCGCAGCATCGCCTGCAAGACGCGCATCGCCGTCAAGCCCGGGACGCCGCCGGAGCTCACGGCCAAGCTCGGTCAGCTGGCCGAGCAGTGCTGCGTCATCATGAGCACCCTGCGCGCTTGCCCGCCCGTGGCGACCTCGTTCTCCGTCGACGGGGGCTGATCGGCTCGCGCGTCAGGCCCGATCGAGGGCCTCCCGCACGCTCGCCGCAGCCAGGAACGTGGCGCGCAACGTCTCATCCTCGACGCCGTCGGCGATGGCCCTGATCTGCGCTGCCGCTCGAGCGAAGGCCGCCCGAGCCGCTCCATCGTCGCCGAGCCTCGACGAAACGTCCCCGAGCAGCGCCTGCATCCGC
>ORMF012254823.1_pt1 | contig 10547 bp, 8 predicted proteins | sample 1779871 | NCBI WGS metagenome assembly ORMF01 (sample SAMEA104232316, study PRJEB22302) | groundwater metagenome | biome: forest; feature: aquifer; material: groundwater | place: USA | collected 2011-08-07 | depth 5.4 m
TCAATTTTGATTACAAACTTCTTTGGGTTTTCCGTTGTCATTATGAATATTTATCTTTTTTTAATTCCCGCATTTGTATTTATTCTGCAAGACAGCAAGAAGCAAGAAGAAAACCTGAACAATGTAAAAACTCAAGCTTTATCAGGAATCGGACGAATCTATATCTTATCGATAATAATAATCGCCTCTTATCTTTTATTTACTCTTTTTAAATTCTGGAATGCCGATAAATCTTACGCTTACGGATACAATCTGGATAGAGCCGGTGATTATCAAAGAGCATATTCTTATCTTCACAAAGCAGTACTTCAAAGAGGAGACGAACCCGTATTTAAAGATGAACTGTCCGTAAATAGCGCTATCCTGGCAGCGGCAATTATCAATCAGGCGGATAAAAGTAAAGCATCGGATGATACTCCCCTTGCGCAAAAACTTGCTAAAGAAGCAATTGAAACGAGTAACCTTGTGACTTCTCAACATTCCAACAATATTGTTTTCTGGAAAACCAGAACCCGGGTTTTTTATAGTCTTGCTCAAGCTGATTCCCGCTATCTCTCTCTAGCTTTGGAATCAATTAAAAAAGCTTATGCGCTGGCTCCAACCGATGCAAATATTTCTTACAATTTAGGAGTTCTATACGGACAAAATGACGATATTAAGAAGGGAATTGAGACTTTGGAAAACACAATAAAACTAAGACCAAATTACAAAGACGCCTACTATGCACTCGGGCTTTTCTATCATCAAGAAGCTATTGATAAAAACGGCAAGGTTATAGATTTTTCTATGCAGAAAAAAGCAATCGCTCAAATGCATTTTATTCTTGATCATATTATTCCCAATGACGCCCAAGCCCTCGACGCCCTAAAAACTTGGGAGAAATAAATAGTAGGATAGTAAAAACTTAATCTGCAAAATTATTTGATAAAATTGGCATAAGACCTATCGATTTTTAAAAGACCGTTTCATGCTCATTATTCAATGAGAAAATACTTGGACTTCTTTATAAAATATTCCGCAATTTATCTCTCTCTTAACCTAGCTCCTCCACGAATCATATAATCGCTTAACAATTTCTTGTCTGTAAACACTTCAACAGAGCCATTTCGGTGTCTTCTTTTAATAAATTTCTCCGGATGATCTTTTCTAAGCTGTTCTACTGCCGAGTCCCCAATCTTTTTTAATTTGTCTCCTTTGTTGTAGCTCCCTATAAAAGTCTGTCTAAAAGTGTTCCTGCTTAATACAAAATCTGTTTTCTGAACAGCAGATTGAGTGTCTGCTATTTTCGATTCCGCTCCTCCTTTTTCCATGTAGTCAAATAGCATATTTTTGTCTGTGAACACTTCAACAAAACTATCCTCATAGTGTCTTTTAATAAATTTCTCCGGATGATCTTTTCTAAGCTGTTCTACTGCCGAGTCCCCAATTCTTTTTAACCTCGTGTTTTGATGATAACTGCCCACAAAATTTTTCATGAAACTGGGTCCACTTAACACAAAATCTGTGTCCTGAACTTGTTTAATGTCCGCCGTTTTCAATTTTGCTCCTCCTTTTTCCATGTAGTCAAATAGCATATTTTTGTCTGTGAACACTTCAACTCGGCTCAGCTCCTTTCTCTTAATAATAAATTTCTCTGGATGATCTTTTCTAAGCTGTTCTACTGCCGAGTCCGCAATTTTTTTTAATTTTCCTCCTTTGCTGTAGTTACCTACAAATGTTTTCTGAAAGCTACGATTACTTAGTATAAAATCATTCTCTTCTACATCTAATAATCCCTCCTTCTGCAAAGCATCTAGCGGTTTTACATCCGCTTGCCTTCTTATTGCTTCAACTTGCGGAAGTTTTTTAAGAGTTTCGATGTCTGTTTCAGGACCAAGCCATAACATTCCATTTTCAAGTTGCACTACGTCACCTTTCATCCACATCCCCATGTTGTACGACCAGCTATATTGGCTTGTCTGATAAAGACAATCAACAACTACTCCAAATAATTTTCCCTCTGCTCTTCTAGCAAGTCTTCCCGTATATTGAGTGTAGCGAAGATGAGAATCAGTAGGCGAAGCCCATACTAATATTTCTGTAGCAGGCGCATCAAATCCTTCTGAAACAACATATGGAGAAATTAACACCTGAATACTTTGAGGATCATCTTCTGGCAATTTATATCTTTCTATAGTATTAATCGCCGGAATTTCTTCAGTATGAATTTCCTTAGATGCTTGCTGATTTACTGCAATACCTACTTTAATTCCTTCTTTATGAAAAAGCTCTGCTAATTCTTGAGCCTCCCACACAAAGTTAACAACAACTACTGTTTTATATCTTCTATCTTCATCAGATATTATCCCTGCAATTCTATTTGCAATATATGGTCTTAGATCGGGGCTTTCTTTAAGTATTTTTTCAAGTTTTGCGAAATCAATTGTTCCTGTTTTTGTAGTTGGAACCTCATCAACTAGACCTTTTGTATCTATTTGTATGCCTACAAGCGGAGGAAGAAGTCTCAATCTTTGAGCTTCCGGTAAAGGAAGAGGCTCTATTACTATAAATCCATATTGTTTTGGCGACTTTAGCAGTCCAGAATTGCGGTAAGGAGTAGCTGTAAAACCAACAATTCTTTCAAACTGATCAATAGTAGCTTTTCTTTTTGATGTGCCAACATTATGAACTTCATCTACGATTAACAAGTCGTAATCCTTCGGATTTAACCTTCCTCTTGACAATTCTGATTGAATAGTTTGGATAGTTGCGATATGAACATTTGCGTCTTCTTGTCTAAGCTTACCTGTTCTATATAAGAAAGATTTCTGATTTTGTAAAGGATCCTCTGTTGATTCTGTTTCATCAACCCGCTCATCTTCTTCAGATTCTATGTATCCTGTTAATGCCTGATGAGTTTGCTTTACAAGAACAAGTTTTGTCCCTGCAACTACTAAGACTTTCGAATCAGGTTTTCTTCTCATTTGCATTTCTATAACTTTATGTATAATCTTTCCTTTACCGATTCCTGTTGCCATAGCAACCATTGGGTAAGGATCATCCGGATCCATACGGTCCAAATATGCAAACGCATTATATGAAGCTCTTTCTTGAATATTGTCAAGTAAAGCTTGTTCGTCTGGAGTTAAAAGACCATCTTTACCTATTTCACCAGTTTGACCATAGATTTTTCTTTCGGCGGAATTCATATTGAGTGTATTATAGCACACTATCTCATAGTAATCAATGCTGATTGCTAGTCTCGGTTGTGTTATAATTTCTAAATGTTAAAGATAGTAACTGCGCCAAATCCTATCCTATCCCAAACAGCAGAAAGTATAACAAAAATAGACAGTTTTATTCTGCGGCTTATCCAAGAAATGAAGCAAACTCTCATTGCCGCAAAAGATCCGGAAGGAGTCGGACTTGCCGCGCCCCAAGTTGGAAAATCTCTGCGGCTTTTTATAGTTAAACCAACGCCCAAATCTCCAATCCAAGTATTCATCAATCCTAAGATTATTGATGTTATACAAACTAATCTGGAGAATAATATGTCAGTTAAATCTCCCCGCCGAAGCAGCACAACCAAACTAGAAGGTTGTCTTTCTTTACCCGGCATTTGGGGTAAGGTTTTTCGTTCTCCAAAGATTACAATAAACTATCTTGATGAAAAAAATAAACCTCACACCAGAAAGTTTACCGGGCTTTTATCAATTATTGCTCAGCATGAAATTGATCATCTCAACGGAATCCTTTTCCCAAAAAGAGTTTTAGAGCAAAAACAAACTCTGTATAAATCGAAGAAAAATGAAAAAGGCGAAGATATTTTTGAAGAGATTGACCTAACTTCCAATATTTAAATTTATGAATATTGTTTTTTTTGGTTCGTCATCGTATGTGATTCCAATTCTTAAAGTTTTGCGCAAAAATTTTGATTTAAAATTAGTCTTAACAACCGAAAAAAATCCCACCGACGCCGTACCATCTTTTTGTATCAAAAATAAAATCCCCTATCTTCCTGTTGCCAATCTTTCAAATTCTGCCATTAACCATGAACTATCAACTATCAACCCCGTCGTCGGCGTTCTCGCGGATTTCGGTTTGATAATTCCGCCTGCAATTTTGAATCTTTTCCCAAAAGGAATTATAAACATTCATCCCTCCATTTTACCAAAATACAGAGGCCCGACTCCCGTGCAAACAGCAATTCTAGAGGGAGTTAAGACAACGGGAGTAAGTATTATAAAACTTGACGAAGAAGTAGATCACGGCCCATTGCTAACACAGATGGAGGAAAAAATTTTGCCAAACGACACCAGCGAATCTCTTTATGAAAGACTATTTAAAATTAGCAGCGGTTCGATAGTTCAGACTATTGAACTGTATTTAAAGGGAGACATTAAGCCTCAGGAACAAAATCACAAAGAAGCAACTTTCACCAACCATTTGACCCGCCAAAGCGGATTTATTGATATATCAAATCTCAAAAATAAAATCTCAAAACTCAAACCGGAGCGGATGATTAGAGCTTACTTTCCGTGGCCCGGCGTTTGGACGAAATGGAAAATGAAAAATGGAAAATGGAAAATCTTGAAGTTTCTTCCCGATAACAAACTTCAAGTTGAGGGCAAAAAACCAATGAGTTACAAAGATTTTATCAACGGATATCCGGAGGGCAAGGAAATATTGAAAATTATAAAGTAGCTGTTGGCTGAGGTAAAACTTTAGGCAAAGACTGCTTCTTATACGACCTCAAGCATTTTGTGCAAAGTCTGACTCTCTTGCCAATGCCGGCAGTAACAATTCTTACGCTGTGAAGATTTGGCTTAAAAATTTTTCTTGTTCTATTTTTTGCATGCGACACATTGTGTCCATACATTACGCCTTTTCCGCAATTCGCGCATTTCATTCCACTAGACATAGATAAATATGATATCATATTTATGGGAAACCTACAATATGGATTTGTTTTTAGGAATCATAACTTTAGTAATTTTGATTTTTTCAGCAATTCTTCATGAAGTGGCGCATGGATTTGTAGCAGAGAGGTTTGGAGATCCGACAGCGCGTCTTGCGGGACGATTAACTCTTGATCCAAGAAAACACATTGACCCGATGATGAGTATTGCCCTGCCAATATTAACTTTTATATCCTCAGGCGGAACTTTTGTCATAGGGGCTGCAAAGCCGGTTCCGGTTGATCCTTTTAATCTTAAGGAAGGAAGAAAGGATCTTGCTCTTGTTTCTCTCGCCGGGCCCCTCACAAATGTAATTATTGCTATCCTTGCAGGCTTTTTAATTCATATCTTGTATCTCAATACCCCCTCGTTTTTTATTGGGACATCGCCTATCGGCTTTATTCTAATAAATATTGTCCGACTAAATTTGCTTCTTGCAATTTTCAATCTTATTCCCATTCCCCCATTGGACGGATCCAAAATTTTCTCCCTCATTCTTCCAGAAAAACTAGCTAATGCTTTTCTGTCCCTGGGATCAATTGGAATTTTTATCATCTTTTTTCTCCTCCTTTCAGGCGGAGAATTGTCTTTGGGAAGATTAATTTTCTCTCTTCTCTCTTTCTCAGAAAAACTGTTAGGACTTTGACAAATTGCTAATTGTTACATGGAAATTGCGTGGTGATTAACCCATATACTTATTGACAAGTTTATGCGTTTCTCCTATTCTAATTGTATGGGCTTTCTCAAAAAATTGTTCCAACTACTTAGTTCTCCCAGTCATTCAAGAACAGCGGCTATTTTGGGCGTACTGGTACTTCTTGCAGCAATTCCTCTTACGGTTCTTATCGCCCAAAAACAACAAGAACTCCGCCAACGCGCTGCTGGAGCTACCTGTAATGATATATCAAAACTCCCAGACTGCTCTAAGCTAGGCGTTACTGTTGGTTCTGATTGTGCGTCAAAAGATTTACCGTCGTGCAGAATTGACAACGCAATAATTGAGTGTGCAGAACAAAAATAAATTTGATTAGTATGAAAAATTTGAAAAAGATATCATTGCTAATAATGCTTTTTCCTGTACTTATATTACTATCTTCTATTTTCGCACAAAAAGCGGTGGCAGATATTCCCCAGTGTGATGAACTCGGAAAGGATCTTGAGTGTTCTGGTCTTGGCAATAGAGACGACGGGTGTCAAGATTCTACAAAGCCATTCATGTGTCTTTCTAAGACTCCCTTTTTGGTAGCCGAGAAGCAGGGGAATTTTTTCAACCAAAGAAGCGTTGTCTGTTGCAATGTTCCAACTGCCGCTCCCGCAATATGTATTAAATCAGGCGGATTCTTTAGCGGTTCTGCTGGAACTTTCGAATGCTGCAGTGGTTTAACAAAATGTTCTAGCACAAAGACATGCGAAACAAGTTGTGTTACTGTCCCCTCCAAAGAAAATGAATTTTGCGATTCGAACACTCCCTGCACACAGGGATTAATATGTAATGTTGATAATACAGTTTTTAATAGCGGAAGGTGCCAGAAACCTGCCGCCCCAGTCCCTCCTGCTGCCCCTCCAACTGCCAAATTTATATGGAAAAATATTGCGCAATGTGTAGTTCGCTCGCCCGATGATTGTGGCTCATTTAATAACTTTGCTTGCCCTAAGGAAAAAACTTGTAAAAATAAACAAGATGTTATTGATAACCTAACTGGAGATATTACTTCTTTAGGAACTTGCGAAAAAGAAATCGCCTCAGCCCAACCGACTGCGACGCCTGCTCCAGCCGCGACTCCAGTTATCTTTTCCTGTATAAACCAAACAGGTCCCTCTGCGGGAAATTATCAGTGCCGTGGTATTGTAAATGGCTCTACTCAATGTGAGAACGGATTCAGCTCCTTTTCTCCTTCTTCCCCCTTCACGGGCACCTCCTGCACTGCAAATGAAGGTTGCTGCAAACAAGGACAGGCTCAAAGTAGTAATCCTTTTGCGTGCGCGGATCAGGCAAGGGGGGAATTTGCGGGAATTTATGCCTGTGGTCCATTCACTAACGGATTTGCACAGTGTCCTGGCGGATTTAGCGAATTTACTCCCAATTCTACATTTACAGGAACCTCATGCAATTCAAATCAACGCTGCTGTAAAAAAGATTCTCCCCTAGTAGTTGTTGTTCCTCCTGCCGGACAGTCTTCAGTTGCGCTTACTAATTGCGCCATTGGCGACGGAGCTCACTTTTGCTCGGTGGAAAACCCTAAAACCTCATTTCCTCCCTGCAGTCCTTTGTTCGGTCCGGGACAAACCGCTAATTGCGCCCAAAATACTGCATGCTGGTTTTGTCCCCTTCCCGTTCCAGCCTCTGCGCCTACTAGCGCCTGTTTGCCTAGTGACTGTAGCGGAGCCGCAACCTGCGCGGCTGGTTCCGAATGCAAGCAAGTGGCCGGAACTTTCACAAAATCTTGCTCGTGCCAATCAACAGCCACAGCATCCACCACAACTCCTGCTCAAGCTTCTACAACTCTCGCTGTAACGCTTAATGCTCAGGACATTGTATTAACCGCCGACACTTTAACCGCAGGCCTCTCGCTTTTCAATCTTTCGAGTAATACATTAGTAAGCGGAGCGCCGGCAACATCAACATTTAATAAAACTCCTATTCCCGGCAAACAATTCGCCGCAAATATTCCTATTTCCGGACTGTTGAAGAATAAATTCTTTCTTTTAATAAGAAAAGACAACCTTATTGCCAGAACTTTTTTCTCTATAGATAGTTCCGCTTCAATAACCGTACCTACAACAACTCTTGTATTTGGAGACTTAAACACGGATAACGACATAAGCATATTGGACTATAATATTTTCATAGGCTGTTTTGGAAAACTAGCTACCGATACGGGCTGCGCCTCTTCTGACTTTGATCTCCGCGGCAAAATTGATGCAATTGACTACAATATATGGCTCAGAGGATTGGTAACATGGAAAAAGGAAATATAGTAAGATTGACAACTCTGTCAAAATATTAGATGATAAAAACAATGTCTAAAAGAACACTTGCTCTCATAATATTTCTCTCTTTAGTCACAATAATACTTTTGGTGATTGCTTTGCGAAATCCGAAATCCACCCCAACAAAAACATCAACATCTCCGATCAAAACTCAAATCGCCCAAACATCCCTTCTTTTTGGCGCCGTCGAAATGATGCCCTCGTCTTCCTCTGCTAAAACTACCACATATTCTCTTCCTATTAATATTAAAACCAACGGAAATAAAGTGACCGCTGTTCAGCTTGAGCTTCTTTACGATCCTGAAGCCTTAACGGATATTGCTATTCAAAATGGAAGTTTCTTTACCAATCCTGTGGTTCTTCTAAACAATATTGATGAAAAAACAGGAAGAATATCTTACGCTTTAGGCGTTGGTCCTGGGGATACCGGCAAGCAGGGATCAGGGACATTGGCAACATTAACATTTCAAATAAAACCATTGGGTGCAAAATCAACAGTAATCGTCTTCCTGCCAAAAACACAAGTTGCGGCAGAAGGAATAACCCAATCCGTACTTAAGGAAACCAATATTGCCCAAATAAATTTAGGAGCTACACCTTCCCCGTCTCTGAAGACCCCGAAAGGAAATACACAGTAGGGGTTTAGATAGCAGATCCACCATTCACCAAGTAGCTTTGCCCGATACTGATTTAAATTTAATTATCTCTTTTCCGCGAGACGAAACGCCCCAGCCCGGACGTATAGGATCGTATTCGGCGATCGCTCCAATATTCACAGAATCATTAAGATTACTTACAAACGGAGTAAGAATGTTTCTGTTTCCGTCTTCGTAACGCGATCCGGCAGCGATAATTCCACGGCCTTCAAAATATTCCGGATGCTGCAAAAAAATAGCAATCACTTCAGATAGTGTGCTGCCAATTTGATCTTTACTGAAACGTCCAGTTGCTTCCCCCACACTGAAATAATGGCGCATTCGCCCATTATTGGTCCAGATCAAATAATTTCTACCGGAAACTCCTCGAAGATTTGCAATCTTACTTATGTCGATTGGCGCCTCAATCTTTACTCTAGGAAGTAGTGCAAGTAGCGTTCTTGAATCAACTCGGGGATCTACAACAACTGGCGTATCAAAACGATTTCTGTAATTTTCGGGCTGCTTTGCTCCTTCGGGAAGAACGAAGTCCTCTGAATATCTTCTTTTTGCCTCTTCATCGGTAATTGATTCATAAGGATAAGCTACTCTATGTAAACCAAATCCGGCAAGTCTCTTGACCTGTTCTGCTATAGAGATTCCTAATTCTGAAATAACCGGTGTTTCTTCAGGATTAATTCTTGCTCTCTCCGTTGCCATAGAATATCCTTATAACACGGCCTAACTCATTTGTCAATCATTCTTTATCAAATTATTAGTTGACTACGTTCATATAAACTGAACGTAGTTGACATTTTTATTTATTTTTGTTTATACTGTAGATGTTCTTTGGTATTAGAGGAAATTTGGAATTTTTCTCTACAAGTTCATCTCTTTTGAGGTACCCCGTCGAAGTGCGCCACGAGCCGCAGTTCAAACGATACTTGGGCGAGCGGCAAACGAATGACTGGGGAACAAGGTTTTTTCCCTCCCGATGTGTCGGGAGAGATAGCCTTCCTATATTACTCTCAGGGATAAATTCAAATTAATGCTCGGTACTAAAGAGCGAATTTATTCTCCAAAGGCGAACCCCTCCGAAGGGACATCTTGTTCTATTGTCTTCTCTTTGATAAAATGAATTCTAGCCTTATTAGGTCTGCCGACTTAGCTCAGTGGTAGAGCAGCTGTTTTGTAAACAGCAGGTCGTCGGTTCAAGTCCGACAGTCGGCTCATACTTCGACAAGCTCAGCATAAACTTGCTAGGTTCGCATAGCGGCAATTGCATGTGGCTGTAGACCACACGGTCGTAAGGCCTGCGGGGGTTCGAGTCCCTCACCTAGCACCCATTCACTTCGTTCAGGGTAAACAAGTTTACATCGAACGGAGTGAGATGCCGACATAGTTTAGTGGTAAAACGATTCATTGGCCTGCCCGCCGAACTTGCCTGGATAGTTTAGTGGCAAAACGAGTCATTGGTAATGACTTGAGTGTGGGTCCGATTCCCACTCCAGGCTCATAAATGGCAAGGCAGGCGGGTAATGAATTGAGTGTGGGTTCGATTCCCGCCGCCGGCTCAGAAAAGACCCGCCGTCGCCAAGGCTTTGGCGGGCAAGGAAGGAGGAAAATATTATGGCATCAAAAGGAGAACAAAGAGTAAAAATTGGTCTTGTCTGTAGTATTTGCAAAAACAGAAATTATATTACAACTCGCAACAAAGTTAATACGCCGGAAAAAATTAAACTTAAAAAATTTTGTAAACATTGCAGAAAAGTCACGGAACACAAAGAAACTGAGAAGTTAAAATAGTGCGACGTCCTTCCAAAAGTTGCGCCGTGAGCCGTGAACGAACAGTTCTGAAAAGGCGAACGGCAAAACTGGGAGGACGGAACACAAAGAAACTGAGAAGTTAAAATAATTTAAAATTGTTATTTCTTAACATAATCTGATAAAACTCATGAGTAGGGATGTGGTGAAATGGCTATCA
>ORMF010055747.1_pt1 | contig 10546 bp, 9 predicted proteins | sample 1779871 | NCBI WGS metagenome assembly ORMF01 (sample SAMEA104232316, study PRJEB22302) | groundwater metagenome | biome: forest; feature: aquifer; material: groundwater | place: USA | collected 2011-08-07 | depth 5.4 m
CGATCGACGACGACCATTACGGCGCCGGCATCCCGTTCCGTTTCGGCACCGCGGACGATCCGGCATTGGCGCCGTTGTTCGAGGCCTACAGAAAGCGCACCGGCCGCGACCCCAAGGATTATTTCGCAATCGGCGATGCGCCGGCGATCGTCGGCAAGATCGCCGAATACGTCGAGGCGGGCGTCTCCAAATTCATTCTGCGTCCATCCGCCAGAGGGGACGACGAGATCATGGCCCAGACGCGCCGGCTGATCGAGGAGGTTCTCCCGCTCGTCGCCGCGCGCTGGCCAAAGCCGCGAAAACGCGCTGCCGCTGCGGAATAGGACTCCGGGACCGCGCCGCCTAAGCGCCGACGCCCCACGCGACGGCGTTGCGCAGCAATGTCGTGAACGCGCCGCTTTCCCACGGAGCGCGAAAGGTCGGCGGCGTCGTATCCGCGGGATTGGCGGGCCGCGCCGCGCGGATCGCCGGGTTGTGGCAATGGCCGAGCGCGTAATACGTCACGCCGCCGCTGCCGACCTGCCGGGTATAGCCAAGCACGCGAGTCCGGCCGTCGGACAGCAACGACGTGTCCGAGGTGTAGAGGGCGCCGACGGCATCCGACGCCCCGTTCGCACCGTAATCGGCGGTCAACAGGATCTGCGTCGCGCCGGGGTCCTGCAATTCGATGAAGTACGGCTCGTCTTCGACATCGAATGACGGGCCGGCCCCCCGGGTCAGCGGCGAGTCGCCGGCGCTGATCGCGACGCGGAACTTGCAGATCGCAGGATGGGTCAGAAAGCGGCTGCCGAGCAGGGCGTGATGCTCGGTCTTGACGGTGCGTCGCATGCGGACGCCCTCGACCCGCTCGGCGCGGCCGCCGCTGGTGCCGTGCAGCCCCAGCCATCTTCCGCCGGCCTCCAGCCACTGCCGGATCGCGCGGCACTGCGCCGCGTCGGGGTAGGGGCCGGCCACATAAGTGATCAGCAGGCCGCTGACCGGCAGCCATTTCTCGATATCCGAGAAGTCGTTGGCGACCGAGGCCGGGATGTCCCGTTCGGCCAGCAGCCCGAGCAGCCGCAGCCGGGCATAATCGTGGTCGTGCCCGCCCATCGAACCGGGCGGAAAGCCGCCGGCGATCAGATGCGCGCGGCCGGACGTCATTTCGGTCATCGGATCACCCGCTTGTTGTTCGGTGCCGGCAACAGCCTGACGGCAGTTTCTCATCTTCCGGCGGTTTTCGCCTACCGCCGTGTGAGCGACGGGGAGCGGATTTTGTTGCGCCGTGTGCCCGATGCGACGGAGGATCGCGGGACGCTTCCCGAGATTCTCGGGAATGCCGGCCCCGCGGAGGATGGATATGGCAGACAAGGTTCGGCTGGGGCTGATCGGCGCCAGTGTCAGAGGTACCTGGTCGTCGCGTTCGCACCTGCCGGCGGTGCAGGCCAGCGGCGATATCGAGCTGACGGCGGTCTGCACGACGCGCGCCGACAGCGCCGAGGCGGCGCGTCAGGCCTACGGCGCGCGCCTTGCCTTCGACGACTACCGCAAGATGATCGCGTCGCCGGAGATCGATGCGGTCGCCGTCGTCGTGCGCGTGCCGTCGCACTACGCTCCGACGAAGGCTGCGTTGGAAGCCGGTAAGCACGTCTATTGCGAATGGCCGCTCGGGCGAACGACGGCCGAGGCGGTGGAGTTGCACGCTCTGGCGGAGGGGAACGGGCTGGTCACCGCGATCGGGTTGCAAGCGCGTGTCAATCCGGCCGTCATGCACATGAGGGAGCTGGTGGCGGGCGGCTATGTCGGCGAGGTGATGGCGGTGCATGTCTGCCTGATGCGCGAGGGCGTCCTGACCCGGCCGTCGCACCGCACCTGGCAGCGCGACGCCGAACTCGGCGCCAACACGCTGACGATCGCCAATGGCCACACGGTGGACGCGATGCGCTTTGTCGCCGGCGATTTCGGGCGGCTGTCCGCGGTGGTGGCGACCCGGGCCAAGCAGTGGCTCGACACCGGCACCGACACCTGGCTCGACGTGACCGCACCCGACAACATCCTGGTCAGCGGCCGGCTGGCGGGCGGTGCCGTGGCGTCGGTCCATATCGGCGCGATCCCGTTCGCCGGCAGCGGCTACCGCATGGAAATTTACGGGCGCGACGGAACGCTGGTCGTCGCGGGCGAGGATTCGCCGCAACTGAGCGCGGTGTCGCTGCTGGGGGCGCGGCGCGGCAACACGCTCGCGCCGATTGCCGTACCGCAGCGCTTCACCGTCGCGACGGCCGGCACGCCGGCCGGCGAACCCGGCAATGTCGGGCAGATGTACGCGCTGTTCGCCAAGGCTATTCGAGACCGGGCGACCCGCGATGGCGACAGCCGCCTGCCAGATTTCGCCACGGCAGTCGAATTGCACCGCCTCGTCGATGCGATCAAGCAGTCGTCGGATAGCGGCCTTGAGGTGTCCGCATAGCCGGCCCGCGGCGCGCCCCTCGACCGGCAGGAACGAGCGTTCAACGAAACGAAAGAACCGAGGAAACGAAAGAACCGAGCGGTTATGACCAGTCGATTGCGGCTTCTCGCTCGCCCGGCGCTGTCGCTTGCCTGCATCGTGATCGTGTGGGTTCTTGCGCTGCCTCAGGCGGTCGCCCAAATCCCGGCATCGGGCGCGCGCGATCTGCCGGCGCGCACGATCCCCGTGCCGGATACGGTCAGCCCGCAGGTGCAAAAACTGATCGCGGCGCCGCTCCCTCCGGCCTGGAACCTAATCCCGAAGACGGCCGGGGAATGGAAGGCGCAAGTCGATGCCGGTGCCGCGGCCGCGATGCAGCAGCTGCCGGCACTGCGCGAGAAGTTGCAAGTCAAGGTCGAGCCGCTGACCATCGCCGGGGTCAAGGCCTACATGGTGACGCCCGCGAACATCCCGGCGGCGAACGGCAATCGGTTGCTCGTCCATGTGCATGGCGGCTGCTATGTGAGCTTCCCCGGCGAGTCCGGGACCGGCGAGGCGATCCAAATGGCGGGGTTCGGCCATTTCAAGGTCATCTCGGTGGATTATCGGATGCCGCCCGATCATCCCTATCCGGCGGCGCTCGACGATGCGATGACGGTATGGAAAGCCGCTGTCAAGATGGCCGATCCGAAGAACATGGCGATCTTCGGTTCCTCGGCCGGCGGCGCCCTGACGCTGTCGATGATTTTGCGGGCGAAGCAGGACAACCTGCCGCTGCCCGCCGCGATCGCGCCCGGCACCCCGATGGCGGACCTGACCAATGCCGGCGACAGTCTTCGCGCCAACGCGATGCTCGATAACGTCCTGGTGGCACCCGATGCCAGCTGCGACAAGCGCGCCGCGCTCTATGCCGCCGGCCGCGATCTCAAGGACCCGATGCTCTCGCCGGTTTACGGCGACATGCGCGGCTTTCCGCCCGCGATCCTGACCACCGGCACCCGCGATCTGCTGCTGAGCAGTACGGTGCGCGTGCATCGCAAGCTGCGCCAGGCCGGTGTCGAAGCGGTGCTGCAGGTTTACGAAGGCCTGTCGCATGCGCAGTATTACCGCGATCCCAGCGCGCCGGAGACAAAGGAGGCGTTCGAGGAGATCGCCGGTTTCTTTGACCGACATCTTGGCAAATAAGCTTACAAACATGGCGTTCGATCGGCCGCGGTGCGCCCGTTGCCGGTTGCCAGGCTGAGGAGAGGATATGGCGCTGCTCATCGTCAATCTCGACAGGCAGATCGGCAACGCGCAGGCGTGGCGCGAAACGGTCGCCGCACGGCTCCCGGACGTGGAGCTGCGTATCTGGCCGGAAGCCGGGGAGGTCGCGGACATCGAATATCTCGCGTTCATCCGCCCGGATTTCGGCGCGCTTCCCGCACTTCCAAACCTGAAAGCGATGTTCAGCCGCTCGGCCGGGGTCGAGGCGTTCGTCGGCCATCCGAAACTGCCAAGGGTGCCGCTCGGCAAATTGGAGCCGCCCGGCGGCGACCCGATGATGACCGAATACGTCGTCATGCACGTATTGCGCTTTCATCGCGACCTGCCGGGCTATCAGGCGGCGCAGGCCAATCGCGAGTGGCGGCGCACGACGATCGTGCGGCCGGAGCAGCGGCGCGTCGGGTTTCTCGGCTACGGCATGATGGCGAAGGCGCCGGCTCTGGTTTTGCAGTCGCTCGGCTTCAAGGTCTCGGCCTGGGTGCGCAGCCCGAAGGCCGACGCCGAAGTGTCGATTTTTCACGGCCCCGACCGGCTCGAGGCGTTTCTCAACCAGACCGACATCGCGGTCTGCCTGCTGCCGCTGACGCGGGAGACCGAGGGCATCTTCTGCGCCCGCACCTTTGCGATGATGCCGAAAGGCGCGATGCTGATAAATGTCGGGCGCGGCAAGCATGTCGTCGATGCCGACCTGATCCGCGCCCTCGATTCCGGCCAATTGTCCTACGCCGCGCTGGATGCGCTGTGGCCCGAGCCGCTGCCGCCGGAAAGCCCGCTGTGGCTGCATCCCAAAGTCACCGTGATGCCGCATGTGGCGCGGCGGCCGACCGTCGCCCAGCTGGTGACCGAGCTCGCCGCAAATATCCGCAGCCTGCGGGCGGGCGGCCGCCTGTTGCAGGAAATCGACCTGTCCGTGGGGTATTGACCCCGCTGTCGAGCGAGGTTCCGCGGGCTGGCGGCTGCGGGTCCGCTGCCGGCAGGTGGTTGCCGCGTCGATTTGATGTAGATTGGGCATCGTCGCCGGGCAGGTGACGGACCCCGGCACGGCGTATCGACGCGGACGACGGAGGCGATGATGGCGACGACGACACGGCGCACCGTGCTGCTGACCGGGGCCTTGACACCGATGCTCGCCGCGCCGTTCGTGCGCGGCGCCCATGCCGCGGGAAAATTGACCGTCGGCTTCTGGGACCACTGGGTTCCCGGCGCCAATGCCCCGCTGGAAAAGCTTTGCCGCGAGTGGGCACAAAAGGAAAAGGTCGAGCTGAAGGTCGATTTCATCACCTCCAACGGCGACAAGGATCTACTGACCGCTGCCGCCGAGGCACAGGCGAGATCGGGGCACGATATCCTCAGTCACACTGCCTGGTACGCCCCGGGCCATGCCGCGAGCCTGGAACCCGTCGATGACGTCATGGCGGCGCTGATCGCGCAGCACGGTCCGGTCAGTGCCGGCGCCGAGTATCTCGGCAAGCAGGATGGCCGCTGGGTCGCGGTTCCGACCTCGTTTGGCAGCACGCTGTCGCCGCCTTGCGCGCGCATCGACCTGATGAAGCAATTCGTCGGCCTCGACGTGACCAGGATGTACCCGGCTGGCGCGCCGCCCGACAAGGAGCTGACGGCGGCGTGGACGTGGGATTTCTTCTCCCAGGCGGCCGAGAAATGCTCCAAGGCCGGTTTCCCGTTCGGCATGCCGATGAGCACCTGCAGCGACGCGGTGCAGTGGATCGGCGCCGTGTTCAACAGCTATGGCGCGCAGCTGGTCGATGCCAAAGGCACGATCACGGTCAAGAGCGATACCGTCAAGGCCGCGCTCGAATGGTTCAAGCGAACCGTGCCGTTCTTTCCGCCGAGCACCTTTGCCTGGGACGACGCCTCCAACAACAAGGCGCTGATCTCGGGGCAGAGCGCGCTGATCTTTAACGCGCCTTCGGCCTGGGCGGTGGCCAAGCGCGACGCGCCGAAGGTGGCGGAGCAATTATGGACCTTTCCGGCGCCGAAGGGGCCGAAGGGGCGGCATATTTCGGGCCGCTATCGCTACTGGGGTGTGTGGAATTTCTCGGCCAACAAGTCGGCCGCGAAAAACCTGCTGCTGCATCTGTCGTCGCGCGCCGCGATCGAGGAGCTGCTGGTGGCCAGCCAGGGCTTCGACGTGCCGCCATTTGATCGGCTGGCCAACTCCCGGGTGTGGGAGACCGCCGAGCCGCCGAAGGGCACCCTGTATAATTTCCCGCCGCGCGACGACGTGATCGTGTCGGTCGCCGGTTCGCCGGCGCCGGCACGCATCGGCGTGCAGATGTATTCGCAGGCGACGATGTGCAAGATGATCGCGCAGTGCACCCAGCAGGGCAAATCGATCGACGAGGCGATCGCGTTCGGCGAACGCGAACTCGAAGGGTATATGCGGACCTGACCACCGCGTCCGCCGGCGTCGTTTCGGCGCTCCCGGCAAGGGTACGCATGGCCGACCGGCCGAGACAGCGAGGGGAACCCCGATGACCGCTTCCGCCGCGACAGAGGATGCGTCGGTGCGACCGGTTGCGGCGCGGCCGCCGGTGGTCGGCCCGGCGGTGTGGACCGGCGCCGAGATGCGCCGGCGCGAGGCGGAGTGGAGCTATCGCCTGTCGCCGGCCGAGACCGCCGAGATCGACGCTGCCGTAAGGGCGGTGCGGGCACGCGGCCTCGACATCGCCGATATTCGCCGCGACGACTTCCCGCTGCCGACGCTCGGGCCGGTGCTCGACCGGCTGCGAGGCGAGGTGCTCGACGGGCGCGGCTTTGTGCTGCTGCGCGGCATGCCGGTCGAGGGCCGCCCGATCGCCGAGAGCGCGACGGCCTATTGGGGCGTCGGCAGCTATTTCGGCAGCGCCCGCTCGCAAAATGCCAAAGGGCATCTGCTCGGGCATGTCTATGACCTTGGCCAGGGTCTCAGCGCAACCAATCCCAATCTGCGCAGCTATGCGACTGCGGAACGGCAGAATTTTCACATCGATCGCTGCGACGTCGTCGCGCTGCTGTGCCTGCGCCGCGCAAAATCGGGCGGGCTCTCGACGATCGTCAGCTCGATGGCCGTGCACAATGTCATGGCGGCGCGCCGGCCCGATCTGCTGGAGCGGCTGTACCGGCCGTTCCCGGTGGATCGGCGCGGCGAGGTGCCGGAGGGCAAGGCGCCATTCTACGAGGCGCCGGTGTTCAACGAATTTGCCGGTTACGTCTCGGTATTATACTCGCGGCTGCATATCGGGTCGGCGCAGCGTTTTCCGGAGGCGCGGCGGCTGACGCCCGCGGACCTCGAAGCCCTCGACATGCTCGGCGAACTGGCAGGCGATCCGGAATTGCGGCTCGACATGAATTTCATGCCGGGCGACATCCAGTTTCTGCACAACCACACGATATTGCACGCGCGCTCCGCCTACGAGGATTGGTCCGACGCGGGGCGCAAGCGCCACCTGTTGCGGCTGTGGCTGTCGCCGCCCGGTGCGCGGCCGTTGCCGCCGGTGTTTGCCGAATGCTACGGCCGCATCGCGGTCGGCGACCGCGGCGGCATCGTTTGCGAGGGCACGCGCCCGCACGCGCCGTTGGTGCCCGGCTGAGCGCAGTCGCGGGCGCGGGCGAAGCGGCCGGTCAGCGTGCCGCGGCCCGGGCCCGGGCCTCGTCGAGATCGGGCATGTTGCTGGCCGAGACGGCACCCAGCCGCGACCCCTTGGTCACCGCGAGCGCGGCGACCGCTGCCTCGTTTTCGGTGATCTTGGCCATGATCGCCTCCTTGGCGCGATCGAACACGCCGCGGTTGGTGGCGACGAAATCCCGCGAGTCGCGCAACTTGGCGAGGTAGCCGTTGATCTCCGGCACGACGTAGCGGGCCACCATGTCCCAGCTGCGCGTGGTGTTTTCGGGGTTGGCCCAGTCGTGGACGAAGCCGACGACGGTGCCGAAACCGCCACTGACCTCGAGGACGGATTTGATGCGAGCGACCAGATCATCGGGCGTGCCGATCGTCGCGGCGGCGAGGTCGCCGAACGCGGTCTTGTCCACCGCCTCGTCGGGATCGCCGAACGGCATCGCGCCGGGCCGCTGCAACGTGCCGACGATGTATTCGTTGTGGTGGCGCAAGAGGCCGTGACGCGCCTCGGCGCGCGCCTTTTCGCGGCTCTCGGCGATATGCCAGCTCAGCAGCACGCGCCAGTTTCGGCGATCGACGGTCTTGCCGTGCTTGGCGGCGGCGGCCTCGGCAAAGCCCCATTGCGTCGGCAATGAGTTGAGGCCCTCATTCGACAGCGAACCGATCGAGATGACGCCGGCCCCGTGCTTGCCGGCGAGCGTCATGCCCGACGGGCTGATCTGCGAGGCGACGGCAAACGGCATGTCCTCCTGCAGCGGCAGTAATTGCAAGGCGGCATCCTGCAATGTGAACCAGTCGCTTTTCGCGGTGACCCGCTCGCCGTCGAACAGCCGTCGGATGATGCCGATCGCCTCGTCCTGGCGGTCGCGCTGGGTCATCGGGTCGATGCCCAGCGTGTGGGCGTCCGAGGCCAGCGCGCCGGGACCGGAGCCGAAGATCGCCCGGCCGCCGGTCATGTGGTCGAGCTGCACCATGCGTTGCGCCACGTTAAACGGGTGATGGTAGGGCAGCGAGACGACACCGGTGGCGAGCTTGATGCGCTTCGAGCGCTCGCCGGCGGCCGCGAGGAACATCTCCGGCGAGCCGATCATTTCCCAGCCGCTCGAATGATGCTCGCCGCACCAGAACTCGTCGTAGCCGAGCTTGTCGAGCTGCTCGACGAGGTCGAGATCGCGGCGGAACTGCAACATCGGGTGCTCGCCGACCGGATGATGCGGGGCGAGGAAGGCGCCGAAGCCTAGACGCGGCATAACGAAACTCCTTTGGAGCGGCCAACAGAAACAATCACGGTCAACAATGCCAGGGAGCGCTAAACACCCTCGACGATCCGCAGATCGCGATCGACGGCGTTGCCGAGCACTCGGAGCGCCTCTTGATACCCCGGGCTGTCATGGGCGGCCGTGGCGTTCGCGATGCTGTCGAATTCGATGATCACGACGCGCTGGAGCACTCCGGCCTCATAGGCTTTCGCCGCTGTGCCGCGCGCCAGGAACCGTCCGCCGGCGGCCTGGATCGCCGGGCCGGCGAGCTTGGCATAGCCCGCCAGCGCCTCGGGGTTCGAGATCGAGCGGTAGGTCGCTACCCAATACGCCTTTGCCATAACCGTCTCCGTTCGTGGGAATGTCGCGCCAGCCTGGCCCGCCGATCGGCTGCGCGCCGCGGCCGAGCGTGCCTCAGTAATACCCGGTGCCGCCGTTGACGTGGACGGTCTGGCCGGTGATGAAGCCGCCGTCGTCGCCGACCAGGAACAGGCACGTGGCAGCGATCTCGTCCACCTTCCCCTGGCGCCCCAGCGGGATGCCGGCGGCACTCGGGGCGTGCCCACGATACCATTCGGGGTTGTCGCGCCGGGTATCGATGCTGCCGGGGGAGACGACGTTGACCCGGATGTTCTGCGGGGCGAATTCGGAGGCCAATGCCCGGGCAAATCCGACCAGCCCCATCTTGGCCGCCGAGACATGGGCGCGGCCGCTGCCGCCGGTAAAGGCGCCCTCGCCGGTGAAGAACAGGATACGCCCGTACTGGTTCTTGACCATCGAGCCGATGACGGCGCGGGTCAGGTAGAACGCCCCGTCGAGCACGACGCCCCGGACGTGCTCCCAATCCTGGTCCGTGACTTCGGTAAAAGGCTTGTGCGGCCGGATCGCGGCATTGTTGATCAGGATGTCGACGCGGCCGAATTCGGACAATGCCCGCGCCGCCATCGCCTCGACCTGATCCTTCCTGGCGAGATCGGCGATGACGGCGAGCGCCTTGACCCCGAGCGCCTGGGCTTCGCGCACGACGGCGTCGGCCTCTTCGCGGTTCGTGCGCGCATTGACGACGACGCTGGCGCCCTCACCGGCCAGTTTCAACACCGTTGCGCGGCCGATATTGCGGCCCGAGCCGGTGACCAGCGCGACCTTCCCGTCAAGCTTTCCCATGACCACCTCCATGACGATGTTCGAGACGTAGTGGGATTCCGCCCTTTCTGGCAACGGCAAACCGCGGCGCTCCAAGGTTGCCGTTGGCGCGCGGCTTCCGGGGCCGTGGTGGACGGTCCTAGACGTCGGCGAGCCGATAGGCGCGCACGGCCGTGTCGTGGAACAGCGCGGCCCGCTCGTAGGCTGTGTAGCTGCGGGAGAACCGCTTGAACGCATTGAACAGGATCGGGTGCGAGAACGACACCTTGTCCACCGGGAAATTGCTTTCGAACATGCAGCGCGCGGGGCCGAACCGGTCGATGCAATAACTCATCAGCGGCGCCATAGCCGCGGCCAGTTCCTCCGAACCGATCGGCGTGTCGCGGGTGTGCCAGTCGAAGCCGAAGCGCGGCATGCCGATGCCGCCCAGTTTGACGACGACGTTGGCGCACTGCGCGACGGCGGCGATGCCGCGGCGCCACTCGGCCGTGATCTCGTCGTCGCGGCCGGCGAACGGGCCGGTTCGGTTGAGGCCGCCGAGATGGTTCAGCACGATCGTCAGGTCGGGCACGGCGCGGGCAAAATCGGCCAGCTCGGGCAATTGCGGAAAGCACACGCCGGTGTCGAGTGACAACCCCAGCCGCGCCAGCACGCGGGCGCCGGTGCGGAACTCCGCGGTGCCGAGCACTCCCTCCCTCTCGCGGCTCTCGACGGCGGGATGCGGGTGCCAGGTCGCGATATGCCGGATGCCGCGAAAGCGGTTCGGGCTGGCGGCGCTCAGCGCTGCCAGTACCGGCTCGACGCGGTCGCCGAGCTTGAGGTCGGCGTGGCCGA
>ORMF010320245.1_pt1 | contig 10546 bp, 10 predicted proteins | sample 1779871 | NCBI WGS metagenome assembly ORMF01 (sample SAMEA104232316, study PRJEB22302) | groundwater metagenome | biome: forest; feature: aquifer; material: groundwater | place: USA | collected 2011-08-07 | depth 5.4 m
AGAACAGACCTACATTCTTTTTCCGTTGATCGACGAAACTGAAAAAAGCGATATGCTTGCCGCCAAGCGGGAATACGAAACCCTTCGTCACAAAATTTTTCCAGATCTCAAAATCGGACTGGTGCATGGCCGGCTTTCAAAAGAAGAAAGAGACCGAATAATGGAAGCCTTTCGCAGAGGTGAAATCCAGGTCCTTGCTGCGACCTCCGTGATCGAAGTGGGCGTGGATCATCCCAACGCTACGATGATGGTGATTGAGAATGCTGAAAGATTCGGACTCGCTCAGCTGCATCAGATGCGCGGCCGCATCGGACGGGGGACCAAGGCCTCAGAATGTTTTCTTTTTAGCGAACCCAGAACAGACGAAGCCAAACGACGACTTGAAATTATGACAAAAACCCAGGATGGGTTTGTCATTGCCGAAGAGGATTTAAAACTTCGCGGCCCGGGCGATTTTTGGGGGACGCGTCAATCAGGCGCGCCCTTATTTCGTGTTGCCGACCCCATGATGGACTATGCGCTTTTGATGGAAGCCCGGGAAGTGGCGGTAGATCTCGTCAAGAATCGCGCCCTCGTCCAAAATCCGGAGTGGCAGGGCCTGAAAATTTATCTCGAAGAATTGTCACTTCGATATTAGAATCCCCCCATGCGAATCATCGGTGGAGAACTCAAGTCCAGAAAGATCCAGTTTCCAAAATCGCGCCTGACCCGCCCCATGACCGACCGGGCAAAGGAAACGGTTTTTGACGTTCTGGGCGGTCTCGTCATCGGGAAGCACGTTCTTGACCTTTATGCCGGCAGCGGCAGTTTGGGTTTAGAGGCCCTCAGCCGGGGGGCCTTAGATGTCACTTTTGTCGACCGGGCTGATTGGTCCACCCGGGTTATCCGGAAGAACCTCGAAGAACTCAAATTGGGGGCCAAAGCCAGGATCCTGGAAGGGGACATTTTTAGGATGATTTCCAAGCTCGAAAAAGAGGGGTTAATCTACTCCCTTGTGTTTGTGGATCCCCCGTTCAATCAAGGACTTGTGAAAAAAACGTTGCTCCGCCTAGACCAATCTGCTATATTGACGCCCTTCGCACAAGTTGTTGTAGGGCACTCAAGGCAAGAAGAATTGCCCGAATCTTTCCAGGCGCTTCGATTGGCCAGGACGAAAAAGATAGGGCAGGCTTGCCTTTCTTTTTTGTTCAGACTGGAATCGAAGCATGGAGAAACGAAGAGCTATATATCCGGGGAGCTTTGATCCGGTCACATACGGCCACCTTGACCTTATCCGCCGGGCCCTGTCGATCTTTGATGAAATCTTTGTCGTGATAGCGGTGAATACCGAAAAACACACCCTTTTTACGGCCGAAGAGCGCATTGACTTCATGAAGCGCGCCGTTGGTGACCTTGAGGGCATCCACGTGGATAGCACTTCCGGCCTGACGGTTGAATATGCCATGGCTAAAAAAGCGCGTACCATTATTCGTGGTTTACGCGCGACCTCCGATTTCGATTATGAATTTCAAATGGCTCTTACCAATCGCAAGCTTTCCAAGGAAGTTGAGACGGTTTTTTTGATGCCGTCTGAGACGCACTTTTATCTTTCTTCAAGGCTCATCAAGGAAATTGCCGCATTAAAAGGAGACATTTCCGGCTACGTTCCGGATTTTGTCGCCCAAAAAATTCGCGAAAAATTCAAACATCGATGAAAAGGTATTCGTCTCCCCATGATTATTCATTTACCAAGCTTCAAAGAAGGAGTTCCCACTCAAGTGTTTCAGGTCTATAACCCGAAAGAATTGGATCTTGAGTTTGTCGATCTGAAATATTCCAGTGATCTCAACATGGTGGGAGTGGTTGAAAAGGGGCCGGATACGGTCAGTTTTCACGGAACCCTCACCAGCGATGTCTGTCACATTTGTGGCCGATGCCTGAAACAGGTTGAAGATCATCTAAGGCAGCCTTTCGAGTTGTTTTATGAGATCAAAGACAAAGAAGACATTGAAACAGTGAATGATTTGCGCGAGGCCCTCATTCTGGATCATCCGATCCGTTATGTGTGCAAAGAGGAATGCCGCGGTTTATGTCCGACATGTGGCATTAATTTAAACGAATCGAGATGCCATTGCGAGAAAGTCGCGGCGTCGCAGCCTTTTTCTTCGCTTAAAAATATGCTCTCGAAGAAAAAACAAGGAGAGAAGTAATGGCTAATCCGAAACGTCGTCATTCCAATACCCGCACCCGCCTACGGCGTGCCCATGATTTCTTGAAAGTTCGCTCTCTCACGAAGTGTACCCAATGCGGTGCCCCGGTCCTGTCCCATCGTGTTTGTCCCGCCTGTGGTTATTATCGTGGTAAACAGGTCATCGTCCGCAAGACGAAAGAAACCAAAGAGAGTAGTAAGTAATCGATGATCCGAGTCGCAGTCGATGGGATGGGCGGCGATTACGCGCCCCAGGTAGTCGTCGAGGGGGCAGTCGCCGCTGCCAATGATTTCGCCGACCTTGAGATTGTCCTTGTCGGGCAATCGGAAATCTTGAAGCGCGAGCTCAATCGCCACAAGGTGTTTGGCGGCAAGCTTGTCATTGTCGAGGCGGCGGAAGGGGTTGGTATGGGCGATTCACCCGTTGCTGCCATAAAGAAGAAAAAAAATTCCTCGATCGGCGTGTGTATTGACCTTTTAAAAAAAAGAGAGGTCAATGCCGTAATGACGGCGGGGAATACGGGTGCTGCCGTCGCGGCCGCAACCCTCCACCTCGGACTTTTGCCCGGCATCAAACGTCCCGGCATCGCCATTAGTACTCCCACCCTCCACGGAATCTCGATTGCAATGGACGTCGGTGCGAATCTTAGCCCCTCGGCGGAAGAACTCTATCAGTATGCGGTCATGGCTGATATTTATGCCCGTACCATCTTTAAGAAGAAAAGACCTTCCATCGCGCTTCTTAATATTGGCGAGGAAGAATCCAAAGGGACGGAAGTTTTGAAGGAGGCCTACAAGCTGCTGCGTGAGTCACCGCTTAATTTTATCGGCAACATTGAAGGCCGCGATTTTTTTACCGGTAAGGTTGACTGCATCATTTGTGACGGCTTTGTCGGAAACGTTGTTTTGAAAATGTGCGAGAGCGTTCTTGAGACCGCTGTTGCAATCGTCTCCCGCGAATTAAAGAAAAATCCCATCACCATGCTCGGCGCCTGGCTTTGCAAGCCGGCGATGGCTTCGATCCGCCGTGAAACCAATTATGAAGAGGCCGGGGGTGCGCCCCTTTTGGGTGTGAACGGCACCGTCATTATTAGTCACGGCATATCTTCCGCCAAGGCCATTCGGAATGCTATCCGCGTTGCCGGAGAAATTGTCGCAATGGGCGTCAATGAGCATATCGTCGATGACATCAAGGCGAACGCCCAGGTGCTCAGTTCTCCACGTGCTGAGACCCATAAGCCTTCATGAATCAAGTTTATCCAGTCGCGATTAGCGGTTTGGGCGCTTACATTCCTGAAAAAGTCCTCACCAATTTTGATCTGGAAAAAATCGTTGAGACAACGGATGAATGGATCCGTTCACGGACCGGCATTCGCGAACGTCATATTGCAGCCAAAGGGCAAAGCGCAAGCGATCTTGGCGCGCAGGCCTCGCTTGCCGCCATTAAAGATGCCGGATTAACCCCCGCCGATATTGATCTGATCATTGTCGCGACGGTTACTCCCGACATGTTGTTTCCTTCCACGGCCTGCAACGTTCAAACTAAAATTGGCGCCAATTGCGGGGCTTTTGATTTGGCGGCAGCTTGTTCCGGATTCCCTTACGCTCTTTCTGTAGCAGAAAGTTTTGTCCGGGCAGGCCGCCATAAAAATGTCCTCGTGGTCGGCTCCGAAGTCCTTTCCGGTTTTATCGATTGGACGGATCGTTCCACGTGTGTCCTGTTTGGGGATGGCGCGGGCGCCGCAGTGGTGTCCCGGGCCAAAGACGGCCATGGAATTGTGGCAACTTATCTGGGATCGGATGGGTCTCAAGCGGACTTACTTCAGATCCCAGGTGGCGGCTCCAAGTATCCCACAAGTGAAGAGACCCTCAAAAACCGCATGCACTATTTAAAAATGCAGGGTTCGGAAGTTTTCAAAGTTGCGGTCCGGACTATGGATCTCGCGGTCCGGAAAGTTTTGGAAGAAGGTGGGTTGAAACTTTCGGATGTCGATTGCCTCATTCCACATCAGGCTAATATGCGCATCCTTCAAGCCGTTGCGGAGCGTTTGGAGCTTCCGATGGAAAAAGTTTTCGTCAACGTGGAACGTTACGGCAATATGTCAAGCGCCTCCACGATCGTTGCTCTTTATGAAGCCGTCAAAACTGGAAAGATCAAAAAGGGATCTAAGGTTGTTCTTGTTGCCTTTGGAGGTGGTTTGACCTGGGCTTCAGCTTTGATCCGCTGGTAACATGCCCATGCCCGAATCTTTTGGATTTTTCTTTCCCGGTCAAGGTGCCCAATATGTCGGAATGGGGGCCGATTTGACGAAGCAATATCCCGCGGCCAAACAAGTTTACGATCGGGCAGATCAAATCTTGGGCTATTCGGTTTCCAAAATTTGTTTTGAGGGCCCCGCAGCGGATTTAACCCGCACCTATTTTGCCCAACCTGCCATTTTTGTCACGAGCTTTGCCGTCTTGGAGATTTTGAAACGAGAGCTAGGGGAGATCAAACCGGTGATTGTGGCCGGTCTCAGTCTCGGAGAATTTACAGCGTTGGTTGCCGCAGGAGCTCTTTCTTTCGAAGAAGGCTTGCGACTTGTGCAAAAACGAGCGGAGGCGATGGAAAGATCAGCTGAAAAATTTCCAGGAACTATGGCTTCCATCTTAGGTCTTGCGCTTGCCGAATGCGAAACTATTGCGAAAGAAGCCGGCTGTGAGGTGGCGAACATTAATGCGGTAGACCAAATCGTCATGTCCGGCACCGAATCCTCCATTGAGGCGGTTTGTCGATTAGCGGAATCCAAAGGGGCAAAACGCGCCATTCGATTAAAGGTTGGCGGCGCGTTTCATTCCTCATTGATGCGAGCGGCCAAAAAAGATTTGGAGAGCGCCCTCTCTCAGACCGAAATGAAGCGTCCTGTCTGTGATTTCATTCCCAATGTCGTGGGGGAACCGGTAGCCGATCCTAATAGAATCAAAGAATTGCTGGCGAGCCAGTTGATGAGCTCTGTGCAGTGGGAAAAAACTATGTCCACGGCGGCAAAAAAACACATCTCGTTGTTTCTTGAAATAGGCCCGGGGAAAATTCTGCGAGGATTGGGCCGAAAACATAATCCAGCTTTGGCTGTTGAATCTTGCGGCTCAGTTGAAGATATCCAACGTATGAAATCTGTTTTTGCAGGAGTTTAACCCTATGTTAAGCGGAAAAGTGGCGATCGTGACGGGGGCTAGCCGAGGAATTGGTCAGGCGATCGCTGTCGAGTTTGCCCGACAAGGCGCAAAAGTTGTCTTGTCAGCCAGTTCTCTTGAAAATTTACGCCAGACCGAAGACCTCATAAAAGGCCTAAAAAAGGAAACCTGTATTTTGACGCAAGCCAATGTCAGCATTGGAGATGAGGTAAATCAAGTTGTCAAAATAACCCTTGACACTCATGGCCGCGTAGATATACTTGTCAACAACGCGGGCATCACTAAAGACAATTTGTTGGCGCTGATGCCTGAAGCCGATTGGGATAATGTTCTTTCCACCAATCTTAAAAGCGTTTTTCATTTTACGAAGGCCTGCACGCGTCCGATGGTGCGCCAACGTTCCGGTGTCATGATTAATATTTCGTCCGTAGTGGGAATCACCGGAAATGCGGGACAGGCTAATTACGCAGCATCGAAGGCAGCCATTATTGGTTTCACGAAATCAGCCGCAAAGGAACTCGCCAAACGAAATATTCGCGTCAATGCCATCGCGCCTGGCTTCATCAAAACGCGGATGACGGAAAAGTTAGCTCCCGAAATTCAAAATAAGGTTCAGGAACAAATTGCCCTGGGCCGATTGGGAGAGACTAAAGAAATTGCGGACGTAGCCGTTTTCTTAGCATCAAACGCCTCGAACTATATAACGGGCCAAGTGCTTGTAGTAGACGGCGGACTTGTGATATAACCCAAGCATTCAAGAAGGAGGAGTCAATGGCAGTTCAGGATAAGATTACCGAAATCATCGTCGAACAATTAGGGGTCAAACCCGAAGAAGTTACCCCCGAGGCATCTTTCGTGGACGATCTCGGAGCAGATTCTTTGGATACGGTTGAACTTGTGATGGCCCTCGAGGAAGAATTTGGCATTGAGATTCCCGACGAAGATGCCGAGAAGATTCAAACAGTTGGAGACGCGATTCGGTATATCGAAGATAAATCGGGTTCGAAATAATTTCCCCGAAATTCGACTCTCAATCGAATCCATCTGCTTTGTCCTACGAGAAAACAATGAGCCGCGTCGTCGTTACAGGCGTGGGCATGATCACTCCTGTTGGTAACACCGCTGAAGTCACTTGGCAAGCCTTCCTGCGCGGTCAAAGCGGGACAGGTCCGCTCACTCAAATCGAAAGCGCCCTCTTCAACTCCAGAGTCTCCGCGGAAATCAAAGGCTTTAACGCCTCACCTTTTTTAAAACCCAAAGATATTAAAAAAACGGAGCTCTTTGTCCAGTTCGGCGTGGCTGCTTCTTCCATGGCCCTCTCGGATGCCAAGATCGACATGACTAAAGAGGATCCGTTTCGTATCGGTGTCCTCGTCGGTTCGGGAATCGGTGGTCTACGTGTGATCGAAGAGCAGCACAAGATCCTTTTGGAAAAAGGGCCGAGCCGCATTTCCCCGTTTCTTATCCCCATGCTGATTGTCAACATGGCACCAGGGCAAATCTCGATCACTTTCGGTCTCAAAGGCCCAAACAACTGCGTGGCGACGGCTTGTGCAACGGGATCGAATGCCATCGGCGATGCTTTCCGGTTGATTCAGCGCGGCGAAGCGGACGTTATGCTGGCTGGCGGCACGGAATCGTGCATCACCCCGCTTGGTTTTGGCGGCTTTGATGCGATGAAAGCACTTAGCACGCACAATGTCCATCCGGAAACGGCATCAAGGCCGTTTGACCGCACCCGAAACGGCTTCGTGATGGGGGAAGGTTGCGGTGTCATGGTTCTTGAAAGGCTTGATCATGCGAAGAAACGCGGGGCTTCGATTTATGCCGAGATGGTGGGCTATGGAATGACCTCGGATGCCAGTCATATCACAGCCCCCGACCCTACGGGTGAAGGCGCTGCGAGGTGTATGGCCAATGCGCTTAAGGATGCCAATATACAGCCCAAACAAGTGGATTACATCAATGCCCACGGCACCTCGACGCCGCTCAATGACAAGGTCGAAACGATTGCCATCAAAAAAGCGCTCGGCGAAGACGTTGCGCGGAAAGTTATGATCAGCTCGACCAAGTCGATGACGGGCCACCTTCTTGGTGCCGCTGGAGGAGTGGAGGGGATTGCTTGTGTTCTTGCTATTCGCCATCAAATCATTCCACCAACCATTAATTATAAAACACCCGACCCGGATTGCGATCTGGACTATGTCCCCAACCAAGCTCGCGAAGGCCGCATTCGGGTGACGATGTCAAACTCCCTCGGATTTGGAGGTCACAACGCCTGCATTGTTTTCAAAACTTTCGAAGAATAACCTCCCCTTAATCTGCCTTAAAGTTCCCATCCATTTTGTCGAAATTTTTAGCAGGTATTTAATGTCTTCCCTCAAAGGTCTCTATGCGTCTTGAAAAAATAGAACTCTTCGGATTCAAATCTTTCGCCGATCGGACAGAAATTCTTTTTGATCGCGGTGTCACTTGCGTTGTAGGCCCCAATGGCTGTGGAAAAAGCAATATTTCGGATGCCATCCGCTGGGTTCTAGGAGAGCGTAGCGCCAAGTTGCTTCGCGGCTCCAAAATGGAAGACGTGATCTTCAATGGCACCGACCACCGCAAACCCCTAGCGATGGCAGAGGTCTCTCTGACCATTGACAATGCCGACCGCGGTCTCCCGATCGAATACCAGCAAGTCACGATTACGCGTCGACTGTATCGTTCCGGTGAAAGTGAATACCTCATCAATAAAACCCTCTGTCGCTTGAAAGATATCCAGGACCTCATTCTCGATACCGGCATCGGGTCGAATTCCTATTCCATGATTGAACAGGGAAGGATTGATTATGTCCTAAATGCCGATGCCGATGAGCGCCGCTTCCTGATCGAAGAAGCGGCCGGTATTTCGAAATTCAAAGTTAAAAAAGAAGAGGCTATTCGTAAACTTGAACGCACAGAAGAAAATTTACTGCGTTTGAAGGATATTGTCTCCGAGGTTCACAAAAACATTCAGTACGCAGAACGTCAGGCGCGCCGGGCCGAGCGCTATAAAGAACAACTCGAGAAGCTGAAGGACCTTGAAATTCGAAAGGCCTTTTATGACTTGGGTCTTTTGTCTCAGGATCGTTCTCTGCGAATCGAAGATCAGCAAAGGTGTCAGGACGGAGCAAGTGTCCTCGAGGCCCGATTGCTTGATCTTCAAAAAAATGAGGGGATCGCTGCCACCCATTTACGGTCACTTCTTCAAAAATTCTCTGAGGAAGAATCCAAACGTTACGGTCTGCGTTCCGAGTTGGAAAAAATGGAACAACAACTGAAATTCCACCAGGAAAACAAAGTGGAATTTGCAAACCGGTGTGGCCGGATTCAGCAGGAAACCCAGTCGATCGAGCAGAACCTTGCTAAAAGTGAATCCGAGGTTAACGCGAAAAGAGCGGAACTGGAAACCCTCAAGTCGGAGGAAGTTAAAGAGTTTCAGATTTTGAAATCCGCAGAGGAAGCCTTAAAAGTTCTTGAAGATAATCTGGCTCAAATTCGCGATTCCATTGATCACGTCAAACTCGAATCTTTTGAATGTGCGACCGAGCTTTCAAAGGTCCGGAACGAATATCATCGTCTCTCTGCGCTGGTTGAAACAAGCGGGGAGAGAAAACAGCGGCAAGTTACCCACTCGGCAAAATTTCAGTCAGAAATTTCGGATTGGGAGAAAAAGAAATCTGGTTATGAGCGAGAGGCGCGTGCTTTTGAGACGGAACTAGCCGCGCTGGAGAAAGAACGAACCCAATGGCAATTGCGTCTGGCAGAGGGTGTCAATCGTCAGGAAAAAACACGCAAAGAAATCGATGCCCTTAAAAAAGAATGCCACGAAAGGCAAACAAGATTTCAGTTTTTGGTGGACCTCGAGTCATCGTCGGCTGTACACGAGGAGACGATTCTTTCAGAAGTTCGCGGGCTTGAATCTAAACTTATTCGCACACTTCGCGATATTTTTGAGGTGAAGGAAGGTTACGAATGGGCCCTTGAGTCGGCGCTTGGCCATTTTGCGAGGTCTATCGTCGCCGATGATTGGTCTTCCGCCGAGGCGCTTTTTCACCAGATCCGGAAAAGTAAACCGGGTTCCATGGGGCTTTTGCTCAAAGGGACATCTGCCAAGGACTCCAAAAGACCCGCCCCTCATCATGCCAAAATTCGTCAGTCCCTTAAAGAGATTGTAAAAGTTCGCGAGGGTTACGAGTCCCTTGCGGAATTTTTGATCGATCCCATTTATATCGTTGAATCGCTTGATGCGCACAATCTCAAGGAATTGGCAGCGTTGGCCGGCGAGTACAAATTTGTGACGGAGGAAGGATTGCAAATAGGCCCCCATGGATTGATTTTTTTTCGAAATGCCGGCGCCACTTCCGCCGAGAGTATTTTTCAAAGAAAAGCAGAAATTGGCCGTTTAAAAGAAGAAATCGCATCCCGTGAAAAAGAACTGACTCGGAGAGAAGAAGATGCCCGGCAAGAAGCTGAAAATCACCGCGATTTAAATACCCAATGGAGCGGTTTTGAGGAGATGCGGTTTGACACCAAAATTCGGAAGGAATCCTTCGAACAACTTTGTTCGACCGCCAACGAAAGACTTGCCGATCTTAAAAGAGAATTGCAACTTACCGCCTTCGAAGCAGAGGAAATTCATTCCAACGAAAAAGAGGCCTCGGTTCGAATCGAAGATTTGACCAAAGCCCTGAAAGTCATGGAGCAGAGAGAGGCGGACCTCCGTTCAACTCAAGAATCCTTTCTTGGTAAATCCGAAGCGATCGAACAAAAACGCGGGGAGGCCGTCAAACAGGCTGCCGACAATCGGGCTCAATTTGAAAATTATAAAAATCGAAGCGATTTTTTGAAGGATTCGTTGAGGCTCCTTGAAGAACATGACCGTCGTGACCGGGAACGCCTGTTGTCTTTGCAAGATGAGGCCATGAACCTGGGCGAAAAGGATCGGTTGCTGGACCAAGAGGACGAAAAAATTAAGCAAAAACAGATTGAAGGCTTGGAATTGGCGCACCAAATGGATGTTGCGCTCGAATTGCGCCGTCGTGAGAAGGAGACGGCTGAAGAAGGTTTGTCTGTTTTTCAGCGAGATACCCAAACCCTTCGTCAGCAAAAACAAGAGCAGATGGACAGCCTTCATCAAATTGAAATGAAACTGATGGA
>ORMF010767140.1_pt1 | contig 10546 bp, 9 predicted proteins | sample 1779871 | NCBI WGS metagenome assembly ORMF01 (sample SAMEA104232316, study PRJEB22302) | groundwater metagenome | biome: forest; feature: aquifer; material: groundwater | place: USA | collected 2011-08-07 | depth 5.4 m
AAGTCCAGGGGTTCGGATTGGGCCCACCCCACCATAGCTAGGAGGCGCAGCATGCAACTGGTCCTGTTCGACGACTACAAGCCTGGGTTGCTCAAGGGCAACTCGGTGGTCGATCTGGCCGGCGTGGTCCCCCAGGGACACACCGGACAGGAGACGATGGAGGGGATCATCACCAACTTCGATTCCCTCAAGGGCGCGCTGACCCAGCAACTCGCCTCCGGCAAGACCGTGCCGCTGAACAGCGTGAAGCTGCGAGCGCCGCTGCCCCGCCCCAGCAAGATCATCTGCATGGGCGTCAACTACCTGGAATTCACCAAGGCCAAACCGCTGCCCATCCTGGTGTTCCTCAAGTCTCCCGAAGCCATTCTGGATCCGGGCGGCACCGTGAATCTGCCCCCGGTGGAGTTCCGCATCTGCCATCACGAGGCGGAGGTGGTGGTGGTGTTCGGCAAGCAGGGCCGCAACGTGCCGGAGGCCCGGTGGAACGACTACGTGTTCGGCTACACCAACGGCTGCGACGTGTCCGCCCGCGGCGAGTTCGGCGGCAACTCCTATATCGGGAAATCCTTCGATGGCTTCTGCCCCATCGGCCCTGCCATCACCACCAAGGACGAGATCGCCGACCCCCACAAACTCCAGGTCCGCTTCTGGGTGGATGGGCGGGACCGCCACAACTACGGCACCGACGACATGGGCCATCAGATCCCGGAGTGCGTGTCCTACGTGAGCAGCATCATGACGATCAATCCCGGTGACATCCTGCTGCTGGGCACCAACCACCAGGGCATCGGCGCCCTGCAGGACGGCGAGACCGCCGAGATGGAGACCACCGGCCTGGGCCGCCTGACCTTCAAGGTGAGCGACCCCCTGAAGCGCACCTGGCCCAAGGACATCGATGCCGCCATGGCGGCCACCATCCGGGGGCGGCTGGAGCCCGCAAAATAGCCACCGGCCCATCTGATGACCGCTCATCCTGAGCAGTTCGACGGGGCTCACCACGAGCAGTTCGACGGGGCTCACCACGAGCAGTTCGACGGGGCTCACCACGAGCTTGTCGAAGGGCCAGCCCGCGGTTCCCTTCGGCGGAGCTCAGGATAAACTGGCTCACCCGAGCGGGCCTTGAACTAACCAATTCACGCGGCGTCTTGCCCGGGAGGATCCATGAAACTGGTGCTGTTCAATGATTACGTGCCCGGACTGCTGAAGGGCGATAGCGTTATCGACATCAGCAGCATCGCCCCCATGGGGAGGGACGGGCAGGCTACCATGCAGGGCCTCATCGAACGCTTCGACGGCCTGCGGCCACGGCTGGAACAGGCGCTCGCCACCGGGGCTGGGGTGCCCCTGAGCAGTGTGAGGCTGCGGGCCCCGCTGCCGCGGCCGGGGAAGATCGTTGCGATGGGGGCCAACTACTTGGAGAACGTCCCCAACGGCGCCCCGGTCCCCATCCTGGTGTTCCTGAAGTCGCCCGCCGGGGTGATGGACCAGGGAGGGACCTGCACGCTGCCGCCCATCGATTTCGTGATCTGCCACCACGAGGCGGAACTGGTGCTGGTGTTCGGCAAGCGCGGCAAGAGCGTGCCCGCGGCCGGCTGGAGGGACTACGTGTTCGGCTACACCTGCGGGGTGGACGTATCGGCGCGTGGCCAGTACGGCGGCAATCGCTTCATGGGCAAGTCCTTCGACGGGTTCTCTCCCCTGGGCCCCTGCATCGTGACCAAGGACGAGATCCCCGACCCCCAGAACCTGCAGGTGCGGTTCTGGGTGGACGGTCAGCCCCGCCACGACTTCAACACCAACGACATGGCCTACAAGATTCCCCGTTGCATCGAGTACGTCAGCAGCATCATGACGCTGGCGCCGGGCGACGTGCTGTTCACCGGCACCAACCACCAGGGCATCGGCCCGCTGCAGGACGGCGAGACCGCCGAGATCGAGATAGAACGCATCGGCCGATTTTCCTTCAAGGTCTCGGACCCGCTCAAGCGGACGTGGCCCAAGGAGATCGACAAGGGCATGGCCAATTTCGTACGGGAACAGATCGAAAAGAAGGGCGTGCTCGGCGCCACCATCGACTACCAGAAGGTGAGCGGCAGCGGTGGGGGTTAGCCCGAATCCGGGTAGCAGCCCAATCCAGCGCTCCGAACGGGAGCGCCAGTCATCCAAGGAGCTGGTGTGAGTTAACGGGCCAGGCTTTCGCCGAGATAACTCCGCTGCACCTGCGGGTCCGCCAGCAACGCTTTGCCCGGCCCTTCCGCCACCACCCTACCCGTCTCCAGCACGTAGGCGCGGTCCGCCATGGTAAGGGCGGCTCTCGCGTTCTGTTCGACCAGCAGGATCCCCAGGTCCGCTGCTTTGAGGTGAACGATGGTCTCGAAGATTGAACGAACCAGCATGGGGGCAAGACCCAATGATGGTTCGTCCAACAGCAGCAGCTTGGGCCGGGCCATCAGCGCCCTGCCGACGGCGAGCATCTGCTGCTCGCCGCCGCTGAGGGTGCCCGCCATTTGGTCATTCCGCTCCTTGAGGATAGGGAACAGGTCGTAGACGTGGTCCAATTCCTTCGCCTTCTGTGCGGTGCTCCTGGCCCAAGAGAACGCTCCCAATTCCAGGTTGTCCCGAACGCTCAGTTCTGCGAACAATTGCCGGCCTTCGGGCACCTGGGAAACACCCAGCTTGACGATCTGGTGGGCGGGCCGCCGGCTGATATCCAAGCCGTTGAACTGGACGGTCCCCCCGGAAGGGGTCAGCAACCCGGAAATCGACTTGAGCAGCGTGCTCTTGCCCGCGCCGTTGGCGCCGATCACGGTCACGATTTCGCCACTGTTCACCGTGAGGTTGATGTCCCGGAGCACCGTCAGCGCCCCGTAGCCCACCTCGAGCCGGTCAATTTGCAGCATAGACGGTGTCCTCACCCAGGTACGCCTTCAACACCGCCTCGTTTCGCTGAACTTCAGCCGGCGTCCCCTCAGCGATTTTTTCGCCGTAATTCATCACCAACACTTCGTCGGCGATGTTCATCACCACGCGCATGTCGTGTTCCACCAGCAGCAGGGTGAGCCCGCTGTCGCGCAGTTGAAGCAGCAACTGGGAAAGCCGGTCCTTCTCAGTCTCGTTCAAACCGGCAGCAGGCTCGTCCAACAAGATGAGGCTGGGCCGGACGGCCAGCCCGCGCGCAATCTCCAGCAGACGGCGTTCACCGAAGGGCAGCTTATCGGCGAGGGTCCCAGCCCGGTCGGCGATGCCCGTCAATTCGAGCAGCGCGTAGGCCTCGCCGGCGGCGTTCCGCTCTTCCCGCATCGTCCCAGCCAGCGGAACCGCCGCATTGATGATCCCGGCTTTCAAGTGCGTATGGAGCCCCACCTTGACGTTCTCCAACGCGCTCATGGTAGAGAACAGCCGCGGCGTCTGAAAGGTCCGCACCATACCCAGGCGGGCCACCTCGTGAGGCTTGTAGGCCTTCAGGCTGATGCCGTTGAAGAAAGCGTAGCCCTCATCCGGGCTGATCACTTTGGTGAGCAGATTGAACGCGGTGGTTTTCCCCGCCCCGTTCGGTCCGATAATGGCTTTGATCTTACGGCGCGGCACGGTGAAGCTCATGTTATTCACCGCCTGCACCCCGCCAAATCGCTTGGACAACCCCATTGCTTCGAGCAACGGGCCTTCTCCGCTGAGGTGGCCGGCGATGGCATCGATGGGCCGTCCGGCGCCGTTGCCGGCCTTCGACGAACCGTAGCGCTCCACCACCACCCGTGGCCGCAGCCGTTCCTTCCACACCTCCTCCGCTTTTCCCGCCAGGCCCTTTGGGAGGAACAGCAGAATGAGGATAAGGGTCAACCCCTGGAAGGCGGTGGTTAAGTCGTGGAACCCGCCCATCACCTCGGGCAGCAATCGCATGATGGCCGAGCCGATGATGGCTCCCCACAGCGTGCGCTGGCCGCCTAGGAACAACATGAGCGTCATCTCGATCAGGACCGGCACATCGAAATTGGCCGGAGTCGGCACCCTGAGGAACAGCACGTAGAGGCTGCCCGCCAGCGACGAAAACACCGAGGTCACCATGAACAGCTTGACCTTGTGCTCGGCGACGAAAATGCCCAGCGCCTCGGTGGCCGTTTCGTCGGTGCTGATGGCTTGGATCGCGCGCCCGAACCGTGAGTTCACCAGGTTGCGTCCGGCCGCGAGGCTGATGAACAACGCGACGCAACTCACCACGTAAAAGGCCAGGTCGCTTGACAGCGTGTTCCCGAAGACGGCGACCTTGGGGATTCCCGTGAGTCCGCTCCACCCGCCGGTCTGGTCGGGCAGGCCGCCGACCACCTGGACGGCGATCACCCCCAAACCGAGGCTGGCGACCGCAAAATAGTAGTGCTTCATGCGCAGCGTGGCGACACCGATGAGGAAGGCGACCGCCAGGTTGAGCAAGACGGCGATGGCGGCGCCAAGCGCGAGCGGGACCTCCAGCTTGGCGGCCAGCACTCCCATGACGTAGGCCCCGAGCGCAAAGAAGCCGTTTACGCCGAAGTTGGGGAGCCCGCCGTACCCCATCACCAGATCGAGGCTGAGCACCACAATGCTGAAGATGGCGATGATGGCGAAGGAGCTCATGAGATAGGAGTTGCCGAAAATCACCGCCGGGGTGGCGGCGGCAATCACATACAACACCACCCAGGAATGGCGGCCCGCCAGAAACCGCCCGATGCGGAGAACGGGGGCAGAGCCCAGCAGGGTGTTCAATGCGACGCTCTCTTGGCCAGCACCCCGTTTGGCCACACCATCAGGACCAGGATGAGCACCACGAAAGCCACCGCCTCTTTCATCAGCGACGAGATGTACACGGCACTGAACGCCTCGATGATGCCGAGCGCGAGCGCACCGAAGATGACGCCTGATACTCTGTCCAGCCCGCCGATGATGGCGCCGGTCAGGCCCTTCATAGCCAGCCCGAACCCGCCGTTGAACTCCATGGCGGTGATGGGTGTGATCAGGACGCCCGCCATCGCGCCGATCCCCGCGCTGATGGCGAAGGACAGCAGCACCATGGTGCTCACGTTGATGCCGACCAAGCTGGCGGCGTTTGCGTTTTCCGCACAGGCTCGCAGCGCCTTGCCGTAGGTGGTCTTGTTCAGGAACAGCGAGAGACCGATGACGGTGGCGATGGCGCCGCCGAGTACCCACAGCACCTGGGGCTGGATCGCCGCGCCGGCGATGAATATTGAGGTCTCGCCGGAGAAGGCCTTCAGGGTCAGGGGGTCCTTGCCCCAAATCAACATCGCCACCCCCCGGAACAGGGTGGAGGCGCCCAGCGTCAACAGGATCACCACGAAGGGGGCCTGGGTCCGCACCGGCCGCACCGCCAACCGTTCGAACACGATGCCCACCACCGCGGTCACTGCAAGCGCGAGGATCACGGCCACGATGAGTGGGAGTTGCAGGACGGTCACCCCGGTGATGGTGAGGAAGGCTCCCATCATGGCAAACTCGCCGTGGGCGAAGTTCAACACCGTGGTGGACCGGTAGACCAGCGTGAACCCCAGGGCGATCATCGCGTAGATCCCGCCCGAGGTCAGTCCGCCAAACAGCACCTGCAGCGCGAGGGCTAAGTCCACCGGGTCCGCCTCCTTGGTGACTGCTTAGTAACTATCTCAGAACGAGACAACGGGCACATTGGCACGCGTTGGCGAAGGCCTCGTCCCTCCCGCTATAGGGATCAAGGTACCCTTCGGGTGATTGAAAATATGGGGGACACCCCCCATACCCCCTGCCAGAGGGGCTTTCGCCCCCTCTGGACTCCCCCTTGGCGACAAAACTCCGCAATCTGAGATAGTCACTTAACCGGCCTCAGAGTCGGAAAAAGCGTTGGGCGTTCAGCCCCAGCACCGCCTCCTTGTCCTCATCGGTCAGCTCGGCGCTCTCCAGGGTTTCGTCGATCTCGTGGACCGCCGCTTTGTAGTCCACCTCGTGGGGGTAATCCGAGGAGTAGGCGAAGGGTTCGATGCCGACGCGCCGGGCCAGGTAGGGCAGGCTGGCGTCCTCGCCCTCGCACCCGACGAGCATCTGGCCGCTGGTCAGGTAATCATCGAAGGTGCGGGGCGGTCCGCCCATCAACTCCATGTCGCGCGCGATCCGGTCCAGCAGCAGCACCGTCCAGGCGCACCCGCCCTCCATGAAGGCGACCCGCAGATCGCGCCACTTGTCGAACACGCCCCGATAGATAATCGAGACGCAGGCGTTCATGAGCGCAACCGGATGATGCACCACGTGGGAGGCGAAGAGGGAGTTGAAGCTGTTCAGCCCCAGGCCAACGTTGGAGCCGCCGTGGACCGCGAGCGTGCAGCCGAGCTCGGCGGCGGTTTCGTAGACCGGCCAGTAATACTCGTGGCCGAGGTCGAGGTCGAGCCCCGTTGAAGGCAGCATGGCGCCCTGGAGGTCCAGGTCACGCACCGCCCGCCGCAACTCCTTGGCCGCCTCTTTGGGGTCCAGCATCGGGATCAGCGCCATGGGATGCAGCCGTTTGCTCACCCGCCGGTAGCGGTCCGCCACGTAGTCGTTGTAGGCGCGGCACAGGCTCACCGTGTAGTCGGTCAGCCGCAGCAGGCCGACGGTCAATCCCTCGCTGGTGAACAGCACCGCATCTTTCATGCCGGCCCGTTCCAGCAGCGCCACCCAGTCCTCGGCGGAGCCGGGGCGGTGGCTGCTGGCGTATTCCCGCTGCCCTCCGGCGATGATGCGGGCGGTCTCGGCGTTCAGGAAGTGGAGACCGTCGAGGGTCGGGAATGGGCCGCGGAAGAACACCCGCGGCTCCACCGCGGCCATGCGGACGCCGGCGTCGGCGTACCGCGCCAGTTCCTCCATCGATTCCAACAGGTGGCCGTCGCAATCGATGATGGTGAGGGATTTCCGGTCAATCATGGCAAGGTTCCTCTCGCTCCGAGCTTATCTGCGGATGGTTGGCTCTGCTGGTCTATTTGGCCAGGGTGAAGCGCTTGTTGGCGACGTCGATGCGCATCATTACCCAGTCGGCAACCATGCCGTTGTGTTCGCCCGGCGCGCGGGTGATGGTTCCGCTGAGGGTTTGGAGGCCCTTCTGGTTGTCCAGCGCCGCCTTGAGCTTTTCGCCGTCGGTGCTGTTGGCGGTCTTGATGGCCTCGGTTAGGGAAAACATCATGTCGTAACCCAGCGCCGCCACCAGGGTCGGCTGCCGGTTGGTCTTCTTGATGTAGGCATCGGCGAATTTGGTCAACCTCGCCTTCAGGGGGTCGCTGTCGGGGAGGTCTTTGTAGATGAAGATCTTGGTCCCGCTGATGTTGATGATGTCAGCCGCCTCGCCCGCCACGTCGATCAGGCTGGCATTGGCGTTCTGCGCGGTGGTGGCGAACATCCCCTGGTTCTGAAGGCCGAGGGCTTTGAAGTTCTTGGCCGCGATGCCCACCTGCTGCCCGCTGGAGGCGAAGTAGTACATCTGGCCGCCCGCCGCCTTCAGTTTGGCGAATACCGGAGTCATGTCGGTGTCGGCCGGCTGGACCTGTTCAAAGCCGACCAACTGCATCTCTTTCTCAAGCGGTGGGATCACCGCGGTTTTGGCCGACTCAGCACTGGCTCCGGACTGGCTGATGAGCCCAACTTTGGTGTAGCCCCGTTGCTTGGCGAGCTTGGTGAGGGGGACGGTTATATCGGTGATGGGGAATATCGCGTAGGAGTAGGGCGAGATTTCGCCGATCTTACCCATGCCGCTGACCATTGGGATTTTCTTCTCGTCGGCCACCGGCTGGATGGCCGTCCCGATGATCACCGATGCTGGGCCAACTATTCCGACCACCTTGTCCTGTTCGATTATTCTCTTGGCGATGGACAGCCCAACGTCGGGTTTGGACTCGTCGTTGCCGAACACCAACTCGATCTTGCGGCCCAAGATGCCCCCGGCGGCGTTGATCTCCTCGACGAAGACCTGCGCGCCGTCGTACTCATCTTGGCCCAATCCTGCCACGGGCCCGGTGGTGGAATAGATAGCCCCTATCTTGATCGGCGCCCCACCACCACCGGTGGCCGGCTGAGCGGCCGGGGCGCAGGCAGAAAACAGCAGCGAGCTTGCGGCCACCACCGCGACAGTCTGCCGCACCAAGCCGAGAAGTCGTCGGTTCAAACTCATGACTAACTCCTTTCGGGCAACTGAGGCCGGCCGCATCGATGCTCAGGATTTCGGCTCTGTCGGGGGTCGTTACTTGGCCAGTATGAAGCGCTTGGCGGCGGTATCGATCCGCATCAGGACCCAGTCCGCGACCATGCCGTTGTGCTCAGCCGGTCCGCGGGTGATGGTCCCGGTGAGGGTCTTCAGGCCCTTCTGGTTGTCCAGCGCCGCCTTGACCTTCTCACCGTCGGTGCTGTTGGCGGTCTTGATGGCCTCGGTGAGCGAAAGCACCATGTCGTACCCCAACGCCGACAACAGCGTCGGCTGCCGGGTGGTCTTCTTAATGTAGGCATCGGCGAATTTGGTCAACTTCGCCTTCAGGGGGTCGCTGTCGGGGAGGTCTTTGTAGATGAAGATCTTGGTCCCGCTGACGTTGACCACGTCGGCCGCGTCTCCCACCAGGTCGATCAGGCTTGCATTGGCGTTCTGCGCAGTGGTGGTGAACATGCCCTGGTTCTGGAGGCCGAGGGCTTTGAAGTTCTTGGCGGCGATGGCCACCTGCTGCCCGGTGGTGGGGACGAAGTACATCTGGGCGCCCGCCGCTTTCAGCTTTGCCAGCACCGGGGTCATGTCGGTGTCGGCCGGCTGGATCTGCTCGAAGCCGACCAACTGCATCTCCTTCTCAATTGGCGGCAACACCGTGGATTTGATTGACTCGGCCACGGGTCCTGCCTGGCCGATGACGCCTACTTTGGTGTAGCCCTTCGCCTTGGCCAGCTTGGTGAAGGGGATGGTCTGGTCGGCAATCGGGAACAACGCGTAGGAGTAGGGCGAGATTTCGCCGACTTTACCCATGCCGCTGACCATTGGGACTTTCTTCTCGTCGGCCACCGGCTGGATGGCGGTCCCAATGATGACCGAGGCCGGGCCAACTATACCGACCACCTTGTCCTGTTCGATTATTCTCTTGGCGATGGACAGCCCAACGTCGGCCTTGGACTCGTCGTTGCCAAACACCAACTCGATCTTGCGGCCCAGGATGCCCCCGGCGGCGTTGATCTCCTCGACGAAGATCTGCGCGCCATCATACTCATCCTGTCCCAATCCTGCCACGGGTCCGGTGGTGGAATAGATGGCGCCGATCTTGATGGGCGGCCCGCCACCAGCAGCCCCGCCGGCTGCCGGAGCGGCCGGCTGAGCGGCCGGGGCGCAGGCAGAAAACAGCAGGGAGCTTGCGGCCACCACCGCGGCAGCGTGCCGCACCAGGCCGGGAAATCCTCGGTTCAAAAGCATGGGTAACTCCTTTGGGGAAACTGAGGTCATTTGGTGGATTATCACGATGTGCCCCTCTTTTGTCAAGGGAAACCGGGAGCCGTAACTGTCCACTCTTGTGGGAACGAGTTGTTCCGGGGGAGCGGCCAGGGAGGCGCAGCCTCCTTGGCAGGGTTCAAGGGGTGTCCCCTTGATTACCACCTCTCCCCCTTAATCCCCCTTGCAAGGGGGAAAGAAGAACAATGGTGAGGGGCCACCCCTCCGCACCCTGCCAGCGGGGCAACCCCGCTGGCAGGGTGCGGAGGTCTAGCCGGAGATGGTGTTGCGCGCCTCGGTCACGACGAGGCTCAACCCTGCGTTGTACCGCTCCATGAGGCCGTCGACCAGCAACGTCAGCTCTGCGACGTTTGGGTTGCGGTGCTGGAAAGCCCCGTCCACCCGGACTATCGCATCTTCGATCTCCTTGCAGGTATCCAGGGACCGCTGTTGCATGATGCCCTTCACATCTGGCCATGCCTTCTGGAAGGCGCTGAAGGAAGACCTTGCCTTCACCAGGTTGCCCGCCTTCAGGGCAGGACCCGCTGCTCGCAGCCCGGCCCGAGCCATGCGGATCGCGGCTACGTCGTCAAAGAGCGGGCTGATAGCCGGGCCGGTCTCGGAATTCCCGATGGCCTCGTCGTACTTCGCGAGCATCGCTTCGACTAAGGGGACGACCTCTACCAAGTTCGGACTCGGCGCCCGGAGCAGTTCCTCAATCTTCCGCTGATAACCGGCCTCGATCTCCAGGTAAAGGGGGCGGGACCTTGTACTCACGTAGACTTCGATACCGTTCCAGACGGAATCGTAAGCCTCGACTCCCGCACGTGTGCCGGCAGCATCGCCGCGCTTCGCGGCGTCGAGCGTGTTGACCAGCATTGGGCGCGGGCTTTTTACCAATCCGACTTCTTTCATGCTGCCCATGGGTAAGGTTAACCTCCGTACTATTCGCGCAATCCGAAGAGCGTCGTTAATGTAGGATACGGGGCGGCGCCGCGTCAAGATGCGCAGTCAGTCGTCATTGCTCAGTCTTGCAGGGACCAGTCGTTCCGGGGGAGAGTCCAGGGAGGCGCAGCCTCCTTGGCAGGGTTCAAGGGGTGTCCCCTTGAT
>ORMF011399313.1_pt1 | contig 10546 bp, 9 predicted proteins | sample 1779871 | NCBI WGS metagenome assembly ORMF01 (sample SAMEA104232316, study PRJEB22302) | groundwater metagenome | biome: forest; feature: aquifer; material: groundwater | place: USA | collected 2011-08-07 | depth 5.4 m
CTTTGCCGCCTTCCCGCGCCTTTCGAGTCTGATCGCCGCTAACAGATTCCTGCCGCGCCAGCTAGCCAATCGTGGAGACCGATTAGTCTTCTCGAACGGCATCCTTATTCTGAGCGTACTCGCCGCCGCGCTCGTCATCATTTTCAAAGGCTCAGAGCAGTCGATGTTGCCGCTCTATGCGCTTGGGGTCTTTATCTCTTTCACGCTGTCGCAATCGGGCATGGTCGTCCACTGGTTGAGAGAGCGTAAAGCGGACGAGGAGGCGGAGCGCATCAGGGAACAGGAGCGCCAGGCGATCATTCATCAGACCGTTGATCCGAGTCGGGCCAGCCACGAACGGGAGCGGCTGGCAGCCCTGGAGACGCACAAGGGCGGTCATTGGCTATCCTCTCTACTCATTAACGGTACGGGCGCGGTCGTCACCTTCATCGTCGGACTAGTGATCGCGATCACTAAGTTCACGCACGGCGCATGGGGGGTCGTCATCGTGATCGTGCTGATTGTGCTGATGTTCCGCGCGATCAACCGGCACTACTGCAATGTTACAGAGCAGTTAGCACTCCACCGGACCAAACCGCTCGGGCCGCTTAAGCACCGGGTAATCGTGCCAATTTCCGGCGTGCATAAGGGCACGATCCCGGCACTGAGGTACGCCAAGAGCCTGTGCGGTGACGGCCTCACGCCGGTCAGCGCCGTTTACGTTGAGGTCAACCCGCAGCACACTGAGGAGCTAAAGAAAGAGTGGGAAAAGTGGGGCATGGGCATTCCCCTCCGGGTCATCGAGTCTCCTTACCGCTCCATTACCACGCCGCTCGTCGAATACATCAACTGTGAGGCGGAGAAGCATGAGGATGCGATTACGACGGTGGTGTTACCGGAATACATCCCGCGCGGGTGGTGGCAGCACCTGTTGCACAATCAGACGACCTTGCTGATTAAAGGAAAGCTGCTGTTCGATCCGAACATCGTCGTCGTCAGCGTGCCGTACCACTTGCGGAAGTAAACCGTGGAAGACTTCGTTGAATACCTCCGGCGTCTCGCTGCCGAGCTGGCCCGTTGAGCATCGGCATACTATTTGTCGCTCTTTCTACTGCCGGAAGAGGCGCACAGCAAAAATATTAATTCCTGCGTACGCAGGTTAATGTTTGTGCTCACTCTCGATGCGTAGGCCTGCGTCAGTCCAATCTTGTTTGCCTTCGGCATAATCGCGAACCCTCGTGTACCCCAGCGCCGCCAGTTCACGGGCGGCGTTCTCGGAAGCATTTCAAGTGGGATTAGCGCAGTAAACCACAATATCAGCTGCTTTATTCGGCAGAAGTGTGGGCGCAAGTTGCGTCACCTGGTCCGGCGGCAAGTTGATCGCTCCTGGCAAATGCGCGTGATGATAAGTAGCGGCAGGCAACGTCTCGACGAGAAGAAAGTCGTCTTTACGATCAATCTTCTGCTTCAGTTCATCTCTTGAGATTGTTTTCAGCATGATGATTTTCCATTTCGAAAGTAACGCTTCCTTCCATTCACTTAAAGCTACCTCTTCTTTGCGTCGGCTTCCGGTTCCTGTGCCCAAAAGATCCACGCAGCGCCGTTCTTACGTTTCTGGCGCGACGAGAGCATCCCCCGCTGCTCAAGCATCGTGCGGGCCCCACGCTGCATATTTGCGTACAAACACTGCGTGATGTCTGAAAACTCCCAACCTTGATTGGCCAGGGGAGTCTTAGCGAAGGCGCGTTCCATTTTCGCGCGCTTTCTTTCAAACAAGGCGACCACCTGTTGCGCCATCTCGTCGCACAAGGTTCTAAACTCAGCGCACTCCTCAGCCTTAAACACCGGAAAGTTCGGCTCGTAGTAACGCTCAGTAGGATATTTCTTCTCCCACTCTTCGGATTCGCGCAGAAGCTCGCTCTTCATCATGTCGTTGATGTGAGTGTGAACGCTGGGCGGTGACAGATCCAGCGCTTCGGCGAGTTGTGAGATTGTCTTTGGCTCGCGGGCCACAAGATTCAGAATCTCCTCTTTCGTACCGTTTGGCAGCAGTTTGTTTTTCGTTATCTCCGCCCAGGGATCACTGTAGCCACCTTTGCCACCAGATACGCATTCGCATGGAAAACATAGGCTCTCGAGGTCATTAGGATTCGCCATTAATTTACGCTCTCTTTACAGGGTGAGTATTAGGGAGTACCCTAATACTGTTTTAGTCACGCCCCTAATACTACAGTCTCTGCGGACCGGCGACGCTAAATGCGTCGTTACGAAAGGACACCGAAACACTATGCCCGAAGATACAAGGAAAGCAAATCCACTTGCGAACAGCGATGCCAATGCGCCTGTACCGGCTCCGCTCGCTAATCTCGGCAAAATAATCGCCCTTTTGATTCTTGTGGCGCTCGGTTTGGTCTACTTCACCGAGCGCAGTCGAGCGCACCCGCGAGTAACAATGCCGCAAAAGACTGCCGGGTTCGATAGTCGAATCGATGGCAACGCGCTGCCCGTATCGGAAGATGGAAAGCAAATCTTTCGCTACGACACCTTCGGTGATGAAGCGTTCTGGGGCGATGCGCTCAAGCTTCATCGGGCGATCGAGGGTACTAAATTGGGCGGCGTCGGCCCCGGCGTGAGCCCGAAGACGGCACTCGCTGTCGGCTTGAAAGTCGACATGGATGCTGTGCCCGCAGACCTCGTCGACAAAATCAAGCGAGGCCAGGTCAACCTGGACGATCCCGCAACAACGCTGGCACTGATCAAGCTTAACTCGGTCCTCGGCATCCAGGGGCAGTTTAATCAGGATGGCAGTTTGAAGGCGATGGGAATCACCTGCGCCGTTTGCCACTCCACAGTTGATAACGCATTCGCGCCGGGGATTGGTCATCGCCTTGACGGGTGGGCCAATCGCGATCTCAACGTCGGAGCCATTATCTCGCTTGCGCCCGACTTGAGCACGGTGACGAGTCTTCTGGGTGTCGATGAAGCAACCGTCAAGAAAGTGCTGGCCGCTTGGGGGCCAGGTAAATTCGATGCCGAGCTTTTCCTTGACGGCAAAGGTTTCCGACCAGACGGAAAATCAGCCGCTACTTTGATTCCGCCCGCTTTTGGCCTTGCCGGTGTAAACCTGCACACCTGGACTGGCTGGGGAGGCGTCAGCCACTGGAATGCGTTCGTAGCTAACCTGGAGATGCACGGGAAGGGAACCTTCTATGATCCGCGGCTCAACGACGCGGTCAAATTTCCGATTGCCGCGAGGGCTGGTTTCGCGAACGTGCGAAATGACCCCGATCTGATCACCTCAAAACTTCCAGCGCTACAGTTGTATCAACTCGGCATCCCCGCGCCGCCTGCCCCGGACGGTAGTTTCAACCGCGCGGCGGCCGCGCGTGGTGAAGCCCTCTTCAATGGAAAGGCACAGTGCTCCGTTTGCCACGTTTTACCCCTATTCACCGAGCCGGGCTGGAACATGCACACACCTGCCGAGATTGGCATTGATGATTTTCAGGCGAAACGCTCGCCGGACGAACGCTACCGTACGTCGCCGCTCAAAGGGCTCTGGACCCACCAGACCGGTGGCTTCTACCACGATGGTCGCTTTGCGACTCTGCTTGACGTGGTCAATCACTACAACAGTTTTGGGAGATTAAATTTGACAGACCGAGAAAAGCGCGACCTGGTCGAGTACCTGAAGTCGCTATAGGTCTAGTTAGAAGATCGGGGATCGGCATTTGAACGTTCGGCGTCTCGCGCTTAAACCAGATGCGGTGATAGATAACCGCTTGGTTAAGACGTCGGTAAATGCTGCTTGGTAACGCGTTGTAGAATGATGTGAGTACCCCGCGAAACAGACTTAAAATCCGTTGCGAGTGTTATCTCTGGAGGCTGACAGTTTCGCAGAGAGAATTTGCGGGACGTTTTGCGGGACGTTTCTAACGTTTCTCTAACGTTTGAAAATTGAGATCAAGAAATTACTCAGCACAATTGGAGCGGGCGACGGGAATCGAACCCGTATTACCAACTTGGGAAGGTAAATACAGCGCTCTTTATTTTCAACACTTACAAAATCGCTCGGCAAAAACCTACGTGCATGCACTGCATACCGCGCATGCGCTGCCTGATCTGCGTATCGCTGGGGGACGTTTTGGGGGACGTTTTCTATCACGCGTAGCTCTTCGCCACCACAGATTTGAGGCTTACTTTCTTGAGCCCGAAGCAAGCCGGTATTCGAGATCCGTGATATCCGTGATGAAACATTGTCTACGTGCGAAGACCTCTACGTGTCAACGCGATCCGGGACGCCTTTGCTTTCAGCACTTACAAAATTGATTCGGCAAAATGCTGATACATTACATCGCATGCGATGCATAGCGACGCTGGATTTGGGTAGTGGGTCATTTACAGCGTTGAACAAATGCGGCGCCACATCTAGTTCTTTGGTCCGCAACTCATTAGGGTCCCCCAAATGTACAGTATCTGGTTTAGAGTCTGAGGTGTTTAGACTCAGGCAACTCGACGCGCCGGATATGTTCAGCGAACCACGGATCGGAGGCGAATTTTCAGGCGTCCGAGTTGGGCGCCGGTCTCAATGCGCATTACTTACTCCCAACCGGGACGCGCCGTTTCACTTCTTCCGACCAATTCAGAATCACCTGAAGCTGGGTAGTCGTTGGCTGTTTGTAATTCTCTTCGAGCAACAGAAAGCGGCCATCGGGCGCCAAATCATAGGAGACGCCCGCAACGTTCAGATATGGCCCTTCGAAGAGTATCCGGGGCGTGCCGGCTTTGAATTGTGGCTGCGTCGTGACCTCGGCTGCCATCCACTTTGGTCCGTTGCGGTAGAACAGCTCGCGTCCATCCTTCGACCAGAGCGGCTCTTCGCCGCCTTCGGTCGAGCCCTGCCACTTAGCTCCTTCACCCGAGGCCGGTCGGACATAAATCTCGTACTGTCCTGAGTCGTCAGAGACGTACGCGACGTACTTTCCGTCGCGCGAGAACGCCGCGCCCCACTCGCGAAACCGCGTCTTCAGCCACGGCTGGGGCGACTGGCCGCGTCTGATCATTCCCAGGTCGAGATTCGTCTCCGGCGTGGTTTCCATGTACGCCAGGATGTTTCCGTCAGGCGACCACGATTCCGGCTCTCGGTACGCACCGGTCATCAACTTCTCTTCAGCCCCGGAATCAATTGACTTCAAGATGACATCCGCGTTTTGCCCATTCAGTCGCAGGAACGTGACCTGTTTTCCATCGGGAGTCCATCGGGGGGAATAATTCGCTCCAGCATTGGTAAACCGAATCAGACCGCCGCGAGCGAACTCAAAGAGAGAGACATCACGCGTCGCCTCGGAGATTTCCAGGGCGATTCGCTGACCATCGGGTGAGAGAGCAAACTGCTGGTATGCGTGCGGGGGCGCTGCGATTGGCGAGGTGGCGCCAGTGCGATCCACCCACACCAGCTTGCCGATCCACGCGGGTCCGCCGGAGACATAAACGAGTGTGCCGTCGCGCGAGAGGGTGAACTGAACCGATCCCCACTCTTCACTGCGCACGTTCTCGATGAGCGTGACCCCTGGGCCGGTCACCGTCGCCGTGCGGACATTGAACGGAGCGGCGATCAATGTGGCGCCACGCGCGTAAACGAGATGACCCGTCGAGAGGTAATGTGCGTCGACGCCGCCCTCCACCACGATGTGGAATTTTGCTGTCTTCAGGGAAAGGGCCGCGATCCGATAATAGTCTGGATTATTAGTCCACCATGCAGACATGACAACCGTGTCGCCGTCTGGCAGAAATTCGGGTGTGCTGAATCCCCAATATTCCGAAGCAAGTTCGCCGGGGATGACAATCGGCTTCGGTTCTCCGCCGGAAGCAGAGATGCGAACGAGCTTCGACCCTTCAGCGTCGGCGAAGACGATCGTGTCATCCGATCCCCACGCGCCGCCGTGCGCGGTCCGCGACTCGCACAGCGTCACTGGCTGCCCGCCTTGCAGCGAGACCTTTTGCAGTGTGTTCGCGGCGAAAAAAGCGATCCAGCGGCCATCGGGCGAGAAGAACGGGGCGTAGCTCCTTCGGTCCCCGGAATCGGACGAGCATCGAACGAGTCGAGAGACCGCGCAAAAAGTTGTGACCTGCCGTTCTGCTCGCCGGTATAAACCAGGAGCGAGCCGTCAGGGGAAAGTGCGATGGCTGTCCGGCCGATGCCTAACGGACAGAATTTCCCGAGCGCCAGCGGTGTCGCGAGAGGAATGGTCATGCGACGCACAGCCGCCGGAACGCCCGGTCCTGACCACGAACGACCGATCAGGAATATCGCTATAGCAAAGACGAGTACAGCGAGAAGGGCGCCGGCAGCTACAAGCCAGCTTCCTCGCCTGACACGAGGCAAGGCCGCAGCCGTCTCCAACTGTGACGTTGGCCGCGTGCCGGATTGTGTCGATAAGCCTTCGAGCGCGAAGCCCAGATCACTCGCCGTCTGGAATCGACGCTCCGGTTTCTTCTCCAAACAACGCCGCACGATCCTTTCGAGCGACGGCGCAATCTTCGAACTCGTTTCACTCAATTCCGGCGGGTCTTCTTTGAGAATCGCCGTCATTGTCTCGGCCATCGTCTCGCGACGAAAAGCGCGTTGACCGCTGAGCATCTCGTGGAGAATTGAGCCGAACGAGAAGATGTCTGAGCGATGGTCGGCATCCTGGCCGCGCACCTGTTCCGGGGACATGTAACCGACGGTGCCCATCACCGTGCCGGGATCGGTGATCTGCTTCTGTGTTTCGATCTCGGAACTAACGACTTCGTTTCGCTGCGGCTTTAGCTTGGCCAGCCCGAAGTCGAGTATCTTGACGCGGCCATCGTGAGTGATGAACAAGTTCTCGGGCTTGAGGTCACGATGCACGATGGCTTTCCCGTGCGCGGCGGCTAGACCCAGCGCGACCTGTTGTGCGTAGTCAAGCGCTTTACGGGTCGGAAGTGGGCCAGCATTGAGCAGCTCTCGGAGTTCTTCGCCTTCGAGCAGCTCGGCGACGATGAACGGTGTGCCCTCGTGAGTGCCGATGTCGTAGACGGTTAGTATGTTCGGATGATTGAGTGCGGAGGTGGCGCGGGCTTCCTGCTCGAAGCGCCGCAACCGATCAGTGTCACGAGCAAAGGCAGCGGGCAGGAGTTTTATCGCGACTTCGCGATTCAAACGGGCATCGCGCGCCCGGTAGACTTCGCCCATACCGCCCGCGCCAATCTTGGAGCGGATTTCGTAGTGACCTAGCCTTGTGCCGGCGGCAATAGTCATACCTACACATCAGGTCGAAAAGCCAGGATGGAAACCGAGAGGCGCACATTCTAGCCGTGTTCGACCCGGTGCGCCACACTTGAAGCGAGAGGTTTCGTTGATACGGTGATGTCAGGTCGAGACACTGATCGCGCACGCGGAGATTGGTTCATGGAGCTCCCTACGATGCGCGAGTGAAATAACAAAAGCGGCGAGACTGAGAATCCCGCCGCTCTGTCATTTCTCTCAGGCAAGCCCTCCCACAAGCAAACCTGAGGACTCCCATTAAGGAAGGCCGCGATCCTATCGAGGACTTGCCGAGCCGTCAAGTAGCGACAGGGGAACCGTCGCCGGTCCATGTTCAGGAGCTTCGCGAGGAACGCCTCGGGATTCTCAATCTCTCTCTCTACCAGGATTGAACACTAAGGGCGGCCTGTCCCAAGTTGGTTCTGTCAGGCGTTTATTTAAGGACCAGTTCGCGCATGAACTTTGTGCCCACGACTTCTCGAATTTTCGACCGATCCATATATCCTTGCATACCCTTTTGGTCGTCTATTCCAGTAGCCTGCCGGAGCACTTCATCTGCTTTCTCCTGATTTTTCTCAAGTGAGGCAAAACTATCGTATTCACGAAGAATCAGCATATTCCAACTATTGTCATCATCTTGGGAGCGCAAAATCTTATAGGATTTCATGAACCCATTCTTGATCGAAATATCCGATTCTTTCTTCAGTTGAGTATCCAGGTATTCTAGATATGCTTGATCCATCCCCGGATGGATTCTGATCATGGTTACACCCCACACTGTACCAGGGGTGAAGTATTTGTGGACTTGACCATAGACTGACACAGCCAGCAGCAGCAGCACTGCGACGAACGCAGAGAGCCGCAGTTTGTGTTTGCTTTTCATGGAAAAACTCCTTCCCCTTGGGGAGTCGAAGGCTCAATAGACAAGGCCTATTAGAGCCGGGTTGATATGCAGCCATAATGGTACCAGGCTAGATAGCCAAACCTTGGAACGTGGCGGCCAAAATATCTGAATTAACTGGTCGATTCAATAGTTCTTAGCATTGGCGATGGGTGATCAACAAGTCGCCATTAAGGCTGCGCGGGTCCTCGCCGATCCAACGGTGTCCGAGGACATCAAGAATCCGATTCGGGACGCCATCAACGATCTTTCTTCGGTGGCAGGCGTTCCCATTTGGCATCCCGCTCTCGTTGAGCGGGGTCTGACCCTGATGTTTGAAACCAACAATCGTGTGGAGGGCTACCTAGTCGATAAAGCGTCCACGAAGAGCAACCGTAAGAGACTGCGTGATCTTGTCGGGGCCGTTCCCGATGCCACGCACACTCACAAGGCCAATTTCAAGAATACCGACGAGTGATCGAATCCGCTAGGGCAGTCTGACGCTGCCTCTGCGCGTTCGATTAGCTAGAGAGACCCAGAAAAACAGAAAGCGGAGCGAGGGTCCGTCCGTCTTGCGCCTGTCAGGGAATAGCGAATAGACTCAGCGCCGCACCGAACCACAGGGGTAACCGAACCAACAACGAAAGGACCGTAGAATGATGAAGCCACTGACACGTATGCTGCTGCTCGCGATTGGAGTAACGGCTGCGGCATCCATCGCGTCCGCACAGCCAAATCCTAAGATGACGGACGAGCAGGCGTTGATAGTCTTAGACAAGCAGTGGACAGCGGCGGAGCTACGACTTAATGCCGACGACCGCAAGACCATCGATCGCGTCGTGGCTGACGACTATGCGGGCACAACGCCCTTCGGTCAAATCGAGAACAAGACGCAGTACATGGCGGCGCTCAAGCACAGCGAGGACACCGACATGGCCGACGAATACGTGGTCCGCTTCTTTCACCGCGGCAAGCTCGCCGTTATGTCGCACCGCGGGACGGTCAACGGAAAGCCGACTTATCGCAGCACGCACGTATGGGTAAAGCGCGGCAATAACTGGCAACTGATCCAGAACCACGTCAGCAACATCGGAGAGCCTCCGGCGACCCCGTAAACCAAGCTCGCGGGCGGCGGGTCATTGCCGCCGCTTTTGTTTTGCGCGGGCGTGGGATTGGTGATATATAAGCCCTTGCCGTGAGGGGCGAATCCTGAGTCTCGCCTCTCTGGTAGGGCGTCCGAGGTTGGCTCCGGGATTTAGACGGCTTTCCTGGAACAGCTTGGTTGTTAGCCACCATGAGCACCACTACAATAATAATCATTATCGTGTTACTTCTACTCTTCGGCGGCGGCGGCGGCTACTTCTACCGCCGTGGGCGATAAGGGCGACCGCGCAAGAGGCGAACCATAAGTGGAGGCGATTTGCTTTTACGATGGCCTCTCTTTCGTCCTGTCAGTAAGAAGCGTTGGCGGGATTCTGTTTTTCTGGGTTTGCGGCGTCCTATATATGTTCAGACCCAGATTTAGAATTTTTAGGTTCAAATCGGAACCGAACCGATGAATAAAGGTTTTGCAGTTTCGTTTGGGGTGACTAACACCCAGGCACCGAGGCCGGGTGCTGCTAATTGTATGGATTAAGACGGGAGCCCCGTTTGCCCTTAAACATTATCGACCCGCGACGGATACGAATTGACGTTCTCCCTGCCAGCAAGTCTTGATGTCGGTGATTGATGATGTAACACAGTCCTTGGTGAGTAAGTTTCAGAGCCCTCGCAGCTCTGGTGACGCTACCGTCAGTCTCCTCTAGCGCCTCGGCAATTATTCCCCGCTCAAACTCTCGAATTCGGTCTTGAAAGGATTTCTTTTCGGCGGGGACTCGGCTACTAGCAAGCACCTCGATCGGTCGGGCATTGTTGCCATTTTCCTGTAAGGGTTGTGTCCTCATTCGGGCATCGTATCAGGGCCGTCAAGTAATGATTCTTATCAACGACTAATAACCCTCATCTCCGTAGTGATTACCGAGTGTAATAAACAAGAGCGGCGAGACTGGGAATCCGGTGTTGGGATATTAGTGTGTTGCTAAGTTGAGAAAGACGCTCCCCCGCGCTTTGGTGCAATCGAGGGTTATAGGCGTCGGCCAAGAGAGCAGGTGTTACTTTACATATTTCAGCATCAGGTCGTGACTTCAACGCCTGCTTCATAGATGATGTTATGAAGCGGGCGTCTCCAGCCGAGAGTTGTTAGACTCAAGGTTTGAAAAGGTATGCGTTAGCAGAAGGAGACGCCCATGACAGTATATATCGGAGTCGACTTTCATGCTCGCAAACAGATGCTTAGTTATTTGACAACTGAAGACGGAGAAATACAACAAATAGAACTGCAACACGAGCAGGATGATGTGCGC
>ORMF012123483.1_pt1 | contig 10544 bp, 4 predicted proteins | sample 1779871 | NCBI WGS metagenome assembly ORMF01 (sample SAMEA104232316, study PRJEB22302) | groundwater metagenome | biome: forest; feature: aquifer; material: groundwater | place: USA | collected 2011-08-07 | depth 5.4 m
GCTGGGGATCCATCTCAGATCGGAATTGGCAAGACGACTGGCCTCAACGGAAAAATTGCGAAATTGGCAGACCTCAAACGGCTCAGCCAGGAGTGGGTGCAGGTAGTCAAGAGTCCTCAGCCGCTTCCACCCACTTCCCAAAAGACTGATGTGAACAACAAACTACGGGTTTATTACGATCGGTTATTTGAAGGAAAGTATACCGAGGGATTACCAATAGTATTGAACATCAAACCGAAGGCGACTACGCAGAATGAACTCGAGACCGTGGCGATTGGACCAACCGCCACGGCGGCAGCGGCATCCGCGCACGCACCTGCACCAGATGCACCTACACCGCCAGCACCAACTCCCGGAGATAAAACGTCATGACCAAACCCGCTCGTCATATCCTCAGCCTTTCCGGGGGCAAGGACAGCGCTGCTCTTGCGATTTTTATGCGAGACCGCGTGCCGGACATGGAATACATCTTCCATGATACGGATAAAGAGTTACCCGAAACGCTGGACTATCTAGCACGTCTTGAAGCACTTCTAGGTAAGAAAATTACGAAGACAACAGCTGAGCACAGCTTCGACCACTGGCTCAAGGTCTATGGTGGGATGATTCCATCTAACCACCGCCGCTGGTGCACAAAGATGCTGAAGCTAAAACCGTTTGAAGACTACATCGGCGATGACGTCGTGGTAAATTATGTCGGGCTACGTGCTGATGAGAACCGTGAGGGCTACATTAGCCATAAGCCCAATATCACAACTGTCTACCCGTTTCGTGAGGCCGGCCTAGTTCGCCGCGACATCATTCGCATCCTGGAAGAGAGTGGCCTGGGGCTTCCACAGTATATGGACTGGGGACGGACGCGGTCGGGTTGCTACTTCTGTTTCTATCAGCAGAAAATTGAATGGGTCCGGCTTAAAGAGAAGTACCCCGATCTTTTCGAACAGGCAAAACAGTACGAATACGCAAACAAGCTCAATGGGGAACCGTTCTACTGGAGCGGCAACGAGCCGCTGGCCGAACTCGAGAAGCCCGAGCGGATGGAAGCCATAAAGCGCAATTGGGAAAAGTCGCAGGCAAAAGCCAAGCAGGCTCCGTCAGGCAACAAATCGCTTGTTCACATCCTGGGCGGAGCGGAAGACGATGCGGATGGCGAGAAGGATGGCTGCCTGATCTGCCATGTCTAGAGTCGCCGCTAGTGCACGATTGAAGGGAAAATGAACGGAACACCACCGACTCAAGGCGCGAAATGGATTCGCTTTCTCCGGCAGTATGGCCCTGCCACGCGCAATGACAACATGTACGACGAGCATATTCGCCGGTCCGCAAAGCGGGCCGGCGTCCGCCCAATAATCTTTACGCACCCGCTCGAGACTGAGATTTTGTCTTTGTTCCACGTGAGCGCGCCCCTCCCGCTATCGCTTATTCTCACGGGAACCGCCGGAGACGGCAAGACCTATCTTTGCCGAAAGATTTGGACTGAAATCGGTGGCGACGAGGCCGAATGGGACTCCGATGACATTTACCACAAGCGCTCGGCAACCATCGGAGGCAAGTCCGTTAATGTCCACGTCATCCGTGACCTTACAGCGCTGCCCAACGAGGATCCAAAGGGCCGATACGCTGACAAGAACGAGCTGCTTCTACTTTTCTGCCATGCCCTCTTAGATCCCGAGTCGAAAGACATCTTCTTAGTCGCTGCCAACGATGGTCAATTGATCGAATTGTGGCAGCGCCTACCAACGTCAGATGAAGTCGTGACTGTTCAGCAGCTCTTTGAGTCCCTATTGGTCGAAGGAAAGCGTGAACGCGCGGGCGTCCCTTTAAAGTTTTTCAATCTGAGTCGGGTGCCATGCTCCACTCTTTTCGATCTAGCCCTTGAGGCCTTCCTTACTCATGAGAGCTGGAAACATTGCCTGGAGGAGGCGGGAGGAGCGGACAGCTTTTTTGGCGAGAATTGCCCGATACGCCGGAACTTCGAACTGCTCCAGACGCCGGTGATGAAAGCCCGCCTGCGGGCTCTCTTCGAACTGTGCGACTGCAATGATCTACACGTTCCGATTCGTCGAATCCTACTCCTTCTAGCCAATGCATTACTGGGGCATCCCGATGTGAGGGATGATCTCATGCAGGCCGCAGACGTCCCAGGGATTATTCAACAGGGAACGACATCGAAAGCGAGCTTGTTCAACAATGTCTTTGGCGGGAACCTTTCCGAGACTCGGCGAGAATCGCTGGAAGTTTTTATCTACTTGAATCGTTTTCGCATCGGCCACGAAACTTCCAACCGAATCGATAATATTCTGATCTTCGGAGAGGCGGATTCGATTTTACGTCCATATTTCGATTCTCTTCTTGGATCAGACTCGTATTACGGAGCTGGTCCCTCCTATCGAGCAGCCCAACGCGCCTACATCGAAGGGGCAGAAGACGGCGAAACGCAGGACCGGGCTTTCCTCGAACTCCTTGTGAGCCACCGCCGCAGACTCTTCTTCACAATCCCCGAATCTCAGGAGCGGGAGCTCAATCTCTGGGAGTTGACCGTTTTTAAGTACGCCGGCGAGTACTTATCCCGGGTTACAAGCATCCTGAAGACTGGGGGAAAGGTCGACCGCCTAATTGTCGCGCGCCTAGTACGCGGTCTCAATCGAGTATTTGTCGGCATGCTCGTCGGCTCTGACCGGGAAATACTCTTGGCAACCAGTTTTTCATTCTCCAGTTCCAAAGTAAGTCAAATTCTTGAAGATCGGATACCCGTGACTCCCAGACTCCATGAGCGGGTCGAGCTTATTCTGGAGTCGGGCAAACCTGTTCTAGCCGTGCATTTGAGCGACTCAATCCGGTGCGTCCTTCCCCTGAACCTGACTAGGTATGAATTCCTGAGCCGCGTCGCTGAAGGTGCACTCCCAAGCAGTTTCTCCAGCGAGTGCTATGAGGACATCCTAGCCTTCAAGAGCAGGCTCTTAGCTAGCCTGGCCGAGCGCCGCCGGGCTGAAGGCCAGAGGGATTCCGGTGTCCTCACGTTTCGGCTCATGAATCTCGATGCCCTGGGCAACCCCACGGACGAGGTTGTGGAGGTGAGCCATGGTTAATTCCACTCTTCTTCTACCGCCGCCTCCACCCAATGACCATCCCGACAACGAGATGTGGATTGATGAGCAAATCTGGGGCCACCGCCTTTGGGACTCTCAAAGCCCTTGGCTCATCTTTTTAGAATTCCTGAACGTCGCTGAAGCCTGCCACCGAGAGAATCGCTTGCTCGACAAGCAAGGGAGCTACTATCCCCTGCCGTTCAGACCCTTTCAGAGAATGTTCCTGCGAAATATTCTTTTCAATAATGAAGCCCTATTTCGCATCAACGAGCGGTATCCCGACAGCGCCTCTGCCTGGTCACACTGGCTGCAATGGATGTCTGAGAACGCCAAGGCAGTCGCTTCACGTGATTTTTCTTATATCCAGTCTCGCTTCTCATCCTTTCAGCAGTTCGCCTCTCTTGTTGGCATGCTGCGGAGTTCCGCTGTAGAGAATGAGACAAACAGGAGATGGACTTCCCGATTTGTGTTTCCATTCGGTCCGAATGCGCTATACGAGGATCTTAACGCCACGCCGGGAGGGACCGTGGTTCGGGAGTACATCAATTTTGGTCGCACTGGCGAATTACTCTACATGATGTTGTCTCGCTCGACGATCGCACCACAACTCCATCCGCACCTTTCTGAACTGCTCTCCGGCTCGAACCCCTGGAATTCGGTGGTCGGAATGTTTCAACCGAAAGGGCCGGAGGATAGCAACACGCGGGGCAAGAGCTATCTTCCCTACAGCGAAAATCCACGATTCGACCGCTTGGGCGAGGACTGGCTGCGGATCTTCGAGCAACGATTACCGGGATTCGACGCATTACCCCACTTGGTGACCCTCAGCGCATTCCACATGAGCCTCTACCAGCTTCAGGTGGCCGCCGACTGGTGCGACATAGCCCGTCCAGTCCATTTCATTTGCGAGGTCGTCGCACCAAAGAAGACGCTAGTACGAGAACTTTCCTGTCTTAACTTCCAACAGAACACTCAGCTACCACAGCGCGCTGTAGACGCCTATATTAAGGCGATCGAGGCGTCTGAAGAATGGCGTGCTGCGGCCGCGCAGCCTGGCGCCTACTCAGCTTGCCAGAAACTTCTGCGGGAGCGCGTGCGCTGGCCGACGGACAGAGAGGACTATGATGGTCCGAGTGATCCAGAGAGCTTGCTCGCAGCGTTGCGGCAACGCGCACTGGCACGTCACCGTCACCACGTGGCCAATATCCATAGGAACTATGGACGAGATGTGGGACTAGTCTCAAAGAGGGGAACGAACAAACTTCGATATGCCCCGACGGATGCGCTGCTCAGAGCCCTAATACTAGCGAATGTCACTCAGCGCATGGAGTACAAAGACTTCCTTTCTCGTCTTTATTCCCGTTACGGACTGGTCTTTGGAGATCGAGAAGCCGAGCACGTTCTCGAAGGGGCAGAGTACGACCGGAAGGCGTTTCAGGCCAACGCGGAACGCCTCGAGCAACGGCTGGCTAGCCTAGGCATGCTCCGCCGCCTATCGGATGCCTGCGCGTACGTTCAAAACCCCTTCGGCAGGAATGCAACATGAGCGTCTCTGAATTCATTGGAAAGGTCGTTGCCCTTCACCTGCGGGATGAACTGACAAAGGACCGTAGCGCCGGGGCGGAGGGCACGGCCCGATACATCATCGATTGCCTTAGCTCAGACCAAACAGCGGCAATTACTCGATGTATCCTGCAGGATTCCTCACTTTCGGAGCAAATCGAGTTACAGCTACCCAGGCATTTCCTCGCCGGCTTCGACTTGCCGGCCGAGATACTTACAACAAAGCCCGCCACTTTCTATCGGAATGCCGTGAGTTCCAAGCCGGTGCTCCTCGTAGCCAACACTGGAGATGAAGAAGAGCAGTCGCTAAAGGAGTTTACTCGCCTCGGCGCTCCTGAACTACAAGAACAGCCTGACCTTTGGGTCCAGGTAGCGAGCGAAGGCCTAGGTTTATCTCCCGAGAACGCCAAGTGGTGGGCAAAGGCGCTGTCCGGCCTATTAGAACTACGGCTCTTCTCACTGGACCGCGTCGGCGCATATGTCTTGGCCACTCGCGATGCAATGCGAGACGACGGGCTACCGCTCCTCCAAGCGCTTGGAACAGCCTTGCCGGCGCTGCATTTCCCAAAGGACACCGTCCTCTGGACGCGCGTGAAGGAAAAATCGCGTGGCCATGCATCTGCATGGAAGACCCTTTACGGCTCAGTCGCAAAAAGTCGAGCCTGCTACCTCCTCAAACAAACGCCGGCACAGATACTGCTGAGCGAAGAGGACCTGCGCACATCCTTTGAGCGCACTAAGGACGTCATTCCACAAGCGGCGCATGATTCGATTCGCACCTTTATCTCGGCACCGAGCGGCTGGAATCCCGCTGCGGCCCAACTTGCAGAGTGCGAGTGGGAACTAATCAAGCCTCTCTTTGACGGGATGAAGCGCGAGAAGTTCAATCTCGGGCGGGAGACGCTTGCATTCTACGAGGATAGAGATGCCGCCGCCATCACAGATGACGAACGCGAACTCCTCAGGCGGCTGTCAGCTCGCCCAGCAACGGAACCGACAGATGAGGATACCGCCTTTTATGAATCGCACCGCAACGAGCTAAAAGACGATCGAAAGCTCAAATCCGCCTGGGACCGTTATATTTTTGGCAAGCCTCTGGAAACCGACGACTTTCTGTCTGGCCTCGCCGCGTCTCTGGAGTCTCTTTTCAACCAGGAGTCATCTGGAACGCGGCGCCGCCTCAGGATCCGATGCGACCGAGCGACCAAGAAGGACCTAAGGGACCTCAACGTAGACGCGGGTCTATATTTTGCGCGCCGATACACTGGACTCCAGACCCTTCTCGGAACTAACGTCTCTTGGAACGTCGGGCAGTTGTTTTCCTACCCCAGCCTGATTGAAGGATGGAAGGCCTCGGGGCGGCCCCTGAACTACTCAACGGCCCGCGCGGGGCTTCAATTGAAGTTCCAGCTTGAACTGGAAGTTGATGTGGCCATGGGTGCGAGCGAGACGTATTCCACTCAATTTGTTTGGAAGTTCAATCCGAACACTGTCGCGAGCCAATTCTATGATGACTGGTCACGTCTAATTGCCCATCCGATTGTGCGTTGCCGGGCGACTCGCGAGATGATCAACACCAAGGGACGTTTCCAGACGGTCGACCTCTCGGACGTGCGGACCTTCGTTCCGGCATATGACCGCGATCGCGGCTCGTTCGTGTCCGTCTATCGCCCCGCCAATGATTTAACCATCATCTGGAGGGCCAATTTAGCCGAGGCAAAGGCACTCGGCTTAATCCCCGAATCCATCGCCAAAGAGCTGTCAGAGAAATTCGAAGTATTCAGCACCTCTTTTGCAGAAGCAGTACGCGGCTTCTGCGAACACGGCGTGGGTCATGCAAGTATCGCCACTCAATTTTCCAAGTATGCTGAACTCCTCGAAACTCTATGCCGCAAGGCGAAGGGGGACCGGAACCGAGATCTCTTGCTTCGCCCTCTGCTGGAGATTGGCACCGTTGTTGTTGAGGGCGGCCCGCCCACGGCGGTCGTAGCTCCTTGGCATCCCTTCCGGATGGTGGCGATGCAACGCAAGGCTTACCATGTCTCCGGCCTGATACACCACTTAATCACCACGGACGAGATTTTCTTCGGAGATACCCGGCTATTCTTTAAGGATCTTCGTCGCGAACTTTCGCACATTTTCTATCCCGAACTAGTCCTGGGGTGGATAGACAACAAGCCCGAGCTACTGTCGGCAACTGACGTAGTTCAGGACTACAGCTTGCACGAGACGCCGACAATACGACCGGATGCCGCAGATGAGACCAACGACAACCCCACCGACGGAAGCGGGTGCGTCCTTGGGCTTGTTGAAAGGTATCTGGCCCTGCACCCACACGAACATGCCAACATGTCAGTTGTCCTCTACAATTGCGACTCCGCCCGGCTTCCCCAAGCGGTTGTCGATAAGCTGGGCACGCTCTACGAGGATCAAGACGATGTTCGTTGTCAGGTGCTTCTCCGTCACGGCGACGCGGGAAAGCTCCGAGCCCTCTACAAGGCAATCGTAGAGCTGTCAAACTCCGATTCCGACGCGTTCAATCCAAGCGAGGCCACCCAGGACTTCATGGCCCGGCTACGGATCTGCATTATCGCGGACCAGGCGCCACCACCCGATCCTAAGGACGGCTGCCCCTATGACATCGTCTTCTGCCAAGACGTGATTGCTCGTCACGCACGCATAGAATGGTTCCCAGAGAGTGCAAGACCCGTAGCCCTGGACACACTCGTACCAGCTCAGTGGTCGCGGAGGCGTCCTGCTGCGAAAGACGACATGAAGTCGGTTGTGTACCTCTGCTGTCCAGTGCAGAGCAAGGAAGGCTGGGCATATCTCACGGCATTGACCTCCTATTTACTAGGCGACTGGGACGAGAACGAGGAACGCCGCCTTCTCCCGGCGCGTCTCTTGGACTTCCGCGACCCTCAGACAGCACGCATCTTCGAGGAAACACACAACCTAGGGAACTGGGTTGTCAACTATGACGAGCTGCTCGACCGCCGGCAACTACTCAACCAGAATGTTCGAGTCATTCGATACAAGCAATCCGTAACGCAAGGGCGGAACGTCGTAATTTCCTCCAAAGCTTCTCTGAGCCTGCTTCGCTCCATGGTTCTGAGCCGCATCAGGGAGCTGAATCTTGGGTTGACCGATGATGAGCAGGCCGCTCTTGCAGAACGTTTCATTCAGGACGCTAACGACATATCAGGTGACATCGTCCTGCGAGCCGCAAAACGAGGTCGAAGCGCCAGCGAACTGATGGGGATAGTTCTTAGTCGCTTTCTAATTCGCCACGAGCTTGGCCTCGATCGTTATGTCGGCTGGTACTTCCTAGATGACTATGCTGACTGGCTCGGACAGCGCGAGGAGCAAGTGGCTGATATTTTGGCCCTTAACCCTGAACGGACGCCTGAGGGTGGTTACCGTCTCTCGGTAATTATCACAGAAGCAAAGTACATTGACGCGGCGAGTCTGGCGGTCAAGCGAAAGGAATCTCAGAAGCAACTCCGAGATACCGTCAATCGAATCACGGGGGCAGTGTTCGGGTCGCCCACGCGCCTCGACAGAGAGCTGTGGCTCGCGAGGCTTTCGGATTTGATCCTCGACGGCGTTCAGTTCCCGGCCAGCGCGAACATTAGCCTGGCCGACTGGCGCCGCGCGATCCGCGAGGGAGAATGTGAGATCTACATTCGTGGATACTCGCAGATATTCGTCTCGGGCCCGACCGATGTTTCCGATCTCTCTTCCTTCGCTCGCGTTGCGAACATCGACGATGCCTACCAGGAAGTGTTTGGTCGCGCTTCTGTACGCGAACTGGTCCTCCACTATGCGCGGAATACCAATCCTCTGCCTATTCGCGAGGCTTTGAGTGATGAGCGGGTCTGGGCCGAACAGACGTTCCGAAAACCCACCGACCTTTCTGTCACCCACGTTGTCCACCGGCCGCGACCGGAAATCAAAGAGGATGAGGGTGGGGGAACTCTTCCGCCCGAAGCGCCCCCTCCTCCAACCCCTAGACCCAGCCCACCCGGCCCAACGGCTCCGAAGCCAGCGCCGGACGCCCCGCAGACCGACGGGCACCCTCCTGGACCCAATGGTGCGCGCTGGGCATACCCGTCGCTATCGACGATCCTTGGAAACACCATCTCTCCCGAAAGAACTGAGGCAGATAAGACTTGGGTTAAAGAGATCGAGAATCGAACGAAAAACGCGCTCCAGCAATTTCAACTGCAGGCCAAGTTAGTTCGAAGCGTCTTGACCCCGAACTGCGTGATTCTGAAGTTTGCCGGCAGCGCCAGTCTAACCGTGGAACCAGTGAAGCGCAAGCGTTCGGAGTTTCTAACCACCCACGGGTTGAACTTGATTTCTATTCGCGCAGAGCCCGGCGTCGTATCTCTGGCCGTCGAACGGCCGACTCGCCAAGTAATTAAGACTCCGGAGCTGTGGACTCGCTGGCACCCGGACACGGGGGGGCAGGAGCTATTGATTGGCATGAGAGAGGACGACGGGGAACTCCTCATGCTCTCTCCTGGGAAACATGCACCTCATACCCTGATCGCTGGATCTACCGGCAGCGGCAAATCCGTACTGATGCAGAATCTCATTCTTGGCATAGTAGCGACCAATACTCCACGCCAAGCGAGAATCGTGCTAATCGATCCGAAACAGGGCGTCGATTACTTTGCCTTTGAGCACCTTCCTCATCTAAATGGTGGCATCATCGACGACAGAACAAGAGCGACTAGGGAACTCGAAACTCTCGTCACCGAAATGGACGCGCGCTACGCCAAACTTCGAGCGGCTCGCGTAACCAATCTCGCCGCCTTTAACCTGAAGGTACCGGAGGGTGAGCGCCTCCCTGCAATATGGCTCATTCATGATGAATTTGCAGAATGGATGATGGTGGATGACTATCGCGACCATGTTACCGCCACCGTTAGTCGCCTCGGCGTCAAGGCTCGCGCGGCCGGAATCTATCTGGTATTTGCAGCACAGCGCCCTGACGCGAACGTCATGCCGATGCAGTTGCGGGCCAACCTAGGCAATCGGCTCATCCTCAGGGTTGATTCTGAGGGAACCTCCGAGATTGCATTGGGCGAGGTGGGCGCTGAGCGACTCCTGGGACATGGACATCTTCTGGCGAAGCTGGAAGGCCAGACTGATCTCTGCTATGCCCAAGTCCCGCTCGCGGACGCAGATTTTATTGAACAGGTCGTCGCAATGGTGCGGTCGAGCGACGTGCGAGGCTCCTGATTGAATCCCCCGCGCCAGCTTTCGCCCAAGCAGCCAACAACGCTGAAGCTTCCCATCTACCTGGACAACAACGCTACCACGCCCATGGACCCCGAAGTATTGAAGTCCATGCTGCCGTACTTCACCGACATCTACGGCAACGCTTCAAGCCAGCAGCACAGTTTTGGGCTACAGGCAGCTCGGGCCATTGAAAAGGCGCGCGCGCAGGTGGCAGCGCTCATCGGTGCACGCGAATCTGAGATTGTTTTTACCAGCGGCGCGACTGAAAGCAACAATCTCGCCCTGTTCGGCGCCGCTCGACACAATCGCCTCCGGGGGACGCACATTATTACGGCCGCAACGGAGCACAAGGCGATCCTCGAACCCTGCAAGCAATTGGAACGAGAGGGATTTTCTGTCACATATCTCCCAGTAGACAAGCATGGTTGGCTAGATCCGGAAAGAGTTTCTCAGGCCATAACGGACAAAACGACACTCGTAAGTATCATGGCCGCCAACAATGAGATCGGGACTCTGCAGCCCATTCGAGAGATCGCCGCTCAGTGCAGGGAAAGGGGAGTCCTGTTTCATACCGATGCCGCTCAGGCGTTGGGGAAGGTTTCGCTAGACGTCGATGATTCCCAAATCGATCTTATGAGCATA
>ORMF012152170.1_pt1 | contig 10543 bp, 9 predicted proteins | sample 1779871 | NCBI WGS metagenome assembly ORMF01 (sample SAMEA104232316, study PRJEB22302) | groundwater metagenome | biome: forest; feature: aquifer; material: groundwater | place: USA | collected 2011-08-07 | depth 5.4 m
ATAATTTTCTAAAGCCTGCGAATATTCCTCAATTGAAATTAAATGGGTAAAAGTTTTGCCGGCCGATTCCATTTCTGAATAATTAGAATTTTCAGCCAATTTTGCAACGCGGGCGACTAAATTTCCCAATCCATTTGCCAAGTCTGCATTGTAAGTTTCTTTTAATTTTTCCTCTGAAAAATCACCATCGGAAAATGGAGATATTTTGGCAAGAAGATAATATCTCAAAGCATCTGCGCCATATTTTTCAATGAGTGGAATCGGATCCAAAACATTTCCAAGAGTTTTGGACATCTTTTGTCCATTAACTATTATATATTCGTGTACAAATATTTTTTTGGGAAGTTTGAGGTTGGCAGACAATAAAAATGCTGGCCAATAAATTGCATGAAATCTTAATATTCCTTTTCCTATAACATGAAGGTCTGCCGGCCACCATTTCTTATATTTTTTATTGTCCGATCCAAATCCAATTCCACTTTGATAAATATTCAATGCGTCAAACCACACATACATTCGTTGTGAATCATCGCCCGGAATTTTTACTCCCCAATTTTTGGCTCTTTCATTGGATCTTGAAATACTTATGTCCTGTAAAGGATTTTTGAGGAAGGATAACATTTCATTTTTTCTAAATTCAGGAAGAATCTCAAGCGTATTGGACTGAATAAGTTTAATTAATGCATCTTGATATTTTGAAAGGCGGAAAAAATAATTTTCTTCAGAAACTTTTTCAAGAGTCTTCCCCGGATGCTCAAAACATTCGCCATTTTCATTCAGTTCTTCTTTTTCGTAGAATTGCTCGCAGCCAACGCAGTATAATCCGCCGTAAGATTTTTTGTAAATATCTCCATTTTTATTGCAAAGCTCCCACAATTTTTGTGAGGAAGAATGATGTTTTTTATCACTTCCTTTTTGAAATACATCGAATTGAACATTCAGCCTTTTTGAAAGTTCCAAAAAAAGATTGCTGTTTTTATCGATGAATTCTTGAATGGGAATTTTTGCCTGTTCGGCTGCTTGAACATTTTTCAGAGCATTTTCATCTCCACCGGAAAGAAGCAAAACTTCATCTCCCAAAATTTTATGATATCTTGCAATTGCATCGGCTTGCACAAATTCAAAAGCATGGCCAATATGAGGTTTGGCGTTAACATAGGGAATGGCTGTTGTTATATAAAATTTGTTCATGCAATGATTCTAACAGTTTATATCTTTTTTTTAAAGAAAAGCTCAAGACTTATGAAAAGAGCGATGAGAAGTAGGAGAAAATATGGACTATTTAAATGCAGCATGCGAAAGATGAGATAAGTTATTATTAATAGTCCAATAATCGTAGCTCTCCTTATATTTCGGAAGAAATAAGTAACAAAAAACATGAGAAAAGAGAAAAGCAACAAGAAGAATACGGGTAGTATGGGCAATTTGTAATTGGTAATTTGTACCTGGTAATTGGGGGAGAGAAAGAATGCTACATACAAAAGCCCAGCTAGGGACAAAAGACTAAGGACTAAAAGCCAAATAGGTCGGTTTCTCCGATTCATATTTTAAGTTTATCACAAGTGTAATTTGCAAAATTAAAGTCGACCGAAGACAATAACTTGATTAGTGGGATAGGGTGAGTTTAAGTTGAACTCTTGAGCTAATGTCTGAGAAAATGGCACTTTGGACTTGAATGTTCTCAGTTCAGTATCAAAGAGGGAGAACACTTTTGCAAAAAAGGAGTCATGTTTATCAACCAAAGATTGTCTTGCTTTTTCTTGGGCGTCTGGATCAAAGGGTTTGTGGTCCCAAAAAGTAAAGAATTCCAATATAGGTCGGTCGGGCACTAAGGGTTCATGGTTAATAAGTATCGCAAGAGCGGATGCGCCCGAAGTTAATGTTGCTTCAAGAAACTCAGTAACCAAGGGAGTTGCTGTAGCTCTGTCTTTTTCAGCGCAGACAGATTTTAGCGCCTCCTCAACTAGCAATGAGACTCCCTCCCTATTAAAATCAGGTACGCCGGCTGCGGGATCGGTTAATCCTTCGCCCACACGTCTGTATTGATATTGGGATCCATCTGATCTATTCTCTATCGTCATAAATCTACATTTCTTTTTAGCAGATTACGCTCTTCTTGTCAAATGGCCCTTTTCTCCGATTCATATTTTAAGTTTATCACAAGCGTAAATTACATTTGTTCTCGCAGTTGAGGCTTGATTTTTGGAATAAAATCATGTAAACTTACATCGGGAGGAGGTCTAGATATGGGTAAGGAAAGCGAAGAGATGTCTCCTAAATCAACAAGATGGAATCGAGATTCTGGTTCTTATTCGAATGAAGAAATGAGAGTCATAAAATTCCGATCTATAAAGGAAATCAATAGATTAATTGATCTATGCTGGATCGATCCTGATCTTATTGGTTTACCCCGGGATTACGCTAACGGTAAGACTATGTTTGTACCAGCAGAAGCAATAGATCTCCTCAAAGCAAAAAAACTTAAATTCACGACTTCTAAATTAGGGAACCCGCCGCCTGACGAACTCGCCCGACAGCGTCATAAATATGGCTTGTAAAGTATAAGTTTGCGAAAAATCTTCACAATTATCCCTCTTGATCCCGCTACATCGCTTACTTGCTCTCATGGTCTACGTCCATGCATCGCAAGAGCGCGTGTACGGGATTCGCGGGGCAACTTCAGTAATCAGTTGCCCCTTGACATCTTTTGGCAGTCGTGTTATTATACTGCTAATTATGCATGATTTGACACAAAGACAAGTTGAAATTTTAAAAGCGCTAATTGAGGAGTATATTAACACAGCAAATCCTGTGGGATCAGAAACTTTGGAGAAAAAATATAGTCTTTCTGCGAGCCCAGCCACAATCAGAAATGAAATGGTTGCGCTTACAAAACTAGGATACCTTAAAAAAACTCACACTTCTTCAGGGCGGGTTCCAACACCATCCGGCATGAAATTTTATGTTAAGCAGTTAATGAAGGAAAAAGATATGTCGGTAACGGAAGAAGTGGCTGTTAAAGAAGGACTTTGGGATTACAGAGAAAAAACCGACCGCTTCTTTAAACAAATGACAAGAGCTTTAGCTGAAAAAACAAAAGCCTTAGCGGTTGCAACTACAAATAAGGGAGATGTTTATTGTTCGGGATACGCAAACATTTTGGATATGCCCGAATTTTTCGACATAGATCTTACCAAAAACTTACTCGAAGCGGTTGATGAGTTTGATTTTTTTGACAAACTTTTTTTGAGCGTATTGGGAGATGAAGATGTGCATATACTTTTGGGAGAAGAGTTAGGTCCCAGACTTCAGGGTCCATATGGATTTGTTTATACAAATTATCAAACACCTATGAAATTAAATGGTGCGGTTGGAGTAATTGGTCCAAGCAGATTGGATTATACAAATGTTGTTCCAACAGTTAGATTTTTTGGAGATTTAATTGAGGAGATAGCAAAAGGCTGGTAAGTTCGCCAGCTGGCGAAATTTAAAATTTAGAATTTAAAATTCAAAATGACAAATCAAAATTCAAAAATAGATAAAAATAATAAAAAAATTGAAGAAAATAAGCAGAAAGATCTAATTAGCGAGCCAAAAGTTGATAATCGCGTAGAAGAATTGGAGAATCAGGTTAAACGCACATTGGCAGATTATCAAAATCTGGAAAAAAGAGTAAGTCAGGAAAGACAGAGTTGGATATTAAAAGGGAACAGAGAACTTCTCTTGCATCTCTTACCGATTTTGGATACACTAATAATTGCAAAATTACACAGCAAAGATATTAGTTTGGATATTAGCGTAAAACAATTCTTAGATATATTAAAAAAAGAAGGAGTAGAAAAAATAGAAACAGTCGGCAAGACATTTGACCCAAACCTGATGGAATGCGTACAGACCGTAAATGGGCAAGAGAATGAAGTAATAGAGGAAACAAGGGCGGGGTTTATGCTTTTTGAAGAAGTTTTAAGACCCGCGCAAGTTAAAGTAGGTAAAAAGGAATAAAATTATGGGAAAAATAATTGGTATAGATTTAGGAACAACAAATTCATGCGTAGCAGTGATGGAGGGCGGAAGCCCTAAGGTAATTTATTCGCTAGAGGGACGTAATATTATTCCATCGGTTGTTGATCCGATTTCCCATGTTGTTGGAGATGTAGCAAAGCGTCAACTCGTTCTTAAACCAAAGAGAACAATCTTCTCGATAAAAAGATTAATGGGGAGAAAATTTACCGATTCATCGGTGCAGTTTGATATGAAATGGTTGCCATATACGATTAAATCCGGTAGGGATGGCATGGCGGTAGTTGAGGTTGAGGGAAGAACATTTACTCCTCAGGAAGTTTCAGCGATGATTTTACAAAAAATAAAAGGGGATGCGGAAAGTTATTTGGGCGGAAAAGTTACGCAGGCGGTGATAACTGTTCCTGCATATTTTGATGATTCACAGCGTCAGGCTACCAAACAAGCAGGAGAAATTGCCGGACTTGAAGTTTTAAGAATTATCAATGAGCCAACAGCAGCGGCGCTTGCTTACGGACTTGATAAGAAAAATGCCCATACAATTGCTATCTATGATTTGGGTGGAGGAACTTTTGATATCTCCATTTTGGAGTTAGGCGAAGGAGTTTACGAGGTCAAATCAACAAATGGAGATACGCATTTGGGCGGAGACGATTTTGACCAGTTAATTATTAATCATATTGCAGAGCAATTTCAGAAAGAAAACGGTGTTGATCTAAGAAAGGATCCGCAGGCGCTTCAAAGATTAAGAGAATCAGCAGAAAAAGCAAAGATAGAATTATCAAGCTCACAGCAAGCAGAGATCAATCAACCATTTATAACACAGGGTAAAGAAGGTCCGCTTCATTTGACAATGACCTTGACTCGTCCGCAGCTTGAAAAAATTGTTGATCCCCTGGTTGCGAAAACATTAAAGCCGGTTGAACAAGCAATCAAAGACGCAAAAGTAAAAGTTTCAGATATTGACGAAGTTGTTTTGGTTGGCGGTATGACAAGAATGCCAAAGATCATAGAGATTGTCACTAAATTTTTCGGTAAAGAAGCAAATAAATCAGTTAATCCGGATGAGGTAGTTGCAGTTGGAGCTTCCATTCAGGGCGGGGTTTTGGGAGGGGAAGTAAAAGATGTTTTATTGTTGGATGTTACTCCTTTAACTTTGGGTATAGAAACATTAGGCGGAGTATCAACTCCTCTTATTTCCAAAAATACTACTATCCCAACTTCTAAATCTCAGGTTTTCTCAACAGCTGCCGACAATCAGACGCAGGTTGAAATAAACGTTTTGCAGGGGGAGCGCCCTATGGCAACAGATAATAAATCGCTTGGTCGTTTTGTCTTGGATGGTGTTCCTCCCGCGCCCCGAGGCGTACCTCAGGTTGAAGTAACTTTTGATATTGATGCAAGCGGAATCTTGAATGTAAAAGCACAAGATAAAGCAAGCGGCAAAGAACAAAGCATCAAGATTACGGGATCTACCGGTTTATCCAAAGAAGAAGTGGAAAGAATGACCAAAGAAGCGGAAATACACGCAAAGGAAGATAGTGAGAAAAAAGGAAAAATTGAGGCAAAAAACGCAGCAGATTCGTTAATCTTTACCGCAGAAAAAAGCCTTAAAGATGCAGGCGATAAAGCTAATCCGGATCTGAAAAAAGAAGTTGAAGAAAAAATTTCTTCCCTTAAATCAGTATTGGAAACAGGAACAAAAGAAGACTTGGAAGCAAAAACAAAAGATTTATCAGATAGTTTGCAAAAGGTTGGGCAGGCAATGTCTAGCCAAGGGCAACAAACAACAAACAACGAACAACAGACAACGGGGGATGGCGAACAGAAAACAGATAAGGAAGATAAATCCGACTCCGCCAAAGCTTCCACCTCCGCAAACGCTTCGGCGGACAAGTCGGAGGATAAACCTGTTGAGGGAGAAGTGGTCAATTAAATTCATAATTCAAAATTCATAATTCAAAATTGGCGCGAAGAGCGCTTATTTAATATAATTAAACTATGGTTGAGACAAAAGATTTTTATCAAACATTAGGTATTTCCAAAACTGCAACTGAGGATGAGATAAAAAAAGCGTATAGAAAATTAGCGCTTCAATATCATCCTGACCGAAACAAAACTAAGGAAGCAGAAATAAAATTTAAAGAAGTTACAAAAGCCTACGAAGTTTTATCGGATCCGCAGAAGCGTCAAACCTATGATCAATTCGGTCATGCGGCATTTGAGCAAGGAGCAGACCAAGGGGGTGGCGGGCCTTTTGGAGGAGGATTTAACCAAGGACAAGGACCTTTTTCATATACCTATTCAACTGGTGGAGACGGTGGAGCAGGTTTTGACTTTGGAGGTTTTAACGACCCCTTCGAAATATTCGAACAATTCTTCGGCGGCGCATCTCCTTTTGGAAGACAAAGAAGACAAGCTTATTCATTAACTCTGGATTTTCTAGAGGCAGTCCACGGAACTACCAAAAAAGTTAATATAGATGGAAAATCTCAAACAATAAAAATTCCGGCAGGTGTTGATGATTCCTCAAGAATAAGATTTGGGAATTACGATGTAATTATTGAAGTTACTCCGGATAGAAAATTCAGAAGAGAAGACTCAGATATTATTTCAGAAACCGAAATTTCTTTTCCTCAGGCAGTAATGGGCGACAAAATAGATGTTGAAACAATAGATGGAGTTGTAAAACTTAGTGTGCCGGCGGGGACACAGCCCGATACTGTGATAAGACTCCGTAGTCGAGGAGTTCCCCATCTTAGAGGTTCGGGAAGAGGGGATCATTATGTCAGAATAAAAGTAGTAATTCCTAAACATTTAACATCCCGTCAAAAAGAATTACTCAAGGAATTTGAACAAGAAAAAAACAAAAAATCCTGGTTCTAGTAAAGAGCTTCCGACCCCTGGGGCCGCCACAGAGAGTTTAGTGATTGAAGGTTAGATTCAAATTTGGTATACTGCAATATGCGAATATTCGCGAATGTTAAGGAAAATATTAATATCACGAATTATTACGAATAAGGAGAAATATTATGCCGGCGATTCAAAGATCGGAATTTTCATTAGCGCTAAATCAAGTCGCCAACGAGCGGGGCGTTGATGTTTCTGTGGTTTTGGAAACCGTAGAGAATGCAATTCTTGCAGCTTACAAAAAAGATCATCCGGGAGTAGAAACAACAGAATATTCAGCAACTCTAGATAAAAATACGGGAGAAGCAAAAATATTTCTTGAAGGCAAAAATGTTACTCCGCCCGGATTCGGAAGAATTGCTGCCCAAACAGCTCGTCAGGTAATACTCCAAAAAATTAGAGAAAAAGAAAAAGAAGCAATTTTTGCAGATTATAAACTAAGAATAGGGACTATTGTTAACGGTATGGTTCTGAGGTTTGCAGGTCCTAATATAATTGTTGATATTGGAAAAACAGAGGGAATAATGCCGCCATTAGAACAAATTCCAAATGAAAATTATCATCTAAACCAAAGAATTACTGTTTATATTGTTGAAATCAAAGAAGGGCTAAAAGGAGAAGAAATAATAGTTTCAAGATCCAACAACGGTTTACTTGAAGGACTATTCAAAAGAGAAGTTCCGGAGGTTTCAAAAGGAAGCGTTGTTATAAAAGACATTGCAAGAGAAGCAGGCGCAAGAAGTAAAGTCGCAGTTTACTCCAATCAATCCGGCATTGATCCTGTTGGAAGTTGTGTCGGACAAAAAGGCGTTAGGGTACAGGCAATTATTCAGGAATTTTCGGGACTTGAGAAAATTGATATTATCCAATGGCAGGAAAGTTCCAAAGATTATATTGCACAAGCTTTGTCTCCGGCAAAAAATGTAAAAGTTGAAAAGCTTGATGAAAAAGAAAAAGTTGCACGCGTTTTAGTTCCAAGCGATGAGCTTTCGCTTGCAATTGGTAAAGACGGACAAAATGTAAGACTTGCTTCAAAATTAACAGGATATAGGATTGAAATAGAGGGGATGGAAATAGAGGGAATGGAAATTGCCCCTGAGCCAGTTGATAAGGATACAAAAGAGGAACCTAAAAGTAAAGATAAACAGGATCAAATAAAATGATACAGTTTAATTTATGGTTAAAAAAAATGAAAAGCTTAAAAAAGATTCAAAAAACGTAAGCGTACCCCGCTTAGCTTCGTCCGTTCCTCCTGTCGTAGCAGTGCTAGGCCATGTTGATCATGGTAAGACTACTCTTTTGGATAGCATCAATAAAACCAACATTGCCCAGAAAGAACATGGTGGAATAACTCAAAAAATTGGAGCATCCAGTATAGAAATTTTGCATGAAGGCATAAAAAGAAAAATAACTTTTATTGATACTCCTGGACACGAGGCATTTGTAAGCATGAGAGGCAGAGGTACACAAGCAGCCGACATCGGTCTTTTGGTTATTTCCTCGGTTGATGGAATAATGCCCCAAACAAAAGAGAGCATAGCGTTGCTACTTGGCGCAAAAATTCCATTTATCGTTGTGCTGACCAAGGTAGATTTACCCGATAAAAATGTAGATAAGATTAAGCAGCAACTGGCAAAAGAAGGAGTAATGTTAGAAGAGTATGGCGGAGATATTCCTGTGATTGAAGTTAGCGCAAAAACAAACCTAAACATTAAGGAATTGTTAGAGCTGATTTTACTTGTTTTTGAGGTTAAAAAAGACAATTCATCTGTTTCCCAAGAAGGGCAATTTAAAGCAATTGTTATCGAATCAAAGCTTGATCAAAAAGCCGGGCCAAGAGCAACAATTGTTGTAAAAAACGGGATGATAAGCGTTAGGGATAAAATAGTATGCGATGGGGTAGTTTCGAGAATTAGAGGTATTATAAATGACAAAGGAGAACATTTGCAAAGAGCAGGTATTGGAGATGCTGTTGAGATTTTGGGTCTTGAGAAAGTTTCTAATGTAGGAAGTATTTTCCTCAAAAAAGGAGAACAAGATCTTGTCCAACAAAGCGTCATTGAAAAAGAAGAAACGCCTGATTCAACAGAAACAAATTCCCTATCGGCAATAATTTGTGCGGATACCCTTGGATCTTTAGACGCAATTGTTAATGCGATGCCAAAAGGAGTTTTTATAGCTTCCCAAAAAACGGGCGATGTATCTGCTTCTGATGTCTCATTTGCAAAATCAATAGGAGCAATTATTTTGGCTTTTAATACAAAAATAAAACCGGATGCCCTAAAGCTTGTACAACAGGATAAAGTAATGTTTAAAAACTACAATTTAATTTACGAAATGATTTCGGAGATAAAAGATGTTCTGGAAGGAAAAAGATTAGCATTGGTTGAAGAAATTTATGGAGTCGCAAAAGTATTGGCGTCATTTCCTTTTGAAAAAACAAAAGTCATGGGTATAAGCGTATTGGATGGAAGAATTGCCAGGGGGGATAAGGTTAGAATTGTCAGTCCGTCAGATCAGGGAGACAAAAATATTGGAGAAAGCACAATATCATCGGTTAGAATTGGTAAAGAGGTTGTCTCCAAGGCAGAAAAAGGAAAAGAAGCCGGAATAATAATTTCTCCTTTCATTGACTTTACTATAGGAGATATGCTAATATGCCATGGCTGATTTTTTATGGATAACTTAATGTTCTCAAAAATTAAAGAGTTGCTGCTTAAAAACGAAAAAATTGGTATTGCTGTTGGTAAAAATCCCACAATTGATGAAATGGGAGCAGCGCTTGGGCTTTATTTATCATTAAAGGGAGAGGCTAAAGATGTGTCAATATGTTCTCCAACAGAACCGATAGTTGAGATTTCTTCACTTGTTGGAATAGATAAAGTAAAAAATAGTTTCAATTCGGCAAGTGGTAATCTTACGGTTTCCTTCCCATATAAAGAAGGAGAAATAGAAAAAATTTCTTATACCCTTGAAGAAGGAAAATTGAATATTTTGGTTAAAGCAGGACATTTAGGATTAAGTTTTAATGAAAAAGACATAGCATTTAAGAGAGCCGGCGGAGCACCTAATCTTATTTTTGTAATTGGTACACCAAGAATATCAGATCTCGGAGAAATATTTGATCCCCAAGCGCTCAAAGACACCACGGTCGTTAATATTGATAATAAAGCCGATAATCAAGGGTATGGAGATATTGTTTTGGTTTCTACGAAATTATCTTCAGTTTCAGAGGAAGTAGCAAATCTCCTGTTTTCTTTAGAAATGAAACTTGATGTTGATTCTGCTTCAAATCTGTTGGCGGGAATATCAATAGCTACAAATAATTTTCAAAATCCAAGCACAAGCTCTTTGGCATTTGAGATGGCAGGACTTCTAATGAAAAACGGCGCGGCGCGAGCAAATGGACAACAAAAACATAATTTGATAAAAGAACAATCTTTCCAGCCATTAACAAAAAAAACAGATAAGAATGACACGACTCCTCCGGATGATTGGTTGGCTCCAAAGATTTACAAAGGCTCGACGTTGGTATAACTACTTATAGCAACAAGTCTTGATATAGTCTTTATAAACTGCTATAATACGTAAACTGTTAATAATTAATTGTAAA
>ORMF010014279.1_pt1 | contig 10541 bp, 11 predicted proteins | sample 1779871 | NCBI WGS metagenome assembly ORMF01 (sample SAMEA104232316, study PRJEB22302) | groundwater metagenome | biome: forest; feature: aquifer; material: groundwater | place: USA | collected 2011-08-07 | depth 5.4 m
GGCGATTATCTTTGCCGGTGGCATTAAACGCCTGTACGTTAATAACCATCACATTGATGCCCGCATCGGAAGAGAAGCTTTCCAGATTGTGAGGGGCTTTGGAGTTGTAGATAAAAAAACGCGCTCGTTTGCCGTAATCTTGCAGGAAATGCTCGGCCGTAATTTCCAGGGATTTATAGACGCCTTCACGTATAGCAATGCTGGGCACCACCACGATAAACTTGCTCCAGCCATAGCGCTTGTTCAGCTCGAACATGGTTTTGATGTAGCAATAGGTCTTGCCGGTGCCGGTTTCCATCTCAATATCGAGGTTTACCGGACAAATCTTATTGCCGGCCAGCGCCTTGGAGAGCGGCAGATTTTGGCGGCGCTGCACGGCGTGAATATTTTCCAGCAAATTGATCGACTTGCTTATTTCCTCATTCCTGAAACCGGATTCATCGAGCAGGCTTTGCTGTCCGCCCTTATTAGCCCGGCCGGGATCGACACGGTATTGTATGCCGCCGGTCAGCGACTGCCCGGCAAAGCAATCCGCTACGGCATCGACGGCGTTGGCTTGGTAGGCTTGATGTTTAAATTTTAGCTTCATAACATTGGACTAACTAATTTCCTGATTCCAGTCAGCAGCACATTAAAGCTGTGAGATTTATTCGAACCATCTATTTTGAGAAAAGGGGCAATAGCCCGCGAACCTGCGATTTTCTGGTATTTTTGTTGTGTTAGTTTAGATAACTCCTGAGCGGCATTCGATAGCATATCGGGAGTGCGGTATTTTCTTTCCTGCTGTTTTTTTGCCAGATTACCGATTTCAAGTCCTTGGTCAACGGCACTGAGATCGCCCAAATAAAAACTTTCCAGCTCAGTGCAAGCAATCCGAATAAGCGTTGACGCCTGTTTGCCACTGGCACAAACTTTTTCAGCCAAACGCTGCTTAATCATTAGACAATCCCCTCCGTCTTTATCGCGCATAACTAAAAAAAACGAATTGGGTTGTTGCCAGCCTTTTAAACGGCGTTCCAATTGCTTTTCTAAATCCTGCTTACCTTCAAAAACAAGGAATTTTACATTAATACCTTCCGGCAGTATGTTCGGCAAAATGCCTTTTAACATTTCCGCAGCAGACGGTTCTTCAAGTAAAAAAACCAGCCAACTCATTCAGGATCGACCCCGCCAAAAAAACCCTGTTTCCATAAATACCCCATTTGGTCGCCTTCTTGCATATAGGCTGCAATTTGAGCGTCCTGTGAGGCGCGTTTTATTTCGGTATAGCCATTTTCCTTTACCAGCCAGAACACTTCTTCCAATTGCGTGGCATTCAAAAAATCAGGCGAATGCGTCGAAACAAAAACCTGTCCTCCACGTTCGGAGTAAGCCCTGAATTCTTCAGCATGCTCCCATAATAATTTCGGATACAACTGGTTTTCCGGCTCTTCAATGCACAACAGCGGGTGAGGATTAGGATCGTAAAGCAATGTTAAATAAGCCAGCATCTTAATCGTGCCGTCGGAAACATACCTTGCTAAGAACGGATCTTCAAACGCACCATCCTGAAATTTAAGTAATACCCGTCCTTCTTCTGTTGTTTTCGCTTCAACCTGTGTAATACCAGGCACTCTATGCTTTATCTTCCGCACAATTTCTTCAAAAATCTTGTGATGGAATTGGTAAAGATACTGAATAACCAATGACAAATTTTCGCCTTCTCGCGATAGATGTTCGGCATAGCCCGCATCTTGTTCCGGTCTTGCTTTGCTGATGTGGAAATCCGACACATGCCAATTTTCAATTAAGTTGCCCAACGCCACTACAGCCGGAAAACGTTCAAATTGAGCCAGACCTTTAACGGCTAAAATATCGGAAGACTTAAGCGACTGCTCTTCCCTTTTTAACTCGCTAACATCCCGAACCGATTCCAATTCATTAATAACGGCCACACCTTTTCCTTCGGAAAAATCCAGAAAATGCCAAGGTTGCCCGCCACTTCCGCGCCGATATTTTAAAATCTCCCGCTCAACAATCGCCTTGCCGTGTTGTTCATTAATTTGTAAAAAATAAGACAGCAATGGGCTGTTTTGTTTTTCCCGAAATTTGATTTCAATTTCAATGGAACCTTCGCTATTGCGGCTTCTGACTTCCCGGAAACCGCGGCTTCCCCCTTGTTTGATCAAGGCTGTGGTCACATTGGTTGTCAGTGCGTCTTTTAAAAATCCAAAAATGTTAAAAAGCGTGCTTTTGCCGGTACCGTTTGCACCCACAATAACGCAAAACGCAGGAATGTCCTGCATTTCGACGTCTTTAAAGGCTTTAAAGTTTTTTATTCGTAAGGCTTCAATTTTCATAGCTATTTCCTTACTATTAAATCGTTTTAATATCAGTAGTTGGCGAGAGTAGCTTAAAGATTTGCTCGATGTTGATCTTCACGCTATCACTTGCAAAACCGGCATCGCGGAACACTACCCGTAACGGATGACGGGCGGCGAGTTCTTTAACAAAAGGTTCGTTAATGTCGGTATCGAAACAGGCGGCCAGCGCGTTGCCGTCGACAAACAGCACGGTTTTACCGGCGATAGTTTCCTGGGTGATCGGTAGCGTTAAATCCACGCCCCAGTCCAGCAGCACCTGGAACAACAAATCTTCGGCAGTGCGGCCTTCGCGGATATTATCGATCTGGTCGGCAAGGTCGCCTTGCTGCACCGCGTCGGGCGTGTAGTAAACGTCCTTCATGTTGGAGCTGTCGATTTTCAGTACGCGGAAGCCGATGTCGATAGTGGGTGTGGGAGAGGCTTTAGCCTCGACTGGAGCAGAGAAAGAAGAGCTAGTCGAGGCTAAAGCCTCTCCCACCTGCTTGATTTTTTGCCCGGCGCGGCGGATGCGTTCTTTGCCGATTTCGGCAATGGTTTTATAGCCCGCTTTGTAGGCTTCGCTTTTTTCGTCGCAGGCTTCGGGCAGTTGCACCATGATGAATTTTCGCTTGCCGTTGTCTTCGGCGTTGAGGGCCATGACGGCGTGGGCGGTGGTGGAGGAACCGGAGAAGAAGTCGAGGATTAAACTTTCATTATCATTTCTTGTTGCGGAAAGGATGAGCTTAGAAATGAGTTTGGATGGTTTTGGGAAGCTCATGATACTCTGCAACCCAAAAATATCATGAAGTTCGTCGAACCCATCTTCGTTCGTACCCCAGCCGTCTGAAAATAAATCATCCGAATATTTAAAAGTAAAGCCCGTTCCTTTTGAACCTTGCATAGGCAAAAGGTCTTTAAGCTTTTTTGTTCTAGGTTCAGTAACAATACGACGAAAATACAGATCTTGCGTCACATAAAGCTCTTCCTGATCGGCATATTGATCCAATAATTTTTGAGAATATATCCAGTTACTTTCAATCTCTACATCTTCAGCTAACACACGGTTTTTAATTACCATATCGGATATTAATATTAATTCCATGTTACCTGAGCTTATCCTAGAGCCTGCGGGGATAAAGTGATTATCTTCCCTGAATTTGCTTAAAATTCCTTTTTTTATAGTCCGAGTCCCTCGTGTATTTGTGGTTTTAATCACCGGGTAGGTTTCTTCGCTTCTTGCTATTTCACCAATAAGACCTGGAAATACAGCTTGGTTTTTTGTTATCGCAACAATGTACTCTTTAATATTAGTTATTGATCCAGAAAGGAATGCGCCTTTTTTTTTCTTTTCCCAAACTAGAATTGAAATGAAATTCGCCTCCCCAAAAATTTCATCGCAAATAGATTTAATGTTTGCGACTTCATTATCATCAATCGAAATAAATATTACCCCATCATCCCGCAACAGATTCCGCGCCAATTTCAAACGCGGATACATCATACTCAACCAATCCGAATGAAAGCGCCCGTTGGATTCGTTATTAGCGACCAAGCGATTGCCCGCTTCATCTTTCTGGTTGGAGCGTTGCAAATAACCGGCGGTATCTTCGGCAAAATCATCGTCATAAATAAAATCATTGCCGGTGTTATACGGCGGGTCGATGTAAATCATCTTGACCTTGCCCAAATAGGTTTCCTGCAACAGTTTCAGCGCATCCAGGTTGTCGCCTTCGATAAACAGGTTTTGCGTCGTATCGAAATCGACGCTTTCTTCCCGGCAAGGCCGCAAGGTTTTGGCAATCGGCGCATTGGCGGTCAATAAGGCTTCGCGCTTGCCCGGCCAATTCAGTTGATAACGCTCTTGCGGCCCTTCAACAACAGATGTGGAAAGCTCTTGCCGCAGTTGGTCGAAATCGACGGTCTTCTTCAAGGTTCCGTCGGATTCACGGGTCTCGGTCACGCAATTGGGGAACAGCTCGGCCAGTTTGGCAATGTTGGCTTGCGTAAAATCGGGGCTGTGCAGGTTCAGTTTGTCCATAGTATTTTTATTTTTCACTCTTCAAACCAAATGCACTTCGAGGCGTTTACCCAATGCCTTGGCATATTTCTGCAAAGTCTCAATGGACGGCGAATGTTTGCCGGAGGCAAGCGAGTTTTCCAGTCTCGTTACAGCAGGCGCTTTGGTTCCCATGCGTTCGGCGACTTGCGCCTGAGTGAGCCCCGCTTCTTTGCGGGCTCTTAGCATTTCGTCGAGAATGGCGTATTCAATGGCACCGGCATCAAAAGCCGCCTGCACATCAGAATTTGCCAATAGCTGTTCACGGAATGCCGCATCATGGGGAACAGGTTGATAAGTGTCGTTAACCATTTCTAACCTCTTTAAGTCGTTTTCGGGCAATTTTTAAATCAGCGACCGGCGTTGCATTAGTCTTTTTGATAAAGCTATGCAAGATCACTACGGAGCAGCCTAGCTGCATACAGTAAAATACTCGGCCAATGCCTTCCGGGCCTTTAGGTCGCAGTTCAAACAAACCGTCACCCATCGCTCGCGAATGCGGCATCCGTAAGTCTGCGCCATGATGTTGAATCAAATCAGTCAAATGAATGTAATCAGCCAATATGCCTGGCGGTAATGTCATGACCTGTTGTCTGATCCGTTCGTTATAGTAGCTTATTGTATAATTCATGAAGCCATCATAACAAATTTGTTATTTCTATAAGTTCTGATTTCACTATTCACTTTTTAATTCATCCAACACGGCTTGTAGTGTTCTTAACTGAGCATTAAGTTCCACCTTGCGGTTAAACTGCTTTTCTTTATTGAGGCGGGCTTCCATTTTACGGCATTCGTTTTCTTTGCTGCGAATCTGTCCCAGCCGTTCCACTTGGGCTTTGAGAGATTCCCCTGCTCGCGGCGGCAATGGCAGGAGCCGTCTTAACATTTGTTCGTAAAGCCCGGCCAAGTCCAGTGCAACCGGCAAGTCGGAGCGTTCTATATCGCTGGGTTGCCAGCCGGTCTCGAAGTAGCCGTCGACTACCCATTGGCCGGTGTCGGCCTCGTTGGTCCGTTTGTAGGCAGCCTTTGTTTTAATGCGGCCTTCAAAAGTGAGCTGGTAAAAAATCGGAAACGGAATGGCTTGGTCGATACAACGCAAGACATCCGAGCGAGAAGGCAAGTTCACCGTTTCAGGCGCTAATTTTCTATCTGTGCGACAAATTTCTCCCGCACAGCGTTACAGTGATGAACTACTGTTGATATTTTTATGGAGAGGCGTTTTAGACGAGACCTCTCCCGCTTATATACTTACCTCAAGATTGAGTGATCTTGAAAGCTTAGAAATCCGAAAAAACGTCAACCCAAAGGAATCATTTTTCGATCAAAACTATCGCCTGTACAGCAATACCTTCTTTACGTCCTTCAAAGCCGAGCTTTTCGGTAGTGGTCGCTTTGACGTTAATGCAATCAACGTCCACATGCAAATCATCGGCGATATTGCGACACATTGCGGCGGTGTGTGGCGACATTTTTGGCGCTTGGGCAATGATGGTAATGTCCGCATTTACCAGCTTATAGCCTTTTTCCTGCACGATTCTGTAAACATGGCGCAATAAAACCCGGCTGTCGGCGCCTTTAAATTCGGGATCGGTATCGGGGAAATGTTTGCCTATATCGCCCAATGCCGCCGCGCCTAAAATGGCGTCGCATAATGCATGCAAAACCACGTCGCCGTCGGAATGCGCTTCCAGGCCTTGTTCATAATCTATTTTTACGCCGCCTAAAATGACGTCTCCGCCATCTTTGAAGCGGTGTACATCGTAACCTTGCCCTACTCTAATCATTGCTGTTCCATATAAAATTGCGCTAGCGCCAGATCTTCCGGGCGGGTGATTTTGATATTGTCTGGGCGGCCTTCGACGATTTTAGGTTGCAAACCTTGTAATTCCAAGGCGCTGGCATCGTCAGTGATAGCCGGATGATTGCCTTGAGACTGTTCCAATGCGGTTTTTAACATGCCGTAACGAAACATCTGCGGCGTCAATGCCCGCCAGATATGGCTTCTATCCAGAGTTTCGGTAATGCTATTACCTTGCACCTGTTTTAAGGTATCGGGCGAAGCCAAAACCAGAATTCCGCCCACGTCATCGTCTACCAGGGAATCAATTAGATAATGAATATCGGTTGCTGTGATACAGGGCCTCGCCGCATCATGCACCAGCACCCAATCATCATCGGATGCTTGCTCTCTGATGGTCTTTAACCCGGAAAGCACGGAATCCGCCCGCTCTTTTCCGCCTGGAGCGGTGATGATATTTTTATGTTGCGATATTGCCAGATTAGGCCAGTAGGGATCTTCTTCGGAAACTGCAACGGCGATGGCGGCAAAAACATCAGCCTGCAACAAGCGCAACAGGGTATGTTCTATTACTGTTTTACCGGCAAGTTCCAGATATTGTTTAGGCCGATCGGCCTGCATACGTTTGCCGACACCGGCAGCGGGGACGATGGCCCAGAATTTTATTGAATTGGTCATTTGTAATAAAGGCTAAAGACAAAAGGCGAAAGGCGAAAGGTGAAAAATGCATACACCTTTTGCCTTTCGCCTTTCGCCTAATCACTCAAGCACATGAAAAAACGTTTCATCCTCTTTAATCATCCCTAATTCATCCCGAGCCCGCTCCTCAATCGCTTCTTGTCCTTTCCTTAAATCCAGCACTTCAGCGTAAAGCGCTTCATTCCGCTGTCTTTTTTCTTCCGCCTGCTTTTTCAGATCATCAAGGCGTTGTTGATAGGCATCGATCTCTGCAACACTGCCGTCGCCAACCCATATCCGGTATTGGAAATGGATAATTAACAGAATGATGATTGCAATGAGGATTTTCATGGACGAGACAAAAAAGGCTAAAGACTAAAGGCTAAAGGCGCAAGACTCATGGTTTCCACCTTTTGCCTTTCGCCCTTCGCCTTTCGTCTGCTTTTTTACAGCATTCTAAACGCGCTACGACCTGCGTAAACCGCTAAGTCACCTAATTCTTCTTCAATCTTCATCAGGCGATTGTATTTAGCGACACGATCCGAACGGCTTAAAGAACCGGTCTTGATTTGTCCGGTACCCGTTGCCACCGCTAAATCCGCAATGGTAGTGTCTTCCGTCTCGCCTGAACGATGCGATACAACAGCTGTATAACCTGCCGCGTGTGCGGTATTAATCGCTTCCAGAGTTTCAGTCAAAGTACCGATCTGGTTTACTTTAATCAGGATTGAGTTAGCAATGCCTTTCTCAATGCCTTCTTTTAAAGTAGCCTGATTAGTCACGAATAAGTCATCGCCAACCAATTGAATTTTGTCACCTAATTTTTCGGTTTGATCTTTCCAGCCTGTCCAGTCATTTTGATCCAGACCGTCTTCGATAGAAATAATCGGATATTTATTGACCCATTCAACAAAGAAATCATTCATTTCAACCGAATTAAAACTTCTGCCTTCTGCTGATAACTCATAGCGCCCGTCTTTGTAATATTCGGAACTGGCTGCATCCATACCTAAGAAAATATCGACACCGGCTTTGTAACCTGCTTTTTCAATCGCTTCCAAAATGACTTCGATGGCTTCTTCATTAGAAGATAAGTTAGGTGCAAAACCGCCTTCATCACCCACTGTAGTTGCCAAACCTTTCGCTTTTAAAACTTTGCTCAGGTTATGGAAAACTTCCGCGCCGTAACGAATCGCTTCACGGAAAGTCGGCGCGCCGACAGGCAGGATCATGAATTCTTGCAGGTCAACGCTGTTGTCGGCATGTGAGCCGCCGTTGATGATGTTCATCATCGGTACCGGCATGACGAATTTGCCGCTGGTGTTCAAGTGACGGTATAAAGGCACGCCCGCTTCTTTAGCCGCCGCGTGAGCTGCTGCCATTGATACCGCTAAAATAGCATTAGCGCCTAAACGGCCTTTGTTCTCAGTACCGTCCAGTTCGATCATTTTTTTGTCGATACCCGCTTGATCGGCGACGTCCATACCAACAATCGCAGCGCGAATTTCAGTATTAACATTGTTAACAGCCGTTAATACGCCCTTGCCCAAATAACGACCCTTGTCATTGTCACGCAATTCTATCGCTTCGCGCTCACCTGTCGATGCGCCGGAAGGCACCATAGCGCTGCCGATCACGCCGGACGCCAAAATCACGTCCGCTTCCAGAGTCGGGTTGCCGCGTGAATCTAAAATTTCTCTTGCACGAATATCTACTATTGCAGCCATTATTTTTCCTTATTTAGAGAGTTGTTTCGATCAGGCTGCTAGCTTTTACAGCCCTGTCGATAGTTAATAAAATTTCCAGTAATTCTTTCATTCTGTGTAAGGGCCAGGAGTTGGGGCCGTCACTTTTTGCTTCTGCAGGATTCGGATGGGTTTCCATAAACAGTCCGGCAATACCTACCGCGACGGCGGCTCTGGCTAATACGGGCACGAATTCACGTTGTCCGCCTGATACCGTGCCTTGTCCGCCGGGCAGCTGTACCGAGTGAGTCGCGTCAAAAACCACGGGACAACCAGTGTCGCGCATAACCGCCAACGAGCGCATATCGGAAACCAGGTTGTTATAGCCGAAGGATACGCCACGCTCGCAGACCATAATCTGCCGGTTTCCGGTTGCCTTGGCTTTGTTGGCGACATGGACCATATCCCAAGGCGCCAGAAACTGGCCTTTTTTGATATTGACGGGGATGCCATGGGCGGCAACTTCCTGAATAAAATTGGTTTGCCGACACAAAAACGCAGGCGTTTGCATCACATCAACCACTGCTGCGACTTCGGCTAACGGTGTATCTTCGTGCACATCGGTCAACACGTGTACGCCGATTTGTTGTTTGACTTTTTCCAGTATCTTAAGCCCCTGCTCCACTCCCGGACCGCGGTAACTCTCGTGCGATGACCGGTTGGCTTTATCGAAAGACGATTTGTAGATAAAGGGGATGTTTAATGCTGTTGTTAATTCTTTTAATGTACCCGCAGTATCCAGCGCTAACTGTTCACTTTCAATAACACAAGGACCTGCTATCAAAAAAAACGGCTGATCTAAACCTGCCTCAAATCCACATAATTTCATTACGCTGTACCTTTTTTGTGTTCAACAGCCGCGGCTACAAATCCTGAAAATAACGGATGGCCTTTTCTAGGTGTTGATGTAAATTCCGGATGAAACTGGCAAGCCAGAAACCAGGGATGATCAGGTATTTCCACCACTTCGACCAAACGGCCATCAATAGATTTACCGGAAAACCGCATACCGGCCTGTTCGAGTTTTTCCAGATACTGGCTGTTAAACTCATAGCGATGACGATGTCTTTCGGTAATCACATCTTTTTGATAAAGCCGGAAGGCCAGCGAATCGGATTGTAGACGACATTGCTGACCACCCAGACGCATGGAGCCGCCTAAATCGGATTCTGCATTGCGGATTTCCAGCTGACCGTCCTCGGCCATCCATTCGGTGATCAATCCGATCACAGGATGCGGCGACTTGGGCAAAAATTCGGTACTGTGCGCGCCTTCCAAACCGGCTGCATCGCGGGCGAATTCAATAACGGCAACCTGCATTCCCAGACAAATGCCCAGATAAGGAATTCTATTTTCCCGCGCATACTTGACCGTGGCGATTTTGCCTTCCACGCCGCGCTCGCCAAAGCCGCCGGGCACCAGAATGGCATCAACGCCTTTCAACCGGGCGACACCTTCATCCTCTATCGTTTCAGAATCGATATAGACGATGTTGACCTTGGTGCGAGTGCGAATACCGGCATGAATTAACGCTTCATTCAGCGATTTATAAGCATCGGAATGATCGACATATTTACCGACAATAGCAATGGTGGCTTTGTTGACGGAATGCTCCAATGCATCAACAACAGCTTCCCATTCGGCCAAGTCTGCTGGAGGCACATCCAAACGTAACTTGTTAACGACAATGTCATCCAGACCTTGATCATGCAGTAACAGTGGAATCTTATAAATCGAGGCGGCATCGACCGCAGAAATAACCGCTTTTTCTTCTACGTTGGTAAACAAGGCAATTTTACGACGCTCGCTATGCGGTATCGGTTGTTCTGAGCGACAAATTAAAATATCCGGCTGTATGCCTATACTCCGCAGCTCTTTTACCGAATGTTGGGTCGGCTTGGTTTTTATTTCACCGGCGGAAC
>ORMF010613079.1_pt1 | contig 10540 bp, 8 predicted proteins | sample 1779871 | NCBI WGS metagenome assembly ORMF01 (sample SAMEA104232316, study PRJEB22302) | groundwater metagenome | biome: forest; feature: aquifer; material: groundwater | place: USA | collected 2011-08-07 | depth 5.4 m
GTCTTGAAGTATTTTTGCATTCTCTTCAAGAAGTTTTGTGATTTGCTCCATATTTTTTGTGGTTATGAACCAAACAAATCGCGGATAGTACGCGATCTATTAAAAGTTATGAACAGTTTTTAGATTATACACCAAAATTATGATCCACGCAATTCCTCAAGCCGTGCCACCGCTAAGATAAAAAGATGAGGCAATTTCTTGATGCGCCCCAATAGTTTGAAGTATCTTTTCTTGCAGCTCAGTTAGTATTTTTTTCGCCATAAACAAGGAGATCAAGATATTTTTTTCGCCATTGATCTTGAATCACTATCGCGTCTGCGTAAGTGCGGTAATCAGATGCTCGAATTTTTTCATCACCCAAACCAAAATCTGCCATCTGTTCGATCTTCCAAATAGCATAAGCCTGTGAATCTTTTTTAAGATTTTCTTCGTCAATTGACCAGTTATTCATGTATATATTTTAACATAAAAATAAGAAAAATCAAGATCTAGTCAAGCGTCATAAAAAGGTTAAACCTCTTTCTAAAAACATCAAACCCCTGAGGTTTAACCCAGGGGTTTGGTAAAGGAACAAATCTCTAATTAAACAGCAACAGCATCTACTAAGACAGGAACGACTTTCACAATGCCAGCATCGAGCAAATTTCTCACAAGATCATCGAAGTGATTATGGATATTATCACAAAAGTCATCTAACCTAGGAAAATACCACGTAACTTTTGGGAATTCAGTCATTAGAAGTTCTTGCCACTTACCACTATATTGGCCGCAACATTGTGGAATCACCAGCACGGATGAAGGATTATTCTTTCGTACAGCAGACTGAATAAATCCATCCGGCTGATGTTCATTACCAAAATCCCACGGCATGGTTTTATCAAATCCCACGGCATCAGAACACTGAGTCTCAAGCATTACCTCAATATCATTTACAAACTCAAGTTCAAACTGCGGCACAAATGAAAGTAGTAATTGCGAATTATCTTCATCTGTACGGCTGCGAATTTTAGTACCATCACTATCTTCAACAACAACACACTCATTCAACATTCTAAGAAATTCATTTCCTGCGTGACTATACGAGTAGCTCATCGCTAGCTCCTCTTTTTTGATTTTTGTACACAAAAATGACCCTGAGCGCAGTCGAAGGATTATTACATCATTTTGTACGACCGTGAATAATAATGTAAACACGAGGCCCGGCTAAAAATTCAACCGGGCCACCACAAAAGTACAAAAATTAACTGGCTATCACTTCACAAACATCATCATCAACTTCAATCTCAATAATAATCTGCTCGCCCTTCGCTGGGTAAAAGACCTTATCTGCCAGATGGGCAAACAACTCCTTTGCCTTGCGCAAGGTTTTGCCAGTACCATGCGTCAGTGAGATACTGCGCAACTTCACGCCCCCTCGAGCCACAACCATGTCCTCTAGGTACGTGCCAAAGCCGTACAAATCGGTATGAGCACTCAAATGGAAGCGATCAATCTGCGCAAACTCGTCCAAGTCGCCTAGTAAGTCATCTTTACGCCGAGGAGCCAAGGGGTCCTCAGTACGCCGAAGCGACTCTTTAAGCAACCTGCCGCCAGTACTCACGGGCACGAGATATGAGGTAAAGCAGATCAAGTTATTCGGATCGGAAATCCATGCATCGATATAGGTAACGATCGGGCTTCCCACTTCTCCCATGCCGGAGGTCGTGACCACAATCACGGGGCCATCGTGGGCGAGAAGGAAGTCGCGATGCTCATCGCTTTCAATCAAACGAATAGTATCAAAATCAATATCATCAAATATTAGATGTTCGGCATACGCACGCAATACATCAACGATCTGTCCATCGATATAGACCGTATAGCCTTCTTGCGCCAAGCGAACGGCAACGTTCGGGCCACGGCCATGGGCAAAAGCTGCTACTGCAATCTTTGCGCTACGATCCCACGCCAAGCGAACGGTATCCAAAAATCGCTGCATCTCAACATCATAATCAAACATATGGTCTTCACCGCCATGCGTTAGATCAGTGCCAAGCACGCGCGTCGGAAGCCACTCTTTTGGCACATCAAGCGAACACATCGCGGCAGCAGGCGTAATCGGCTGATTGTGAATAGCCATATCACCCGTAATCAGTCCGCGCTCATCACCACCAAGGTCAAAGATAATGGAAGCAGCGCCCGGCAAGTGCCCGGGGTCCTTCACAAAAATCTTTAGTCCGGGAAGCAGCTCCTGCTCGCCAAGATGCAAATGCGCACGGCGACTTAATGCCTCATCCTTTTCAAACGGACCGTCAACAAACAAATACGGCGAATGTTTAAACGTACTGTCGAGCACAATTTCAAGCACGTCGGACGTAAGAGGAAGTGACCAGATTTTTGCATCATCTTTCATATGCTTGAGCGCCAAAGACACTCCGCCGCAATGATCAAGGTGATTATGCGTGAGCACAACCGCGTCAATCTTACGGTCCGCAAAGAAAGAATCTTGCAAATCCGGGCCAACCATCTTCTTATTCTTATACGCACGTTTCACCGATTCGTGCGTATCTTCGTCCCACATGCCAAAATCAAGCCCGCAATCAACCATAATACGATAAGCGCCAATATCAAGAATATAACAGCTTGGTCCAAGCAAAGAACCGGCAACATACGTGACTACGACTTTTCGTGTCGCCACTTTCTCTCCTTTCTTCTTAGTAAACTATAAGCAAAAATTGTCAAAAAACAATTGAAATAAAAGAAAATTTCATATGCTAATGTATCACAGGTCTTGACATTTGTCAAGAGGTGTGGTATACTTTTGACCATAGTTTATCTGATCTTTGACATGCAAACCACGACATACGCAGTTGGTGTATTTGTCATCCCGCACTTGATGCGGGATCCAGTACCTCAACTGTGTATGTCGTGACTACCAGTTACGTATTGCATTCGGTTTCTGTATCCCCCTATGCCCTTCGGGGCTTTCTGGAGGTTCTATGCTCACGATTGGTGACGTTAAGAATTTGTACGGTGCTCTGGCCGAAGGTGCCAACATCCGGGAGATCGAGGCTGACGAGGAGGTCGGCCCCGAACTCAAGGAGTGGCGGAATTCGCTCGAAAAGGGCGGCGTCAACAACCGCCTCTTTTGGCCCCTCGCGACCCTCGGCCTCCGCGGCCAGGATGCGGATGGCAAGGGCTACCACACGGAAACCCTATTCTCGCTCATGAAGTCCGATCCGTCATGGATTCTGGAGTTGGCGAGCGAAGTCCGCGAGCTGGGAACGTGGATGGGCGTCGAGACGGCTTCGCTGGAATTCAATCCCGACATGGTAGCCCCCTGGGTTATCAAGTGGGACAAGGAGCACCCGGCGGCGGCTACCAGCAACGGAGCGACGACGGAGATCTCGGGCGATTTGGAGTCGGACCTCGAAGCCTTGGTCGGAGCGGCAGAAGCGCGGGGAACCAAGTACCCGCAAATCCGCAAGTGGATCCGGTATCGTCTGCAGGAGTTGACCAACAGCTCCGGCAACGGCGGAACCGGCCCCATCGCCAAGGCGCCCTCGAAGTTCGGGAGCCTCCTGCGCAAGTAGGGGGCTAAGGCAAGGCAACAAGACGAAAGACTCGTTGGTTCTAGAAACGGGATATTTTTCCCAGAACAACGAACCCCTTTCATCATGTTGCCAAGCTGGCACACTCAATTTCTAGTTCTTTTGATGCGACCCATACCACCAGTATGGGTCGCTTCATGTTTATATTAGGAATTTTGACTGTTTATCGAAAATGTGCTATTATGGGACCATTACCACAAACCTATGGCAAGTAAATTTGGAAAACTTTTAGGAAGCACTCCGGATCAACCCTCACGAAAAAGTGAACACGCAATTGGTTCATATCCTCCCCTTTCGGCAAAAGGAGCTGGCGACCCGTTTGTTGAGTCAAAAAAAGTAGCCTTGCAAATAATTTCTGAGGTGAAGAGCTTATCAAATCAATATCCAGAAACGATTCCGCCTGATGCGCTTGACCCGATTAGAAACGGTATTCTTGAGTGTATAAAGGCGCAAACTCCCCATTTAGAGCGTAAAAACCGTGAATTGATTCGCGGTAAAATTGGAAGTGATATTTTAGCACAAGCGCAAAACTCAAAAGGCTTTGGAGAAAAGGCGGCTATCAAACCTCATTTAATAGCTATGGAACTTGTTACCGACCATGCAGACGCGCAACTCGCTTCTGCTCTTTATTTTTTATACGCTGCTGTCTATAGCAAAGGCGGGACGCTTGACCTATCGGCAAATGGAAAATTTGACCCGTTACCAAATTTAAAGAATACGTATGCCATCTGGGATGAGTATAACCACAAACGCTCCTTGCGAAAATCTGCCACCGAAGGCCCCTCAAAATTTTCAAAACTTATCACTCCCCGTCCCACGGCAGTAGATGAAAAACAATCCACAACAAAAAAACGCCCCACTCCTGAATTCCTTGATGATTGCATGGAAACGGTTGAAAAGTTTTTAGTGGATAAAGATAAAGACCCTGAGCATCAGGATGCGATTATGAAACGAGGGCTTTTAATTACCCGCTCACGCAGTGAATTAAAGCAATATCATGATGTGCTTGTACGCGATATGAAAACGCCTGAAGATCAACAAGCGGTACTTGTCGTAATGGAACATCAAAAGCAAACCCATGAGGCACAACAGGCAGATCTTTTGCGTACGATATTCAAAAGCGATGAAATGGTGGCAGAAAATGATGAAGACCCTGAATTTTTAGCTACCTTAAAGACTACATTAGACGACTATTTTTCAAACCGCAGCCAGATTGCAATACTAGAACGCTCAATTGCCTCATTTCATACACAAGAAGCGGATGGACCGGAACACGTTGATTTATTAAGTGAAACAGCTATCAAACAACTCGAACATCTGCTTCAAGCAAAAGAATTACTTGAAATATTAGAACCCCTCAAACGCTCGGTAACACGGCTATTAGGAATGGCAACACCAACCCCAACACGAGTGCATCACCTCAATGAGCAAGTGCAGCAGCTCACTGCAAAATGGTCACATGAGATAAAAAAATTTAATAAGCCCGAACCAATTGATACAGAACCAGAAGCAGTAGTAGAGGTTGACGAGAAACCCGAACAAAAGACCGGAAAACCATCCCCTAAGAAAACGCTACATCGTATTCAAAGCGCATTATTTGACCTTGAAAAAGTTGTCGAGAACTTACAGCTTGAGGCCGATAAGGAGCGTGATCGCCTTTTAACCCCGTCGAAATTTGGAGGCCTCTTACGTAAAAAAGAAAGGGAGGTATGAAAATTATGGCTCGTCAAGAATTACCACCTTCGGGAGAACAAAGTGAACCCCAAGAAGGTGTTGAAACAAAACTATCAACTCATGAACAGGATCTTGCCGATATCACGGCAATGATTTCTGATGCTTTCACCAATACCGGCGTAGGCGCGGCAGAACACCTATTGACTGAATTAACACTGCTTATTTCACCTCAAGAAGCAGATGCACTTCGTGCAGACCTTGTGCGCATGCAGCGGGTGCGCGAACAAGAAAAGAGTGAAACAACTGAAAAGCCGCCGGCAAGCCAGCTTGTTCTCTCGCTTGAACAGGCTCAACAGCTTCTTGCCCTTGCGACAATTGCCAGGCGAAATGCGCATACGCTTCTCTCACAAGTTCTCGAGGAAGAACCATACCGCGAAGAAGCGCCACTTTCAAACCCTCAGAGAAACGCGGCTTCTCTCGCCCACTTAACCGAGCAAGGGGAAAGAACAGCGCAAAAATTAATTAACATTCACTCAACAGAACCTGAACGCATTACTGAACTTGCCCAACAGATTCTTTCATTTGCTGCCCAAAGCGAATACTATGCAGCAAATATTTCTGCTGATGCCGAAACAATTGCCATGAAACTTGCCATTGCCAAAAGCGCCCTTGAAAGCGGCATGAATGTGTTGGATGTATTAAATGACCCAGAGCTTGGGCCAAAAAAACCAAGCAAATTTGCGCATCTTCTTTCGCGCAAAGGTGAAGAACCTAAAGAACCTCCGCCAAAACCGCCGAGTAAGTTTGCGCACTTACTACGTCAAGATAGAGATATTACATTAGATGCGTTTGGCTCACCGATCCAATCAGATCTTGAGAGAGATGTTGAGCGTGTCACTGAAATTCGTGATTATTACAAAGATAATGAACGCCGCGAACAAGTAAACCGTAAAAAAGAAGTAAAAAGGATGACAGAAAAAGGAGAATTTGAGGGCGACCCTGAACTTGCGCGCCTATGGGTAGAAGAAGGAAGATATCTTGCGCATGAACTTGCAGGGATGGATCCCCAAGATCGAGACAAGGCTGAAATTCCAGGCCATCTTACCCCGATTTTCGAACGAATTATTGAGGAAGTCGATTGGCTCTTGCGCTATGATGAGTATGATAAACAAAAAGAAGAACTTGAAACAGAAATAAGCGCACGTTACACAGAAGCAAAAATGGCATATCAAAAACTAGATGAACCACTTGACCAGGATGCGATAGATCATCTTACCAGTACGTATCTTATACCATTGAAAGATCTTCTTAAAAAAATGGATACGCTGTACGATACGATTATGGGCACTACCCAAAGAAAGCAAAGTTTTTTGCAGCCCCGATCACAAATGATACCGGAAGTAAAAGAGACAGCATCAGGAACTCCTGCTTCGCAATGGGTGCAAGCATTTGATAGTATTGGAATTTCTCAAAAAACACTTCGCAACCCAGCGCTTTTTTCAGAGATGCTCAAAATTGCTTCTCAAGAAGCTGAAAAGCGCCGAGAGCAAAAACGTGCCAATATACAAGCGGCACGAAAAATTCAGTATGAGGCATCACAACGCGTACAAAAGCGAGAAATTTCAGCAACAGAAGGTTTGCGTGAAATAACACAAGCTCAACAAGTACTAGAACAAGAAAAGGAAAAACCTTTTGAGACTGATTAATTACATTTTAATTTATCATTAAAAAATATGGCGGGAAAATTTGATAGGTTTAAAAAAGATAAATCGGGTCAGCCAGCTCAACCAGCTACCGGGAGTGACCTTGAAGCAGACCTTGCAAATGTGATGGGTACCGGAAAAAAACCACCGGAAAAGCCGGCTGCAAGTGGCGGACCAAAGCCTTCCGGTGAAAAAGCTGCCTCAATGAGCACGCCGGAACAAGCAGTAGCAGACAAGGCAAATTTACGTAAATTTATTGACGAACAAGATACTGCGATTAAAAATGCTGAGCAACATGGATTTCCAGCATCAGTAATTGCTGGGATGAAAAACCGCCGCACTGAATTACAAACAAACCTTGAAAAAATTCTCGCACAATTTCCAGATAGTGGAGCACCCGTTGCCCCTCAAGCAAAACCTGATGTTTCAAAACTTAAAGCAGCTGCGGATGCACTACGAGCGGCAGGGTTATCAGATGAAGCACAAGCGGCCGAAGCTAAGATTAAAGAACTTGAAAGCGCAACTGCGGCAAAGCCCGTAGAAACCCCTAAACAAGCTGAGGCAGCCAAACCAGCAGAAACGAAACTTACCCCCGAACAGCAGGTGCTAACCGATCAAGTAAACCAAGCTGCGTGGCTTAAGCCGGGAGAAAAAGATAATTTTACCGCAGCAATCAAGGGCGCGAAGGATGCTACTCAACTTCAAGAAATAGAACGATCATTAAATATATTACGTGATTTATAGGTATTTATTTTTGTGGTATACTATAAACCTATAACCTAACAACTAAAACCTGTATTATATGGCATTTGGCCGATTTTTTGAAGGCATAAGGGAACGAATCGTGGGACCTGAAGCTCCACTTCCACCTCGGGTCGAGCGTGATGTTCCGACAATTACAAAAGCACCTCTTAACACTCTGCGTGAGGGTGCAACTCAATATTTTACTCAGCTTGAACAAGATGATTTAAATGCGGAAAATCAACAAGCTGCAGCGCTTGCTCAAGCTATTTTACAAAACGCAAATCCTGCAGATGCATTCCGCGCTGCTTTCACACCCGGCGCTGCAGGTAGCCCTGAACAGGCAAATTTTGATCGACATCTTGCTCTTCGTAATGTTGATGCGCGGCCCAATTCTCCGTTTAGAACGCGGCTTTTTGAACAAATAGTTCTTAATTTTGTCGGACATGACGCAGTAGATCCTAATCAACTTCCAGATCCCCAGAAATTAGCACAGCTATTTGATCCGACCCATGCCGCATTTGGAAGTGTGCCTGCTTCAATCAGGCGTCTTGTTGGCGACCCTGGTGACCCTGGCGATCCAACCGCAGTACCACCGCGACCAGCACGAGCAGCAACTGCCGGTACTCACGCTGAATTAAGCAGAAGTTTAAGAAATTCATTTGAAATTCAACAAGCTCTTGGAACAAGAAACCCTGTTGCAGACCTTCGCGCAAGGGCAAGAGGTGGAAATCTCAATCTTGCACCTGCTGATCTAAGAGAATTAACAAATTCCGTTCAGCAAACGGAAGACTTTTTACAAAGGGAATTAAGATGGGATTTTACCATGCTTGGCGGTAGACCTGGTGTGCCAGCAGTAGCTGGCGGTAGACCTGGTCCGTGGGTTGGCGGACTCAATCAGCCATCAAGTCCTGAGGAAGCAGCTCGTATAAGAACAGCTGGTTCTGTTGCCTACAAACATCGCTTTGACTATCATAATCATGTTCATCAATGGAGACAGGCGCGCAGAGATCGCGATAGAGGAGTTATTACACGTGATGAAGCACAAAGAATCATGGATGAACAAAGCCTTCTTGCAAATAATGCATGGATTGCGTTTGAATCCAATCTTGATAATGTTAAGTCACACCTTCTTGGTGATTTGCTTCATAGAAAAATGCGATCGAGAGGCATGACAGAAGAACAAATTTTAGCTGCGAATGATCCGCGACAGTTTGGCATGTTGATTGCCGCTGATGTAAACCGCTTATACGCCAACATTGAAAACATGCGGCGACTTGAACACTTACCTCTTGCGGGAGAAGAATTTGAAATTCGCGAACGATCGGTATGGAAAGCGATGATGGAGCGATGGCAGCAAATACCTGCACCATTGCGTTTTGCAGCCGGTGTTGCAGCGGGTACCGCAGCATTTTTTGGCTTATCTGCCGCATTAGCGGCACTATTCCCTACGGTAACGGTTTTTGGCGCGGGAGCTGCCATGGCAGCAAAATATGGCGTTGGGGGCGCGGTAACGGTCCGAGCCGCTCGAGGCATTCTTGGAGCTGGCTTTGCTGGAATTGCGCAAATGGTTACGGGACATATTTTTAACCCACGGCGCATTGAAGAAAAATATAATCAAGAACTTCAAACACTTTTACAAAATAATCAGGAAGCACTGTTGCGTGATCCTGTGGCACGGCGCGACCTTATGCGCCAACTCGATGAAAATCGGCTCAAGATGCGGCGAGAACTTTCAGACAAGATGAAAGCACGCGGCAGATGGGGACTCCTTGCAACACTTCTTGTTGCCCCAATTGCTACGCTTGGCACCTGTGCGCTTATCGAGGCAGCGGGAAATGGATGGAATTTTACCTCGAACCCAAATACACCACCCAGTACAACTGGTGGCACACCGCCTGGTACTGGATCTGGTACGGGTGTTCATCACCCGCCTGGCACACCCACGGTGCCTGGCACCCATGTTAACACCGGGCCATCAGGCGTTAATCCGGTTGATTTAGCAAAAGACCCATCAAAATTTTTAGGTGCTGCTGAAAAAGTATATACGATTCGCTCAGGTGATAATTTCGGTGAGGTATTAAAAAATCATAACGTCTTTGGCTTATCGGCAGCCGACAAGCAATTTGCATGGGATCACTCGTTTATAAAATCAGGGCTCGATGGAAAAATATATCCAATAAATGGCGTTTCACTTACGCACCCTGGAGATCATGTCCACTTGATGAAAATGTCTGATGGGTACCATTATGTGGTTACACCGGATTCTGGCCAACCACTAGGGCATACTGCCGGCTATCACAATATTGTAGTAGATCATGGTAATCAGCCGCCGCCATGGATGGAAAAATCCGTGCATGGACATAATGTGAATCATTTTCCAGGTTCTGGTTCTCACCCTCCTGTTGATCATGGTAGTGGCGTAGGTGATAAGGTATATGGCGGTGACCCGTATGGTGGAAATGTATATGATACAGGTTCTGCAACAGGACACGAGAAAGGCTGGAATACAGCGGTTGAAGCTCCTCCTGCGCAAGGCGGCGTACAATCACCTGGTGGCGTGCCACAAGTGCCAGAACCTGCCGCAACGCCTGGCCTCGGGCAACCGGAACGCCTTCCCTCAAAATCCGGTCTTGCGCCTTTCACACAACTGACAGTTGATCAATATATTGGCGCTGCAAAAAATGGCGTTTCAGCAGGAATTGGCGCAGATACTGCGGCACAAGCGCAGGCAGATGAATTTGGAAGAAATGCGGCACACCATAAATCACTTGCGGGCGTATTTAGCGAACATCTTAATAAAGACGTTTCTAAAAATGACACCGTAGAACA
>ORMF011862407.1_pt1 | contig 10540 bp, 9 predicted proteins | sample 1779871 | NCBI WGS metagenome assembly ORMF01 (sample SAMEA104232316, study PRJEB22302) | groundwater metagenome | biome: forest; feature: aquifer; material: groundwater | place: USA | collected 2011-08-07 | depth 5.4 m
CAGACGGCGCACGCGATGACGCGCGCGGCTCATGCCGTGGCGATGGATGCCAAAACGAAGCTGCAGGAGATCGCGGCCAAGACGCTTGGCAGCCGTCCCGAATCGTATCGCGTGGCGAACGAGCGCGTATCGGGCAGCGGTGGCAGCATGACGCTCGCGCAGGCGGCGGAGAAGGCCATCGAGCTGGGTGGCAAGTACGACGGCCACGAAGTACCGGAGAGCATCAACGCGTTCACGAAGCGCTCGGTGGCGGCGCTGGCCGGCCAGGGGCTGCTGGCGGTCGCGAGGGACGCTTATAAGCGCGACGGCGCTACCTACTCGTATGTCGTCGGCTTCGCCGAGGTGGAAGTCGATGTCGAGACCGGCGTCTATCAGGTGCTTGACTATCTCGCCGTCGGCGACGTCGGCACCGTGCTGCACCCACGCTCGCTCGGCGGACAGCTCCTGGGTGGGTCGCTCCAGGGCATCGGCCACGCGATGACGTACAAGTGGGTCTACGATCGGCAGTACGGCGTCGCGCTCGCCAAGCGCTTCTATCACACGAAGCCGGCGACGATTCTCGACGCGCCTGTCAAGATGCAGTGGGCGGCGCTCGACATTCCGGATCCCGAGACGCCCGTGGGCGTGCGCGGGGTCGGCGAACCTCCGGTGGGCGCGGGACTCGCAGCCGTCCTGAACGCGGTGGCCGATGCGGTGGGCCATGACGTGTTCCGGCGGTTCCCCGTGACCTCTGACATGATCCTGATGTCGCTCGAGCACGGGCGACGGGTCACCGAACCCCTTACGGCCAACATCTGAGATTCGAGGAGAAACGCTATGGCAGTTATCCGCGATGTGATGCCGGCATTCGAGCTGTTTCAGCCGGCCACGGTGGACGACGCGTTGGCACTGATCGAGCGGCACGGGGCGGACGCCTGGATTCTGGCGGGCGGCCTCGATACGTTCGACTGGCTCAAGGACCGAACCAAGCGCCACAACATCGTCATCGACCTGAGCCAGATGTCAGGGCTGCGGGGTATTCGGGAGATCAATGGCGGCGTCGAAATCGGCGCGCTGACGACGCTGACCGAGGTCGTGCGGCACCCGGTCGTGCGGGAGAAGTTCGGCCTGCTGGCCGAGGCCGCCGAGCTCGTCGCCTCCCCGCAGATTCGCAACCAGGGCACTCTCGGCGGCAACGTGTCGCAAGACACGCGCTGCTGGTACTACCGGGCCGGATGGACGTGCTACCGGGCCGGCGGGAACATTTGCTACGCCGATACGCCGACGGCCATCAACCGGGAGCATGCGATTCTCGGGGCCGACCGCTGCGTGGCGGTGAGCCCGTCCGACACGGCGCCGGCGCTGATTGCGCTCGACGCCGAGATGATCATCCGCAGCATGGATGGGGAGCGTGTCGTCGCGGCGGAGGATTACTTCCTCGGGCCCGATATCGACATCATGCGGATGACCCTCCTGCGGCCGAACGAATTGTTGACCGCTATTCGCATCCCCGGCACATGGGCGGGCACCCAGTTCTATTTCGAGAAGGTGCGGGACCGTCAGGTCTGGGACTTTCCGCTGGTCAACGTGGCGTCGGCGATCAAGACATCCGGGAACACGATTCAGGAGATGCGGCTGGCGGTCGGCGCCGTCGCGGCGCGGCCGCTGCGCCTCACCGCCGTGGAGCAGTTCGTGGCGGGCAAGCCGCGGAGCGAGCAGACCGCGGAACAGGCCGGTCAGCTGGCGATCGAGGGGGCCGTGCCGCTGCGGTACAACGGCTACAAGATTCCGCTGATGCGGAATCTCGTCAAGCGCGCCGTTCGCAACCGCGCCGGCGACGGCGAGTGATCGGTGTTCTCAGGGCCATTTCCTCAGGGGTTCCTAAAGAGTAAGGGGGGCACATGGATTTCCTGACGTGGGGACTCAATCCGTGGCGGCAGCAGATCCTCACACACGTCTCGTGGGATCTGTTCTGGGCATCGCTGTTCGCCGGGCTGATGTTTCTGATTGCGCACGCGACCTACATGGTGCTATCCGCGCACCACAAGCGCAGCGCCGCGGAGACTGACGCGCTGGAAGTGGCCTATGCCGATCTCCCCCCGCGGATCGAACGGCATACGTTCATGGCCCGCATGTTCCATTGGGTCATGGCGGCAGCGATGTTCGTGCTGCTCTTCACCGCCTTTCTGCCGATCGTAGGCGTCCGCTTCGCCTGGGTCGAGTGGCATTGGATGGCGGGGCTCGTGCTGACGGGCTCGATCATCTACCACATCATTCATGCGACCTTCTTCCTCGATTTCTGGTCGATCTGGGTCGGCCCGAAGGACATCCCGGAATTCAAGGCCGAGATGCTCCGCGAGATGGGGCACGAGGACGTCCCGGGGCTGAAGCCCGGGAAGTATCCGCTCGGGAATCGCTTGTATCATCTGGCGATTCTCGTCGTCGGGTTGATTGCGGTCGGCAGCGGCATGGTGATGATGTACCGGGTCCGCACGCCGCTGTTTCCGCGCGACCCGTATCTGTTCAGCGATGCCACCTGGGGCCTGACCTACCTGCTCCATGGGGTGGCCGGGGTCGCGCTGGTAGGCCTCGTCATCGCACACGTGTACTTCGCCGTTCGCCCGGAGAAGTGGTGGATTACCAAAGGCATGATCTTCGGGTGGATTACGCGCCGCAACTACCTTCAGCACCACGAGCCGGACCGGTGGAAAGTCCGTGGACGGAAAGCTTCGTCGACGGCCCCATAGCTCGTCGCGTCGGTGTGCGGTCGCGGGCGCGGCGCCTGCCCTGTGCCGTTCTCGTGACCGCGGCTATGATCTTCACACTCGCCTGTTCGCCTCCGCCGCCGTCCGCGCCGGCTCCGGCGCCGCCACAGGACGTCATCGGGTGGCGCGCGCTGGGCGCGTGGTCGGGCCGCGGCAACACCCAAACCGAATCGTTCCTCGTCGAGGGGAGTATCATTCGCGTCCGCTGGCAGACGCGGAACGAAGCGCCGCCCGGCAGCGGCACCTTCCGGCTCACGTTCCTTAGCGCCGTCAGCGGCCGGGAACTGGCCGTCATCGCCGACCAGCGCGGCGCGGGCACAGGCGAAGCCTATGTCCCGGAGGAGCCGCGCCCCTCGTACATGTTGGTGGAGTCGGAGCATGTCGACTGGTCATTTACGGTGGACGAAGGGCACGCCGGCACTGCTCCGACGAGCGGCACGCGGGAGGACTGAACGGGGGGTATCAGGCCACGTTAGGGTCGGGCCGGCGCACGCCAGCGGCGACCGACGATGCCGCTGCTGCTCACCATTTCCAGGAGACGCGATGCGGGACCAGTTGAAGACACGATGTGATGCTATCGAAGAGGCCTACGAATTCATGCTGGCCTATGCGGCCCAGGGGCTCCCCAGCGACGGCCCAAGTCACAATAGCCAGATCCGCAGCTTCCTGACCCGGGCGACCGACGCGCTTGCCGGGCTAGCGGACGTGGTCACCGCCATTGTGGAGCGGGACGGGCTGCAACCGGCGGAGACCTATCGGACGTTTGCCGCCACGCTGCAGCGCGACGCCGATACCGCAGCAACCATCCTTCGTCTCGTCCTGAGCCAGCCCTCGATCAGCTCCGAACTCATCGACAACGTGAATGCCTCGATTCACATCCGCACGCTTCTGACCGACCTGTTCGTGATCGACGAGATTCTCAGGCCCCAGCCCTCGGAGAAATCCGCGTAGCCCTTCGTGCGGCAGACCGGGCGCACTCCACGGTGCGCCGGCCTGTCATAGCATCGACCAGCCAGGCAATGCCCGCGCTGGACCGCTGACGGCGCACAAGAACCATCTCCTAGGATAGATGTCCACACGGGCCGACCTCGAACAGTTCTGCGAGGCCCCCGCGACGTTCACGTACAACAGTCCGGATGCTAAGTCTGGCGGCGTTACATACGGCGGCTATTCCGAGCGAATCGTGGTCGACGAGGCGTTCACGCCGCGGGTTCCGGACGGGGCAAACCTCGCGGCGTTTTGCGCCGCTGCTCTGCGCGGGTATCACAACGTATTCGCCGCTGCGTCACTGGAACGTGCGCGATGGGCAGACGGTTGGGGTCGTCGGCCTCGGAGGCCTTGGCCACATGGCGGTCAAATTCGCCCGTGCCACAGAGGCTCAGAGACACAGAGGTTTCTTGAGCACTGCAGTGAAAAACGCATTACGGCTTCCCAGAAACTCCGCTGCCAGAACCTATCGCAGAAGGTCCAGCTGATGGACGTACTTGACGACAAACGCCCGGTTCACGGGCCCAAGGCCTTCCATGCTCTCTGTGTCGTTGTAGACGACGAACAGCCCCGTTCCCGCCGTCTGGAGCCAATGGAAGCGCAGATTCGTCGACCAGCGCTGCGTCCGGTCGTTGTACTGAATCAGCGCCTGCGTGAACACCAACGGCGTGAACGTGTAGGTCACCCGCATGTTGCCCAGGTTGGTCTTGAACGCGCCTTGCGGAAGGTCGATCGCTCGATACGTCCACGACGTGTTCAGCGCGAACGTGCTGCCTTGCCGGATCGTAGCGACGAAGTTGTGGCTATTCTGATCGCCGTTGAGAAACCGCCCGGTGTCCCACAGATGACTGCCTGAAAGCCACTTCCTTCGATCGGTGTTCGAGCGCATCGTGAAACGAAGCCCCCCGTGCTCGCCAGGCGGGACGACGATGCCTGGATAGACCTCGAAGGGCTCGCGCAACCCCTCCCAGGCTCCGTTGATCGCCGTGCTGATGAAATAGCCGTTCTCCCAATCCCAGTGGTTGTCGACGTGCACGTTGGCATTCTGGAGTCCGCCGCCGTCCAAGTACTCGTACCGCGTGTAGTTGATATGCGGGAGAAACTCACGGAATCCCCAGCCCGTGATCTTGTCCTGGCGCATCGTTTCCTCGAACTTCGCGTACCAGCGCGTATATCCGAGCGTGTTCTCGAGGTAGCCCACTTCGGGGTTGAAATCCTCTCCGACCTGGCCGTAATCGAATGCGACAAATGTCTTTCCGTCGTCGTAGGTCGAGGCCGTATTCCACGCGTACTGACGTCCCGTCAATCCCGGGGTCTGGGTCTGAGCCGTAAATCCTCCTACGGTGACCCGTTCGCCCAGCCCGAACCGGCCATCGAGGCCGAATGTCCGATTCCAGTCGTCGGTGCCGGCCAGATCGCCGGTTCCGCTGCGGTTCACAAAGATAGCTCCCACGCTGGAACGACTCCGCAGTTCGCGGCTCACACGAGCGACCGTGAAATTGTTGCCGGGTCTTCGGTTGACCTCGTCGGTCTGCATATTGAGCACACCGATGTTGTAGCCGCGTGTCCTCCCGCTCAGCCGTGCGCCGCCGAGGATCGGCTCGAGATTCCCGTTCTCGTCGAGCCCAATGCGGCGGCTGAAGAAGAGGTCGAGATCGCCAATGCTCCCCATGCCGCTGGCGGCGGCACCCACCCCGAACAACCCGGCGTTCTCGAGGAAGAAGGGCCGCTTCTCTGGAAAACGCAGGTTGAAGCGCGTGAGATTGATTTGCTGCGTGTCGACTTCGACCTGAGCGAAGTCCGTGTTGTACGTCAGGTCCAGGTTCAAGCTGCCGGTCAGCCCGATCTTCGCATCAACACCGATATCACCGTTCAGGTCTGTCTTCGAGCCCGGCGTGAAATTTCGGTCCGCCGAGCTCACCGCGTACGGCAGCAGCTTCAGGTTGCGCGGGGCCTTGAGGTCCAACCCGCGCAGCTCCCCGGCCGACGACAGGCGGCTCAAGTCGAACTGCCGCGGGAGCGGCGCCCAGTAGGCGCGCTCGCGATTCCGCTGAATCCGTCGCATGAAGTTCATGCCCCACGCCTGGGGCGGCGGCCCATAGCGCAGCGTCCGCAGTGGGATTCGAAACTCCGCCGTCCATCCCGTCTCGTCGTTGTGCGTCCTGACGTCCCAGCTGCCGTCCCAATTCGAATTGGGCGGGTTCTCGCTGCGGACCTGACCGTCCCATTGGCTTCCCGCGGCAGTGGTGCCGAACACGAATCCATTCGAGCGATCTCGAAACGTGTCGAAGATGATCTGGAACGAGTCCTGTTCCCCCAGACCCGCATCGCGCCGCGTATCGGTGGTGACGATCTCTGACGGGGCGCTGTCGAGGAGGCGAACGCCTACGAAAATGGCAAGGTCGTCGTACAGGATCCGCACTTCCGTCCGTTCGCTCGCTGGCTGCCCTTCGAGCGGCTCTGCCTGGACGAAGTCCGTGAGCGGCGTCGCGCGCTCCCAGATGCCGTCATCCAGTGAGCCGTCAATTGTCGGAGCCTCCGTAACACGGACTGCTGTCGCAGTCATCCGTTCGGGGGTCTGTGCCCACGCGGATGACGGATACGTGCACGCAAGAAGCGCAGCTGAAAGGATGGCAGTAGATCTCGCGGTCAAGATATTCATAAGACCCGTACTCACGTTTCTCCCCTCGATGGGGCCCGTACGCTGACAAAGAATCGACGCTCTGGCGAAGGTGCCGCAGACGCCAAGCAGGAACGACAACAGCCCACGAACGGATACGAGGCTTTGCGAACCGGAAGAACCTGCGGTGAGGACCTGGCGCGGCGCGAGGCTCATTATTTTAATGGCACGGTGGTCTCTGGCCAAACAAAAACGCGCCGGGACGTCGTTTTTGGCAGGACGGCTCGCAAAAGGACCTCTCCCGTAGGCATTCCCGCACCATATGCCCCCAACCGGCTTCCACGAATTGAAGGCAAACTTGACGGGCCCATGGGATTCCTGTAGCGTCCGGCGCGTCTCCGCGCCTGCAGCAACGCGCGCACCTGGGGCACACCGGCTTGAACAGGAAACCGCATATGAGTGAATTACGAACCGGACTACTCGGCTTGCTTCTTCTCGTGACACTGCATCCCGAATCGGCCGCTCAGGGCACAGGCACACCTGCCGAGGCGAAGGTCATCGAGGAAGTGAAGGCTATCGACATCGCCATATGGAAGGCGCTGAGCGACTGCGACAAGAAGGGGTGGGCAAATCTTGTGGCCGATGATGTGGCGCTGATTACCGTATTCGGCGGTGTGATGAACAGCACCCAGCTGCTCGCCGTGTGCGGCGGCAACGAGTGGACGATGGAACCGGTGACGGTCAAGCTATACGGCAACGCCGCCGTGGTCATCGGGAACCATACCTTCCGGAGCAAGAAGAATCCCAGCGCGGAGCCGGGGCGCTACGTGTACACGCGGCTGTACGAGCGGCGGAATGGGGCCTGGAAATGGGTCTTCGGCCACCATACGACGGCCAAAGAGCCGCTCAAGGGGTTTTGATAGAATTCGACCACTCTTTCGCAAGGGGGCAAGATGAAGTTGCGGCTTATCGTGGGCATCCTCGGCGTGGTGCTGGTCGGCGGCGCGCTCGCTCAAGAGGAAGAAGATCCGTTTGCGGGCAAGTGGAAGCTGAACGTGGCGAAGTCGCAGCTGGCGAAGCCGCTGAAGAGCGGCGCGATGACGCTTCAGGTGGGAATCGATCCGGCTGAATTCCCACGATCGATAGAGAAGATGGATTTGGAGATCGAGGACGCTCAGGGCGTTCGCGAAATCATCTCCTACAGCGCTCGCTACACCGGTCCCGGGGACTTTGACATCGTCGATGGGCTCACGCGGGCCCCGATTGGACAGGAAGCCGCGCTCAGGTCCATCGATCCCAACACGCGCGAGTTCTCACGCCTGCGCAATCGCAAGCCCATTGCCGTCGCCCGGCGCGTTCTGTCGGCGGATAAGAAGACATTGACCGTGACCGTCAAGAGCGCGGGCTCCGCAGGCGTCGAGATCCAGGAAGTTCAGATCTGGGAGCGGCAGTAGCCTCCGGCTACCGCCGCCCTTTCCGAATCAGTAGTCTTTCGCGTCCAGCGACGCGCTGATGATCTCCTCATCATTGCGCGCGAAGATGTGCTTGTTCGCGTACGCGGGATGCGACCAGTTCACGACATTCAGCTCGCGCCGCGTGCCGGCGTTATCGGTCGTCGGCTTGATAAGGTGGGCGCGGCTGATTTCCTGATATCCCTTCGGGCTTAGGCGGCCGATGATCAAGTCGCCCCGGTCGTTATTAATAAAGTAGCGATCCCCGTTTCGTACCAGGAACGCTGTCGTGTGCCTCCGCCGCTCCTTCGTCACCACCTGCGTTTCCCACAAGCGGTCACCGGTTTTCGCATCGAGGCCACGGAGCTGACCGAAACTGCAGATCCCGTAAATGTAATCGCCGTCAAAGACCGGCGTGCTAATGAGCGAATGCAGCGTGTCGTTCAGCAGCTCGCTGACCTCTTTTCCCTGCCAGATCATTTTGGCGGCGGGTTTGTTCGGGTCGAGGTCGAACATCATCGCGCCGTTCCAGTAGCTCGAGACCATGAGCCGCAGGCCGCTCTGCACTGGCGTCGCGATTGAGAGGGCGTGAAAGATTCTGAACGGCTGCTCCCAGTAGACCTTGCCGGTGACCGGATCGAGGGATGACACAGCCGCCGAGTGCCAGACGATCAGCTGTCGGGTCTTTCCGGCAGTGATGATGATTGGCTGGCTGTAGCCCGTCTCGGTGTTCATCGGCAGGGCGCGCCAGATTTCCTTTCCCGTCATCTTGTCGAACGCCATGACCTTGCCGATCACGGCCTTGGCGGCGCCCCCCTCGGGATTATCGGACCCGATCGGGATAAAGGAGGAAATGGTGTTGGCGCCGACGACCGCGATGAGCCGGTTGCCGTCCACGATTGGAGCCGCCGAGTGGCCCCAGGGGGAGATCTCGATTCCGTACTCCTTGATGAAATCCTTCTGCCAGAGCACCGCCCCGGTCCCAGCGTTCACGGCGAGCAGCGTGCCGGAGCCACCAACAACGTAGACGCGGTCGCCATCAACCGTCGGCGTCGCCCGCGGCCCGTGGTACGAGAACCCTGAATAGTTCGCCTGCCACTCACGGATCCAGAGCACCTTCCCGGTCTTCTCATCCAAAGCCAGCAGCCGCTCTCTCGCCATCGGCGCCTTCGTTATCTCGAAGTCGCTGATGAAGACTCGGCCGTTGGCGACGGAGGCGCCGGCATAGCCGCCTTTGATCGGCACCCGCCACTTGACCTTCAAGCCACTCTCGGGAAACTTCTCGACAATGCCGGTCTCGTTCCAGACCCCGAGCTGGTCCTTGCCGCGATATGCCGGCCAGTCCTCCGCGCGAATGCTGGCGGCGCCAAGCATTAGTGCGGCGGCTATCCAAATGCAGGTGCTTTTCATGGTGAGTGGACCCATCATTGCCGTTTCCGGCGGGAAAAACCGACACTCCTCGGCCAGGAGGATGTATGACTCGGCGTAAAGCTAACCTTCTCCGTGCACTGGAAGCAAGGGGAAATGGGGACGCGTCGCCGGAGCGCAGCCGCGAGTGGTATGACGCTAAAACACCGCCAATGCATTGATCGGTGAGCCCGTTCCCTGCACCACGCGAAGGGGCGCCACCACGAGCATGAATTCCCACCGCTTCAGCCGTGCAGCCGTTTCGGCTACCGCTTCCAGGTCCTGGGTGTCGAGCAAGTTGATGCCCATGGCGCCAATCACCAGCGTGTGGAAAGGAAAAGTGACTCCTTCGACGCGCGTCGGCACGACATCCTGCGGCCCATCGCTGCCGACAAGGGCCACATCGCGCGCTTTCAGCCAGGGCGCCACAGAGGCGTGATAGCCGGCGACGCCCTGCTTCATCACGTCCCACGGACCGAGCTTCGCGCGACGCGCCCATCGTCCGGTACGAAGGAGAATCGCGTCGCCGGGGGAGACTTTCACACCGGCCTTCTTCTCCCACGCTTCGATGTCTTCGGGATAGACAGCCGTGCCTGGCTCGAGATACGGCACTCCCTTCAGCCGAGGGATGTCAATCAGCACGCCGCGCGTGATGATGCCGTCCTTCAGCGTCTGAATCCCCAGTTTTGCGCATCCCTTCGGCGTCAGCACCTGTTCTTGCGGGACGCCGGGGTACACCATGCCCTTGTACCCAAAGTGGCACAACGTGTCGATGTGGCTCGTGATGAATCCGTGGTACGTGAACGTGTAGGTATCCGAGGTCATCGCTTTCGCGACGGTATGTCCAAACGGATTGGGATTGTCTGGGGCAGCGTCGGTGAGGAGGTCATGCGCCAGTGACACCGACGTGCCGGTCTTGGCCAATGCGATCGCTTGCCTTTTCTTCGTCTCAGTAATCAGATTCAAGGCGCCGAGCTCATCGGTCTTGCCCCAACGACCCCAGTTCTTGACCGCATTGAACATCTCGTCGAATTCGGCAGCGTTCGTGGGCTTGCGCGCGCCCGCGGCGGGCGCCGTCTGACGCGCAGCGAGACCGGCCAACCCGATGCCAATAGCAAGCGCCGCCGCGATCGTTGAACCTGCCACCACAAGCGTGCGTTTCATCTCTCCTCCTGGAAATTTAAGAGCACGTTGCGAAACTACGGTACGTAGGCCGGGTCCTTTCCGCCTTCGCTGAAGCTTCGGCGGACCGCCGGGCGGCCCGCATCTGCGGGCCGCCAGCAGCGCTGGCTAGTGCGGGGGCAGGGCGCCCCCCCCCTGGCGGGGGGCGG
>ORMF011383763.1_pt1 | contig 10539 bp, 18 predicted proteins | sample 1779871 | NCBI WGS metagenome assembly ORMF01 (sample SAMEA104232316, study PRJEB22302) | groundwater metagenome | biome: forest; feature: aquifer; material: groundwater | place: USA | collected 2011-08-07 | depth 5.4 m
CCCCTACGCCCGGGACGGCTTGGACAAGGGAGCGAACGGCTTTTGGCCGACGTTCACGTGGGAAGTGTTCAAAGGCACTCCCATGGAAGCCGAATATAAGAGGCTCAGCCCTACGCCTGACAAATTCCCGGATTTTGTCAATCACATCAAGGCGACGGCATTGAGACCATCCGACTTCGGCGCCGATAAACTCAAGGCCACCAAAGCGCCGATGTTTTTCATCCACGGCGATGCCGACGGTGTACGGCTCGATCACATCGCGGAAATGTACCGGTTGAAGGGCGGCGGCGAGATCCATGGCGACATGCATCCGCGCCCGGCGTCGAGATTGGCAATTTTGCCCGACACAACACACGTTAGGCTGATGAACCGCATGTCCATTATCGTCCCGATGGTGAACGACTTTCTCGATGCAAAGCCCCCGAAGCAATAGGTAAAAGTGAAAGTCAATAATAAAAAATGGACAATTTAAACAAAATTGAAATAGCCGCCAGGAATAAAGCGAACACTAGAATGGAGGCTTCGTTTCAGAAAAGGTAGTGCTCTACTGCTCGGACAATTGGGCAAACATTATGTCAAGCAGAACCCAAACACAACGTGAGAAATCCCCAGTAATTAGAAAGTCGATTCGTGTTTTGAAGACCGCAACGGTTACAAATAGCCAGCAATTGCTGAGGTTGAGGGAGTCGAAAATCGATGCGCTGTGATTGCGCTGTTTAGAGGGACTCCAGGGACAGAACGGACAGCAGGGACAAATGATCCGTGCTTGTTACGTTTACGTTCAAAACATTTGTTGTGTACACTGCCTTTAACAGTCAGCGACGCCCGCTTGGCTCAGCAACTGGGCACCTCTCACGCAACTGTTGCATTCATTAGACTTATGGACGCGCCAAAAATGCGGTGGACTAAAATTGGCCACCCACCTTACAAATTACCGAAAACCCTAGGATAAGCGTCCAAACAGGCCTTTCTAAAAAAACCGAATAGCTGATCAAAGTGGACACCGAACAGTGAGACTGGCCTTCATCAAGCAAAGTGGCCCAGATTTGGCGGGGCGTGTCGTCGCTGAAGCGCGCCGAAGTGAGCAGGTCCAACACCGTCTGGCACTCTGTCAGAACTATGGCGCGGGTGGGTGGGGTGCCCTTTCTGGGTACAATCTTTTCATGAGGTTAGGGTAACAACACCGTCCCGCTCGGCAGCTACAATACGTGTTCTACCGTTTCGTCGGCGCGTCGCACTTTGATTTTAACTTCCACCCGTGACCCGAGCCGGTTGATGACCGACATCAGGCGATCGACAGTGAACCGCCCGAGGTCCGCGTTGCGGATGCGTGAAAAGTCCGCCGCCGCGATCCCGGTGCGGCCCTGTGCACTGCGGACGCTTAGGCCCTCCCGGTCGAGCGCCTTGATGATTTCCGCGGCCAGGATGGCCTTGAACTGATCGGCATCCGCATTCTTGTGCCCGAGGTCGCGAAAAACATTTCCGCTGCCCCGCACTACTGCCAGCTTTTCCCTTTTCATCTCAACATCTCCTTCAGTCTCTTCAAACGGTCCTTGACCAGATCGATTTCACGTTTGGGCGTCTTGATGCCCTGCGTCGATTTCTTCTGAAACGCATGGACAACCCAGATGTCCTCGCTAAGCTGCAAGGCATAAACCACCCGGAACGCATCCCCCCTAAACGGCAGGGCAATCTCGATCACGCCCGACCCCATCCCGTGCATCGGTTTCGCAATGTCCGCCTTGCCGCCCTCGGCGGCGATCGTCAAGGCGGCAAGACAAATCGACCTGGCTTCATCCGGGAACGAATCGAATTCCTTGAGCGCCGCTTTGATCCATGAAACGCGCCGTGTGCTTCTCGTCATTCGATATCGGTATTGATCGTGTTGCTGATTCGCCCAATGTCTCCCCTAGGCATGTTGTCATAATTGACAACATGCGTCAAACCTGCTGGCAGTGATGGTGAACTCTTGGAATCACGTGTGGCGCAACGGGCCAGTTCCGCACGTTGCTGAGGACTCCACGCGAGGAACGCACAATTGTTGAGTGTCCAAAGGATGTCTCTGGTTCGGACCCTATGTCTTTTGCCGCTTCTTGATCTCCTCCAATGCCCGTTCGACGGTGCCGTGCGGTTTGTCTTTTAGTTCCGGGTATCGGCGGAGCCACTGATTTAGAGCTTCTTCAGACCTGAAGAAGTTGATGACCCCTCAACCACCGCCCGCGAAGAAAACAGTTGACGCGGGCTCAGCAGTGATCAACTTTGCTTTATCGAAGACCAGGTGGATGCGGACGGTGCTCTCCGGGGAGGAATCATCTATTGTGACTTTTTCATTCGCAAGTTTGCCGCTGACCAGCAGCATCGAGTCGAGCGCTCAATTGGTGTTGAATTGCCGCCCGCTGTCCAGAGTCACTCTGTGGAAGACAAAATCCAGACGCGGCTCCCATTTAATATAGTGAGGCATTATTCGATAACCGAGATTGCTGGCGCTGCTATCTTTCTTCAGAATCTCGTATCGCTCAAGGATGGTCATCCCGCGCTTCACTTGGGCTTCACTCACACCGACAGCCCTTAGCTAACTCAGTGGTGCTCGGCGTTGGCTTACCGTCACGGTCAGCGTTGATCAGCGCACGCGCAATTAGCTTCTCGTCAGGAGTCAGAACTAGCGTTACCCATCCCCAGCGTCGAATCACTTCGTGAAGTTCTGGGTGCGCTTTGATGTAGCTGCCGATGCGAAAGCGGGTCTCGTCTGATTGCTCAACCTTGAGCGCGGCCATCGCAATATCAACGCTGGTAACGCTGAAGTCTTGACCCCAATCGTTCACAAGGTGATCGACAACTTTTTGTTCCTGGCTATTGAGCCGCGCCTGCTCCGCCGCTCTTGTGCTGCCAGCGAAAATCAATAGCCCGCTCACAGCCAACAGTAACCAGTGTTTACATCTCACGGATAACATTTCTTCGCTCCTCTTCAGGTTCAAGGCTTCGACTTGAGTAACGTTTCGATGTCTTGACGAATGTCTGCCGCCTTCGTCTCAGAGACACCGGAGTATTTCTTGTAAAGCTTCCAGCCCGGACCAACGACATAAGTGTTCGGAAAACTAATCACGCCAAAGTCAGAAACGGTATCGTCATTCCCGACCAGAATTGTGTACCGCATGTCGTATTGCTTGGCAAACTTTTGAATATCGCTTGCCCAGCCGGACTGCACGGCGAGACCAATGACCTTCACACCGCGCGAGCTGTATTCCTTCTCCAGTTTGTTGAAAGCCGGAATCTCGCTCACGCAGTTCTCACACCATGTGGCCCAAAAGTCGAGGACGATGATCTTGTCCTTCAGGTCCGCCGATCGCAGCGTCTGGCCGTCAAGCTTGGGCAGCGACAACTCTGGCATTGGGTTAGGCTGCTGAGCCGTCGCGCCGGCGAACAGAAGACAAATGAGAACGAACGCTCGGATCATTGGAGTAAACTCCTCCTGCCGACGATGCGTTTCAGAGTTCGGTTTACTTCTCCCAGGCAGCAAGCGCCTGACGGATTGCGCGACTCGCACGCGCAGAGTCCCTCACGAATCAGTTCTGAGATTCTGTCCAGCACGGTCGTCGTTCCTGTTTCGGAAATCTCTTCGCGAAGATGACTCTCGTCAAACCCAAAGCAATAGCACAATGGGATCGGATCGGTTTTGGCTTTGACTCCAACACGAACGCGCAAATCCTCGATGGCAAACCTCCGGTCACTTTGCTCTTCGAAATAGACAACCGGACAGTCGCTTGATGAGCAAAAGCTGTATGATCCGGTCATCGCCTGTTCGAGCAAATGAGGCTTGAGCATCAGTAATACGGTTTTTCGAGGAACGGGCCTGCCTTGTGCTTTGCACTCTGCGCAACTCGGCGTCGAGTCTTGGTTGGACACGGACTCAGAGATGACATCGCTCATAGTATCTATTGAAGAACAATTCATTTTGTTCGCAGCAGCGTCAATGCTATTTCCCGCCTGCTCTTAACTGCTTCTCGATTGCGTCTCTCGTACCATCAATGGCTCGAACGACTGGAACACTCGAATAGGCGGCTTTTGGCGATGCCTGATCCCAACGACTTCCTGGCTCGTAAATGGCGACATAATCCCAAACAACCGATTCGCGATCGCCTTCGCCGATTGCCTGAGACACAAGGTGTTCCTTATCCCAATACTGCGAAACTCTGAGGTCTGACAGCCGCTTCAGTGTCATTGTCGAAGGCGCTCCCAAATCAGTGGGCAATACCGGCTCCCAAATCACGAACACTCTTACTCTTGAATCAGTTTGTTGTTCGAGCAGCTTTTCGAGTGCAGAGGCCCCCTGCAAACATACCGTTCAAGTAGGTGAGAGCATCACGATTAATCGAACAGAGTTCGCCGATCCGTTGAACTCATCCCTTAACGAAGAAACATTCGAACTAATCAGACGAACCAGCGGTTGCTGGCCCTTCGGCACGGTGCTTCCCCAGTAGAAGTAATAGAGGGCCAGCAGCGCAATCCCCGCGAGTACAGCCCCAACAATGATTACCGTGCGTTTCATTTCCGTTTCACAATAATTCCGCTCACTTCAACCTGCCAAAAGATTCGCCAAGAAATTCGCGATGGCCTGCGGGAAAAGAATAAAGACGAGCACAACGATTGCCGAAAACCACAAGAGTAGTGCGCTAAGAACACTTGGCTTACAATTGCATTGTTTGGCTCGCCATCTTTGATAAAAGCCGAATGCGATCAGCAGCACGGATGCTGCTAGTAAGAACGGTCGAATCTTTACAAAGAACGCCGAAGTGCCCGCCGCACCCGCCGCGAAGAGAAATGGCAGAAACGGCAAGCAGCAACTGGACGCCAGGACGACACTGCCGAGCGCGGCCAGGCTCGCCGCGATAGTGCGCTTCGAACGTGAACTGGTCTCCTCGATTGCTCTTTGTTCAGCAGACATCATTTGCTCGCGATTGGCAAAACAGGACAGCAGGCCTTTGCGCGTTGGTCTTTGAGTTCTGTTTCGCAAGCCGACAAATGCCTCGCCAGCACGCGCCGGAATGCCTTCATAGCTTTCAATCGTTCATCCAATTCCGCGAGCTTTCGTTGCAGCAGATCGCGCACCTTTCTGCACTCTTCAGCACCGCCCGTTGCGAGCAGTCCTTTTATTTCGTCGAGCGAGAAGCCCAGCTCCTGGGCTTGCTAAATGAACTGCACTCGCTCGATGTCTTGATTCGCAAAGAGCCGAAAGCCGCCGGATGAGCGTTTGGACCGAGGCAAGAGCCTGAGCCGTTCGTAATACCGCAGCGTATCGATGCTCACGCCGGCGCGCTTCGCTACCTCGCCGATTCTAAGTTCCTCGCTCATTGAAATACCTCGGCACGACGAGTATAGACCCTGGAGCTAAGTCCAGAGTCAAGTGTTAAGACTCTGTCGAGTGTGGGCTCAGCAGCCTATCTCGCCGAATCCGACGAAATGAACTGGAGGAACAACTTGGCAATGAGCTTGTCGGTTCGGAGATACGGCGGGTGGTCTATTTAATCTCATGAAGGTGGGCACGCATCGTCACAACATGTTTCGCCGCGTAGCCCTTCGATGCCTTCTTTGACGATAATCGGAACCATGATGAGAGCGGCGACCGGATCGGCCCACCACCAGCCAACCAGCGCATTAAGTAGCAGACCCCCAAGTGTGATCGCCGCGAAGTAAGCGCAGAACTCTGTCTGTTTGGCGTCAGCCATCATTGCGCGGCTGTTGATGCTCCTGCCGACTTTTCGTTTCGCGCGAGTGAGTAGCGGCATGACAATCAGAGCCGCGATCGCAACCGCAATCCCAAACAGGCTGCGTTCCGGAGGCTCACGATACCAAAGCGAGCGACCTGACTCGTAGATCACATAACTCGCAAGCACCATAAAGCAAACGCCAACGATTCGGAGGGCGATCCGTTCAACCCGTTCACGCTGGGTCTCGTCGATGTCGGCGTGCAGGCGCCACATCAATGTCCCCGCCGAAGTGACTTCGATTAGGCTATCGAAGCCAAAGCCGATCAGGGCAATGCTACCAGCGAGAATTCCGGCGATGACGGCAAGCAATCCCTCCAGAGTGTTCCAAGCGATTGTAATGTATTCGAGCCCACGGCCCCTCGCGACCAGCTTCGAACGTTCAATTCTGTCGAGATTTATTGCCTGCTTACTCATTAAAACATCTCCCACTCGCGCTGACAGAGAAGTAAGACCGTCGCTAGAATGGTCAGAGTAATCCGCACTAGGTTCTTAGTCGTCATGGTCCTCCTGAACCCGCATAGCGCGAGAATGATGAGATAGAAATGGGGTGGTTGCATTTTCAGGCTACCAAAAGACATTCTCTAAATTCAAATCGCGAGAGCGTTCATCTCTCCCGATGCGAACGGCGTGTTCGACAGAAGATAATCTTATCTTAGTTTGTCGAGGATTTGGTGAGCCTGGGTTTGCGCTTCCTTCAATTCAGGTAAGTAGTTTTGATCGGGTGTCATTGAAAGAATGGTATTGAGTTGTTGGCGGGCGTCCGAGGAACGGCCGACCGATTGATACGCTTCTGCCAGATGCAGACGTAGGAACGCGTTCGTTCCGCCAAACCTTAAACCCTTTTCCATCTCTGCAACCGCTCTTTGTGGATCGCCTCCCACCAGCTTCGGCGCTTTCAGATCGACCAGGCCTAATACCATATACGCACTCCCGTTTTGATAGCCTTCATTCAATCGGAGAACGGTTTCCATTTCCTTACGCACGTCGTCAACGGTGGCAAGACCAAAGGCGGTGTCGGACTCCAAGCTGCCTCCGTAATTAGCTCCCAGCCAGAAATGGCCTTCAGGTTTGTCGTTCTGTAATTTGACAGCTGTCTTACCAGCATCTATGCCGTCGCGAAGCGCCTGGTCGCGTTGAGTACCCTGAATATGTGATGCCATATAGTAATCGAACTTAGCGAGGCGCCAGGCGGCCTCGTAGTTGTCAGGAGCGGCGGTCATAGCCTGCCGTAATAGAACTATTCCTTCTTGAAGGCTGGTCAGGTCCTCCCGGTGGGTATACTTCTGATCCGCTTGAGAGATGTATGATGCCGCCGACTGTCTATCAGCCGTCGGTTCTTCGACATTGCGATGTGACTTACAGCTGATTGCCACCGATAGAAGAACGATCGCCAGACAGCAGTGAAGTTTTCTACAGAGCATAGTCGAGCTCATGCTTGGCATTCATCACCGCTCAATAGCAATTCGCGACAAAGCCAAAAGAATGCGAGTTGCCGCGAGCCATGAGCCTTTTAAGGTGCCGGAGATCTTCGACGAGCCGCCGGCACGTCTGCGATAGTCGATCGGTACTTCGAGTATTCGAAAACCTGTGCGTGCAGCACGCATCTGCATTTCCAGCGGCCAGCCGTAAGTCTCCTCGCGCATTTCCAATCTTTCCAATGCATCGCGGCGAATAGCTCGGAAGGGTCCCATGTCGGTGTAATGCACGCCGTAGAGAAGTTTGACCAGAGAGACGATCAAGTAACCGGCCATTACCTGGTGAAAGATCATGCTTCCCCGCTCGCGCCGGCCGAGAATGCGTGACCCGAGAACGAAGTCGTGCGTGCCATCTAATATTGGCTGGATCAGAGTTCCCATTTGCTCAGGAACATCGCTGCCGTCGCCATCCATAAATACGATGATCTCGCAATCAGGGCTCAGAGCCTTGAAGCCTGCCCGAAATGCGCGTCCGTAACCCCGACGTGATTCGGTAATCACGCGGGCTCCGGCAGCGCTTGCTCTCTCCGCCGTGAGGTCTTCGCTGCCGTTATCGACTACGATAATTTCACTGGCAATGTCGCGCGGCACGGAGCGAACTACCTCACCGATCGCTTCTTCTTCGTTGAGTGCAGCGATAACGACTGCGATTCCGGATTTGAGTCGCCCGAATCAGAAAGCTTCAAACCTGCGTTGGGCGAATTATGCTGATTGAACGAAATCTCGTGGTAAGTAGCGATCAATTGTGTCGCTGGGCGCACGGTTCGGACAGGTATGTGTGCGTGCTTTCTCTTCCGATTCAGGAATGCGATCAGGCCAATCAGAGCCCACGGAATATAGATGAAGTTGCTCGCGTCGTTCGGCATGCCGCGAGAATGGATTCTTATCTATGCCTGGCACCCTTTGGCGGTTTGGGAGTTTGCCGGCAGTGGACATGTCGATCCTTTAGCGTTCGCGTTCATCGCGCTCGCTTTGCTGGCTCGGCGGCGCAATTGGGAAGCAGCCACAGGCGTGGCGCTTGGGATGGCCACGCTCCAATTCGGCAACGGCAAAGAACAATCTTTCACCAAGGGTTTCACCTCGCTGAGCAAAGAGCCAGAAGCTGCCAGGGAGCAGATCTCGCATTAAAGTCTCAGCGCCAGCCGGAGTGTACAGGACCACGCCTTGGTCCCGGTACCATTCAGGCGCGCGACGTTCACCGTCATGTCACGCAGAAAGCAAGAGCTTAGCGTTGCTGCTTGGTTTGGAGTGAGAGGTGGACTCAGACGGGTTTTAACTTCGCCAGCGAACGGCGCCTTAGCCATTAATGCGACCGCACTGCTCGACTTAAGTGAGGGGCTTCGTTTAGATCGATGTTCATTCATTTGGCAAGTTACAATTGTTTGCTCCTCGGCAAATCAATTAGTCACGGGCGGTTGGTGTTGTTACTTTCGCGTCTGGCAGGTTTGCCAGGGGGAGCCTTCACCGCTGGGCTACCATAGCTCGAAGACTTTGCCGGAGCCGACACCGGCTGCACCTCTTTCAAAACCGGAGTGCCCTGGTGAAACAAAGCCAGCCACTTTCCACCGCGATTGATCCAGATGGTTGTGTGATGCTCTCCCTCCGGTGCGATGCCGGGTATCTTCACCATGTAAGTTACCAGAGCGGCGTCTTCATCAATGTTTTGGGACTTGAAGTCACTGATCGTGGCCTTCGAAAAATCAGTCTGGCTTACACTCTTCACTGAACCGGCTTTGTCGTAAACGCCTCCGGGTTCCACTTCGACGGAGTCAGAGGCGAGAAAGGTCGCGAACGCTTCGGAGTTGTTGCTCTTCAGAGCTTCCCAGATCAGCTTCTCGTCGGCGATCGGATCGGCGCTGGTAGAGGCTTTTGCCGGAGTCGCCCCCGGAGTTGTCTTCGGGTTTCTTGAGCCGGGTGTCGGCGCCGGCTTCGCTTCCGAATCCTGGTGATAGACTGCCAGCCATTGACCTCCGCGATTAACCCACGCGGTGCTGCCGCGCACTGAGCTGGCGACTAAAGGCTGGCCTTCGATTCGTCCCTGCACGTGCGCTGTGTAAGTCACTACCACTGCGTATTTATCGATCGGTACTATCTTCCAATCGGAAAAGCTTAAGTCCGTCAGATCGAGTTCCTTCGTCTCTTTAATAGTGCCGGCTGGGTCCAGAACTCCGTGATGGCTCACGTAGATCCCGTCTCCCGCCATAATCGTCTTGAAGCTGTCAAAGTCTTTTCGCCGCACCGCATCCCACGCCTGTTTTTCTTTACCGATGACATCGGCGTCCGATATCGCCATGGTTTCGGCAATCTTGTTGGCGTTCGTCGCTGCCGATTTATTAGTCGTCTCAGGGGGCGCTGCGCATGCGGCCAACGTCAGCGCGGATATCACAATCGCAAGTAGTTTTTTCATGCCAGTCTCCCTTTGCCTTTGATTCGTGAAGCTAACACTGCCTATTTCTTCAGGCTGCGGACGTACGCAACGAGCGAATTGATCTGGGCCTCTGATAACTTTTTTCTCCAAGCAGGCATCTTGCCTTTGCCGTTAGAGATCGAGTTAAAGAGACGTTCGTCGCTTACTTCTGATTGCCACTTCGCGTCGGTTAGATTTCGCGCGTGGTTGAACTTGGCCTTGAATGTTTTCGCTTGGCCGTCCTTGCCATGGCAGGTGTCGCAGTGCTTGTCGAAGAGTGCAGCCGCACTGACATCTTTCTGAGAACCATTTTTCTCGGTGACTGCCTTCGTCGAATGCGCCGAGTACAGCACAGCTAACGCCATGCCTAGTCCCAATACGCTAACCAAGTTTCGCATAAGAATTCTTTTCATCGTTTTGACCTCCAAGTTGTGTGATTTCTGCTTTCCCGGACATCCAAAATAAATGCTCATTTCTCGTCAACACCTGGAAAGCTGAATTATCTTCAGACCCTTTCGATCACCAACGCACTGTTCTTAGATCCAAACCCAATGCAATTGCACAGGGCTACGCGCACGTCTAATTCGCGCGCTTCATTCGGAACATAATCAAGATCGCAAACAGGATCTGGTTCATCAAGATTTATCGTCGGGGGAATCACACCGGTGTGCATGGCGCATAATGCTGCGCCTAAACCGGCGGCGCCGCTGGCTCCCTGCGGATGGCCCAGTTGGGACTTTGTCGCCGACATGGGAATTCGGTGCGAGTGCAGTTAAGCGCGAGCTTGAGGGCATTCGTTTCTATTCGATCGTTCAGGACGGTCGATGTGACGTGAAGATTCACGTAGTCGATTTCACTCGGTCCAACGCCGGCATCTTTCATCGCCAGCGAC
>ORMF010491739.1_pt1 | contig 10533 bp, 8 predicted proteins | sample 1779871 | NCBI WGS metagenome assembly ORMF01 (sample SAMEA104232316, study PRJEB22302) | groundwater metagenome | biome: forest; feature: aquifer; material: groundwater | place: USA | collected 2011-08-07 | depth 5.4 m
ACGCGCTTGCCAAGCGACGCGACCCAATCGGCCGCACCACGCGCGTCGCGAGGCCGACGTCCGTCGGCGAGGCCACCGGTGGGTACCTGCGAACCGGTGATCCCGGTGGAAGTGGTACCCTCGGACTTCGGTGGCGACAACGTACAGCTCGCAACAAGACCTCAGTGGTCGCGCGACGGACATAAGGAATATCGACAAGTTCTCTCAGCGGGGACTCCTCGCGGCGATTTCACGCAAGACGCTCGAGGACTGGGCCCGGAAGACGAGAGGGTCCGCCGACTTCGTCGTGACGCGACCACGCATCGCGATGCTGGCCCTGCTCCGCGGCGCAAGCCGAAAGTTCGGCGCGAAGCGGGCGAGAGAGACGTCGTCGGAAACGCTCGTCGCCGAGCTCTCCTACGACGAGGGAATTCGACTCATCGAAGAAGCGATCGACGAACTCTCCCCAACGGTCTACGCGCCGGTGCTCGCTAGCCGTGAGGCCCAGACTGATGCGACGGCGCCGGCCCGAGAGCCGCCGTCGGAGGCGTCACGGCCCGCGATCCTACGGTCTCAAGTGTCCTTGATGATCGCCAATCGCCTCAGTCGTGCTCGGCACCGTGCGCTCGCCCGGTTGTTTGCCGCGACGACCCACTGGGGGCCGTGTCTCAGCTCGCCGTCGGCGCGGCGGAAGGTTGCGAACACAGCTGAGGTGCTCGCAGCGATTACCGACGCTGATCTCGACGACGAGAAGCATCGCACGATCACCGCGAGTGCGATCGACTGGTTGCTCTCAACGGAGCGGAATGGTCGATTTCCGAGCCTCTCGCGTGACGTCATTACGACGCAGTGCACGGCCCTTGCCTCATTGGCCCTCCGACACGTTCACGGTCTGTCGCAAGTGAGCGGTCCTGATCGACAACGAGCGTTCGCTACGTCGTTGCGGAGCGCGAATGCCTGTTTTGAAATAGCTGGCGACCGAGCGTGGGGGACCTTCGGCGCGGGCGCGGTACGAATGCAGCCAACGATTTGGGCGCTCCGCGCGATTGCGGGGCACCTACCGATACACTCCGACGAAGTGAAGACCAGATTCACGCAGCTTCGCGCAATGCATAGCCTCGGAGCGCCCGGCTGTTTCGGGTTCGCTCCTGGCAAACAACGAAGGGTGTCGACGACGGCGTCGTTTCTTCTGCTTCTCTGAGACCTGGCCGGTGTGGAGCGCATCGCGCAAGATCCCGAACTCTTGAAGTTGGAGCGAGACTCCGCGCTCCAGTTCCTCCTCGAGAGCCTGCCGGCAGAGGGTCTCTGGCCCAGCGAGTGCGAGGTGTACTACCTTGAGCGCGAGTTCGTCGCCGCGATGGGCGGGATCGAGCAGACAACTTGGTTTCACGTTTCGGGACCGCTCGCCCTCGAGGCCCTCGCGCGTCATGCTCCTCTACTGGGCAGCAACGAGGCGCGTCGCGTGCTTGACGTTGCTCTCGGCGTCGCCGATCAACTCACGGCGCGCCGCTACCTTCACGATCCGCTGCTGGACTCCGCGGAGGCCCCCGACGCCACCTATCCTACGGCTTACGCGTGCATGGCCCTGCGCGCCGTGGAGGCATCTATCCCGGCGTTCGCAACGTCGCCGCGCAATGCTGTTCGGCAGGCAGCGCCGGTCGCACGCCGCACAATCAGAAAGGCCGGCGCCGCGGTGATCATCGACGGTCGGTTGTTGCTGGTCCGCAAATTCGGAACGGATCAGTTCATCATGCCCGGCGGCGGCGTCGAGCCAAGCGAATCATACGCGGAGGCCGTCGTTCGGGAGGTCGAAGAGGAGTTGGGCACGGCCTGTGCTCTTGCCCACGCGACTCCGCTCGGAACGTATCGAGCTGCAGCAGCGTTCGAGCCGGGAGTCGAAGTCGAAATCACACTTTTCCATGTCACGCTGCACGCGGAGCCGCGACCGTCTTCGGAGATTGAAGAGATCCACTGGTACGCACACGGTGTTTCGTCGGCGAAGCTCAGTCCAATTGTCGCCAGCGAAATTGTCCCGAGTCTGATCGCTCTGGGGTTGGTCGTCGCGCCGACTCCGGACGGCGGAGGGTGATGCGGTCCCACCGATCGACCACGTTGCGCGCTCCCACCCGAGACAGCCGCACCGTGCCGCGCGGCTGCCCGTTGCGAGCACGCGAGTTGCGCGGAAGCGACGAGCTTCGTCGCCAAAATGCCGCGTCCCCCTCCCCTACTCCGCCCTGAGCACTCTTCGCGCTACGTCCCGTATCGCCAGTTCGTCCCTCATGGCGAAGAACCGACTGACCACATCGTGGCGTGCCGGTCCGGCCTCGAGCTTGCCAAGATCAACGATGCACGCGTCGATGTCGGCACGCCACGCGATCACGGGCCCGGCCTTCCACCAGAAGCGCAGGACGCTCGCGCTCGTCGGAGCCTCCCGCCAGAGGTCCGCGCACATCTCGACGTACTCCGCGGCACACTCCGGTTCGGCCAGGTTCGAGCCGTGAAACCCGTCGAGCCGTTGCCACGGCTCACCGAGAAGCATCGGTGCGACATATCGGTTCGCACCAAATGCCTGGAGTAGCGCGACGCCGAGGGCTCTGGGCTCCGCTTGCCCGACGATGTGCGCGAGCGCTCGCGAGAACAGAGCGCCGGGGTCGTCTCCGTCGGGATTCTCACGCATCGCTCCCGCGACATCGCCCGATCGGAGTCGTTCTTCGCAGAGCAGATATCGGGCGCCCTGGTTGTCGTTCGGGTTCAGGAGAAGCATCCGCTCATGAATCTGGAGAGCGTCCTTCCACCGGCGCTGTGCGCGTCGAACGAGCCCGAGATTCCCGAGTGCTCGCAGATATGGCCGGTTCTCGTATTGGCCCCAATGGACCTCCTTTCCATCGCGGACCAGCGCCTTCTCGCCCGACGCGAGCGCCGTGAGGTAGTGTTTCTCGGCGACGGCTTTCCTCCCGCGTTCGAAGGCTGCGATCCCGAGGTGGACGTGCGCGTCGACGTGCCCGGGATCGCTACGGAGGGCGCGGCGGAACAGCGGACACGCGCGCGCTCGGTCGCCGTCCCACCAGTGCTCCATACCGGCGTCGAAGAGTCGGTCGGCCTCGGTGTCGCTCTCTTGCGTGTGGTTCATCATGTGGAGTTCCTTTTTCTGATTGTCGTCTCGTGCGGGTGAATCGAGAAGCCGTTCAAGCTCGGCGCGTAGGTGGTCGAGCTTCGGACGGACGCGCTCCAGGAACGCGCGGTCCTCGTCGCGTGCCCGGGTGAGGGTCGAAATGCCGGCGACGAGCTGTTCGAGCGCGCGGTCCGTGGCGGCATGCCCTCGCACCTGCCGGACAACGGATCGCCGGAAGCGACGGAGGGCGGCCGCCAGAGACGTCCGAATCGCCGACCAGTTCCAGTCGACGATCTCGGGATGACGCCACGCGAGGTCGGCCTCCCACCGCGCAACGCCATCGCCCTCCACGATCTTCGCGAGCAGATCCATCGACGAGACACGGGTCAGAATTTGCTGGCGTACGCCCTTCTCCGGTGTGCGGACGCTGCGCACGACGAGAATCTGGCCACCCTTTTCGCGGACGAACGGCATATGTGGTGCCACTAATCTACAATGGGCACTACATCACCGTCAATCGACAACCGGAGCGTCGTTGTCTGCGGGCACGGACAGTCGAGACGTCACCGTCCGCGGCGATTGACCGCTCGCGCGACGGGTGCATCATTCGGGCGATCGCGGCGACCGCCCCGTGACGTTCTGCGCATCCGTACCGCAAGCTGGTGCCTCGATGGACCTGAAGACGAACCGCTGTGCTTTCGCTTCTCGCACGTGCCAGCGGCATGGTCGCGCGCGCAGCGCGCAGGAGTTCGCTCTCGAAGGCCGATTCCGAGCGAGTGATCCAGTTCGCACGAAGGCTGGAGGAGCGACGCGTGTTTTCCATCTCGATGCACTCCGAGGCGATCGAGGCATGTCGCTGCTCGATCGGGAGCGCCGTCGACTTCACGGAGGAAACGCTGGCGTCGGTCGAAGACGAGCGGGCCAGGGCGGTCGTGGGCGCCATCCGCGATCACCTGCGCAATTTCCGTGACGCGCACCACGGCACGCGGACACCGGACCGTTGGCATCGACGCCATGAGCCGTGGTGGGACGAGAGCGACGGTGGTGTGATGAGTTTCTTCACGGATCTGGGCGGGCTACGCGACCGCGTGCGGACGCTCCTCGGCGTGCTGGCCGAACTTGAGCCCGGAATCAGGCCGAACAAACTGCTCGATGGCGTGGGGTCGGAGCCGTAGGCACCGCTCGGAGGGGCGTCACATCTCTGGCTCTCGCGGGCATTGGCGGAGGCTGCGTGAGAGGGTGAGCGGGCATCGTCGCACGCCGAACGTTGGCGTTCACACTTCTCTCGACGAGCTGCATCGCTGATGGATCCGGAACGATCGACCTCGACCCTCGCGCCCGCGCTCCCCGAACGGGGTTGTGGGGGGTTGTGGGCCCCTCGCGAACGATCGAGCGGACGCGTGCGTTGACAGCGACCCCGATCGACACGTCACCGCGCGCTGTGATTTACAACCGTCACCGGCCTGAACACTGTTCCGACGTGGTGATGGGCGACGCGCTGCGATCCGATCGGACTGACTCGTGGCTGGTGCGGGTGCTTCATATCTCCGATCTTCATGAACGCGCAGTATTCCAGGGCATGCCGGACTCGCGGCACGCGCGGTTGCACCTCGACGCTGAGGAGCGCGGGTTGATTCTCGGTGACGGGTTCCGGACGAGTCTCGAGGAGATCGCCGCCGATGGAGTCGACTTCGTTTGCCTCACTGGCGACGTCACGGACTGGGGCGTGGCCGAAGAGTTCGAGAAGGCGACTGTGCGTCTGACGTCGATACTCTCGGCAATCGGCGTCGCGCGGAATCGCTTGTTCGCGGTACCTGGCAACCATGACGTGGATCGTCGCGTCCACGCGGATTCGTGGCGGGGACTCCGAAACTGGCAGTCTGGCCGCAAGGAAACCGCGGAACTCGGCCGATGGATGCGGGGGGTCGGCGAGGCGCCGGCGGGGCCGGTAGCGGAGTGGCGGGATCAGGTACTGGAGCGCACCGCAAGGTTTTGGGTGTGGCTGGACGCGTTCCGTGGCGAGGCCACGCGGACGGGATCGCATTCGATGCTCGGCTATCGGCACACGATCACGCCCGGTTCGCTTTCGCACGTTGGGTCACCGGTCCATCTCGTTGGCCTCGATTCGGCCTGGCTGTGCGGCGACGACCGCGATCAGGGTCAGATTCTGGTCACCGAGGAACAAGTTCTCGCACACACTCGTGATCGCGAACAGACGCTCGATGGCCTCCGGATCGCCATGGTTCATCACCCGCTCGAGCACCTCGGTGACCACCACAAGATTCGGCACATGCTCGGCAGCGGCGGGGTCGACGTCGTTCTGCACGGTCACCAGCACGAACCGTTCGCGAGTCGCGCGTCGGAGCCGGGCAGTTCGCTCACCGTGTTAGCGGCGGGGTGTCTTGTTGAGGGTGACGACGGCAGGAATTGGCCCAACGGCTTTCAGCTCGTCGAACTCGACGCGGGTGGCGCACGCCGCGTTCGCCTGCGCAAGTGGGTCCGGCAGCGACACTTCTGGACCGTGGGCAGCGATATCTATCCCGACGCGATCGACGGCGTCCTGGAATTGCCCGTCGCGTGGGGGCAACCGGCACCTTTGGATCGGCCGCTCGCCGATGCGTCGGGTGCGGGACGATTGTCGACGGTCGACCGGACTTCCGGGAACGTAGCTGCCCGTTCTTCCGCGTCGCCGAACGACGGCACGGCGACGGGACGCGGACGCGTGCTCCGCGGCGGGCTGATCGTGGCGGCGTTCGTCGCGATGGTACTCGTCCTGGGTATCGCCGCTCGCCGCTCGCACAACGGCGAGCGTCTGCCGCACCCGAACCCGCCTGCTTCGTCGGCCGACGCCGGTCCGTTCGCCAACGCGGAGGCGCGGTCGGCGACACCCCTCGCGAACAGCGCTGAGCTGGCCGACTTCGTGAATCGATGGTACGCGGCGGTCAGCGATCGAACGGCGTCACTGGAGCGATTCTACACGGCGCGGCCGTATTTTCACGCCATGACGAACGCGATCGACACGACAGAAATTCGCCGCGTCTGTACGAATCGGATCGACCAGCGCGGCCGCTTCGCAATCGACGTGATGCGTTCGGGATACGTGATCGAGGCGCCGGGAGCGTACGCAGGGGCTCGCGCCGCGTGCGCGAACGTTCCGGGTGCGTTGGGCGACGTCGTGAAGATTCGTCTGTGGGCGACCGAGGAACGGTTCGATCGCCCGAGATCGGTCGGTTGCTCGCGACTCCGAGGTGTGTACCTGCTCCGACTCCTGCGCGTCGAATCGCAGCTGCGAATTTGCTATGAGGCGTGGTCGAACCGCGAGGGGCTGTGTGCGTCGTGTCCGACTCATCCGAGTTGCGAACGGTGAGGATGGGTGCACTGGCGGCGGTCATCTTCGCTCTTGCACTCGTAGCAGGTCGTGCTGTGCTCGTAGCGGGTCGAATGCAAATCTACGTCGTCGGCTCGTGCGCCCGATTCCGGACAGTTCCTACCGGCCGCATGTGCGCATCATGGGTTGCGGGTTCTCTTGGCAGTAGTTCGAACAGCAGTCGGCATTCGTGTGCACGAAGCGGAAGTTCGGCAACAGTGCCCTCCAGCGCACGATCCTGCGCAGCAATCGCCCCCAGTACATACGCTGCCCGCTTCCAAGCAAGCGACGCATATCCCCCTGACGCACCATCCTGCACAACAGTCGTTCGAAATCGTGCACGCGCCTCCGACCGGCGAGCATCGGCAGGTGCCCGCGCCGCACGGTCCGCCGGAGCAGCACGGATCGACGCAGCCGGTATTGGATGAGCGCGCACAATGCGTGCAGCTTCCACCTCGGCACGTTTCCCCGGCTGTACACTCGCGCCCGAGAGGCTGCTCGTCGATGCGTCCGTCGCAATTGTCGTCCCTGCCATTGCAGGCCTCCGACGCGCCGGGGTTTACCGTTGACATGCTGTCGTCGCAGTCGCCGCCTCCGCAGGAGCGCGGCGGGAAGTGATCGCCGTCGCCGTCGAGCACGTCGAACAAACAGACCCTGGCCGCGCTGTCGCAGCGCTCGCGCGTGGTGCACGGATCCATGTCTCGGCAGTCTGTGTCAGTAGCACACGGCGCACCCACGCGGCACCCGGTACGCGGATCGCAACTCGCACCCGCGGCGCAGCGCGCAGGGACGACGGCGTGAGCGCAGGTTCCGCCGACGCATGTGTCCTCGGTGCAGTCGATGTGTTCGTCGCATTGCGCGGCGCTCGTACACCTGCCCGTCGTCGCGGCGTCCCCCATCGCGCCGTCTCCAGTGGACGGCGCGCCGGTGCATCCCAACACCAGAACATCCATCGCGATGAGAACCATGATCGAACGCATGAGCCTTCTCCCTGTTGTTATTCGGTCGCGAGCGTCAGCTTGTTTGAGGGAACGGCTCGCCCGCCCGCACGTCCAAGTTCGATAGCGAATCGGGGCCATGCGCCGACTACCGCAGCGTGACCGACAGCGGCGAGCAGCCCATGCCGATGCTCTCGATACTCGAGCTACAGCACCCGCTTACGACCGAGCCGAACAGCGTGGTCGCGCCACCGCTCGACGGGCACACGTGACTGTATGGAGTAAGACCCGTCAGCGTAAGCGGGGTGGAAGCCGTGTAGCTGGTCGAGGACGGCATGACGGTGTAGGAGCCGGGTGTGCCCGTCACGGTGAAACTCGTGCACCGCAACCGGATCGAGTAGACGGCGCCGGCGCCACCCCACACGCCGTCGATGCCGGTGACGATGGCGTTCATGGGACAGAGCAGCGAGTACGCAGTTCCGTAGAAGGTGTCCCCGCGCGCCGGCAACCGACCCGCCGACGTCACATCGAAGGAGTACGTGTATGGTGCTGATGCCGAACGTCCGATCGCTGCCGTGCCACACCAACCTTGGACTCCGTAGACGGGCCAATCGCCGCTCGATGAAGCGCGAGCCGTAGCACCAATGAGGACCTGTCCCGACGGGCAACTATCGGAAAAGAGATCCCAATTGCGCGAGCCTCCAGAGGGGCCATACGGCGAGACCGGCCCGAAGGCGATGCCGCTCGGACATCCTTCGTCCGTCGTGCCGTTGCAGTTATCGTCGATGCCGTTGCACGTCTCGGTTGTCGGCGCGCCGGGAATGCACGGGCCCGGCGCTCCGGCGACGCACGCGACGGCCGTCCGCCGACACGCTCCCAGGCCACAAGACAGCGGCGGCAAATCGTCGACGACTCCGTTGCAGTCGTCGTCGACGCCGTTGCACGTCTCGATTACTGACGTGCCCGGCGTACACACGCCGGGCAGCCCCGTCGTGCAAGCCACCGCCGTGCGGCGGCACGCCCCTGTACCGCACGCGAGAGGCGGGATTCCGTCGTCCACCGTACCGTTGCAGTCGTCGTCAATGCCGTTGCACGACTCGGTCGTCGGTGCCCCGGGCGTACAGGGCGTCGGCATTCCGGTCGTGCAGGCGGGAACCGTACGGCGACAGGCCCCGATGCCGCATGCAACAGCAGGCAGCCCGTCGTCGACCGCGCCGTTGCAATCGTCGTCGACACCGTTGCAGCTTTCGGAGGACGGCGCACCGGGCACGCACGCCACAGGCGTACCCAGCACGCACGACGCCATCGTGCGCCGGCAGGCCCCGATACCGCACGTGGATGTCGGCAGGTTGTCGTCGACCACGCCGTTGCAATCGTCGTCGATGCCGTTGCACGTCTCGGTCGTTGGTATCGCGGGCGCACAGGTGACGGGCATGCCTGCGACGCAGGACGCGACGGTACGGCGGCAGGCGCCGACGCCGCACGAGAAGGGCGCGAGCCCGTCATCGACGGACCCATTGCAATCGTCGTCGCGCCCGTTACAACTCTCGGCGGTCGGCATGCCGGGCGTGCAGGTCTGGAACGTGCCGCCAGCACAGTTCTCAACTGTCCGCCGGCACGCACCGATGCCACACGCGGTCATGCCGAGTCCTTCGTCGATCACACCGTTGCAGTCGTCGTCTTCGCCGTTGCATGTCTCGACCGCTCCAGGGCGCACTTCCCCGACGCAGGTCAGGCCCCATGACCGATCGGACCCGCAGGTTTGCGTGCCCGCTCGGCAGCGACCGATACCGGCGGTTCCAGCCGGGCCGGCGTAGCAGGAGCGGGTTGTTGCAGGCGCGCAGTCGCCGCAACCGGCGCCTATACGCTCGTCGCAAACGTCATCCCCCGCGTCCGCCGTCTCCACGCGGGAGACGTCGTCGAGCCCGGGATCGCCGTCCGACGGCACATCGAAGACGCTCGAGTCGCGGGCGTCCGCCGCACGCATCGTATCGGCGGTGAAGACATCGGCGCGCGCGTCCGACGTACCGTCCGACGGGCCGTTGGTGCCGCCGCACGCGCAGAGCGAAAACGCGGTCGTGAAACAGAGCCATTTCGTACGCATGAAGCCCTCTCCTTGCTGTCTCCGCCGCACGCCCTACGGCGCGCTCGCCGCCGGCACGACATCGATGCCGTCCGCCCGGAAGATCCGTCCCAGATTGCCCAGGTCGCGCCCGGAGCCGTCCGTGTGTTCCTCGATCGTGCCAGTCATCCGAACCCTCGTTCCGGATGGGGCCGAGAAGAGCGGGGTCGCGGAACTGTCCGGCACGGTCGCGAACCACGACTCGCTGGTGCCCAGGGCGGTTGTCGTTGCGACCTGGCCCGGCGGAAGCACGCGAAAGACCGTGTGACCCGTCGGGACGTACCCGTTGGGCAGCACGAACGTCCCGGCACCGATGGCGACGAAGCTTGCGGTGGTCGACACGCGGCAACCGGCGAATCTCGCGGTCTGCGTCACGAGCTGGGCCAAGGGCACCGACGCACCAGACCCCGGACACGTCGATCCGCCCGCTGACGAAATACCGGGATCGGTGACGACACCCTCCTGGGCGCCGCTGCAACCCGACACGCCCGCCAGAGTCGCGATGAACGCGAAGTTCACGAACCCGCGTTTGGGCTGTCGGTTCGCGGGCGCGTGGCGCGTTCCCGGCGTTGGCGCGAACGTGCGCAACGCGTGAATGTCGTCCATCGCGCCGAGGATTTTCGATCTCACCATCACGACTGCTCTCCCATTCGTCTGCTCGCCGCACCGATCACGGCCGCCGAGGCGCGTCGCCACCGCACGTCGTCTCGCCGACGACGCAGAACGCACCCGTTGGGGTGCGTCTCTCGTTCTGCGCAGGATTCGATTTTCGTCGACCAGATCCTGCGCCGAACCCGCGTTCGACGAAGTGGAGCCGTTCGCGCCCTGGCCGGATCGGCCTCCCATCCAGTACGCTGCCTTCGTCACCCTGCGCCGTATGCGCACATCCATCCCCGCATTCCTCCGTCACCTCGAACACGACCACGCCCCGCGCACGATCACGACGTATCGGATGCACATCGACGCGTTCGCGAAGTTCGCGACCGACGTCGGCGACGGTCACCGCCCGGCCGCG
>ORMF010348636.1_pt1 | contig 10528 bp, 5 predicted proteins | sample 1779871 | NCBI WGS metagenome assembly ORMF01 (sample SAMEA104232316, study PRJEB22302) | groundwater metagenome | biome: forest; feature: aquifer; material: groundwater | place: USA | collected 2011-08-07 | depth 5.4 m
AGCGCTTATGTTGTGGATGAAACCCAACAGGTCGTGCTGACGCAATTCGGAGAACCGGTGGGCGGTCCGGTCCGGAAACCCGGTTTGCATTGGAAAACGCCCTTTATGCAGGAAGTCCATTACTATGACAACCGTATTTTAGAGTGGGACGGTTATCCTTCCGAAGTGCCGACGTGGGACAAGAAGTTTATCTGGGTGGATGTAACGGGGCGCTGGCGCATCCAGGATCCCTTGAGGTTTTTGCAGACCATGCAAACGGAAACCAACGCGCAAAGCCGGCTCGATGACATCATGGACGGCGTGACGCGCAATTACATCACGCGCCATAAATCCGTGGAAATTGTGCGCAGCACCAACCGTATCCTTGAAGTCAAAGATCAAGCGGATGACATTTCAGCCGAGTCGGCGTATGAACCGATTGAGATCGGGCGCGATAAAATCACGCGCGGTATTTTGGAAGCTGCCCGTGCGGTGGTGAAAGATTACGGCATTGAATTGATTGATTTGCGCATCAAGCGGATCAATTTTATCCATTCCGTTCAGGTCAAAGTGTTTGAGCGCATGATTTCCGAACGCAAGCGTGCGGCCGAGCGGCTGCGTTCCGAAGGGCAGGGTGTGCGGGCGGAAATCGTGGGACAAAAAGAAAAAGAATTAAAACGCATCACTTCCGAGGCCTATCGCAAAGTGCAGAAAATCAAGGGTGAGGCGGATGCGGAAGCCACCAAGATTTACGGGGATGCCTACGCTAAGGATCCGGAATTTTACGCTTTCACCAGTTCGATCGAAAAGTATCCGGATGCCCTGCGCAACGCCCGGGTGGTTCTAGCCACGGACAGCGATTTCTTCAAGTATTTGAAAAAAGCCGAATAACGTTTTTCCTAATTGCATCTGCCAGAAGGGGACAGGCATGAAGTGACTGCCTGTCCCCTTCTAAAAAGTCCGGCCTTCATCCACAAGTAAGAGGCAACCCGTGTTGATCCCGATGGTGCGACCTTACCGGTCTTCCCGCAAGCCGTGGGAATTATTCCAAACGCTTTATGCGCAGGACACTCACGCTTTTTTTTTAGATAGCCACTCGTACCAGCCGCCGAACCAAGCGTTTTCCTACCTGGGCAGCCGGCCCTTTTTAAAATTAACCGTCCGGCAGGATAAAATTTATCTCGAAAGGGAAAGCGGCCGCCGCGTTTTGCCCGCGTCCGGACTTTTGAAACTTTTGCGGCAGCTTTTCAAGCGTTATCAAAGTACGGCCAGCCCATGCCGGCCTTTTTTTACCGGCGGCGCGGTGGGCTATTGGGGCTATGAGCTGGCCGGATTTTTTGAAAAAATCCGGTTTCGTAAAAAGACCGATCCGGGTTTGCCGCTTTTGGCCCTGGGTTTTTACCGCGATATGATGGTTTATGACCATGCGCGACGGCACTATTGGCTGGTTACACATGTGGCGGCGCGGCGCAAGCTGCCGCTGCGGGACCTGAAACGCCTGGCTGAACCCGCCTGGTGCCGTTTGGAGCTCTCTATTGATAAGAAGGCGGAGGATGGGCCGGCGCTGCGCGTCAAAAGCCGCCGGGACCGGTTCCATCTCAAGAATTTCCGGCCGGAAATTACAAAAGGCCGTTTTATGCACATGGTGCGCCGTGCCAAGGATTACATCCGGGCCGGGGACATCTATCAGGCCAACTTGTCCCAGCGTTTTGCGTTTGGCTACCGCGGATCGCCGCTCATGCTTTATGACCGGCTGCGCACGATCAACCCCTCGCCGTTTTCTTCTTTGCTTAAATTCGGCGATCTACATTTGGTCAGTTCCTCGCCCGAACGCCTGGTACTCAAGCAAGGGCGCCTCTGCGAAACCCAACCGATTGCCGGCACCCGGCCGCGCCGCGAGCACGCTAAAAACGAGCGCATGCTGCTTGCGGAATTAAAACATAATGAGAAAGAACGCGCCGAACACATCATGCTCGTGGATCTTGAACGCAATGATCTGGGCCGCGTTTGCCTTTGGCCGACGGTGCGGGTGCGGCAGATGATGCAGGTAGAAAAATATTCCCATGTCATGCATCTGGTTTCCCGTATCACAGGGCACATGCAAAAAAATAAAGATGCTTTGGATTTGATCGGCGCCATGTTCCCGGGCGGGACCATCACGGGCTGCCCGAAAATCCGCTGTATGGAAATTATCGATGAGCTGGAACCCGTCCGCCGCGGCGTTTATACGGGCTCCATCGGTTATCTTGGATTTAACGGCGACCTGGATCTCAACATTGTGATCCGGACGCTTGTGCTCAACAAGCAACGCGGTTATTTGCAGGTCGGCGCCGGGATTGTGCATGACTCGGATCCCGCGCGCGAATATGAGGAAACGCTGCATAAAGGCGAAGCCTTAACCGAAGCGCTTGTGCAGGCCAGCACAGCATTAAGATTGTCCCGCAGGGACTATCATGTGCAGCACCGTGTTCCCGCGAAATCAAAAAGAACACGGTGTAGTCTATGAAGTGGACGATTTATGCCCGCGGGAAAGTGGTGGAAGGGCATTTGCCGCTCGATGCCTGGGATGAAGAAGGCGTCAGTGTATTTGAAACCCTGCGGGTCTATCGCGGGACGGTCTTTTGCGAAGCGGAGCATCTCCAGCGTCTGCAAGAATCGGCGCGGACTTTAGGGAGCGGGCTGCCTTGTCCGGTTTCGCAAATTCAGCGCGAATTAAAACAAGCCGTGGCCGTCTACGGCCAGCCGGAGGCAATTGTCCGGATTGCCTTTGTGGGCAGCCGGCTTCTGATTTGGATGGGGCAGCGATCCGTATCCCCTGAACTCTATGAAAAAGGCGTGGCCCTTCAAACCTCGCCGGTCCGGCGTTCGCCGACGCATGCCGGTGCGCCCGAAATCAAAAGTTCGGCTTACCAAAACCCCGTTTTGACCGGCCTGGCGCCGTCCGCGCCGGGTATTTTTGAATGGCTCGCGCTTGATTGGCAGGGTCATCCGGCCGAAGTCCGGACCGGCAATCTGTTTATCATCCCGAAAAAAGGCCGGAAAAAATTTTCGGAGGTGTGGACGCCGCCCTGTCCGGGGATCTTAAATGGCGTGACCCGCCGCTTTGTGATAGAATGCGCCCACACTTCGGGAATTCACGTGCGCGAAGAAATTTTTTCCCGGCATGAAATATTCAATGCCGCCGAGTCCTTTTTAACCAATACTTCCTGGGAAATTCTGCCGGTCCGGCAACTCGATGGCCGGGCGATTGGCCAAGCCATTCCGGGGCCGGTCACACAGCAGCTTCAGCGGGAATTCAGAAAGCGAGTGTTAGCCGCATGTCAGCCAAGATCAAAAGGGCGCTCATCAGCGTCTCGGACAAAACCGGATTAATTCCGTTCGCCCAAGCGCTGCAAGCGCAAAAGGTGGAAATTCTTTCAACCGGCGGCACTTTAAAAGCCCTGCAAGCCGCAGGCGTTGAAGCCAAAGCAGTTGAAGAACACACGAAGTTTCCTGAAATCCTCGAAGGCCGCGTCAAGACATTGCACCCCAAAATTCATGGCGGCTTGCTTTTCCGGCGCGATAAAAAAAATCATACGGACGAGGCCAAACAGCACGGCATTGAGCCGATCGATTTGGTCATCGTGAATCTCTATCCTTTTGAGCAAGTGGTGGCCCAGGAAAACGTCGCCCTTGAAATCGCCATTGAAAATATCGATATCGGCGGCCCTTCGATGCTGCGTTCCGCCGCTAAAAATTATGATGCGGTCACGGTGGTTTGTGATCCGGCGGATTACGGGATCGTGATGGAAGAATTGAAAGCCAACAAGGGAGCCGTTTCGGATGAGGTGCGGCAGCGGCTTGCCAAAAAAGTTTTTGAAAAAACTTCGGCCTATGATCATGCCATTTACCATTATTTAGCCTCCTCCAACGGCGCTGCGGCCAAAAACCAGGAACCCCATGCCCTGCCGGATACCATCCGCGTGAATTACGTGAAAAAAGAAGAATTGCGTTACGGTGAAAATCCGCATCAGCGGGCGGCGCTTTATACGGCCGCGGATCGCGCGCCGCGGTTTGAATTTAAGCAGCTTCACGGCAAAGAGCTTTCTTATAACAATTACTTGGATATCGAGGCCGCGGTCGACATCCTGCGCGAGTTTGCGGATTCTGCCGCCTGTGTGGTGAAGCACAATAATCCCTGCGGGATTGCGGAAGACAGCGTCAGCCTGCCGGAGGCTTTGGAAAAAGCCATCGAGTGCGATGCCATGTCGGCCTTTGGCGGGATCGTCGGCATTAACCGTCCGTGTACCAAAAAAAGCGCGCAAGTTGTGTTGGATATGCTGCGGTTTTTTGAAGTGATCGTCGCGCCCTCTTTCGATGCGCCGGCGCTGCAATTATTAAAGGAACGCAAAAACGTCCGCATCATCAGTACCGGGCCGCTGGGAGAAGGCGGGCCTTATGACATGCGCTTCATTAAAAGCGGGATTCTCGTTCAGGATCGGGACCGGCCGGTTCTTACTTATGAAGCAGATCTGAAAAAACGTTTACAAGTGGTGACTAAAACGAAACTGAAGCCTTCCGAAATCGACGATTTGATTTTCGCCTGGAAATGCGTGAAGAATGTTAAATCCAACGCCATTGTGCTGACGCAAGGGCGTCAGACGGTCGGGATTGGCGCCGGACAAATGTCGCGCGTGGATGCGGTCTTTATGGCATGCGAAAAAGCCCATTACCGCACCGAGGGCGCCTATTTGGCCAGCGATGCTTTCTTCCCGATGCCGGATTCTATCGAAGAGGCCCGTGATCATAAAATCCGGGCCATTATCCAACCCGGAGGTTCTGTCCGCGACGCGGATGTCATTGAGGCCTGTGATACCTACGGTATCGCCATGGTCTTAACCGGCGAGCGTCATTTCCGGCATTAAGCCGGCGGACGGCTCCCCGCAACCCGTCACCCCGCATGAATTACCGCCAGTCGCTTCGCTATCTGGATTCCTTTCTGAATTTGGAGCAGCTTGTTTGGCGTCCCGGTAACCGTTTTTGGAATCTCAAAAGAATGGCCTGTCTTTTGGATTGGCTGGATCATCCGGAAAAGGATTTTTTCCCGGTGCTGATTGCCGGCACCAAAGGCAAGGGCTCCACGGGATTTTTTCTGGAATCGATTCTTTGTGCCAGCGGCATTCGCACCGGTTTTTATTCTTCGCCACATCTGGAAGATCCGCGCGAACGGATCCGCCTGCAAGGCAAAATGATTTCGAAGGCGATGTGGGCCGCGGGGCTGGAGCAAATTCGCGGGGCGCTCCGGGGCCGCAAGTTGCCGCCCGGCTGCGGCGAGCTGACCTACTTTGAAATCATGACCGCGCTGGCCATTCTCACGTTCCAACAACAGGGCCTGCGGGTCGGCCTTTTTGAAATCGGCATGGGCGGGCGGCTGGATGCCACCAATTGCCTGGATGCCCAGGTTGCGCTTTTAACTCCGATTCACTATGATCATGAGGCTTTTTTGGGGTCTACCCTGGCTAAAATTGCAGGGGAGAAGGCGGCGATTATCCGGCCGGCCGCTTCGGTGGTGGTGAGCCCGCAACGGCCGGCGGCTCTGCGGGTCATCCAGACTGTCTTGCGGCGGCAGAAGGCCCAAGGATACAGGATTAAGCCCTTGCAGGGGCTAAGGCCGGGCTTAGAGGGGGATCACCAAGCCGTGAATGCCGCTGCGGCCCTGCAGGCCGCTGTTATCCTGCGTGACCGTTTTGGTTTTCCGGTTCGCACGCCGGCTATGCGCCAAGGGCTTGCGCAGCAGGCCTGGCCCGGCCGGTTGGAAGCTTGGGCCGGTTCTCCGGCATGGCTTTTGGATGCTGCCCATAATCCATCGTCTACGGCCGCTCTGGTCCGGTATTTAAAACAGCGGACGCCCAAGCGGCATCGTCTTTTGATTTTTGGGACTGCGCGGGATAAAAAATCAGCCCGGATGCTGCAACAGCTGAGCGATATTTTTGATGAAGTGATTTTGACACGGATTCCCAACCCGCGTTCGCAGGCCTTGCCGGTTTTATTGCAGCAGGCCCGGACTTGTTTTAGCCGGGTCTATCCGGCCGGGGATGTCCGGTCGGCCATGGCCTTGGCGCGCGCGGTTGCGCGGCCGAAAACCGAAGTGGTCGCAACCGGTTCGTTTTATTTGGTCGGTGAAATCCGGAAAGCATTGCGCACAGCGCAAAAAAATAAGAAAGCAAAAGAATAAATATTTCCATGGCTGCGGATTATCAAGAAGAAGACACCATCGCCGCACTCGCGACCCCGGCCGGGGAGGGCGGGCTTGCCGTGATCCGTGTGAGCGGATCCGAAGCCGTGACCCTCAGTGCTCGCCTGCTGCATTTTAAAAGCGGCAGCCTGCAAGCCTTCGATTCTCACACCCTTCATCTGGCGACAGTTCAAGCGGACAACGGCGAACTGGTCGATCAGGTCATGGTCGCTTTCTTTCGTACCCCGCATTCCTATACAGGCGAGGATGTGATTGAAATCAGTTCGCACGGCGGCATGGCGGTCACGCAAAAAATTCTGCAGCTGCTGTTTCAAGCCGGTGCGCGGCACGCGGCACCGGGTGAATTTACCAAACGCGCTTTTTTAAACGGCAAAATGGATTTAACCCAGGCCGAAGCGGTCGTGGATTTGATCCATGCTAAAAGCGCGAAAGCCGCGGCCGTGGCGGCACGGCAATTAGCCGGCAGTCTTTCGCGCCAATTGAACGGCTTGAAAGAGCAATTGATGAAACTCTATGCGCACCTTGAAGCTTATTTGGATTTTCCGGACGAGCATTTAGAAGTCTACGGGCAAAAAGAGATCGCCTTAGCCTTGGCAAAGGTGCGCCAGGAAATCGAAACCTTGCTGGCCAGTTTCGGCCGGGCTTCCTTGCTGCGGGAGGGGGCGGTTGTCGCTTTGGTGGGCAAGCCGAATGTCGGTAAGTCCTCACTCTTCAATGCGTTACTGGAACGGGACCGTGCGCTGGTTTCGCCGATTCCGGGGACCACGCGGGATCATTTGGAGGAATATTTAGAGATCCAAGGGGCGCCGATCCGCTTGCTGGATACGGCCGGGTTGGCCCATGTTTCCGAGAATCCTTTGGATCAGCTCGGCATGGCGCGCACACGGCATGTCTTGGCCGAAGCCCATGTGTATTTGTTGCTGGTGGATGGGTCCGCGCCGCTGGATGTGCGCGATCGTGAAGTCGTAGAAGCCTTGGAGCCGCAAAAAGCTTGTTTGGTGATCGTGCACAAGAGTGATTTAGCGCGCCAGCTGGATTTAAAAGCGTTGGCAGCCTTGACGGGGCAGACAGAACCGCTTTTTGTTTCGTCGCAGACGCGCGAAGGCTTGGAAACTTTGGAACAAAGAATCGGCGCCGCGCTTTTTGGTCCTGAAAAAGAAGTGGTGGGTGAAAAAATCACCCGGCTCCGCCACAAAAATGCTTTAGAAACAGCTTTAGCCGCCTTGTTGCGCGCGGAAACAGCTTTCGCTGAGCAAATCTCACTGGAATTTTTGAGCCTTGAATTAAAAACCGCGCTAGACAGTCTCAAAGAACTGGTGGGCGAGGTTTATTCCGAAGATTTGCTGGATATCATCTTCGCAGAATTTTGTATCGGCAAGTAAATCCTCCAAAGCATGTAAAGAAACACCGCTAAAACCCGCGCCATTCCTAGGAGTCAAGCAAAAAATATTTTGTATTTGAAAGCGTTGAAAAATTTTTGAAATATTTCATGAAATCTAATTGACACGCCGGAAAAGTTTTCATAGAATGCCCGACACTAAAGTTGTGGATTAGTTTTTGAGCCGGAAACGCAACTGTCGAGGAAGACGCCAAAGCGTAAAAAGAAGCGAAATGAAGAAACGGAATTTTTCAATATTGTTCGACGTTTTCCATCCGAAAAAGCAAAACGGTTCACAAGACCAAGTAGTATTTTAGAAAGACGAAATAGTTTCTGCCAGTCCGGCAGAAACTATTTTTTTTCTCTGGGCGCGGTGCGTGGGGCATTGCGTAATTTGAAAAGCAAGTAAGCTTGTTCAAATGCGAGCAAGCGACCAGGAAGGCGGACGCGAGGGGATGAAAACCTCGGTCACTAAAATACCCAGCTCGGTTGTTCCATACAAAAAAACGGTTAAAGCCTCGTTCCCAGGAGGCCGATTGAGTCTTTACAGCCACTAGATATGGTAGTTTTGGAAGAAAAAAGCGCAATATATGGTTAATCAAGGGTTATAATATTTCGAGGGTCAACCGGGGGCCGGCAGCCCATAAAATAGAGGAGATTCAAGAATGAGTGTTAAAACAACCAAACAATCCGGGACCAAAGGCATGATCAAGGACGCAGACTATTCTAAGGAAGGGCTCGCCTTTGAGCGGTATTACACAACCGCCGGATTGGATCCCCTCGAAGCGATCGAATATACGCGCCGGACTTCTGTGATTACCAATCCCGACGGCTCTGTCGTGTTTAAGATGGATGATGTGGAAGTGCCCAAGGACTGGAGCCAATTAGCGACCGATATTATTGTTTCCAAATTTTTCCGCAAAGCCGGCGTTCCCAAGACCGGCCATGAAGTCAGCGCCCGCCAGGTTGTCTACCGCATCGCGCACACGATTCGCGAAGCCGGCGAAAAGTTCGGCCATTATTTTAAAGCCCCGGCAGACGCGCAAACTTTCGAAGACGAATTGCTGCATATGCTGATTACGCAGAAAGCGGCCTTTAATTCCCCGGTCTGGTTTAATTGCGGTCTTCATTTATATGGGATTAAAGGCAGCGGCGGCAATTGGGCCTGGGATCCGGCGACGGATGCGATGGCCGAGACGACGGATGCCTATACCAGCCCGCAATGCTCCGCTTGTTTCATTCAATCCGTGCAGGATGATTTAATGGCGCTTTTTGATTTAGCAAAATCCGAAGCGCGCCTCTTTAAGTATGGTTCGGGCACCGGCACTAATTTTTCGGCTATCCGCGGACGTCAGGAAAAACTTTCGGGCGGCGGCACGTCTTCCGGCCTGATGTCTTTCCTCGAAGTTTTTGACCGGGGTGCGGGCGCCACGAAATCCGGCGGTACCACGCGCCGCGCAGCCAAGATGGTGTGTTTGGATATGGACCATCCCGAAATTGTGGACTTTATTAATTGGAAAGTGCGCGAAGAGAAAAAAGCCAAGGCCTTGATCGATGCCGGGTATCCCGCGGATTTCAACGGCGAGGCTTACCGCACGGTTGCCGGGCAGAATTCGAATAACTCGGTGCGTATCAGCGATGAATTTATGCAGGCCTATTTAAATGATGGCGTGTGGCATACGCGTATGCGGACCACCGGGGCCGTTTGCGAAACCTTTAAGGCCCGGGAATTGATGGACCAGATCGCCTCGGCGGCTTGGGGCTGCGCGGATCCGGGTGTTCAATTTGATACCACCATTAATCGCTGGCACACCTCTAAGAATTCCGGCCGGATCAATGCTTCCAATCCGTGCTCCGAATATATGTACCTGGATGATTCGGCCTGTAATTTGGCCTCGATCAACGTGATGAAATATCTGGATGCCGAAGGCAATTTTGATATCGAAGCCTACCGCCACACCATCCGGATCTTTATTACCGCCATGGAAATTTTTGTGGATTTGGCTTCGTATCCCACCAAGCCGATCGGACAAAACAGCCATGACTACCGGCCGCTGGGACTTGGTTACGCCAACCTCGGCACGTTGTTGATGGTGAACGGTATTTCGTATGACAGCCCACAGGCCGCGGCCATTTGCAGCGCGCTGACGGCCATCATGACCGGCCATGCTTACCGGACTTCCGCGGAAATCGCGGCCTCCAAAGGCCCGTTCCCGGGTTACGCTAAAAATAGCCAACCCATGCTGGAAGTGATGGGGATGCACCGCGATGAAGCCTATCAAATTTCGGCCGAGCATTGCCCGGCGGATCTTCTGAAAGCGGCGCAGGAAGACTGGGATGACGTATTGAGCCTCGGTAAAAAGTTTGGCTACCGCAACGGTCAGTCGACGGTCATCGCTCCGACCGGCACCATCGGGCTTTTGATGGATTGCGATACGACCGGCATTGAACCTGATTTTGCGCTCGTGAAGTTCAAGAAATTGGCCGGCGGCGGTTATTTTAAAATCATCAACCAATCCGTGCCTTTGGCGCTCCAACGGCTCGGCTACGGGGCCGGCGAAGTGCAGGATATGATTGATTATGTCCAAGGGACTTCACGTTTGGAAGGCACCCCCTGGATTAACCACCAGACATTAAAGGAAAAAGGCCTGACCGAGGAAGACCTGGTCAAAATCGAGGCCTCTTTGCCGGCGGTCTTTGATCTTTCCTTTGCTTTTGCGAAGTGGACGATTGGCGAAACCACCTTGAAACGGCTCGGCGTGAAACCGGAAGAATATAACAAGCCGGATTTTAATCTGTTGCGTACCTTAGGCTTCAGCAAGGCGGAAGTGGATGAAGCGAACAACGTCATCTGCGGGATGATGACGATTGAAGGCGCTCCGCATTTGAAGTCCGAGCACCTGTCGATTTTTGACTGCGCCAACAAGTGCGGCAAA
>ORMF011812126.1_pt1 | contig 10527 bp, 7 predicted proteins | sample 1779871 | NCBI WGS metagenome assembly ORMF01 (sample SAMEA104232316, study PRJEB22302) | groundwater metagenome | biome: forest; feature: aquifer; material: groundwater | place: USA | collected 2011-08-07 | depth 5.4 m
AACATTGCCAAAGGGAGTTGAAATTCTGATCTGCCAAGCCAGCCGGTTGGCCAAACAAGACCCTGTGAGAACAATTATCCCGCCCTCAATGATTCTGTCTTCTCGAATGCGGCCGCTTCGCCGCCAGGCCAGGCCGACAGAATCATTGAGAGCAGATTCATCATCCTGGCCTCCGCAGCCCGCTTGGCCGCAAGAGAACGCCGAGAGCGCCAAGAGAAAGAGAAGGCTTCGTGGAACACGGGCCTTGGGCTTCACGCACGGGGTGAACGGAATGTCCGCGGCTGGCGTCAACAAAGTTCCTCTCTTGGCGATCTCTGCGCTCTATCGCAGCTCTGTTCAGTTGCGGGTCAGAATGAAGTGGCGTTTGGACAGGACCGAAAAGACCGGCACAATTGGGGCCTGTTGGTCGGCGAGGCGATGACTCGTCCCTCAAATGCAAGGGGTCAAGGAGCCCGAGGCCGCTGCCGATGCAACGCCTTTGCATCAAAAAAGAATTTGCAAACGCAATGCGGGCATGGCACTGGTAGGTCACCTTTATTCTTAATTCTTAATGATCGTCTCAGTCTATGCTCATGGGGTGACTCAAGCCATTGAAGAGCGGGTGGCAAGGTTGGGCTTTCATGGCCAGAGGTTCACCGTTCAATCGGTCAAGGAACTGGGGCACAACTCGCCCGAGTTGGTTTATCTCGTGCCGCACGAGGTGCTGGCAACGGCGGAGTGGCCGCAACTGCGCGTGCGGTTGGCACAAGCGAACCGCTACTACATTGTCGTGGCGGACGCAGCCGATTCGGCGCAGATCATCACCGCCGCACGGGATGGAGCGTACGACTTCCTGCTGGTCGCCGACCATGATGAGCGATGGTCGTCGGCGATGCACAAGGTCGCCGAGTCGCAGAAGTTGTGGCTGCAACTTTACGGCGGAGCGGGCCTGGGCTCACACGACACACTGTTGGGCGAATCCGCGGCGCTGAAGTCGTTGCGGCAGTCGATCGAGCGGCTCGGTCCGACGACCGCCACGGTGTTGCTTCTCGGAGAGTCAGGCGTCGGGAAGGAGCGAGTGGCCGCGGCGCTGCACAAGGCTTCGGGGCGCGGGCCATTTGTCGCGGTGAACTGTGCGGCGATCCCGCGAGAACTGCTGGAGGCCGAGCTGTTCGGTGCTGAGAAAGGTTCTTACACTGGCGCGTCCAAGACCCGCATCGGGCTGGTGGAGCAGGCGGGCGGCGGCACGTTGTTTCTGGACGAGATCGCGGAGATGGACCTGGCGCAGCAGCCCAAGTTGCTGCGCTTCCTGGAGACGCGCCATTTCCGGCGAGTAGGCGGCGAGTCGGAGATCGAGGTCGAAGTCCGCGTGATCTCGGCCACCAATGGCAACTTGGAGAAGGAGATTGCGGGCGGGAAGTTCCGCTTGGACTTGTACTACCGGATTTCCGAAGTCATTCTGCACATCACGCCTTTGAAGACGCGACCGGATGACATTCCGACGCTCGCGCTGGCGTTCTTGCAGTCAGCGAGCGAGCGGTTCGGCAAGAACTTCGAGACCCTTGAGCCGGAGTTGGTGCGCAAGTTCCAGCAATACGATTGGCCGGGCAACGTGCGCGAGCTCAAGAACACCATCGACCGGATGGTGATCCTTTACGACGGTCCGGTGCTGCGGGAAGGCTGGTGGGAAGTCCCGCCGAAGCGGAACTACGGTTCGCCTGGTGAGGGTCTGGGCGGGGCTGCCGGCAACGGGATCTCACAGACGCGGATGGACCGGCCACTCTTGCCCAATCGCCGGCAGAAGCTGCAAATGGCCAAGGAGCTTCTCGAATCCAAGCAGCACGACCTGACGGGCATCGCCGCGGAGTTGGGGATTCATCCGACAACGCTCTATCGCTGGCGGAAGCAGAAGAAGGTGTGACCGACTGGCCCACGCTTCATCGGGAGTGAACGGGAGTGTCGTCCAACGTCACCCTGAGTTGGCTCACCACTCTCTGCTCGATCAACCAGAACCAGGGCCCCGGGGTTGATCGTGATAAACGGGGATCCTTTGCCTGCTGGCGACTGCCCCGCTCGCTAACAAAACCTCAACTTCTCCACGGTCCATGAAGATGCTGTTCGCCGAGCTGGCATCCGGCTGCCCGTTAAGGCGCACTCACGCCCAACGAAAGTCCAACCGTGCCGCCCCTTCGCGAAACCGCTGTGGATCCCTCATTGGCAGCTACAATGTGGACAAAGGTGCCAAGAATCTGGTCCAGGTATTTGGTCAGGTATCGATACGGTGTGAGCGGAACATACACGATGTCTCTGGGTTCAAGCAACACATCCGTCGCTTTGCCAGCCAGAACAGCCCGATAATCGATGATCGCAATGCTCGGCTGGGACAGGGAACCGCGCACGACCGCCACGTGGGACAAGTAGGCGTCCGGCACCGGACCTCCGCCACTGGCCATCGCGTAGGTCAAAGTCATCGTGTCGCGATAAGGGACGGACCTCGGTCCGCGAACCCCACCGAGGACGTAGATCTCCTGGGAGAGGGAGGACGGCAAATAAACGAAATCGTCTGGCAGGAGATAGATATTCTGTGCCATGTCTCCTTCTTGGATCAATCGGTAAAAGTCCACCGGCAACAGTTGGCCTTGGCGCAGCACGAAACCGTGGCGCAGGTCCGCCAGTTCCACCGTGGTGCTCCCCACTCCCTGGGAGGCGCTGGCCCCACCCGCGAGTGACACCGCTTCCAGCAGGGTCATGGGTGTCGCGATCGGATAGATGCCTGGCGCGTTAAACCGACCGAGCAACCAAATCCGCTTGCTCTCGACGGCTCGCAAGGTGAGGGTGACTTGGGGCTGAGTGAAATACTTGGCTAACTCCTTATCGAGGGTTGCCTTGGCCTCGGCCAAGGTCAGTCCCCAAACGTCCAAGCCGGGAAGGAGGTTGTAGTAAACTTTGCCATCAGGCCCCACCTTGGCCATGGCGCGGGTCGAGGCGTCCCCGATGACTTCGATTTCGAAGACATCCCCAGGGCCGAGCATGAACAGGTTCGTTGTCGGCCTCAACCACTCCGGCTTGATTTGGGTCGTTGCTCCCACTTCGGTGAGGTTGGTCAGGAGCACCGCCTCGGAGTGGCGAGCGTCAAAACGCGGCCCTGTGCTCTGGCAGCCGAGCGGAAACACAGACGCGATGACTATGAAAAGCAAGACGCAGAGGGGCTTCATAGCCTCAAAGCGATCCTGGTCCGGCCAAGCTCCGCTCTTATCGCGTGCCACTGTCATAGATATAAACCCCAGTTCCGGTCACTACAGCGCCACGGATAAACGCGCCGATGGCCGTTTCGAGCAGTTCTTCCACTTTGATCCAAGGACGGGCGCTGACGAAGAGGATGTCCTTGGGCTGCAGTCGAACGTCGGGTTCCTTCCCAGCCAGGATGGCCGCCGCGTTGACCACGAACGTCTCAGGGTGGTTCAACGAGCCACGCACCACAAGGATTCGCTGCTTGTAGGCCCGCGCCGTGAACCCTCCCCGAACGGCGATCGCACCCACGGCCGTCGCTTTGGGCCAAAAGGCGTGCACGCCGGGACTCCCGACCTCGCCAAAAATGTAAATCTCATTGGCATTGGCCGAAGCGAAATAGACATAGTCATTCGGCTCCAGCGGAATATTCTGGGACAACTCTCCCTGCTGAAAAAGCAGTTCGAAATCGACCGGCATTTTCTTTCCGTCGCGGACCAGGAAGCTGCGCGGCAGGTCGGCTAACTCCACGACGTTGCCTTCGAAAAAGCCGGTTTCCAACCCGCGAGCTTGTCCGACCGCTTCGATAATCGTCAGTGGCCGATCCAAGGTAAAAACACCCCTCGTCGCCACTTTGCCGAGCATGTAGAACTTTTTGCTCCGATAAGCAGTCGGGACAACGACCGTTCGCGGATTTCTGTAGTACCTGGACAGTTCCTCGTCCAGCTTGGCCCGCAACTCGTCCACCGTCAGATCCGTGGCGAGGATGTCCTGCGCTTGGAGGAAGCTGATGCGGCCGTCCGGACCGATGGCCATGTCATTGCGCGCGGAATCCGGCGTGCCGTAGAGAGAAATATTCAACACGTCACCCGGGCCGAGGGTCAGCCGTTGCTGCCAGGCCGCGCGCTTGGCGAGTGAAGTGACCGAGAGCGACGGGGTCGGCTCCGCGGCGGCCGGCGCACTGGCGACCTGAAGCGCGTTCGTGTTGTCCGCACGGCCATTCATACCCGCCAGCCCCAGCACGAGGCCCAAGCTGGCAAAGGTCGCGCGGAAAACCGGAAACGAACGGCCGTGAGGTCTGGCTTTGTTGTCCGACCAGCTCTGCTCGCAATGAACCTTGAGCGTTACCACGGACGAAGTAAACCATCCCTTGTGGCGCCTGTCAAAATGAAAGCGATTCGGAACGCGCCGAAAGAGTGAAATCAGCGAATGGGTCTTCACAGGGGCAGGCGATCTTTGAGTGGCGAGGCCGGCTCGCGATTGAGGACCGCGCCGACCACGTGCCGCCGCGCGTGGCGCAAGGTCTGGAGCAAGCGGCGCGCTTCGCCGGCCCGGCTCACGCCACTGCCCACGACCCAGAAAAGCTGCGGCACGTACTCCGCCAGCAGCACGGACTCGGGCGAATCGGCCGGCGGCAGTTCGATCAGCAGGACGAGGTTGTAGGGCTTTCGCCACTGCGCGAGGGCGGTCTGGAACTGCGCGCGGCGCTCGCGGTTCCAGAGCCAGGCAGGCAGTTGGAGCTCGATCACCTCGTGCGCGTCGGGCTTCAGGAGGTGCTGAGTCACTTGCGCGGGATTCGTGAGGAACTCGGCCCCGGCTGGCGGTTCGGCATCGTTGGCAGCAGCTTCACCGCGTTTGCGGGCTTCACGGGAATCGGGCACCGTCACGGTCAACACATGGAAACCGTGGTCCCGCGCCGCGTTCGCGAGAAGCTTCATCCAAGTCGAGCGGCCCTCGCCGTGCTGGGCCGAGATGAAGCCGCACACCAACTCCTGGTTGCTGGCGGCCGAGAGGCTGTTGCTCAGTTCCGTCCAGGTGCGGAACGCCCAGGCGGATTGTTCGGCTTCATCCATCTGCTGCAGGTCGCCGAGCGTCGCCAGCACGGGCAACCGCGTGGCGCGCTTCACGTCTTCGGCGGTTTTGAGCCGCACATCGAGCGATTCCACGAGCAGCACCAACCCACCGGAGCCGAGCAAGCCCAGCAGCAGCCCAGCGAGCGTCAGGGCGATCACCTTGGGCCAGTGGCTGGAGGCCTTCACCGCGCCGGCCTCCGCCGGGTTGAGGATGCTGTAATAACCCAGCCCGTTATCAACGTAGAGCCTCGCCTCGCGCTGGCGCGTGGCCAACAGCGAATGGAGCGACTGCAACCGCTGCACGTTGGCTTTGAGCCGTGCGTAGGTCACCCCTTGTTGGGACAAACCGGAGAGCCGCGTTTTGAGGCTCGTGCGCAGCGCGTCGTACTCCTGCATTTGCCTCCGCAAATATTCCTTTTGCGAGGCGAAGCCATCGCGCGGCGACGGGAGCGCGCCTTTGTCACCGGCCGCCGCTGCCCCGCGCGTCTCGGCCTGAGCTTTCTGGAGTCGGTCCACCTTGGCCATCTGGTCTTTGACCAACGGGTGGTTTTCCGTGTAGCGCACCATCAGGGTTTCCAGTTCGCGCCGTGCGGCGGTGAGTTGGTCGGAGGCAGGGTCAGCTTGCTGCGGGACGGAAATGTATTTCAGGTCGAGGGTCTCAAAGTCGATCCGCGCCTTCTCGTAGTTCAAGTCCACTTCGCTCCACTGGCGCAAGAAGGCCTCGGTTTCCTTATCGACATCGATGATTTGGGTCTGTTTGGTGAAGGCTTGCAGATCCTTGGTGGCCGTCTCCAGGTCGGGCTCGACTTGGGTCAATTGTTGCGAAAGGTAGCCCGCCACTTCGCGGGCGTCGCGTGCGAGGACTTCCTCGGTGAAGCGGACGACGTTCGACGCGTAGAGATTCGCCAGATCCGCGGTGGCGTTCGGGCTGAGGTAGCCCTTGAGTTTTAGCGTCAGCGTCTCCGTGCTGCGCTGCTGTTCGAACGCCAGCTCCACCACGATGTCCTGCGCCGGGACGTGCGGCACGGATTGTTCGCTCACGCGCTGCATGATTTGCGGCGAGGCCAACAGCATCCGGACGGTCGTCTCGGACAACTCCTGGAATTTGTACTTCGTCTCCTCCTGGCCCGCAGCGGGGGAAGGCATCCCTTGCCGGCGGATCAATTGCACCGAGACTTGATAGGTCGTCTTCCACAGCCACAGCCCCAAGCCGAAGCAAAGCGCTCCAGTGCCGACCGACGCGAAAAGCACCCACACCCAGCGCTGGCGCAGCGCCGACAACAAACGCCATGGATCGATGCGCCACGGTGGAGTCCCGCGGAGGCCGACTTCGTCGGCTGGGGACCTCCAGGCCGGCGCAACGGTTGGCATCGGGCGGGGAGCAGGCGAGAGCGGGGAAGCTGTTGACGGCGATGCAGCGCGTGCCGCCGCGGCGACACTCTCCTGCTGCCAAGTTTGGTCCTGATCGTCCGGCTCAGCCTCGACTGGCCTCGGCGGACCGAGCGTCTCACCGCGCTTGCTGCGCAGTTCGCTGATGCTGAGTTCCTGCGGCTCGCTCACACGATAGGCAAGCTTTGGTGACGCTCCAGGTCGCGCACCACGGTATCGACGGCGGGCAAATTGACCTGCGGCATTTCGCGCAGCCAGGCGAACTCCAGCGCGAGCTTGGCGAGACGATTCAGTTGGCGCGGGATGCCCTGCGAAGCCTGGAAGAGCCGCTCAGTGGCGTCACCGGCGAACAAATCACCCGTCGGATGCCCGGAGGCACGCAAGCGGTGTTGCAAGTAAGCGCCGCACTCCGCCAAGTTTAGCGGACCGAGATGGAACCGCAGGCTGATGCGCTGATTGATCGCCGGCAGTCTGGCCACCAAGTGGCGCAGCTCCGGCTGGCCCAACAGAACGATCGTGAGAAAATTCAAACCGCCGCCGTTGAGGTTCGTCAACAGCTTGAGTTCATTCAGCGCGGCGGGTGTCATTTCTTGCGCTTCGTCGAAGATCATCACCAGGTGGCGGTTCTCCGCCTGCAAGCGAAAGGCCACCTTTCGCAACCGCTCGCACAGATTGAACTTCGACATCTTGGTGTCGATCAGCGCCTCCCCTTCGATGACGCGCAGCACCGACACGAGCAATTCTTTGAAAGCGAAGCTGGAGTTCTCTTGCGTGACGACGTAATAGCGCAACGGATCCAGCCGGCGGGCGAACACGGAGCGGGTGAGCGTCTTGCCGCAGCCGATCTCGCCGGTGAGCATCCCCATGTTCATGCTCTGCTCGCCGACCAGGAAGCACAGCCGGTTGAGCGCCTCGTCATGGCTGCGGCTTTGGTAAAAGAAACGGATGTCCCACGTGGCCTCGAACGGGCGCTCACGCAAGTTCCAATAAGCCAGCAAATCCATGTCCGGGTCAATCGCGTCCACGCGCTACGCGGTCTCGGCCCGGCCACGGCCCTGCTGGCGATTCACGGCTGCCGACACCAAGGTCATTTTTCTCAGTCACCTTCTGCGACGCGACTATAAGCGCGCGGGTTGGATTTGCACGAAATTTTTCGCGTCGGAGCCCTGCGCTCGAAAGTCGGCTTCGAAGCGCGGGTCTCCGGAGACAAGTTCAAAGTTCAAACTTCAAACTTCAAAAGAAGCTCCAACCGCCAAGCTCCAAAGCCTGCGGTGTGTCGCTGGATCTGGAGCTTGGGGGTTGGGATTCATTTTGAGTTCTGAACTTGGACCTTGGAGCTTTTTTCCTCTCCGGCGTTCCCGCAATTCCGCAGGCATCAAAATCTGCCGGGCCACGCGAAGCCTCTGATCGTGCGGTAAATCCCCGCGCGCGCCGTGGGCGTGCGGCGCTGTCTGCTTCCTGGCCAGCATGTCCACAAATCGGATTGCATTTTTTAGCGAACCCGGCACACTCGCCACCGAGTTTGTTGATTTGGCGCTTGACCCTTGGCTGAGGCGCTCGTCGTGGAACGTACCGCACTGATCGTGGTCGCTGCGACGGGCGCGGGATTACCCGCAAGCCGAAGGCCGAGGATTTCATCCCGCCGAACGTGACATGTAGGTTGCTTGGTCGAGACCGACGCTCAGGGCAAGTCTTTCCCGGAAGGGTTCGACAGCAGGAAGCTGTTGCCAGCGGCGTGGTGTCTGTCGGCAAGAATTCCTCGGCCGTGGCCGGTGGTCCGGCAGGAATGAACAGGCCGGGCCGGACTAGCATCCGCTCGGGTCGTCCAGATCGTTCTCGTTCGCCTGGCCCACGCGCGCGGCAGGCCGCTGGCGCGCGTCGAAAACACACGGCGCTCATCGAGCCAGACAACGGAGCGCGCGGAGGCCAGGTGATGCCTGCGCTCCGCGCGGATGAACGGCGGCCCGGGAGGCGGGTCAACAAACCCATGGTGTGTCACGGCCGTGAGGTTGGTGATTTGGGAATTCGGCGGCTCTCCAGTTCGCGGGCCCGCGGTGCTGGCGCGGTGAGTCTGCGAGTTGGGGGCAGTTATGAATCGCGGAGCTCGCTCCGCGTGTCGGTGGGATGGACTGACGTTATGCAAAGATTGAGGCGCGGTCGAACTTGGGACATTGCGGGGCTGACGTTCGCCCTCGCGGGGTGGCCGGGCGCCCGGGGCGAGGGGAGGGCTTTGTGCGCGTTCGCGGTTGGCACCGGCCGTGCTCCCTGTGCCGCTGAGTTGTAAAGAAAACGTAGAACGCGATTATGAAATTTCAGATTCAGGGCGACACCCTCAATATCAATGGAATCAAAGAGCTGGGGGCCGGCAACTCGAAGCTGTTTCGCGACGAAGTGCGCGCCTCCCTGACCGAAGCGCAAAAGGTCATCGAGATCGATCTCTCGCAGACCTTGTTCATGGACAGTTGCGGCCTCGGCGCCCTGATCTCGCTGCACAAAACGACCTGCAGCCGCAACGGCATGGTCCGCCTCGTCAATCCGACTCCGCCCGTGCAGCAAATCCTCGAGCTGACCCGGATGCACCGCATTTTTGAGATTGTGAAACGCTAAGGAATGGGGTGAGATGCCGACTGGATGTCGGACCCGTCCGCACAAATATCACAGCCCGTCCTGTTCCGGCTGTCGCTGGCCTGCGAGGTCGGCGAGGTGCGTCCTGCGACGAAAGCCGTGCGCGTGTTTCTCGTCGCGCAAGGCCTGGCCGAAGACGAGGCGCGCGCCTGCGAACTGGCGTTGGTCGAGGCCTGCAACAACGCCATCCATTACGTCGGCGAACCCAGCCAGCGTCAGCCTTTCCAGATCGACGTCCTCTGCGACCCCACCCAGGTCGAGCTCCGCGTGAGCGATCACACTGCGGGCTTCGATTGGCCGGCGCGCGTCGGCTTGCCCGCCAAAGGCAGCGAACGCGGCCGCGGCCTTTACCTCATCCAGAAACTCATGGACGGCGCCCACTACCTGCGCGGGCGGGAGGAGAACTGCCTGGTGATGCGCAAGCGCCGCGGCCTGCCGCCGCCGCGCGTGCGCCCCAGCGCCGATCCGCAGGCCGACCAACTCAAAAGCCGTCTTGCCGAGAGCGAAGAGGTCCTTGCGCAGATGGCCGAGGAGCTCAGTTCCTGTTACGAGAGCCTGGCGGCCATTTTCCGGTACAACGCCGAGCTGGGGAAGACACCGGACCTGGAGGATTTCGCGCGCCGGCTGTTGAATGATTTGCTGCAGATCACCGGCGCCGATTGGTTCGTGCTTCGGCTCGTCGCGAAAGAGGGCGCGCGCCTGGCGGTGTTCTGCGCCTCGGAACCTTTTCAGACCTCACCGCCGGTCAACGCCGCGCCCGGCTCGGGGGCGAGCGACTCAGTCGAAGCCGAGGCCGCAGTGACGCGGCAGGATGTTTGGTTCGATGTCCAACGTCCGCTCGCGGCCGGCGACCCGCTCGGCCAGGTCCGGCCCGGGGCGATGGGCCTGGTGCATCCCTTCTTTTTCGGCGAAACCTTCTTCGGCACGCTGACGCTCGGCAAGTCCGGCAGCCCACAACCCTTCACCGCCGCCCAAACGAACGTCATCCATACCTTCGCCGACTTTCTGGCGATCCAGATCGTCAACGCCCGCTTCCGCGAAGAGCAAGTCAACTCGCGCCTCGTCTCGCACGAGCTCGACATCGCGCAAAACATCCAGCGGTCGCTCCTTCCCAAATCGCTGCCGCAACTGCCGGGGATCGGCCTGGCCGGCTTTTGCGAAAGCGCCCGCCAGGTCGGCGGCGACTTCTACGACGTGCTCCAACTGGGGCAACATTCGCTGCTCCTCGTGATTGCGGACGTGATGGGCAAAGGCATCCCGGCGGCGATGTTCGCGGCCATCCTCCGCAGCCTCGTGCGCGCCGCGCCGGAACTGAGCAGCCAGCCCGCGGCCTTGCTCGCCCGCGTCAACCGCCTCCTCTACGACGACCTCTCGGGCGTCGAGATGTTCATCACCGCGCAATTGGTCTTCGTCGATGCGAAACACCGCTGGCTCGTCACCGCCAGCGCCGGCA
>ORMF010415786.1_pt1 | contig 10526 bp, 9 predicted proteins | sample 1779871 | NCBI WGS metagenome assembly ORMF01 (sample SAMEA104232316, study PRJEB22302) | groundwater metagenome | biome: forest; feature: aquifer; material: groundwater | place: USA | collected 2011-08-07 | depth 5.4 m
TAATCCGCGGGTTTCACCGTGTTGAATGGTCGCCTACTGTCTCAAGCTAACCGCCAAGTAAGCCCGGTTTGAGCTGTTCCCCCATTGAGGTTGCGATAGATGCGGACCCGGATTTTTCACCATGATAGGAAATATCCCGGCGTGCGCAAGGGAACGCGCGCCGATCGTGACTTCCAACTCCGTTTCGCTCACTAACTGCGCGGGGATTGGCCGACCAGCAAAATAGACCACGGATTTTTTTGTGAAGTTTACCCCCTTGATGGTGACGGTCAACGTCGGTCCTCCTTCCGTCACCATGATCGGAGAGATAGATTCGATCCCCGGACACGGTTGTCCAAATGCCCAAGTCGGATCCGTTAATCCGGCAACCGCCCGAATCCCTTCCATGGTTGCTCGCTTCAGGGCTTCCACCCATTCCGGCGCTTCCACCCCGGCGCCTTCGAATGAATCGGTAAACCACCGATGATAAGTTCGATCGATCAACTTGCCATCCTTGATCACCAACTCGATCTTTTGCACATTCCGGATGTCCTGCAAGGGATCGGCATTGAGGATCATCAAGTTTGCCAGCTTCCCCGCCTCGATGGTTCCCACCCGGTCCAGCACCCGGTATCCCTCGGCGGGATTTCGCGTCGCCGCCATGATGGTCTCCATCGGCGTCAGTCCTGCCTCGACGAGCAGCTCCATCTCGCGATGCAGTCCAATGCCCGCTACGGCCCAGCCCCCGGCAGAGGTATCCGTCCCGCCCATCACCTTTCCCCCCGCCCGCGCAAATTGCCCGATGAACCGTTGCATGTTTTGGAAACCTTGCTTTAGTTGCTCCCGCTCGGCAGGCTCCCATTCACCAAACTCGGTGTAGTTCGACATCCACTTGTGACGGGTCCCTTCCGGAATGTAGGCGAGATCGGGCTTGTGCAATAGCTCGTAATCCTGCAACTCCCACTCGTTGCGCTGGCGGTGCAAGCCGCGCCCTTGGGCGATCAGATCCGGTTCTAAATAGGTATTGCGCTCCACCATCAGCTCGATCAATTCCGCCGCTTTTCCCTCATCCATATCGGCAAAGGGTCTCGGATCCAGCGAGTGAAGCTCGATCTCTCCCCAGCCATTCCACTTTGACGGGTCTTTGGCAATCGAGATATTAATTCCGGAGGCATGCTCCAGGATGTCGGCCCCCGCCAGAATCGCTTCCCTCCCATATACCGAGGGCCCGATCGGCTGGGCCACGACGGGCAAGCCCGCTCGATGGGCCTCCGCGACGGCCGCCTGAAAGACCTCCTGGGTAAGTCCGCGTCGAATATTAATCAGATCGGCGCCTCCCGCGACGGCGCGCCTTACGGATTCCCTCGCCTCTTCCAGCGTCAGGGGTCTATCCTGCCGACCGCGTTCTCGGGTATACACGACCCTTCCTGGCTTCGTCGGGCCCAGCAGGCTTTCCACTGCCACAAAAATTGCGGGGCCGAGAATTCGCCCCTGGGTGATCGCCTCTCGACGCACCGAATGAGCCGGCCCACGGCCGCCAATGTCGAAGACTGAAGTGACGCCGTGGGTGAGCAAAAGCTCCGCTAAGAAACCCGAGTAGTGAACATGCGCGTCGATCAAGCCGGGCAGGAGAAACTTTCCATCGGCGCGAAGGATCTGAGCCCCTATTGGATAGGGTGCCTGATCTTTTCGCGACACAACCTCAAACTTCTTTTCGCGGATGACGATTAAAGCATCTTGAACAGGCTTGCCCCCATTGCCGTCGATGAGGGTTCCCCCTTCGATCACCAGGGTGGCCGGCTGCTCGCCTTGCTGAGCGAAATGGATTGACATAATCGTGCTCCGGTTTAGCTCTTACTGGACAATTTGGTTTCGTTAGGAACGGATTTCAGAGTTGACCTAAGCAGCTTATAGAGTTTTCTGCTCTGAAGTGTCAAACGTTTGTCTTCTTTTCTCGGCCTTAATATCTCCTCTTGGATAACCGTCTCTAGGCTCTCTACTGGCCGTCTATCTACATTGGTTGGGATCTCTCTGTTGCATGCAGGCGTTATTGACGTTGACTATGTGCGTTGTTTTGTGATGGGTCTTGGTCGGTTCGGTAAGATGCAGACTCAAAACTCAATGGGGCTTGCCCGCTGGGTCCTTTGCTTATCAAAAATGCGTATCTATTGATTCTGCTGAAAAATCCCTCGATTAATTAAATTCCTCGTTCCACCTTCTCAGCGATCTCGGTTGCCAGGATTCGCTTGTTGATCTTGGTGTCGGACACCATAGGGAACTTATCGACTAACTCTAAACGCTCCGGCGTCGAGAAAAGGGGTCGGGAGTCTTTTTACGAGTGCTTCGGACGGCCACGTTGACGTAACGCCGACTCCAACCCCAGGCGCTTGGCAGTGCGCGCCACCCAATCTTCACTGCCGAACGGTCGTCCCCGGTGGGCACTGCACCTTAAGTCCTCCAACTCTGCCTCTCTCTCGGTTTCGTTCACCCACTGAAGCCACTGAGGTGGTCGCTCGACCGGCCAATCGGTTAAAAACTCCAAAAGTCTGGAATCATTCTTTGCCCATCACCACACACTCGACCATTGCCATTCCTCTGCCCGCGACACCAACGCTGCCCGGACTGCATTGCGCTCCACATAACGCGCCACTGTAAGAAAGTGCTCATCGGTCTGAACCGGAAAGGACTTGAAACGTCCTTGGTAGACCGGCCCAGTCCCCGACGTGTGCCGATGAGCATGCCAGCGTTGTGTGTGCGTCACCGTGATCCATCGCATGACATCGGAAAGCTCTCCATCAGTGCGGGGCCACAAAAGCAGATGCCAATGATTAGGCATCAGACAGTATGCAGCGATGCGGACACCGGTTCGCCGGTGGGCTTCATGAAGAATTTTTTCAAAGGCAGCATAGTCGGTAGGCTTCTCGAACAACGGCAATCTGCCCACACGTCGGTTTAAGACGTGGTAGGCTAACCCACCGGTAGACAATCGAGGGCGCCGTGGCATTAGCCATCGCATCTACCGCGTAGCAAGTTTCCTGTCAAGAAAAGATTCTGCTGAAAAACCCCATGAATGCTTCGACTAAGCTCAGCATGAACGGAGAATCCCCAATGATTTCAACCTCTCCTCCGCTCGTCCTGAGGCTCTCGAAGGATGAACGGAGGGTTTTTCAGCAGAATCAAGAAAAGACTCCTGACCCCTTTTCTTCCGTCCCTAGACGCTCCGGCAGCTTGTATGGAGCGAGTTGTCTGTGCTCGTTTTGGGGGCGGCGTCTTGCATTACGACAATGTGTGATTGCAAAACGTTTCCCGTTTCGCGCCGCTTAGTGTTGAACTATCTCGACGATCTTCCGATACCACGTCGCCCTTCACAAATCTCCCCAGGCTTCGTCTTCCTCGGTCCTAAGCCAATCTTTTCTGAGGGCGGATTCGCTCAGCAAGGTTGGCTCTAGCTTGTCTTGCGCGCGTTTGCTCTTGAGAAATCGGACAAAGTCCAGCACTTCCTCCAAGAAGGGTTCTGGGACCTGCTCGATTTCCTTCGCTATCAATTCTTTTTTATTCACAGTTTGATCTCGCAAGCACAGAATAGCACGGTACGCGTCTTGCGCGCAATTTTCAGGAGCACTTCTGGGTCAGACGACTTGTTTCAACATCGCCGTCAGCAAAACGGTTTCCGACCCCACGTCGTGCAAAGCAAATAACCAGCTCTGCATTCTTCTGCTCGGGTTTATCCCTCTATGCCACCGCGCGGTCGGAAAGCCCGCGTGCGCGATGTTCGCCCAAAAGCTTCAAGGAAAGTGTGCGAATGATTTCCAGCTCGCGGTAAAACTCGCGCCGGGCCTCCTCGGCGGGCAACGACTCGAAAAGATCCGGTAATTGGACGCCGTGACTCATAATCGCGTTGGCCTCTCTTTTCCGAAGATGTCTCCGGACGTAGAGGCAGTTGTCGGCATGATAGAAAGACCGCACCGCTTCGGTAGGACTTAGAACGCCACTCGATAACGATTGGACTAGACCAAGGTTCACGAGCGCAAAAAGTTCTAACTGCTGCGACAGGTTTCCCGGTACAGCCGATAGAGCAAGTCGTGCTGGTCGATGCTGCTTCATGAAATCACTGTCCTGGGAAAGAATTTAACCCCCGCAACAGCCCCGGATTTATGTTCAAAGTAATGCACCTCACCAAGATCCCCGTTCTTTATGACTTTTTTCCACTGCCCCGACCGCAATCGGCGCAGTTCTCGAAGCACCGCACGGTTTCGCACCGGGTACTTAAGTGTAGCTCCTCGGTTTGGCGCCCAGCCCTCAGGCACCGACTCAGACGCATAAACATTCCTATGAAGACGCAACGGCATCCATGTGCTCAGGAAACATCAGTTAAGGCGTCGACGCCAATGATACCACTTACTTGCGGGAGCCAACAACAGGCGAATGCCTTGGGGTCACAGTAATTTTTTCATCAATGCCGTCAACAAGATAGCTTTCCGACCCCACCTCTTACAGGTGTGGGTGCACGACCTCTTCGCTTGTGGCTGACTCCAGTTAATTACCTTTTTCCAGTTTCTCAGCGATCTCGGCTGCCAGGATTCGCTTGTTGATCTTGGTGTCAGAGACCATAGGGAATTTATCGACTAGCTCTAAGCGCTCCGGCAGCTTGTATGGGGCGAGTTGTCTGGCGCGCAGGAAAGAGACGATCTCCTCCAGTGTTAACCCGTCCGCTGTTGCAGGGACGACGTAGGCGCAGACCTTTTGGCCCATGACCGGGTCGGGCATGCCGACGACGGCTGCTTGTTTTACCTTCGGATGAGCGACGAGGTGATCCTCGATCTCGGCGGGCTGGATATTTTGCCCTCCGCGTATGATCAGCTCATCCTTCCGTCCGACCAATATGAGATTGCCTTTTTCATCCCACTGGCCGAGATCGCCCAGCGGCAACCATCCGTCGGAGGTCCATGGGTCCAGGGAGGCTTCCCGGTTGCGGTAATAGCCCGACGAGCAACTAGGCCCCCGACCTTGAAGCTCGCCTGTTTCTCCCTTCGCCGCTATCCGGCCTGCTTCATCGACAAGACGCACCTCAGTATCGACCCGGGGTCTTCCGACCGTGAAGTAGCGCACGTCCGGTGGATCCTCAGGCGCGGTGAAAACCACGCCGCCCCAGTCAACGGCGCCGTAGGTGTTGAGCACGATGCCGCCGAGTTTTTCCTCGGCCTCCCGCGCGAGATTCGAAGCGAGCGGCGCGCTGACGCTGAGCCAAAAGCGAATCGAGGAGAGATCGTAGCAATCGTAACTATGGCAACGCACCATCATGGCCAGCAGGGCGGGAACCACACAGGCGACCGTGACTCGCTCTCGTTGAATCAAATCGAATGCCGCCTCGGGTTCAAAATGACTCAGCAAAACTATTTTGGCGCCGACCTGAGGAGCGGCGAAATAAATCGGGATATTGGGGCCTCCCGCCGCCGGTGAGAGCGCGGCGAGCACGTCGTGCTCCGTGAGTCCGAGCACGTCTACATAACCGCGGCCGTAGAGGAGGCGCGCCGCCGCGGTGTACTCGGCAAACTTGGGTGGGCCGGTGCTTCCGGTGGTCGAGTTTATCAGTGAAACTTCCGTGGCCTTATAACGCCGGGATTCCAAAACCGTCGTGGCTGTTTTTTCTTCCCACGGATGGCGGACAAGTTCGTCCAGCGAAAGCGCGCCGGCAGGCGCCTTATCTCCGGCGATCAAGATATGGCGCAAGTGGGGCAGTCGTTCCCGTAGCTCGCCAATCATGCCGAAGTAGTCGAAGTCCCGAAATATCCAGGGCAGTACGACGGCAGCCGCTTCGGTGAAACCGAGGCATTGACCCATTTCCGCCTGGCGCAGTGTGCGCGGTAGCGGCAGCGAAAGTATCCCGGCCTTTTCGCAGGCGACCCTGATGAGCGGCAGCTCTACAGAATTGGGAAGCTGGATGGCGAGCAGGTCGTCTCGCTTTAATCCGAGCTGGACTAATGCCAGGGCGAGCCGGTCTGTCCACAGCTTGGCTTCTTGCCACGATAACGCGCGCTGGCCGTCGCTGACGGCGACACCATTAGGATTTCGATTTGCATTTCTCTCCCAATGGTCGGAGAGAGAGAATGGCTGCCATACTCCTCGACTCAAATAGTCGCTGATCAGATGCTCTGTCAGCCGAGCAGGCCGAGGCATAGATTGGTTCCGCAAACAAAGAAGAAAGGAGAATTTTCACTACGAAGGACACAAAGAGCACGAAGTTCTAGAGTATGAATATCCGAACCCTTCGTGTCCTTCGTGCGCTTCGTGGTGAGTCTGTATTTTCTTGTCAACCCGTCACTTTGGAAATCAAAGCCTAGAATCGTCGCTTTTCAGAGTTGTCTCATGGCGACGAAGAGATCCTGCCAGGGTTGCCCCGGCACGTAGGGCGGCAGTTCCTCGATGATTTTCATCGCCCAGGGCTCGGAGTGAAGATAGCCGGTCTCGGAACGGATCCAGAGCACATCTCCGTCAGGGAGCTTGTCTGCTTGGCGTGATATGTTCGCTCGCACCAACTTCGTGTCATATTTGCGCGGCCCGGGGGTGAGGTCTTTTATAAACAGGAGTTCTTTACCTTCGCTGAGATCCCGCAGCCGGCGCACAAAGGTCACCCATTCTTTTTTCATCGTTTTCCTCCCAAGCCATAATTTTTCCACTGCGCCAGAACTTTCTGCTTGACCGCTTCCGGATAGGTGGTTTCGAAAGAAGATTTCACCGGAATACCCTCCGGTTCCCAATCGTCGGGCCAGGTCGCATCGAAGACCACCGAGGCTCCATTGAGCTTCCGGCGCTCATCGGCGTCGTAGCAGGGCGTCAAGGCATTGGCGCGTCCCTCGTAGTGCTCCACCGTAATCCCACGCCCCGGATGACACTTGGTGGCGAAGGCATGGATCACCTGGTCCATGTCGAAGGCATCGACGTCGCTGTCCACAACGATGACTTTGGATACCATCACCCGGCGGGCGGTGAAGAAATCGAGAACCTGACGGGCCACCTTGCTGCCGCCGCGCTCGACGCTGACGACGATCAGGTGCGTGACTCCCGCCGGCGGCACATAGACCTCTTTGACCGGGACGCCGCGGCGCTTGAGTCCCCGTTTCATGGCGACCCCAGCCGTAAGAGAAGCGGCGATGGAGCTATCGTCGGGCGGAATGCCCAGCGTGGTCAGGGTTAGAATGGGATTTTTCCTGTGGGTGATGCCAGTGATCTGGACGAGCACGCCTTCACCCATCGTGCCGCTGCGATAACCCGGATACTCGCCGAACGGTCCATCCAGGGCGATCCGGTCGGGCAGCACTTCTCCTTCGATGACGATCTCGGCGTGGGCCGGCACCATGAGATCCTGCGTTTTACATTGGATCAACTCCACCGACGCTCCTCTGAGTCCGCCGGCGTAGTCGGCTTCACTTTCCCCCGGCCTGTACGGGTCCGTCGCCACCATGTGGCAAAGGGACTCACAGCCGATGACGATGGCGACCGGCATCGGTTGTTTACGCGGGAGGAATTTCTCTTTCATCATCAGCGCGAACTGGCTGGTTGCCTGGGGCCAGCCGGTCACCATGTTCTGCGTGTGGGTCATGAAGCGGTACATGCCCCAGTTCGTCCAGCCGGTATCCGGGTCTTTGGTAACGATGATGTCCCAAGTGGCGATGTAGCGGCCACCGTCGCCATCGTGCACCATGGGCGCCGGCAGCTTGTAGATGTCCACGTCAGAACCGGTCATGACTATTTCCTGGCAGGCTGCCGATTTGACCACCGTCGGCGCGATCTTCTTGTCGCGCCGCTCCTCGTAGGCCGCGTAGATCTCACGAACGGAAGTATCGGGCGGCAGACCCATCGCTATGGCGACGCGCCGCCAGGTTGCCACGGGACCGTTGAGGATTGAGTAGCCCGAAGGATAATCTTTGATCTTTTCAAACAATAATGCCGGACCGGACTGCTCGAAGTTGCGCCGGCAAACAGCGCCCAGCTCCATATCCCAGTCCACCTCTTGCTTCACTCGCAGTAGATCGCCCGATTTTTCTATAGCGGCGATGTATTCTCTCAGGTCACTAAATGCCATGCTTTCCTCCTCCAAATTTTGTCTTCTTAATGTTTCGCGACATATTCCTTCGCTTCGGTCTCTTTCGGAAAGCCCGCCTGCAAAAACGGACTCGACTCGGCTGTTTTGGCTTTATTAATACCCCGCTCGTTAAGCATGTTTACGAATGCCCGCATCCATACGTCGTAATCAGGTCTCCTCCCCGTTGTTACAATATTCCCGTCTACTACCGCATCACGTGTTTGTACCCAGATGCACCCGGCCGCTATGACGTCCGCCTTCACCGAATGATGTATAGCGGTCAATCGTTTCCCTTTGATTCCCAACGATGCCAGGGCTTCGGTAAGAATTTGCGGGCTGTGACAAATGAATGCCATTGGCTTATCGGTCTGAATGAAATGGCGAACGATGTCGAGGCACCGTTGATCGACCCGCAGATGCTCCGGGCCGCGCCCTCCGGGTATGGCGAGAGCGGCGAACGCTGACGGATCGATCTCAGCTAGAGAAGCGTCCGGCTCGATGATGAAGCCGGGCAGCTCTTGAAAGGTATCCCAGGTGCCATCCAGGCCAAACGGCATGTGAACGACGGTTCTCAGTGGCTTCTTTACCGGCGCAGCGACGGTGACATCATAGCCTTCTTCCAGCATGCGGAAATAGGCATAGTCATGATGGCCGGAGCTGGTCGACTCCTCGATGATCATAAGAATACGAGCGCTATTAAACGCTTCTTTCCCCGTGTAAACCGGCGTTCCTCTCAGCATCGATAGGAATGTCCTTATCCATACGTGGTAATAAGGTCTTCCGTTTACTGTCACGATATTCCCGTCTACAACCGCTTCACCACGCGACTCGACGTAGATGGCTCCGCGCATGGCGACGCGAGGCTTGATAAGGCTGTTGCCGGTCAAGCGCCGCCCCTTCACCCCTGCCTCAAGAAGAACAAGGGGGCCGCGACAGATGGCTCCGATGGGCTTGTTGGTTTCAACGAAATGGCGGACAAGTTCGACGCAGCGATCGATATTCCGGATATGCTCCGGGGCCCGACCTCCTGGCAGCAGCAGGCCGTCGAATGTGGAGGGATCGACCTCGTCGAACGAAGCATCCGACTCCATGGCGTACCACGGCCTCTCAACGTAGGTGTCCCAGCCCGGCTCCTGCTGATGAATAACGACATGCAGGCGTTTTTTCTTGGGCGCGGCGATGGTCACATCGAAGCCTTCTTCGCGCATGCGAAAAACCCCGTAATCCAAATCAGGAGTGGACCCATCCCCAGTGATTATTAAAATACGAGTCATGCTTAAGCCCTCCTTTCACAATTCAAGAAAATTTATCTCGCCAAGGCGCGAAGTGACGCTCCGTGTCATTTCGACCGAAGGGAGAAATCTTTCTTAGATCCCTCGCATTCGTTCGGGATGACGGGCCGAAGGCACGTCACTTGGCGTGCTTTGCGCCTTTGCGCGAGATATCATCGTTTCCCATCTATTCGTCGGCGGAAAAATTCATCGAAGCAGGGGGACAGTCCCCTTTTAGTTGCCCTACTCCCTGATCTGCGGGCTTTCTTCGTCGAGGAAGCGATGGTTGCAATAAGGGCAGAGAAGCGGGATGCCCTTGTGCCGCAGCTCTTGCGAGTGACAATAAAATTCCCCTTGGCATTTTGGACAGGTCACCCAGAAGATTTTTGCCATAGCTCCTCCTAGCATCAGCGAAATAAAATTCGAAATCCGAATATCGAAAGAAGCCCCGCGGACCGAAACAAACTCGAAGTCAAATAAATCCTAAACTCGGAAAACTCAAAACGCCGAATCCGGATCAACTATGTTTTGAATTTTATGTTTTTCAACCATTTGAATTTGTTTCGGGTTTCGGGTTTAGGATTTCGTGCTTCGGGTTTTTGCCGTCTTATCAATTCTTGGTGTCCCTTCTCAGTCGGTCCGCACCCGGTCAAGCTCCTCAGGCGTGAGAAAATCTTGCAGCTTGGTTTTACTCAGCGCCTCTTTCGGTACCTGCACGCGGGAGGCAAATGGTTTTTGCACCGGCAAGGTCGCATCGATGATCATCTTAGCGGTCATGATATCGTCGGTCTGCGATGGGTCCAGCGTGTTCCCCTTGGCGTTCTTGATGATGTCGATATCCTGATCCGCCTGAACCCGCGTGGCCATCGCCCACATCACCTGTTCCTCGTTGTAGACATCGATATCTTTATCCACCACCACCACATGTTTGACAAAGTCGCAACCCGCCAGGGCGGCCAGCGCCGCCTGCTTGGTCTCGCCGTCGATCTTTTTGTCGACCGAGACATAGCAGTTAAAGCGGCAGCAGCCGGAGATCGGAAAGTGGACCGCCTGCACGGTCGGTACGATGCCGCGAATCAAGTTGAACAGGCTTCCCTCTTTGGGAATTCCGCCCAGCACCCAGTTGTCGCGGTGGCCGACGAAGATATGTTGGAAGATGGCGTTGCGCCGGTGCGTGATCGCCGTCACCTCGA
>ORMF010851170.1_pt1 | contig 10525 bp, 8 predicted proteins | sample 1779871 | NCBI WGS metagenome assembly ORMF01 (sample SAMEA104232316, study PRJEB22302) | groundwater metagenome | biome: forest; feature: aquifer; material: groundwater | place: USA | collected 2011-08-07 | depth 5.4 m
AGCGAGTACGAATACAGATAGTTGTTCAACCGGCTGCACACGACGAGGGTCTTGCCGTCCGCCGTCACCGCCATGCCATGCGAGGGATCGGATCCCTCGGGCACCGTCATCTTGCCGGGCGGCAAATCGGGATTCGAGATCCGTCTGATCTCCTTGCGCGTCGCGAAATCGATGACCGCAAACCCGTTGAGGGCGGTGAGCTGCGTGAAGATCCATTTCGTCGATCCATCCGGATTCACCGAGAACGCCATCGGCCGAATGCCGAGGTCCATCTTCAGCGTCCACGCCGGTTCCTCGGTGTTGGCGTCGATGACGTTGATGGTGGCACCGGCAATCGATCCAGCGACGACGAACCGTCCATCGGGTGTGACGTACGCGTTGTGAATCGTGCCTTGCGTCGGAACGGTCTTCACGCGCTGCATCGAAACGGTGTCGATCACATCCACGCCGCCCGGCGCCTGAATGATGCCGACATAGACCCGACGGCCGTCTTTGCCGACCGCCATGTTGTTCGGATGCCCGCTGAGCGGAATCTTCTTTGTCACGATCAGCGTCTTCGCATCGACGATATCGAGCGTACTCTCGGCCTCGTCGCTGATGTAGATGCGTGTGCCGTCAGGCGAGGCGCCCGCACCATGACCGGCTTCGATGCCACTGATGACGCCGACGATGGTGTTGGTGGCCGGGTCGATGACGTGCACGTTGTCTCCGGCACTGTTGGTTTGGATGATCCGGACCTGACGCTGCGCCGGCAACGTCTCGCCCATCACCCATGCCTTGACCGTCTGCCACTCGGGATCGCCCTGCGACGCCCAGTGCTTGCCACCGCTGTGATAGAAATCGCCGCCCGCCTGCTCCGCGAGGGGATGCATCAGGAGCCGGCTCTTGACGCTGCCGGGCAACACCACCCGCCGCACAATGTCGAAGTTCTTGCGCGAATCCTCGTCCGTCCAATGCGTTTGCCCCGCCGCGACCGGCTGCAGGCGCAACGGGGTCCCGGCGCCATGACACGCGATGCAGCGCGCGTGGCCGGGACGTTCGGCGAGGAAGATCGGTTGCACCCGTGTCTTGAAGAATTCGAAGTCGAGTGGAGGTGCGGCCGGCCGCGTCTGCGCGGAGGCCCAGGAAGAAACCGCAAGCACTAACGTCACTGCGCGGGCGACATGCATGGTAACCTCGGCGTGGTAGAGAGTGTTACGGAGCTCAACTCGTGAGGGCAGACCTCGAATCGCGGGAGTATCGGTCTCTACCCTGTCGCTGTCAAGAGCTCCAGGATCCAGCACCGCCCGGCAGTGGTAGCGTCTGCCCCCAATCTGACGCGAGTCGGTCCCGGCGATTTCCCCATTCGACGAACAGATGGTCTCTATACTATGAGAGAATTCCGCCGATTGGGTGCCACAGCCGCCTCGCGGATTGAGGTGCCGGTACCCCAGTACGTCGTCGTAGCGCTCGGCGCGGGCCAGGGGTCGGAGCTCGTCGCAGTCAGCCTGCCCGACGAGCCGCGCAGCCGATCGACTCGAGTTGCCCTTCGGGCCGCCAACGCGGTCCGGCACGTTGCTTGTCATAAAGACTGGAGGGTCAGATGTCCACACCAATGCGCCGCGTGCTCGGTCTCATTATACTGTTCACGCTCTGCATCGCTGGTCGTGCTTCGGCGGACCTCGACAACGCCGCATACGAACGCTTCTACAATCGTTATGTGGGAAAGTGGAAGGCGAACGTCGCGAAGTCGCGGTATCTGGTGGGCGAACCGCCGAAGGAGGCGCCCTCCCACACCTACGGCGTGATCCCTGGACGAAAAGGTATCCAGTACAACGGCGGCGCGATTCACTTGCTCGACGGCAAGGACCATCCGGTTTCGGCAGATCGGCCCGGGGCGACCATTACCAGAGAGGTGCTCGACGAGTTCACGATTGTCACAAGCATCAAGCAGAACGGGCGCGTCACGTCGCGGAACACGTTCGTGGTGTCACCCGATGGCAAGTTCGGGGCGTTCGTCGTCATGAACATCGACGAGCGGGGCGAGCCCATGATAAGAAGTCTCGTGTATTACGAGAAGCAGTAGCGGCGCTTTTTGTTTGAAGCGCGATCCTCCGGCGCCCACGTATTGTTCGGGTCTTGGTCCAACGCGCTCCCTGTTCACGCGGACACAGTTGGAGTGCCGCTCATCTGCCGCTCGTCGACGACCCGTCGGAGCTTCCGGCCACCGCTGCGCACACTGCCGAGGGGGTGGACCATGACGCGTAGCTCGTACAGACGCATGTCGCGGTTTCGCCAGAAGTCGCCAAAACGCTCGCGCAGGTTGGCGAGGACGAGGGTCTCGACCGCGTTTTGTGCCGACTGGTCCTCCATCTCGACATGAAGGACGACTTCGTCGCGCGGGCCATTCTGTCCGATCACGACCTGCCAGTCGCCACCGATGCCCGTGATGCCCCGCAGCACCTCGTCGAAGACCCACGCCCCCACGTTCCCCATACCGCACACGACCATCTCGTCGCAGCGGCTGCGAATCTTTGCGAGACGGCCCATCGAAATGCCACACTCACACTGGCCGTCAACGAGTCGCGTGAGGTCGCCGGATCGATAGCGGATAAGGGGCATGGCGCGGTTCGACAGCGTCGTGTAGACGAGCTCGCCATAACCGTCGGCGTCGGTAACTGGAGTCTCGAAGAAGAAGTACAGATCGTTGCGATGATAGCCGTTCTTGACGCGGCACTCTGCGCCGAGCGCCCCGAATGATTCGGTCTGGCCGTAGTTGAGATAGAGTGGCGACTCCCACGTCTCCTCGACCGCGCGCCGGGCGGTCTCGGAGATGTTCTCGCCGCCTGCGAACAGGAATTTCACCCGCCACGGCCCCCTAACCTTCGCGACCTCCGACAGTCGCACGATCCACGACGGCTCCCCGAAGATCACCGTGGGGCGGTACACCTTCGCGCGGTCGTAGAACTCGCCCGCCTCGATCTTGCCCGCTTCGACGTGAAAGCAGCCGAGCAGATCGAGCCCGGACCGCAACACGTACGGCGACACCCAGAAGGAGCAGTCGAAGGCGCTCACGACGCGATCGTTTGGACGGAGCCCGAGCAGGTGCAGCCAGATCGCGCTCAGGCGTCCCATATCGGCGATTTCGCGACGCGAGAAGAACACGCGCTTCGGCACGGGGGAGGTCGTGCCGGTCGTCTCGAACGCCGTGTCGGCGCGGCTGACCAGAAACGCGTCGGCGCCCTGCGACCGAAGGTCCTCGCCGGTCGTGTAGAAGTCGCCGAGTTGGGACGGCTGATCGATGCGGCGCACGTCGATGCCCCGCTGGCGAAACTGCTCGCGGTAGAACGGCGACCGCTCCGCCGCGATCCGCAGCGTGCGCCTGAAGCGCGCTCGCCGCATCGCCTCCAGAGCTGACGAGGGAATGAGCCCGAGCAGTTCGATCGCGCGTTGAGGGGACGTGCGCAGCGCCAGCAGCTCGGCGAACTCGACGAGCGACGTCAGCATCTCAGACCCTGTTACACTCGGCCCGGCGCACAGCGTCGAATGAGCTGCTCGAGCAGTTCCACTCCGAGATCGATCTCCTCCTCGGTGATCTCGAATGACGGCGCAAGCGTGAACACGTTCTTGTAGTAGCCACCGACATCCAGGACCAGTCCCATGCGTTTGCCGCGGACCATCAGGTCGCCCTTGATCCCCTCGGCAAAAATTCTGTCGGTCAGCTCACGGTCAGGCTGAAATCCGTCCTCGCCGCAGATCTCGATGCGCAGCGCCATCCCCATCCCATCGGTGTTGCCGATCACCTTCGGGTAGCGACGCTGCAGGTCTCGGATCTGCGTAAGGAAATACGCGCCCTTGCGGCGCGTCGTTTCCTCGTAGTCGTGTTCCGCCATCATGCGGACGGCCTCGAGCGCGACTGCCGTGCCGAGCGTGTTCGAGGAGAACGTCGAGTGCGTCGACCCCGGCGGGAACACGTCGGGTGAGATCAGACCCTCGCGCGCCCACACACCGCTCAGCGGATTGAGCCCGTTGGTCAACGCCTTACCGAATACGATGATGTCCGGCGTGACGCCGAAGTTCTCGATCGCCCAGAACTTCCCCGCCCGATAGAACCCCATCTGGATCTCGTCGTCCACCATGAGAATGTGGCGGTCGTCGAGGATCTTCCTGAGACCTTCGAAGTAGCCGGGGGGCGGAATCACGTAGCCGCCGGTTCCCTGGATCGACTCGACATAGAAGGCAGAGAACTCCGATTCACCGGCCTTCGCGTCCCAGAAGGAATTGTACTCGGTGTCGAAATTCCGTTCGAACTGTTTCAGGCAGTACAGCCCACAATCTTCGACCTTCTTGTCGTACGGGCACCGGAAACAGTACGGGAATGGAACGAAATGCGCCCGATCCGAAAAGTGCCCGTAGCGGCGACGATACCGGTAGCTCGACGTAATGGCGCTCGCGGCGAGGGTCCGGCCGTGATACCCACCCATGAACGCAAACACGAGGTTCTTGCCCGTCGCGTTGCGCACAATCTTCAGCGAGTCCTCGATGGCCTGCGAGCCGCCAACATTGAAATGGACGCGCCCATCGACGCCAAATCGTGACGCGTTCAACCGGCCGATCGCCGCGGCGAGCTCGATCCTCTCCCGATGCAGGTACTGACAGGCGAGCTGCGGCAGCGTGTTCAGTTGCCGCGTGAGAGCGGCATTCAGGCGGGGGTTGCCGTACCCGAAACTCGCCGCCGAATACCACATCTGCAGGTCAAGGTACGGCGTGCCTTCCCGGTCGTACAGGTAGCTGCCCTCGGATCGCTCGAAGCACTTCGGCGGATTGAGGTAGTGTACCGTGTCACCCCACGAGCAGTACTTGCGTTCCAGTTCAAGGAGTTGCGCCTCGGTCTTGTCGCTCATACAGCGGGGAACACCTTTCCAGGAAGTGATCGTGTCATCGACCCGCCGGCTCCGAGCAATCGCTCGATGCCGGTGGTGACGGTCGCCAGGGTATCGTAGGGCGCGTACGGGATTGACGCATCCTCGCAGAACGCCGCCAACTTGCCTTTCGCGAACACGAAGTCGGCAGACGCCGCCGCATACTGATCGGAGAGTCCGTCTCCGACGAACACTGTAACGGCGCCGTTGGGATTCAAGTGCCCCATAGCCGCCGGCTTGCACGTGGCGCAACCGTGCGCGCACGGCGCCGGCGGGTTGGGGAACGTCGCCCGCCACCGGGCGCCGGAAGGGTACAGGTTGCTCGACACGATGCGGGAGTCTGTCAGGCGCGCGAGAAGATTCAGATCCGGACGTCCGAGGATTCGTCCGATGCAGTAATCAAAGCCGTCGCTGATGATATGGACCGGCACGAGACGCGCCGCGCAGGCAGCGACCAGCGTCGGAAACCCGGGGTCGACCTCAATCTCGTCCAGCAGGCGGTCGACCTGATCCCGCGTGGCGGTCACGAGCGCCATCTGGGCCGCCAGGCATTCCCGAGATCCGATCTGACCGGCGAGCCACGCGTCTTCGACTTGAAGCCACTCCGGATCCGCGAACGCGTCGAGAATGGCGTCGGTTGCGTCACGAAGTGTGATGGTCCCGTCGAAGTCGAGAAACACGATCGCCTCTCGTTCCCGCATGAACCTTGTCAACTTATGACGCGACCGCCACGCGCATCCAGCTGCGCATATGGTCGATGACGTCGGCGGTGACGGCGGCTTCGCCGCGTTGGACCGCCGTCATCAGGGCGGTGCCCGGACCACGGAACGGTCGGATGCCGTCTAGGTCGGGCCTAATGTAGATCAGCGAATCGTCTTCGGGTGGAGGGGCGTGGGCGGAAGACCGACAGTCGGACGCAATAACGTGTGTCGCGCCCATCGGCAGCGACCGAGCGAAATCGATGGGGAGCGAATCGCTGATCCCGCCATCGGCGAGGTGCACCACGTCAGCCTCGATCGTCATCGTCTTCGCGGGCATCACGCCTCGTACCGCCGCGCTCGCGCGCGCGACGTCGGCAAGGCGAACGCCGCGCGAGTCCTTCGTGGAAAAATAACGCGGCTGGTTGCGGTCGATGTCGTGGCATACGACACCGAGCCGCCTGATGCCGTGGTGCAGGCTCGTGAAGCTGGCGGCGTCGAGCTGCTGCAAACGCCGCGGAATGATTCCGCAGAACCGGCGCAGATACGGCTTGAGCACTTCGTGGGAGCGCAGGGTCAGTCCATGCATCAGAAGGTGGCGCCCGCGAAACGTCGGTGCCTGCTCGATCATCTCCTCCACGCTCAAGCCCACCGCGGCATAGTATGCGGCGATAATGGCGCCGGCGCTCGCGCCTACCATCGCCTCCACCGGAATCCCGTGGCGGACAATGCTTCGCAACACGCCGAGATGCGCGGCGCCGCGCAGACCACCCGCGCTCAGGACTACGCCAATGCAGATAGGTTCTGAATCGAGCCTCGAAGCTGACAAGCTTGTAGACAGTAACACGGGCTTGACCAACAGATTTGACCAAGAGAAAGGTCCGCGTCCTTCTTAACGCATATATTATGGCACGCTCCGCAGCGATCGCCCACCGCGGTGCGTCCGCATATGCACCCGAGAACACGATGGCGGCGTTCGATCTCGCCGTGCGCCAGGATGCCGGGTGCGTCGAGCACGACCTGCACGCAACCAAAGACGGCGCGCTGGTATGCCTGCACGACCGAACGCTCGAACGGACCACCAATGTGCACGAGGTGTTCCCACGGCGCGGGCGGGACGTCCGCGAGCGGGGAAAGGTCGTGCGACACTGGTTCGTGCATGACTTCACACTGCGGGAAATCCAGCAGCTCGATGCCGGATCCTGGTTCCAACCTGAATTTGCAGGTGCACGAGTGCCGACATTCGACGACGTCTTGGACTGGGCCAGGAACCGTGTGGCGTTGCTCACCGAGCTCAAGGACCCTGACGTCTACGAGAGGCTCGGGGCCGATCTGTCGGTGATGTGCGACTCGGCGCTCCGCCGTCACGACCTCACGACACACGCGTCGGATGGGGCCGTGACGGTCCAATCGTTCCACGAGTCGACCGTGCGTCGAGCGGGAGAACGATTCGCTGGACGCGTGCCCGTTGCATTGCTGGTCGAGCCAGTGGACGCGGCGCGGCTGTGTGATCGCGAGCACATAACCGCGATTGCCCGATTCGCGTCTGGCATTGGGCCCGGGAAATCGATCGTCGCCGACCGTCCCGAGATCGTGAGGGGGGCACACGAAGCCGGCCTTCGGGTCACACCCTGGACGTTTCGGACCGCGATGATCGGTCCGTTCGAGAGCGTGGGTGCGGAGATGGAACATTATCTCGTCGATCTCGGCGTCGATGCGGTGATTACCGATCACCCGGACGCATGTCCGCGCGACCGACGATCGGCGTAATGATCTTTTTACGCCTTTGGGCTTCGGCGATGCCCGGCAGCGCACTAACAACGGCCGTGGCATGCCGCGCAGGGAGTAATCTTGGGCGATGACCTTGGTGCCATTCGCGCAGCGGAATCACAGGATTGTGGGCGACGACGGACTCTTCGGAAACATCTCGATCCTGGAGCGCCTCGAGGATTTTCGAAAGCGCCTCATCCGCGCGCTGCTCGCCGTCCTCGGTGGCGTGCTGGTTGGGTTCGCCCTGATCGATCGCATCGCCGCGTTCATCCTCGCGCCGACGCGGCGTGCGCTGCCCCCCGGCATTAGACTGATCTACACACAGCCGGGCGAAGCGTTCGGGCTGTACATTCAGATTGCCCTTATCGCCGGCGTCGTGCTCGCGATGCCGTTCATCATGTATCAGCTGTGGCGACTGATCGCGCCGCTCGTGCCGTCGAGCGCGCGGCGGTTCGCTCTCCCCTTCGTGGGATTTACGACGCTGGGCTTCGTGGCGGGCGCGGCCTTCACCCACTACATCGCCTTTCCATACCTGATGGTGTTCGCCGCCAGCTTCAATACGCCTGGCTTGATGTTCATGCCGCGGCTCGAACACGTCTTCGACCTGTACATGAAGATGGTGCTCGGCATGGCGGTCGTCTTCCAGATGCCCACGGTCGTGTTCTTTCTTGCAAAGCTGGGCCTGATCACCGCGGGATTCCTCTGGCGCAGCTTCAGGTACGCCGTCTTGCTGATCTTTGTCGCCGCCGCGGTGATCACGCCGACCGGCGACATGGTCACCCAGACGATTTTCGCCGCGCCGATGCTGGTACTCTATCTCCTCAGCATCGCCATCGCCTGGGTGTTCGGAAGGTCAAGCCCGAGTGAGCAGAAGGACCCTGACGAGTAACGGGGCCAGGTCCAGACACTCCGGTGAGCGTTCCCGGCCGCCCCGCTACCGCCGCTGCGCCAGCGTCAGGTCCGTACAGGCGGCGTTGTGCACACGGAAGCACGCGGCACTTGAGCCTTTGAGTGCCGCCGCGTTACGATCAACGGCCGCAGGGCGGGTGTCGAGGCCGTCACGTATCGCGCCGCGGTTCGAGGACCAGAGGAAAGGGGCGGTGATGAACGCATCAGATTCGGCGCGTGGCCTGCGGCTCCTTGTTCTGACCACGGTGTTCGGCGCGATTGGGGCGCTCTCGTCGATGGTTGGGGTTGGTGTGCGCGCGCAGATCCCCGCCGTCAAGTTCGACGTGCGGGCCGCAAAAGGGCTTGTGGTCTCACCAGTGTACGAGGGCTGGTACGAGGTGGAGGGCACGAAGTACGTCTTGTTCGCGTACTCCAACCGCAACCTCGAGGAAATCGTCGATGTTCCCATCGGTCCTCGGAACCGCGTAACGCCCGGCCCAGCGGATCAGGGGCAGCCGACGCGTTTCTTGCCGGGCATCTACTACGGCGTCTTCGCTGTGGCCGTACCAACGGATCAGCCGACAGCCGAAATGACCTGGACCCTCACGGCCAACGGGCAGACGGACTCAATTCCCGCGTCTCTGAGTCCCCTCTATTACATCTCGCCGCAGCGAGAGACTGGCACCATCTATCCTGGCAACACCCCGCCGGTCGTGAAGTTCGACCCGACGGGAGCCTCGGCGCAGGGACCGCACGGCATCGTCGTCAGCCGCACGGCCACCGTGTCGCGTCCCCTCACCCTCGATGTGTGGGTCACCGATGACGGCCTGCCGCCGCCCCGGCGCCCGGCACCTGGCGGCCGCCGACGGTCCAGCCGCCAGGAGCCGCAAGGGGTGGAGCTGAGCTGGCAGGTGTACCGCGGCGCCGGCGGCGTGACCTTCAGCGACCAGGCGCCGGCCATCGAGCAGGGAAAAGCGCGCACGACGGTGACTTTCAGCGAGGCTGGGGACTACATGCTGCAGCTGCTGGCCATCGATTCGCGGAGCGCCAACAGGTGCTGCTGGACGAATGGCTACGTCAAGGTCACGGTGGATGCGGGCGCCGAGCGCCGGTGAACCAACGGCTTTTTGATGTCGGGCCTCGCTGGGTCGCTGGTAAGATTGGTGATTGCGGCGAGGCACAACCGCCGAACACTGCGGATTGGGAGACGCCAGGTCGAAGGGAGCAGGAACATGAGCGCTGGCAGCGTGTTACGCCTGACAACCGCGGTCCTCATTGGGATGGGCACGGCGGCCGCGCCGCAGGCGGCGTCGGCTCAAACGTCGGCCGCCGGAGGCCGGCCGCTGACATTCACCAGGGACGTGGCACCCATCTTTCAGGAGAAATGCGAGGTCTGCCATCGCCCGGGCAACATCGGGCCGATGTCGCTCGTGACCTACGAGGAGGTCCGCCCGTGGGTCGGATCGATCAAGGCGCGGGTCGCCAGCCGCGAGATGCCGCCGTGGCACATTGACAAGGGCGTCGGAATCCAGAAGTTCATCAACGATCGATCGCTCAGCGACGCCCAGATCGACACCATCGTCCGGTGGATCGACACCGGGGCTTCGCGGGGCGACACGAAGGACATGCCGGCGCCAAAGCAGTGGCCAAGCGGCGATCGGTTCTTCCTGGAGGATACGCTGGGGCCCCCCGACCTGGTGGTGCAAGCCAAGCGGTTCACCATGCCGGGGCGGTCGGCCGACGTCCACTTCGAAGGGGAAGTGGAGATTCCGCTGGCCGAGCCGCGATGGGTTCGTGCGTCCGAGACAAAGCCGTCGTTGGCGGGCCGCCGAATCGCTCACCACGCGAGCATGTACATGTACAAGCCCAACACGCCGGAAGCGATCGCGGCCGAACGGGCCGTACGGGCCGGACAGCCTGGCGCCGACGTGGTAGGGAAAATCGGGCCGCTCGGGCCCACGACGGAAAGGGAGTTCTTCACTGAATGGGCGCAGGGGAAGGGCGGAGAGATCTACCCGGAGAACGTGGGCAAGCTCATCATGCCGGGGACGAAGCTCCACTTCCGGATTCACTACCATGCCGTGGGTGAGGAGATCACCGACACGGTGGCAATAGGATGGTGGTTCTACCCGAAGGAGAAGACGCCGAGATACAGCGCGGAATATTCGTCTCTCGGCAGCCCTGCGGATCTCCAAATTCCGACCAACACGGTCACCCACCATCAGGGCTCGATGGTGCTTCAGGCGCCGACGATCCTGCACAATTTCC
>ORMF011622119.1_pt1 | contig 10525 bp, 8 predicted proteins | sample 1779871 | NCBI WGS metagenome assembly ORMF01 (sample SAMEA104232316, study PRJEB22302) | groundwater metagenome | biome: forest; feature: aquifer; material: groundwater | place: USA | collected 2011-08-07 | depth 5.4 m
AATGGAGAGACCAAACTGGCCCGCATCTTCCAGCACATGAAAGAAGCGGCGGTAGCCCAGTACTCCTCGCGCATGGCGGGCAAGCCGCTGCGGCGACGCGTAGCCGAAATGGCCAAGATAATGACCGAGGCCGGCTACATGGCCGAATGGGAACAACTGGATCACCGCACGTTCCAGATTACCGAGCACAACTGCGCCATTGCCCGTGTGGCGCAGCAATGTCAACATGCTTGCGTATGCGAACTGTCCATGTTCCGAGAGCTCCTTCAGGCCACCGTGAGCCGGCAAGAACATATAGTGGCCGGCGATTCCTGTTGTCGCTACATAGTTCAGTCCCAGCCAGCGCGCAAGCCGGCCAAAGAGCGAAGCTGACCGCCTAGCCAAGAGATAACAGCATGAGAGACCGTTGGGCTCTCCCGGTTATTGGGTTGGTGTCAACTCTTGTGGTTTTGAGTGTAGGTTTCTTGTTGTTGGGACGGCAGAGAGAGATCCAGAGAGCCTACGACGTTTCGGCCTTGCCCGCTCTCAACGCCTTCCTCAACGGAACAAGCGCAGTCCTTCTCACCGTCGGATATGTTTTCATTCGGCTGAAAAAAGTGACAGCCCACAAGACCTGTATGGTGACTGCCTTTGGAGTGTCTTCTCTGTTTTTGATTTCTTACTTTATCTACCACTACCAGGTCGGCTCCGTGTCTTTTGGGGGGAGGGGCTTTATTCGACCGGTCTACTTCACACTCCTGATCTCCCACATTGTTTTGGCCATGTGTATCGTTCCACTGGCGTTGGTGACAATCTACCGTGCCTGGACCGAACAGTTTGAGAAGCACATGAGAATTGCCCGCTGGACGCTTCCGCTTTGGCTCTACGTGTCAGTGACCGGGGTGATTGTGTACTGGATGCTGTACCACCTCTAAGGGCCCGCCTGAAAGGCAGGGTCCGAGCGGGAGACGCTCGCTGGAAGAACCAGCCCACCGGGAGCTGCAGAAAATCACAACCCCGGCACTACATGAGGTGTGCCAGAATCATGTGCTTTCGGCACAGGCCTTCGTCCAGATGTAGCGGGAAGGCTTCGGTACCATTCGGCTCGCCCCAGCTAACAACCCCAGCGGTTTCGCCTACCGCCGCCTTACAGCAGCTCCCGCACGTCCTTCGCCTTCTTGCCCTGGGACTCGGCGACGGCGGGATAGGTCACTACGCCCTTGTAGGTGTTGACGCCCTGGCGGATGGCGTCGTCGGAGCGGACGGCGGCGGTGACGCCCTTTTGCGCCAGCTTCAGCACATAGGGCAGCGTGGCGTTGGTGAGGGCGAAGGAGTGGCCCCGCAACCTCAAGATAAGCAAGGGGATGGTCAACTGGATTACAGCTTGCATCCTAATTTGGCAATACCCTGTCTAATTAAGAAGGTGACGCAGTCACGAGGGTAGACTTAGAATAAGTAAGCACGGGAAGGGCATAGCCATGGCCAACAAAGCCGCTCAGATGCTGCGCGACAAACCCGCCCCGCTTCTCGAGACACCGGAAGAGCACTTGGCCGCCAACCTCTTGAAGGTTGCGACTGCCAAGCTAGAGCGCATGACCCCGCGAGAACGAAAGAAGGCCATCGCCGACATCCGCGCAATCGCTAACCGAAAGGCCGGGGCAGCTTCCGGAAAGAATCGATAAGGGATTTCCCCTGATTCGATTTGGGGTCGATCCCCAGCCGTTCCAGTACCATCACGAACCCCTGCTCATCGCGAGCGTAAATAATCGTCCTTGCGGCTTCGCGCAGAGCTACCAACTCTTCGTCCGGAATTTTGTGCTTGGGGCGAAGAGTGTCTCTTAGTGCGGCAAGGATGTCCGCGGCGCGTTTTGACGGCCCAGGATCATCAGCCATTCAGCTTTCCTCCCTACAGCAGCTCCAGCACGTCCTCGGCCTTCTTGCCCTGGGACTCGGCGACGGCGGGATAGGTGACGGCGCCCTTGTAGGTGTTGACGCCCTGGCGGATAGCGTCGTCGGAGCGGACGGCGGCGGTGACGCCCTTCTGCGCCAGCTTGAGGACATACGGCAGCGTGGCGTTGGTGAGCGCCAGCGTCGAGGTGTGGGGCACGGCGGCGGGCATGTTGGTGACGCAGTAGTGGACGACGCCGTCCACGACGTAGGCGGGGTCGCTGTGGGTGGTGGGGCGGGCGGTCTCGATGCAGCCGCCCTGGTCAATGGCGACGTCCACGATGACGGCGCCGGGCTTCATCTCCGAAACCATCTTCCTGGTGACCAGCTTGGGCGCCGACGCCCCGGGGATGAGCACGCCGCCAATGACCAGGTCGGCGTGTTGGGTGGCTTTGCCGATGGTGTAAGAGTTGGAGGCCAGGGTGTAGACGCGGCCGCCGAAGATGTCGTCGAGTTCGCGCAGGCGGTCGAGGTTGCGGTCAATGAGGGAGACGATGGCGCCCATGCCCAGCGCGATCTTCGCCGCGTTGGTCCCGACGACGCCGCCGCCCAGGATGCAGACCTGCGCCGGAGCCACGCCGGGGACTCCGCCCAGCAACACGCCGCGGCCGCCGCGCTCTTTTTCGAGATACGCGGCGCCTACCTGCACCGACATGCGTCCGGCGACCTCGGACATGGGCGTGAGCAGCGGCAGCGTGCCGTTCTTGTCCTTGATGGTCTCGTAGGCGATGCCGGTGACGTTCTTCTTGAGCAGCTCGGCGGTGAGCGCGGGCAGGGGTGCCAGGTGCAGGTAGGTGAAGAGCACCAGGTTGTCGCGCAGGTGGGAGAACTCGCGCTCGATGGGCTCCTTGACCTTGACCACCATCTCGGCGCGGGACCAGACGTCGGCGGCAGAGGCGACGACCTCGGCGCCCGCCTGTTTGTAGTCGGCATCGGAGATGGAGGAGAGCTCGCCGGCGTGGGCTTCAACCAGGACCTTGTGGCCGGCGTCCACCAGCGTGCGGACGCCCGAGGGCACAATGCCCACGCGCGATTCGTGGTCCTTCAGTTCTCTGGGGACGCCAATCAGCATTTTTCTTGTGCCGCCCCTACGGGGCTCGCCTTTTTTACGCCACCCTACCCAGCCCTTACGCGCTGGGCTAACTCAAATGCCGCCCCTGCGGGGCTCGGTCCTTCGCGGCCGAGGGCCCTTCGACTTCGCTCAGGGCAGGCTCTCGCGCCACGAAAACCCGCAATCGCGCCACACAAGCGTCAATCGAGATCGATCTGGGCGCGCTGGAGTTTATCCGAGTAGTCCACGTAGATGGACTTCCACTCGGTATAGAAGTCCACGGCGCCGATGCCGCCCTCGCGGTGCCCGTTGCCGGTCTGCTTGGTGCCGCCGAAGGGCAGGTGCACCTCGGCGCCGATGGTGGGCGCGTTCACGTAAGTGATGCCGGCGTAGAGGTCGCGCATGGCGCGGAAGGCCAGGTTCACGTCCCGCGTGTAGATGGAGGACGAGAGCCCGTAGGGGATGTTGTTGGAGTACTCGATGGCCTGCTCCACGCTGTCGCAGGGGATGACGGAGACCACGGGGCCGAAGATCTCCTCCTGGGCGATGCGAGATCTCGAGTCCACGTCGCCGAAGATGGTGGGCTCGAAGAAGCAGCCTTGCTTGTATGCCGGATCGGAGTTCGAGGCGCACGGCAAGCGGCTGCCGCCGCACAGCAGCTTGGCGCCCTCGCCCTTGCCGATCTCCACGTACTTGCGCGAGGTCTCGACCTGCGCTTCGGTGATCTGCGGGCCCATCTCCACGGTTTCGTCGAGGCCGTTGCCCACCTTGAGCGCTTTGGCGCGGGCGACGAACTTGCGCACGAAGTCGTCGTAGATGCCCTTCTGTACGATCATGCGGCTGGCGGCGGTGCAGCGCTGGCCGGTGGTGCCGAAGCCGCCCCAGAGCGCGCCGTCCACGGCCAGGTCCACGTTGGCGTCGTCGAGGACGATGATGGCGTTCTTGCCGCCCATCTCCAGCGAGCAGTGCTTGAAGCTCTTGGCGGCGGATTCGCCCACCATGCGGCCGACTTCCGTGGAGCCGGTAAAAGAAACGACGCGAACGTCGGGATGCAAGGTCAGCGGCGAGCCCACCATCGAGCCCGAGCCGGTGACCACGTTGACCACGCCCGGGGGCAGGCCGGCATCCACCAGCGCCTTCACCAGATTGATGGTGGAAAGCGGCGTGACTTCGGCGGGCTTGATGACGCAGGTGTTGCCGCAGACGATGGCCGGCAGCAGCTTCCACGAGGGGATGGCCATGGGGAAGTTCCAGGGCGTGATCATGGCGCAGACGCCGATGGGCATGCGCACCGACATGGCGAACTTGTTGGGCAGCTCGGAAGGGACGGTGTGGCCGAAGAGGCGGCGGCCCTCGCCGGCGAAGTAAAAAGCGGTGTCGATGGCTTCCTGGACGTCGCCGCGAGTCTCTTTGAGGATCTTGCCCATCTCGCGGGTCATGTCGCGGGCATGGTCTTCCTTGCGCTCGATGAGGAGCTGGGCGGCGCGGAAGACGATCTCGGCGCGGCGGGGCGCGGGCACCAGGCGCCACTTCTCGAAGGCTTCGCGGGCGGCGGCGACGGCGGCCTCCACGTCCTCCGGGCCCGAGTGCTGGAAGATGCCGACCAGATCGTTGCTGTCGGCCGGATTGCGGTTCTCGAAGGTCTGGCCGGTGCGGGATTCCACCCACTCCCCGCCGATGAGGTTCTTGTAAACTTTCGAGGCCATTTTCGCCGTGTTCTCCCCCATGAGTCAGGGAAAGCCATCCTACGGTTTCCCCTTCTAGGGCGCAAGCCCCGCGGGGAGACGCGAGCGACGATTGCCAGCGCCCCGGAAAAGAGGGTATAAGAAGCTCTCCCTGCAACCGGCGCCAGAGAATCCACGGCGCAGGAAGTTGCCCTATGGGCGCCACACCCAAACCGGACCCCGATTCCCGAAAAGACGATGGCGGCCCGAAGCGGAAGCCGGCGGCGGCAGAAGGCTCGAACTCCGCCCCGCAGACCGAAGAGAAGCGCCGGGAGGAGGCGCTGCGGGAGAGCGAGAACAAGTTCCGCGCGGTGGCCGAGACCACATCGGGAGGCATCTTCATCCGCCAGGGGAACCGCTTCCGCTACGTGAACTCCGCCGCCGAGCAGCTCACCGGGTACAGCCGCGCGGAACTGCTGGCGATGGACCACTGGCAGATCGTCCATCCCGACTTCCGCGGCCTGCTGCAGGAGCGCTCGGAGGCAAGGTTGCGGGGCGATTCCGTCCCTTCGCGCTACGAAGCCAAGCTGCTGAGCAAGGACGGCCAGGAGCGCTGGGCTGAACTGACCGCCACCATCATCGAGTTCCAAGGGGAGCCGGCGGTGCTCACGACCACCTTCGACATCACCGGCCGCAAGCGCGCGGAAGCCTTGCAGGCCGCGCTCTACCGCATCGCGGAGAAAGCCCGCTCCGCCGAGGCCCTGCCCGAGTTGTATGCCTCCATCCACGCCATTCTGGGCGAGTTGATGTATGCCAAGAACTGCTACATCGCGCTCTACGATCCGGCCACGGACATGGTCAGCTTTCCCTACTTCGTGGACGAGAAAGACCCGCCCTTTCCGCCCCACAAGTTCCGCAGGGGATTGACCGAATACGTGCTGCGCACCGGAGAGCCGCTGCTGGCCCTGTCCGACAAGCTGGAGGAACTGGTGCGGCGGGGCGAGCTGGAGCGCGCCGGCGCGCCTTCGCTGGACTGGATGGGCGTTCCGCTGAAGCGGGGAGGCCAGACCTTCGGCGCCCTGGTGCTGCAGAGCTACCAGCCCAACATCCAGTACGGAGAGAAGGAAAAGGAGATCCTGACTTTCGTGTCGCAGCAGATCGCCGCCGCCATCGAGGGCAAGCGCAACGAGGAGGCCATCCGGGAGAGCGAAAGCAAGTTCCGGGCGGTGGCGGAGACGGCGCCCACGCTGATCTTCATCTTCGACGGCGAGCGCTTCTACTACGTCAATGCCGCCGCCGAAGCGGTCAGCGGCTACAGCCGCGAGGAGTTGCTGGCCATGGATCCCTGGACCATGGTGCGGCCCGACCACCGGGCCCGGATGCAGGAGCGCTCCCGCGCCCGGCTGCAAGGCCAACCCGGGGAAGGCCGCTACGAATTCCCCATCCTCGCCAAGAGGGGTGGAGAGCACTGGCTCGACTTCAGCGCCGGGGTCATCGAGTTCGGCGGCAAGGTGGCGATCCTGGGCACGGCGGTGGACGTAACCGAACGCAAGCGCGCTGAGCAACTGCAATCCGCGCTCTACCGCATCTCCGAGCAGGCGGCCGCAGCCGAAGACTTGCCGCAATTGTTCGCCTCGCTGCACGCCATTGTGGGCGAGCTGATGTACGCCCGGAACTTCTACATCGCGCTCTACGACGCGGCCGCCGGCATCCTCAGCTTCCCTTATTTCGTGGACGAGGAGGACGTGACCCCGGCGCCCAAGAAGCTGGGCAAGGGCTTGACGGAGTACGTGCTGCGCAGCGGCGAACCCCTGCTGGCTTCGCCCGAGGTCTTCAACGAGCTGGTGAGCCGGGGAGAAGCGGAAAACGTCGGCGCTCCTTCGGTGGACTGGCTGGGGGTCCCCCTCAAGTCGGGGACCACCAGCTTCGGCGTGCTGGTGGTGCAGAGCTACACCCAAAACGTCCGCTTCAACGAAAAGCAGAAGGACATTCTTACCTTCGTCTCCCAGCACGTGGCCACGGCCATCGAGCGCAAACGGGCGCAGGACGCCGTGCGGGACAGCGAAGAGCGCTACCGCCGCGTGGTCGAGGTCTCTCCCGACGCCATTTACATCAACAGCAAGGGGCGCTTCGTTTACGCCAACCCCGCAGCGCTCCGCTTTTTCGGCGCGCGCGCCGCCGAGGATTTGATCGGCACCCCGGTGATGGACCGGATCCACCCGGACTTCAAGGAAGTCGTCCAGCGGCGCATCCGCGAGACCACCGCAGGAGACCACGTCCCCCTGCTGGAAGAGAAGTTCCTCCGGCTGGACGGCACGGCGGTGGAGGTGGAAGTGGTGGCCACCTCCCTGGTCTATCAGGGGGAAGCGGCGGCCCTGGTGGTGCTGCGCGAGATCACAGAGCGCAAGCGCGCCGAAGCGGCGCTGCGCGATTCCGAGGCCCGCTACCGCAAGCAGGTGCAAGGCGCGGTCTATGGCATCTACCGCTCCAGCGTGGACAACCGCTTCCTGGAGGTGAACCCGGCGCTGGTCTCCATGCTGGGCTACGACTCCGCGCAGGAGTTGCTGGCCCTCAATCTCGCGCGCGACGTCTACCTGGACCCGGGGGAGCGGAGCCGCATCATCCAGAGATACCGCCACGCCGAGCGCGTCGAGAATGTGGAAACGCGCTGGAAGAAGAAGGACGGCACTCCCATGGAGGTGCGTTTGAGCGGCCGCGCCGTGCTCGATGAGAAGGGCGAGGCCGAAGGCTTTGAGATGATCGCCGAGGACGTCACCGAGCGCCGCAGCCTGGAGCAGCAACTCCGCCAGTCGCAGAAGATGGAGGCGGTGGGCCGCCTGGCCGGCGGGGTGGCCCACGACTTCAACAACCTGCTGACCGTCATCAAGGGCTACAGCGAGCTCATGCTGGAGCAGACCGCTCCCGGAGGCCCGTTGCGCGCCGAAGTGGAGGAGGTCAAGAAGGCCGCCGACCGCGCCGCCAGCCTCACCCGCCAGTTGCTGGCCTTCAGCCGCCAGCAGGTGCTGGCCCCCAAGATCCTCGACCTCAACGTCGCCGTCAGCAACATGGAGCAGATGCTCCGCCGACTGTTGGGTGAGGACATCGAGCTTTCCACCGTGTTGGGGGAAAAGCTGGGTCAGGTGAAGGCCGACCCGGGGCAGGTGGAGCAGGTGATCATGAATCTGGCGGTCAACTCCCGCGACGCCATGACCCGCGGCGGCAAGCTCACCCTGGAGACCGCCAACGCCATCCTGGACGAGAACTACATGCGGGAGCACGGCGGCGTCAAGCCCGGGCGCTACGTCATGCTGGCGGTCAGCGACACCGGCGCGGGCATGGACGAGGAAACCCGCTCCCGCATCTTTGAGCCGTTCTTCACCACCAAGGAACTGGGCAAGGGCACCGGCCTGGGCCTCTCCACCGTGTACGGGATCGTCAAGCAGAGCGAGGGCTACATCTGGGTGTACAGCGAAGCGGGACAAGGCACCACCTTCAAGGTGTACCTGCCACGCGTGGATGAGTCCGCCGAGGACAGCCAGAAGATGGCGGCTCTGGGCACCGGGGAGCGGGGCACGGAAACCATCCTGCTGGTGGAGGACGAGGACGGGGTGCGGGCGCTGGTAAAGCAGGTGCTCTCCCGCCAGGGCTACAGCGTGATCGAGACCAGCCGCGGCAGCGAAGCGCTCGAAGAGTGCGCGCGCCACGCCGGTCCCATCCCCTTGCTGCTCACCGATGTGGTGCTGCCGCAGATGAGCGGCCGCGAACTCGCCGAGCGCCTGAAAGCGCTCCACCCGGACATGAAGGTGCTCTACATGTCAGGCTACACCGACGACGCCATCCTGCGGCACGGCGTCATTGGACAGGAGACGGCGTTCCTGCAGAAGCCGTTCACCACCTCCAGCCTGGCCCGCAAGGTCCGCGAAGTGCTCGACCAGCCTTCCTGAAGCGGTTCTCTCCCTCGGAGCGAGAGCAGGTTCTTGAGCGATCGGCCTAACGCGGCCTGGCGGCAGGGTCGGAGGAAGGAGCGATGGTGGGGCGTTCGGAGGAAGCCACGCTCTCGGGGTTGAGCAGGCCGTCATGGGTGGGGCCCAGTCCCAACTGGATCAGGGCGCGGGCATCGGGCAGCTTCTTGGTCTGCCATCCACGGTCGCCCTGGTACTGCATCAGAGCCTTCTTGGTGCGATCGTCCCAGAGGCCGGTGGGCTCGCCGGTCAGGTAGTGCTCGCGGATGAGCGCCGCCTGGATCTCGCGCGCCCGGTCCTCTTTGATGGCCTGCTGCCCGTGGCGGCGGCGGTTGGAGGCTTGCTTGTTCCTGCCCGGCTTGCGTGACTTGGCCGTCTTCGAGCTCTGGCGGGAGGAATGGGCGATCGGCTTCTTCTGTCCGCTGGAAGGGCTGGTGGTCCGGGCGGCGACCGCTCCGGACAGCAGCAGGAGCGCGCTCAGCGCGCCCACGGCCTTCCAAATCCCCGACTTCAAGCCCAGCCTCCTCGGAGAAAATACCACCGCCGGGCCCCGGATAGGGTCCGGCGGCGCAGGGCATGATTACATGTTCGCGGCTGAAAGGCCAGCCGCAATGTTCACTCACTAGTTACGGAAGGGTGCCGGCCAAGAAGACAGTCCCAGCGTTGGCTCCCCGGCCCTGCCGCACCAGGAAGACCACGTCCTTGCCGCTGCCCAGTTGCGACTGGACCTTGCGGAAATCGTCCTCGCTGTTGACGGGCTGGCGGTTGATCTCCAGGATGACGTCCCCGCGGCCCACCCCCACGTCCTCGGCGAAGCTGCCGGCACGCACCTCGGTGACCAGCACGCCCTTGCCCACCGGCACTTCCAGGCGTCCGGCCAACTCCGGGGTGAGCGCATGTACGCTCAGCCCCAGCTTGGCTTCGGCCGGCTGTGTTGCCTCGGGCGCTTCGTCATCGTCGCCCAGGCGTTCGCGGAAGAGCCGCGCCCGGTCGGCCAGAGTCACGCTGGCTTTTTGCGACTGTCCGTTGCGCAGGAAGGTGATCTCCGCCTTGGCGCCCGGCTTGCGGCTGGAGACCTCGTCCACCAGCTCGTCGCCGGTGCGGATGGGCTTGCCGTCCACCGCGGTGATGGTGTCCCCCACCTTCATGCCCGCCTGGTCGGCGGGGCCTCCGGAGCGCACGTTGGAGATGGTGACTCCCTCGCCGTACAGCCGGGCCAGCGCGGGGTTGGGTCGCGTGGTGAGGTCCACGCCGATGGATCCGCGGGCCACCCGGTGGTCGGCGCTGATGAGCTGGTTATAGACGGTGGCCACGATCTTCGAGGGCAGGGCAAAGCCCACGCCCTGGGAGCCATACGAATCGGTAAAAATGGCGGTGTTGATGCCAATGACCTCGCCCTTCATGTTGACCAGCGGCCCGCCCGAGTTTCCCGGATTGATGGCGGCGTCGGTCTGGATGAAGGACTGGAACTGGCGCTGGGGAACTACGTTGCGCCCCTTGGCGGAGACGATGCCAGCGGTGACCGTCTGCTCCAGGCCGAAGGGACTGCCGATGGCCAGCACCCAGTCGCCGACGTTCATGGAGTCGGAATTGCCCAGGATAGCGACAGGCAGCTTCTGTTTGACGTCAATCTTGATCACCGCCAGGTCGGTTTCGCGATCGGTGCCGATGACCCTGGCATCATGCAGAGTGCCCGGAGGATCGTCCGGCAGCCGCACCTTGATACGGTCGGCGCGTTCCACCACATGCGCGTTAGTCACGATGTAGCCGTTCGGGTCCACGATCACGCCCGAGCCCAGGGAGCGCTCGCGCACCGCGCCCGAGCCTGAACCCTCGCCGCCCTGGCCACCCTGGCCGTCGGAGGGGCCCTGCGGCGAGCCGAAGAAGCGGTCAAAGAAATCCTGGAAGGGGTCGTCGCCGTC
>ORMF011370573.1_pt1 | contig 10523 bp, 9 predicted proteins | sample 1779871 | NCBI WGS metagenome assembly ORMF01 (sample SAMEA104232316, study PRJEB22302) | groundwater metagenome | biome: forest; feature: aquifer; material: groundwater | place: USA | collected 2011-08-07 | depth 5.4 m
ACTTCTAGCGGTGGTTGGGCGGCCTTCCACCATGCGGGGGGGTCGTCTTCGTAGGGGCGATTCACGAAATGCGCTCGCCGCGATGGTTGCGATCACGGTGGTCGTCGACCGCCAGTCCTTGGGCGATTCGTGAATCGCCCCTACGGGAATCTTTGGACGGCGCACATAAACACCTACACAGGGAGGGTGGGGCTTCAGAGCCCCTCTCCTTAGGTGCTCAAACCCGGTCTTTTAGCTGACCTTCAGCAGCGGGAAGTACTTGAGGGCGTTGCCGCGCAGGATTTTGACCTTGTCCTCGTTGCTGAGGAAGCTCATCTGCTCGATGACCGGGATCAGGTCGTCGGAAGGGCGGTTGGTGGCCGGGTTGAGGGTGGCGGTGCCGCTGCCGGGGGCCTCGGTGCCGAACAGCATGCGGTCCACGCCGCGCTGCCGGATGGCGGTGGCCATGAAGTCGCCGTCGTAGGCACAGGTGTCGAACAGCAGGTTCTGGCTGACGTCGGGCTTGCAGGCGTCGTTGGTGCGGGCCGGTTCGCGGGTGGCCATGCCCACCTGCCCGCCGCCCATCTCGCCGCTGGGCCGCCCCCTGTCGCCCAGCGTGCGGTCCAACGCCCCGCCGCAGTGGCAGATGATGACCCGCAGCTCCGGATAGCGCTGGAACACGTCGCTCTGCTCCAGCAACAGCGTGGCCAGCGTCTCCTCGGTGATGTTGTTGTACTGGTAGCTGTGGGGTATGCCGTCGAGCCGCGGGTCGCGGCTGATGGACGGGTGCACGATGAGCGGGGCCCGCAGGCGCTGCGACTCCTCGTACAGCGGGAACCAGTAGGGGTTGTTCATGCCGGGCGTCTGGCGGTCGCCGTTCGGGTCGGGGTTCACCAGCGCCCCCACAAACCCCAGGTCCTGCACACAACGGCGGAACTCGGCGACGCAATGGCTGGTGTCCTGCGAGACGTGCTGTGGCAACTGAGCGATGCCGATGTAGCGACTCGGGTGCATCAGTGTTTGTTGATGAATCACATCGTTGGTGATCCGGGTCCAGGCATCGACCAGAAACGGCCGCTCCCAGTGCATCATGGCTACCGGCCGCGGCGAGATCATCTGGATGTCGATGTTGCGCTCGTCCATCACCTTCAGGTGGCGGTCGAGCGCCGTCTGCATCAGTTCGTTGGAGATGGCGAGGCCGCCCTCAGAAGTGCGCAGCGCCACCATGTTGTAGGCGTAGGCCCGGAAATGCGGTGGCGTAGACATGTGCCCGTGGACGTCGATGACCTTCTGGCCGTTGTACATGAGGGTTCCTTGAGGGAGAGGTAGCAGCGAGACGCCGCATCGGGACTGTACAACGGCTGGCCGAAGCCCGCAACGGGCCTTTACAGCACCGGCACCTCGCGCATTTCGCCCCACACCTGGCGCAGCACGTCGCACTGCTCGCCGATGGTGCAGTAGGCCTCGGCGGCGGTGACGAAGTGCGGCAGCAGGTTGTCGCCGCTGCGGGCCGCCTGTTCGAGCGATCGCAGGGCTTCGGCGGCGGCCGCGCCGTCCCGTTCGGCGCGCACGGCGCGGGTGCGGGCTATCTGGCGTTCGGCCCAGGCGGGGTCGAGCCGGAAGGTGGACGGGTTGCCGGTGCGCTCCTCGGTGTACTGGTTCACACCCACCACCACCCGCCGTTTGGCTTCGACATCCTGTTGCAGGCGGTAGGCCGCCTCCTGGATCTCGCGCTGCATGTAGCCCTGTTGCACCGCCTGCACGGCGCCGCCCATCTGGTCGATGGTGGCGATGTACCCCTCGGCCTTCGCCCGCAGCTCGGCGGTCAGCGTCTCCACCAGGTAGCTGCCGCCCAGCGGGTCGATGACGTCAGCCACGCCGGTCTCGTGGGCGATGACCTGTTGCGTCCGCAGCGCCAGGCGGGCGGCCTCCTCGCTGGGGAGTGAGAGCGCTTCGTCCCACGAGTTGGTGTGCAGGCTCTGAGTGCCGCCCAGGACGGCCGACAGGGCCTGGAGGGTGGTGCGCACCACGTTGTTCAGCGGCTGTTGGGCGGTCAGGCTGACGCCGGCGGTCTGGGTGTGGAAGCGCAGCATCAGCGAGCGGGGGTCCTTAGCGCCGAACCGGCCGGCCATGATCTCCGCCCACAGTGCGCGGGCGGCGCGGAACTTGGCCACCTCCTCGAAGAACTCGCTCTGCGCGGCGAAGAAGAAGGAGAGGCGCGGCGCAAAGGTGTCCACGGCGAGCCCGGCATCGAGCGCCGCCTGCACGTAGGCCACACCGTCGGCCAGCGTGAAGCCCACCTCCTGCGCCGCAGTGCAGCCAGCCTCCCGCATGTGGTAGCCGCTGACGCTGATGGTGTTCCACTGCGGCACGTGCTCGCTGCAGAAGCGGAACACGTCGGTGATGAGCCGCATCGAGGGCTCCGGCGGGTAGATGTAGGTGCCGCGGGCGACGTACTCCTTCAGGATGTCGTTCTGGATGGTGCCCGACACCTGGTCCCACGCCACGCCCTGCTTGCGGGCCACCGCCAGGTACATGGCCAGCAGGATGGCCGCCGTGGCGTTGATGGTCATGGAGGTGCTGACGGTGCCGAGGGGGATCTGGTCGAACAGCAACTCCATGTCGCGCAGGGTGTCGATGGGCACGCCGCCCCGTCCCACCTCCCCCAGCGCCATCGGATGGTCGGAGTCGTAGCCGGTCTGGGTGGGCAGGTCGAACGCCACCGAGAGGCCGGTCTGGCCCTGGGACAGCAGGAAGCGGAAGCGGCGGTTCGATTCCTCGGGTGCGGCGAACCCAGCGTACTGGCGCATGGTCCACAGGCGGCCGCGGTACATGGTGGGCTGGATGCCCCGCAGGTAGGGGGCCTCACCGGGGTAACCGGCGTCGGGCAGGCCCTCCAGATCATCGCCGGTGTAGAGCGGCCGCAGCGGGATACCCGAGGTGGTCTCGAAGGCGGGCCGGCGCTCCGGGCTGCGCTGCACCGCCGGCTGAAAGGTGTTTTCGAGCCACTGCTCGTGGGATTCGGAAGGCATGGGTGGCACCGGTGTCGTCGGTTTGGCGGCGGAGTCACCGCTCGCTCAAGGGTACCGCGAACGCAGCGTGCCTGGGCTATTGGCGCAGGGCATCAGCCCGAACGGCGGCCGCGTGGAGCGCTCGACCGGCCCAGCATAGAGTGGGCGGGCACAGGTCAGTTCGTTGCGGGCTTGCTTGCCTCGCCCTACCACACCGCGTCCGGCAGGGGCAGCCCCGCCAGGTCTGCTTCGGTGAGGGGCCCGTCGGGCACAATGTTGATCCAGCTCAGGAACAGCAGGATCTGGCGCTGGTGCTGGGCCGCGTGCCAGGCCGTACGCTCAAACAGCTCGTGCGCGGTCTGCGAGCCGTAGAAGGTATCGAGCCAGCGGTCGAACGGCTGCGACTGCGCCTCGTCCCACCACCGGTCGAGGTTTTGGAGCACACCCTCGCCGTACGCGGCAATGTCGTCTCCGCTGGTCATGGTGGCGGCCCCCGCCGAACCGTTGAGCGCTCCGGCCGTCATCTCGCCCTTGGCGTAGGCGTCGATGAAGGCCTGGGTCAGGTGGAAGCAGTGGAACGCGAGCAGGCGAAGCGGCCGGTCGCGGTCGGGGCTTTTCATCTCAAGTCCCTCGAGGGGCACCTGGCGCATGTAGCGCTGGACGGCCCGCAGCACCAGCCGCGATTTCTCCACCAATTGCGCAGGGCTCAGCTTGGCCCGCTCCTCGTACGGCTTGCCGACGAGCCCGGCCACTTCGGGCAACTGCAGTCCGTAGACGAACCGCCCGCCCCGGGCAACGACCGGGACGCTGCGGGCGCCGAGACTGCGGAGCCGGGCCAGGCCTTCCGGGTTACCGTGAATATTTACGATGGTGAACTCCACGCCCAGCTTCGAAAGAAACTCTTTCGTCCTAAGGCAACTGCTTCACCCAGGTTGCAGGAACAGTTCCACGTCGGCCATGGTCAGAAACTCCGTTTGGCTCCCATGATCTTCCGGTAGCTCGGCTCAACGGTCTTACTTAGCCTGGGGAATGTCAACCTCGCTGGCGGGGGAGTGCGGCAAAGTTGTACAGGAGGGACAGGAAGCACTGTTTGCTGAGCCTGTCGAAGGCTCTCCTGAGCCTGACGAAGGGCGACCAGCGCGATGCCTTCGACGAGCTCAGGCAACAGGCTCGCGGCGCCTTAACCCCAGTACCTACAGAAAGTTGGTGCACCTAGCCCGCACCAGGCGTCACGGTTCGCTGCGCCTCCGTCAGCACGCTTCCTGCGGGGTCAGCAGGCCGAGCAGGTTGCCCCCGGGGTCGGTGACCAGGGCTCTCGTAAAGATCACGCGGGTTCGTGTGATACTATGCCTGCTCGGTACAGACCACGCAGAGGAGCGGACCATATGTGGCCAGGGGTGTCGCGAGGCCAAGGATGTTACGCGCAAGGCGCTGCCGCAGTCCGCGCTCGGTTGGCGGTGCTCGTCGGAGCGGCGGCCGGTGGGGCGCGCCGCGGGCTCGGGCTGGCGCCCGGCGGGCGGCACGCGCTGTGGGCGTGGACCGTTACGGCGGCCGCTGCGCGCGAGTTCTGGTCCATCACGTGGCCGTACGCGTCGACGCGTGGGCTGGTGACAGGCGCCGCCGTGTGGCTTGGCCTGGGGTTGATCTACCTTGTGCTGGCGATGGTGACCACGTCGCTGCTGTCGGACCTGGCTTCCTCAGCCTTCGTGCAGAAGGCGGTATCGGACGCTCCGGGAGACGACGTGCACGCTGGGCTGGCGCTGAGGATGATCGGCGACCTCGGCCACCCCCACGTTGCCGTGCCGGTTGTTGGCGATAGCCTGGCCGGCCTGTGGCCCGCGTGGTTTGCCCCGAGCGCCGCCGGCTCCGCATGGTTTGGCCTCGTGCTGCCCCGGGATGGGTCGCCGGTGGCATGGCTGGTGGCCAACTCGCTGGTGATGGCGGTGCTGATGGCGGCCGGCACCGCTGCACACCAGCTCAGTAGTGCGCTTCCCGGCGGCCCCTCAACGCTCGCAACCCGCGCTCGGCTGGTGCGTCGGCTGGGGCTGGCGGCAATGGCGTTCGCGGTGGTTGCATCGCTGGTCGGGTCGCCCGGTGAGCACAGCGGGCTCGAGATGACCTGGTCGATGCTTGCGACCAAGGCATTGGGCGTGGACAGCGGAGGTTTTGACGCCGCCTGGCCGTGGCTGCGCTTCCCGCTGTTCCTGGCGCATGTCACCGGGGTGTTGGCAGCCGCCTACGTGCTTGGGCGGCTGCTTACCGCAGCGGCTCGCCGAAGCCTTCCCTGGTTCGGAGGGGCAGCGGGAGCGGCGCAATCCCGCGAGAGCTACCGGCGCACGGCGGCCCATATGGCGTTGTTCAGCGCCGGATTCTTCGTTTTGAGCCCGCTGGGCGTGCGGGTCGACGTCCAAATGGAGGCCTTGCAGGCCGGCAATGCGATCTTGACGAACCAGCCGATTGCCGAGACACTCCGGGGCGACAGGCCCTCCACGGTGCAGATTGACCACGGACGCTCGGGCTATGTATTGATGGTGAACGGACGACGGCGGCTCCTGCGCGGCATTGGATATAACCCCAGCACTGCAGGCACGCCCCCCGAAGAGCGCAGCGAACGGCTGCAGCGCGATTTCACTGACATTGCCGGGGCCGGCTTCAACGCGATCCTAGGGTGGGATGAGGACGAGTTTGACCCGGCGTTGCTGCTGCACGCTGGTGAGAAGGGGCTTGGGGTGGTGGCGCCCTTCGAACTGGGACCGGCAGCCGACTATAGTGATCCGAGGGTCCGCAGCGCCGTCCTGAAGCAGATCGACGTTTGGGTGACACAACGGAAGAACATCCCGTCGCTCTGGATGTGGGGATTGGGTAACGAGGTGGTGCACGGCATAGGCGATGCGAAGTCCCCCAGGGCGGCCGCCTTCGCCAGTTTCCTCATGGAGGCTGCCGATCGCGTGCATCAACTGGACCCTCAGCACCCAGTGGTGTACCGCGATGCCGAGGACGTGTACTTGCAGCCTGTGGAGGAGGCGCTGCGGCGCGGCCCGCGCCGGAGTTGGTTCGTCTATGGCATGAACTTCTTCAGTCTCCGCATCGGGGAGGCCCTGAGCCGGGGCCCGAGTACGGCGCTTGACCAGCCGCTCATCATCTCTGAGTTCGGGCCCGCCGGCGTATGGGCGCAGGGACGCCCTGCGGCGTACCTTAAGCAGTGGGCCGCAATACGCGAGCACAAGGCGCGGGTGCTGGGTGGATTCGTCTACGTGTGGTGCCGCGAAGGCCCGGAGGCGCTCGATCGTATGTTCGGCATCACTGACGCCGCCGGCCAACCCGCAGACGGCAGCCTTGCCGCCCTCTCCGCTGTCTTCAACGCCGAGGCGCGGGCTAACCGTGCTGCGGCGCCAATAGAGGCTGACACGTCACAGGAAACGAGATGACGGGTGCGCAAACTGGGCGAGGCATTAAGGGCCCATGGCGGTGGCTCGCGGCGCTGGCCGTGGTGGCGCTTGTGACGGTCGGGTTCGGGGTGCTGCGCCGCCACGGCAAGGTGAATGCCGAGTGGGTGGCCGAAGGGGTGGCGCCTTGGCAACCACTGCCTTCGTTTGTACAGACCATTGAGGTGAGACCCGGCCGCTTCCAGTACCTGGTCAACGGCGAGCCGCAGCTCTTCATCGGCATGGGATATAACCCCATCTACCGCAACCTCAGCGAGGTGCAGCGGGCTGCGAACTACCGCCGCGACTTCAAGATGCTGTGCGAAGCCGGCGTCAATCACATCACCGGCTGGGACCGCGACAAGGGCTACGACCAGGATAAGTTCGATGGACTGACCCTGGACACCGCCAACGTCTACGGTATCGGCGTCATCATGCCGATCTATCTGCCGCCGGAGGGCGACTACCGCGATCCGGCCTTTGTGGACGAGTTATTGGAGACGGCACGCGCCAAGGTCACCCGTTTCCGGCAGCACCCAGCCGTTCGCATGTGGGGCCTGGGCAACGAGGTTCTGACGGAGTTGCCCGGAGGCATGCGCGGCCCCTTCGGGCGGGCCTACGTGCGCATCGCCGACCTCGTGCATGAGCTGGACCCTAACCACCCGGTGATCTACCGGGAGGCTGAAACGCTGTTCGTGCCTGCCATCAAACTGGCGCTGGAGAACTCGCAGGTGGAGCGTCCATGGCTGCTGTACGGGATGAACGTGTACTCGTTTGAGTTGGAGCGCTTTCTGGACGAATGGCGGCGGAACGGCTTACGCCGCCCCCTATTCGTCACGGAGTTCGCCGCCGAGCCGGCCTCGCCGGGCGGGCGGGAGCTGGGCTATCTGAACATGTGGCGCATGATCCGGGCCCATCCCCGCCATGCAATGGGCGGCGCGCCATATGTGTGGACCACCGAGGGACCGGAGCCCGTGGACGCGAAGTGGGGTTTGGTGGACGGTGACAGCCAGCCGGTGGATGGCACGTTTGCCCAGCTTGCGGAAGAGTGGCTGCGGGAGCCGGTGAACCAGGGCCGGGTCTGCCCTTCCTAGCGCCGGCGGGGCGCCCGCTCAGTCCTGCGGGGTCAGCAGGCCGAGGAGGTTGCCCTCCGGGTCGGTGAACAGGGCGTACTCGGGCAGGTGGCTGGTGTCGACGGTGGCGCCACCGGCGGCTTCGATGCGGCGGAGGGTGGCCGCGATGCCTGCGGTCTGGATGAACACGGTGACGGGGCCCAGCGGGCGGTCCAGGTGGCCCACGGCGCCGCTGATAGCGATGGTGTGGGTGTCCACCAGCCCGTAGTCGGCCGTGGCGCTGGGATCGAGAAACCAGCCAAAGACGTTGCGGTAGAAGTGCTGCAGCGCCAGGGTGTTCACTCCCAGGATCTCGAAGTGGATGACGGCGCCCTCGGAGGGTTCCGGGGGCCATTCATAGACCCGGTACTCGTGATGACTGTAGTCGGGGTTGCTCTGCACCAGCGCCATGGGGTGGCCCTCGGGGTCGGCGAACATGGCGACGGTGCCCATGTAGGGGATGGTGGCGGCCATGGCGAGAATGTGGCCGCCCGAGCCGGCGATCTGGCTTAGGGCATAGTCCACGTTATCGACCTCGATGTACAGGCAGACGAAGCCCTCGGCGCCCTTGGGCATACGTGCCAAGCCGCCCTTGATGCCGCCGGCGTCGGTGGCGATGGTGGTGTAGTCGATGTCAGGGTGGTAGTGGAGCGTCCAGCCGAAGACCTCGCGGTAGAAGGTGGCAAGGCCATCAGGGTTGGGCGTGGCAATTTGGAAGCCGACGACGGGGTTGGGCATGGCTCGGCCATGATAGGGTGGGTGATGAGCGCCGTCAACGCGGGTGCCGTTGGGCTGACCAGTTGTATCAGGGGCGTAAGACACCCGCCGTCTAATAGACGGCGGGTGTCTTACGCTCAATACCGGCTAGGTGCTGCCAGCTTAGCCCTGGCCGCCCTTGACGAGGCCGACAAGGCAGCCGTCGGGGTCGGCGAACATGGCGAACACCACCATGCCCATGTCTTCCGGCGGCATGACCGTCTTGCCCCCGGCGGCCTCAACCTTTTTCAGGGTGGCGTCGAGGTCGGACACCTGGATGTAGAACGTGAGGTGTCCTGTGCCGGCTTCGCCCACACCGCCACCGATGCCGCCGGCCTTGGTGTCCACGATGCCGTAGACCATGTTGGGCATCACGTTGTTGATCTCCCAACCGAACACCTTCTTGTACCACTCCTGCAGTTCGAGACCTTTGCCCTCGGGACCGACGATCTCGAAGTGCACCACGGCGCCGTCAGTGGACTCGGCGTGGGCGTGCTCGGTAGGGTTGCCGTCGGTCTTCACCAGGCCGATTGGGTGGTTCTGCGGGTCCATGAACATGGCGAAGGTCACCATGTCGGGAATGACCGTCAAAGGCACGATGGTCCGACCGCCGGCCGCCTCAATCTCTTTGAGCTTGGCCTCGATGTCGGACACCGAGATGTAGAAGCTGACCATGGGGAGCACGCCTGCAGGGGCGTTGATGATGCCGCCGTTGATGCCGCCGGCCTTGGTGTCGGCCATATAGTACTTGCCGGTAGGCATGTCCATGGCCTCGGTTTGCCAGCCAAAGACGGAGGTGTAGAAGGTGTTGAGGGCGGCGGCGTCTTTGCCGCTGATCTCGAAGTGGACGACCGGGTTGGGCACGGGAGGCTCCTTGCTGGATGTGTGGCATGTAACGGACGCGGCAGCGAGACCGCGCTGGGAAGTGCGAGGGTGGTTACGGCTGGGGCTGCGTCCAGGGGTCGATGCCCGGATCGCCGCCTGCGGCACGGGTGGCCAGCCGTGGCAGGAAGTGCTCCCAGCCCTCCGCGTGGCCGGCGCGCTGCCCTTCGGGCAGGTTGCCGTGGCGCAGGGTCAGCATGGTGCCGCCGGCGTCCGGAAGCAGTGTGACCTCCACGGTGCTGGCGCCCGGAGGCAGGTCGGGACTGCCTTCCCAGCCCCAGCTGAACACCACGCGGGTATAGGGCGTGACCTCCAGATACTGGCCCACCGCGGTATCGTGTCCGGTGACGTTGACGCGGTAGATGCCGCCGGGCGTGGGCTCGAGTTGGGCGTCGACGCCTTTCCATTCGATCATCTTCTGCGGGTCGGTGAAGTAGGTGAACACCACCTCCGGCCGGGCGGCGATGAACATCTGCTTCTCGTAGACCTCACCTTGCAGGGTCGTCATGGGCTCGCAGTCTCCGTTCTTCGGCCTCTGCGGCGGCAGCGAGCCGCTCCAGGCCGGTGGTCCAGAACTCTTCGAGGTAGCGGCGCAGCTCGGCCAGCTTGTCGGGACGGGCGCGGTAGAAGCGCCGCACTCCCATTTTGCGTACGCGCACCAGTCCGGCGACCTCCAGCACCTTGAGGTGCTGGGAGATGGCCGGGCGGGTGACGGTAAATTGCTGGGCAATCTCTCCGGCGGAGAGCTCTTGGTTCCAGATGAGCTTGAGGATCTCCAACCGGCGAGGCTCGGCAATGGCCTTGAGCGCCGTTTCCACGTCCAGAATGTTAGTCGTGACTTACGGATGTGTCAAGGGGTGGTGCACCACATGAGTTAGGTGCCGCCACGACTGCTCGCTTTTCGTCGTTGCGAGGCGGTTGAGACTGTGGCAACCGTCGCACCACATCGTCATTGCGAGGCCTCCAATGCCGTGGCAACCGTGGCGTCGTAAGGTTGGCGGGAGGCCGAGAGCCCGGCCGGCCGGGTGGCAATGGGATGGAGGGGCAGCTTCGACGCTGCGATAGCCACGGCCCGTCAGACGGGCCTCGCAATGACGAGGTCGGAGGTGGTCCGCTGTGCGTTCGCTCCGATGCGCGTCCGGCGCGCCTGTCGTCCAATCGTCGTTGCGAGGCGGTTGAGACTGTGGCAACCGTGGCGTCGTAAGGTTGGCGGGAGGCCGAGAGCCCGGCCGGCCGGGTGGTAATGGGACGAAGGGGGTAGCTTCGACGCGGAGATTGCCACGGCCCGTCAGACGGGCCTCGCAATGACGAGGTCGGAGGTGGTCCGCTGTGCGTTCGCTCCGATGCGCGTCCGGCGC
>ORMF010726332.1_pt1 | contig 10522 bp, 6 predicted proteins | sample 1779871 | NCBI WGS metagenome assembly ORMF01 (sample SAMEA104232316, study PRJEB22302) | groundwater metagenome | biome: forest; feature: aquifer; material: groundwater | place: USA | collected 2011-08-07 | depth 5.4 m
ACTGCTGGTACCTAATCCGTCTACACGGTGGCATTGAACCTGAAGTTATCGGACCGTTCCCCACCGAAATGGAACGCGACGAGCGCGCACGAGAACTGAGAAAAGAAAACGATGAGGATGTAATCGTCCAATTAGACTCGACAGACCCGAACGTCGCCGTCAACGCATACAGCGGCGGATACCTGGCAAACGAAGCAGATCAATAACCCAACTTCATGAGCAAAGAAGAAGTCTTAGCCTTCATCGAAAGCTGCAACAGCAACGATGACTGCGCGGAAATTCAAAAAGCAGCCAAGGATCGCGGAGCAGCCATCCGTAACGCTGCCTACAGAGCACAGATCGACGAATACTGGAAACGAGCAATCTTCTTTCGCGAAGGACAAACTCTTTACTGTGCCGCAGAAGGAACCTTCATCGGCGGACCTTTACAGCGAGGCGACAAATGCACGGTTCACGAAGTTGAAGCCGGAAGAAGAAAGTTTCTATGGATAAAAGTCGGTAAAGAAATAATCGGACTCCCACCAAACGAAGTCTACCGTTACCGTCTCCAAACGAAGCGACCTGAAAAGCCAATCAGCAAGCTCGACAGACAAATGGCAGACAGGTTAAGCAAAATAATGCCATAGGAAATCCCACCCATCATCAATCGCTCAAGGCCGCGCCGGCCAGGTCTCTTGTCACCGCTTAGACCCTCCGCGAAAGTTAATGCATCGAGCAACCCGGCATCTCCTCACTTGAGATGCTCCTGGCATTTTACTCTGCCTTCCGCACCCTTCGTTACCCGGATAAAGAAGCGGAACGCAACCCATTGCACTCCAGCAAAAAAGTTCTACACAACGCAAAGATCTCTCGAATAGCCCAATCGCACAGTGAAACACAGAGCCGCCTGTCAACTTCTAACCGCCATCGACGACGGGAATGAAGCCGCCACCAGACTTCTCGATCCAAACTATGCGGTGCAGCAAAAATTCGACGGCAAGCGCATCATGCTGCACATCGAGCGTTCGTCCATTACAGCATACAACCGGGACGGCCTCAGCTGCAGCGTCTCCGCTAACATCCTCGCCGAAGCAAGACAATTCGAGCCCATCGCTCCCATCATGTTCGATAGCGAGTGGATTAGGGAAACAAAAACTCTCCACGCATTCGACCTCCTGGAAATCAACGGCACGGACATTCGCCCCTGGAAATTCATTGACCGAAACAGCCAACTACTGGCAACACTCCAGGCTGCCAGGACGAGATCGATTCAGATTGCAAGGACTGAATTTGAACAGGCAGGCAAGATCGAGCTATTGCAAGAAGTTCATGCGCGTAACCTCGAAGGCATCGTACTGAAGAAAATTGACTCTCCCTATCGCACCGATCGACAGCCTGACCAATTCAAACACAAGTTCACGGTAGTCAGCTCGTTTGTAATCACTAAAAAGAACGAAAAAGATTCCGTTGCATTGGGTCTCTTCAATGACAAGGGCCAGCTAATCGAGTGCGGCAACGTCAAAATTCGCAGCAAGCACTTTCGCGTTAAGGACGGGTTGGTAATAGACGTTCGCTATCTACACGCGTTTCGCGATTCGAATCACGTTTACCAGCCACGGATGGTTGCCATCCGCGACGACCTTCAACCGGAACATTGCCTGATCTCGCAATTGAAATACAAAGGGCAGTGAGCAACAAATTAACTAACTAAATTAGGAGCACACCATGCGCAGTATCTGGAAAGGCAGCATAACGTTTTCCCTCGTCTCGATCCCGATTAAGGTTTTCAACGCCATTGAAACCAGCGAGAAGATCTCCTTCAACCAACTCCACGCCGGCGACTGTCTCGGACCCATCGGCCAGAAGAAACAATGCAAGAAATGCGACCTCACCGTAACCAATGATGAGATCGTCAAAGGCTACCAACACGAAAAAGAAAAATACGTTCTAGTCGCTCCGGAAGAGATCGCCAGCATCACGCCAGAATCAAATGAAGCAATCGAAATCATCGGCTTCATCAAACCCGAAGAAATTCCGACCACCTACTTCGACGCTTCTTACTTCGCGGCCCCCAACGGCCCCGCAGCCGAAAAATCGTATGCTCTGCTGCGCGAAGTGATGAACCGAACCGGAAGGATTGGAATAGCCAAGGTAATTCTACGGGAGCGCGAAGACCTGATTGCCATCTCCCCCAACGGCGATGGCCTGATGATTCAAAAGCTGCATTACCGCCACGAGGTACGCAGTGCGGCCGATGTTCCGGGAATTTCCAATCAAGCCACGCCGCAAGACAACGAACTGCAACTGGTGTGGGTTCGGTCATAAAGTGACTTTCGTAGGGCATAAAGTGAAATCCGTCGGTCATAACGTGCCACACCGCCCGGTAATAAAATGAATGTTTCCATTTTGCGGTAGTAAGGTCCTACGAGGCGACTAACGAAGCATACGCTCGTGTCCCTCGCGCGGTAAGGCAGCCAGCAAACGATTCTCAAGAAGTTCCGGGGATTGGACCATCAGCGATGTATACTAAGCACACAATCAAACTCCCGGCCGAATGAGGCTGGCGAGAGCCGTTCTTTAGGCTCATAGAGTTCTGGCCTAGAATCATTCTCTTGCTCCACTTGGTACGGAAGTGGATGACACCGTCAAGGTCCTTCCGCTGTAATGGACGATGGCATCGGCTTTCTCCGTCGTCGGAATCCCTGTGCCATGGCCCGGTCGCACCCAAACAACTCGGAAAGTGCGTTCCTCCAGCATGCCGGGGAAACTTCCTTGTCTGTTTCCTATGGTGAGCAATCCTTTAGCCTCATCCCACGAGAGCGGAATCGTTGAATAGACTCCCTTTTCATAGTTGTAGTTGTCACCCTCGTCTTCATAAAGCGTGAACGAAGCGTTGGCTCCGCGATAAACTCTTAGCTCGATGGGGTCAGCTTCTTCCATGGCGTATTCGACCGATGGTCCATAGGGAATGATTGATCCAGCACGCACGTAAAGCGGAATCTTTTCCAGGCGCGCTGCAGCTTTTATCCGTTGTCCTCCTGTAAGACGCTGTCCCGTCCAGAAATCATACCACCTAGGGCTCGGCGGTAAATAGATCGAGCGATTGCGTGCTCCCGCCTGCGTCACGGGATTCACCAGCAGCGCAGGTCCGAACATGAACTGGTCACCAATATTCCAGACGTTCTCATCAGTACGCCAATCCATCACTAGCGGACGCATCATGGTGCCGTCATGATTCGTGACTTGCCAGGCCAGCGAATAGATATAAGGCAATAATCGATAACGCAGTTTGTCGTATTCGATCAGGATCGGCGTCACCGGTCCGAAAGAAAAGATCTCGTTCTCTTGATTGGCGCGGCGTCCATGGATGCGAAAGATGGGATTGAAGACTCCATACTGATACCAGCGGGTGAAGAGTTCTTGATATGCAGGGTCGCGCGTGTCTGGAGCAATCGGGTAGCCATAAGCACCAATATCAGCTGTCCAGTAAGGAATACCCGAAAGGACAAAATTCAACCCTGCCGGAATCTGTCGACTCAATGCCCAAAAATTCGCCTGCGTGTCTCCTGACCAGGTGACAGCTCCATTGCGCTGCTGTCCGGCAAAAGCGGACCGCGTTAATAGAAACACTCGCTTGGTCTGATCAGTCTTCCGCCAGTTTTGATACAGAGCCGTGGTGTGCAAAAGCGGATATATGTTTGTATAGCGAGTTCCATTGCCAATCGAGAGCTGCTTGTTCCGAAGGAACGCATCGCTGTCGCCGTCTTCCTCGGGCTCCGAAGCATCAAGCCAGAACGCGTCAAAGCCCTTTGCAAACAGCGGTGCAGCAAGTTCTTTCCAGTAAAGGTCTGTCGCTTTTGCATTCGATGGATCATAAGTTCTGGTTCCCGGCACCAGCAGGCCCTCCTTTTTCATCAGGTCGAGGAGTGGCGCTCCCTCATCGAAATAGGGCCAGATGGAAAGCATTACGTGAACGTTCATGCTATGGAGTTTTGAGATCGCTCCGGCGATATCAGAGTAGCCGGAATTGAATTCTGTCGATCCTTGTTTCGTCCACCAGTGATAGTCCTGAACGATGGTATCGATCGGAATGCGCTGGCTACGGTATTTCCCGACAATCGCCAGCAGTTCGTCCTGCGTCTTGTAGCGATCTTTGGATTGAAACAGACCGTAGGCCCATTTCGGGAAGAGTGGCGTCTGCCCCGTCAGTTCGCGGTAATGATGAATGATCTGGTCCATCTCCGGACCATAAAAGAAATAGTAGTCAATTCCGTCGGCGGCTTCCGCGCTCAGCTTCAGTTGTGTAGGAAAGCGATTGTCGAAACTGCTTGCTGATGCTGTGTTCCAAAGAATTCCGTATCCTTGCGTGGATAGGAACAGTGGCACCGCCACATCACAGTTGGCCTGAGCCAGTGGGACCACGGCTCCCCTATAGTTAAAGACTCCCGCCTGATGTTGTCCCAAGCCGTAAATAGCTTCATGTTGTGCGAGCCTAAATCGATCGCTGACGCTGTACAGAGATTCACCGTTGATGGTTACCAGTTCGTACCGGCGCGCGCCACTGGAGATCTCGCGCAGGAGTTCATCACCTTTCTTATCGAGAAAGGTCAACTGCTCGCCATTCGCAGAGATACGGGCTTGAACGAACTCTGTGCTAAGAGTCGCTACGCCATCTTTCTCTGAGATGTTGAAGGGCGCTGTCTGGCATGGTTTTTCAATCCATGGCTGATAGGGCGTGCTAATCTTGGCTGGCAGCGGATTAGTGACAACGTGAAGACCGGTTCGACCACACGGCGTAATGCGGACGCTATCGCTGCGACTCTTGACCAGGATGCCATCGGCCTCCCGGGTAACCACCGATTGCGCGGCAGCCAGGCCCTGAAACATAACCAACAAACCAAGAGCGATCGCTGTGGACACAAACCCTCGGGGTGAACTCATTAACATTTCCTTCGTTGATGACGAAATGAAGCGTTACGTCCCAACTATTTCTCCAGCAGAGAAACCTCTCGAATCGCGGCACGCTTCCCCTCCATGCCCATTACCAAAAGTGTCTTGATTTCCCACGGCGCAAGTTTGACCGCGAGATCAAGTCCTAAAAACGCGCTCTTCAAATTCGCGGCGGAAGCTGCTCCGGTCCGCTCCTGCAAACGAATGATTATTCCTTCACCTGACTCCGCGCGCTTCATGGCTGTAATCCAAATGGTGCCCGGCGAGACGTGCAAGAAGGATTGCTCCCAGGGCTCCGTGCCTTCATGGGCCGAGTCCATCACGTACTCCGCAGGTGTTTGCAACTCTTCCGCCAAACGATCCAACTCCAAAGCAGAAAGCGAACCTTTCCCACGCACCAGCCAGAACCGTCGTTCCTGTCTGCCTTGATCCTGCCAGGCATTGTTATCATTATGCGGCACGGGATATTCACTCTGACGAGAAAAGGGAGCTGATCTGATCAGGATGGTGCGCAGCACACCCTGCAAGCAATCGTAGGAATAAGTTGAATCATTAATCAGTCCGAAGGTATATTCCTCACCAGCAATCTTTCCCTGCACCGCCACCCAATCCTGATATGGTTCTTCTTCCCCATTAGGTTGTCGCTCAATTACCGCGCCCGGCACTTTGGCAAAAACGCGTGGTGACGACAAGGCTATGGGCACCTCCAGCTTCAGTATCTGCTCACGCTCATGCCAATCGATCACAAAGCGCAGCTCGATTGCTTCCGCACCCTGAAACTGCGCGATGTCGAGCACGATCTCCGAACTGTTCCACTTTGCTCGCTGGCGGGTGACCCGCGTCACGGGACCATTTTCAATTAATTCGGACGAGATGAATGCAGGCCGAGCGATCTCCTGACGGAATTTCGAGATACCGTGCCCCCATGTATCACTCGTGTCACTGATGACAACCAGACCAAGCGGACCCGCGAGTAATTCTCTGCCGTCTGGCGCTCTCAGTGAGGAGATACCGAAACCGTGATCCGATACGGTAAAGAAATCATTAAATGCTTTGGGTTCGGGAGGCGTGCCGTGCATGAGTTCCAGGACTTTGTAGCCGCACGCCGGCAGTTCAACCCAGGTCGAGAGCCGTGGCACGTCTTGAGTCATGCTGTCCGCCGGCCGCCATTGAAGGGGAATTTTCGATTTGTCCTTTGTTTCAAGATACGAAATAGGCAATTCCGGTGACGAAGGCCGGCTTGGATTCTTTTCGGCGTGATACTCGACCAGAGCCCTGCGCGGCCAGGGTAAGGGATTGAAGAGGAATACAGCCCCTTCCTTAACTGATTGCGTGTCCACGCGTCTTGCCAATGCTTCGAGTGTCTGAATCTTCAAAGTTTGGGCTGTGTCGCAGACCCCACCTACACTGTCACGCGAATCCCGCTGAGCTATATACAACGCGCTGCCAGCCATGAGGTCGTGAAACTGATTGAACAACAGCTTGGCCCACGCCTTCCTGTATTCTTCTTGCGGATAGGGATAATTTTGAGTCAGATTGGCAACCAAAGAGACAGTCTCGCCCTGGACCAGCCAACGCTCAGATCTTCGATTGATTTGCTTACCTTCACCATGTGCTGAATAGCAGCCACGGGCGTGATGCTGTAGCTCACCACTGATAACCGACAGATTGGGCATCGCAGGTGATTGCTCCACCGCAGCGAAGAACTGCCTCAGAGTGCTCCAGCGCAACTCCGGCAGCGAACGGTCTTTCTGCATCCGCAGAACTTGAGTGATTTGTTCTTTAGTGAAACCGCCACCATGATCTCCGATCCCGAGAAAGAATGCGGCGTGATCAAAACCGGGTGCGAAGTTGTTCTGTGCTCCATCCTGAATACGTGCAGCACTTCGGCTGTACCCTCCACGAATTCTAAGAGTCAACAGTCGTGATCCATCCGGTCCCTCCCACCAGAACAGTAATGGCAACTTCATCTCGTGTTCTTGCGGACGCATGAAGACGTAATACCGATAGCCAGCGCATTTGAGGATTGAAGGTAGGCCAGCCGCATGACCAAAGGCATCGGGATTGAATCCGATGTCCACGTCTACTCCCAACTCTCGCTGAAAATATTCCTTTCCGTAGAGGCAATGACGCACGAAACTTTCGGTCGAAGGAATGTTGCAATCAGCTTCCACGGGCCAGCCGCCCACCGCTTCTACGCGTCGCTCGCGCAGCCGCTGCCGAATCTCCTCGAACATTCTTGGGTCAGCCCGTTGAATCCATTCGTAATGGATGGCTGAAGAGTGGCTGTAGCAAAACCCGGGTGTCTCTCTTATACGATCCAAGCCGCTACGGAACGTCGTGAGTGCCACATTGGAGCCATCACGCCAGGGCCACAGATAAGCGGCATCAACATGCGCATATCCAATGATGTGTAGAACTTTATTTTTTGATGGTGCTTGGGGTGATCTGGGAAGATTGTGAACTGAGGCTGTAAGGACATTGTCGATACTTGGCAATCCTGCGATAGTCGCGGCAAAGCTTGCCGCCCCGGCTTGAAAGAACTTTCTTCTTGAGACCATGTTGGGTTTATCTGTCGTGAAGTGAATCTGCTGTTTCCGATGGTATGGCGAGTTTGGTACGGCCTCTCATCCCGACTCCACCATCTCAATCCCGTTTGCGCTATACCAATCGTAACTGAGTGTCTCTCGGCCAAACCGCCAACGCGCTGGCGTATTCGTTTCCAACCAATCGAGTGGCTCAGGGACTGGTTGCGGCACACATGCACGCGCAAACGCTTCACGAAGCGCCTTCCGTTGTTCAGCGCCAACCGCGTCTGGTGCCGCCGAAACAAACAGAGGCGTGCCGCTGCGTGAAAGCAGATCCAACCATTGCTTGTTTAGTGACCACGGGATCGCTGTCGTCAGCCCAACGCAGTCCGCGTCCGCCGCGAAGAACGTCCCATGTTGTACGCCGCGAAAGGCCAGCGTATTCACGCCCATCCGTCTTGTCTTTTCCCAGTGTTTGCCGCTGGTGTCATCGCCGGTTCGTTGCAATTCCACCAAGCCCGCGGTCAAGTGACCAAGCGTATTACAACCGATAATAATCGTGCTCTGCCCCGCGCCTTCTCGAATCGCTTGGTACAAGTCACGCGCTATTTCTGCTGTCGTCCGACTCCGATCAGCGAAGGCCCATCCATCATCCGTCAATGAGTCACCCATCTCTGCGCCCCAACGACCAAAAAGATCAAACGTTGAGAAATCATGCTTGACAAGTTCGTAACCCCACAGTACGAAGCCGGCAATGTCACTCTTAATTCGCTCCCGCACTTCCGGAATAGTCGGATCAAGCAAGCGTCCATCCCTACCGGGCGACTGCGGTCTTTTCAACGTCCACGTTTCAGTTCCTCGTTCATGCGTGAGCAATGGCCGCATCCAAATTCCGGGACGCACGCCCTTCGATTTCAAGCGCGTTGCCAGTCCGGGCATGTCGGGAAAGCCGGCATTGCCATAACGCCATGGACCACCACCGCAGCATCCGCTCCCGCTCGCGATCTGCCAGCCATCATCGATCACTTGAAATGGCCGGTTCGCTGCCGACCCTGCCAACTCCGTCAACAGACCGGCATCGCGCTCGATCGCTTTCGCCGAACAGTTTTCTCCGTACGCGTAATACCAATTGTTGCCGCCATACACCGGCGCCGTAGGCATCCTAGGCGTCCGGCACAACAAAGCACAGAATGCGCGAGTTGCTTGCCAGGGGGATTCGGCTTCGCGTCCTTCGCGTGTGAGAATCGTGCAGGCATTAAGGGTGCGCTCACCGAGCGACACCGAGCTGCCACCATTGCGCACATCCAGCCACAGCGAAACACCTGCGTTATCAACTCGCCAAAACGTCATCGCGCTTGGCGCCGTCTCCACTCCATATCCATGCGTGACACGTCCGTCATGCACGAGGAAATACCATGGCATGACGCGCTCACCGACCAGACCGCGCCATTCCAGATCTCCATATCCACGTTCCCAATGATCACCCAGAAAACGAAGTCCGGACGGAACGCGCAATTGCCACCGTAGATGTACACGACTGACGCCCCCTAGCGGCGCGGCGAGTGTCACCTTTAGTGTGAGTCGTGCGGCCTCAGTGTGGGGTTCGACATTTAAGGCAATGCCACTGGCCGACCACTTACTGCTCGACCCGACAAGCGAAATCCCAGTCGCGCCATCGTATACCGTGGCACTATCGGGAGGACGCAGCAGATCGAAGAACGTTGATATGACGGATTTCGCTGACAGCCGATCTTTCTGTGCTACCTTTGCAGCGTTGGTGGGCGAGACTGCCAACGTGCCCGTGGCGGCTATGGCGCTAAGAGAAAGAAATTTGCGTCTAGAGACGTGTCCTGACGACATAAGCCTTTGAGCCTCTGAGAAAAAGCGCGAGAACAAAATGATGTCAGACGAGTGACGATCTGACGAATCCTCACATCTGATCCGGTGCATTAAGTGATAGAAAGCCCCGCCTATCTGAAACGTCAACTGAATTCACTTGCGACATGCTGCGCCCTTGCGGTCTGTACTTCCACAGGCAATGATCTTTGAGTTTCCGTCCCCCGCGAATAGCTCTTGCTTCAATACTATTTTCGCCCTCATTAAGCTTGACGTTCGGCCAGCGGAAAACATGATTCTCCGAATGGGCTTTTCCTCGACTAACTCCATTCACAAGCAGTTCGACTTGTTCGGCATTGGAATAGACCTTTACTTCAATCGTCGCCTCTGTGCGGGCCGTAAAGCGGCGGCTGGTGATATACAAGACAGGCTGCTTGCTCCAGTTCGCCTTATACCAGAAGAATGCGTCCTTTTTTGTTTTGCGATCGTACGTTACAAGTCCCTTGTCGTTACGCCCCGGCGCGTCGCCCTCTTCGCGCTGGTCCGCGGCAAAATCGAACATGTTCCAGATAAACTTGCACCAGATGAAGTGGCGCACTCGCATGGCGCTCCAGTACGCCTCGTGAAATAAAGCCTGATATTCCTCCGGGTGCCACCTGCTGCCAGTTTCCGGGCGTGTAGGTTTTGACTCGTGCTGGTAAATGCTTGCTCCGGCGCCGTATTCACTGATCCCCATCAGGGCACGGGGAAAGTTGTGGTGAAGTTGATCCGCCCACGCTCCGAAGTCAGTAAGAGAGCGACTGTACCAGCCATAGTAGCGATTAAAGGCAACGAGATCCGTGTGCCAGTTTTTTGAATCCTCGTCCGGATGATCGGAGGCGTAGGTGGAAACGCGGGCCGGATCTTCTTCCCGAACCATGACGGCAAGCTGGACCATGAGCGGATCGGCATGAGCTCTTGTTTCATTGCCGATCCCCCAGAACATGATTGATGGATGATTGTAATTCTGGCGGATCAACTCACGGAGTTGATCTCTTAAGTTCTGGCTGAATTGGGGCTTCTCAATGGCGTCACCAACAAAGGGTATCTCGGCCCAAAGCACCATGCCGTGCTCATCAGCCAGTTGGTACCAAAGCTGCGACTGCTGATAGTGAGCCACACGAATCGCATTTGCTCCCAGCTCCTCAATTAACGCGAAGTCTTCGAGTTCATCTGCGGCGCTGATTGCC
>ORMF012640040.1_pt1 | contig 10521 bp, 11 predicted proteins | sample 1779871 | NCBI WGS metagenome assembly ORMF01 (sample SAMEA104232316, study PRJEB22302) | groundwater metagenome | biome: forest; feature: aquifer; material: groundwater | place: USA | collected 2011-08-07 | depth 5.4 m
GCGCCGGCGCGCCCGCGACCAGCGCGTAATCCGCCACATCCCGCGTCACCACCGCGCCCGCGCCGACGAACGCGTACCGCCCGATCGTCACGCCGCACACGATCGTGCAGTTCGCCCCCATCGACGCACCGCGCTTGACCCGCGTCCGCCGAAACTCCGTCTTCCGCTCGATCGCACTGCGCGGATTGATCACGTTCGTGAACACCATCGACGGCCCGCAGAACACATCGTCCTCGATCTCGACGCCCTCGTAGATCGACACGTTGTTCTGCACCTTCACGTTGTTCCCCAGCACCACACGCGGCCCGACCATCACGTTCTGCCCCAGAATGCAGCGCTCCCCGAGCCGCGCCGTCCCGTACACGTGACAGAAATGCCAAACTTTCGTCCCCGCCCCGAGCTGCGCGCCGTCGTCGACGAACGCCGACGGATGCACGTACACGTCACTCTTCCCGCTCGCCTTCTCGTTTCCGTTGCTCACAATCCATCATCGCACGCCGCCCCGCATTCCGCCGCTCCCTCCGCTCCTCTTCCCCGCTCCCGTTCCCGTTCCCGCTCCCGCTACCGAATCTTCTCACTCCCGCTCCCGCTCCCGAATCTTCTCACTCCCGCTCCCGCTCCCGAATCTTCTCACTCCCGAACGCCCCACCCGGCAGCCCGCTTCGGGCTTCAATCCCGTCCGCACTTTCTTCCCGTTGCCGTGGCTTTCAAGCCGCGGCAGCGCTCCCCACCGCGCCCCCACTCCGCGCCGCCTGCGCTACACTCTCGCCCGTGTCCGCGCTCGAACTCCCGCATGTCCCCTACGCCGACTACCTCGCCCGCGAGCGCATCGCCGAGCGCAAGAGCGAGTACCTGCGCGGCGCCATCTACGCAATGTCCGGCGGCACGCCAGAACACGCGCGCCTCGCGTCGCGGATGGCGTACGTACTCAATCGCGCACTCGAGGACCGTGCGTGCGTCGTGTTCTCGTCGGACCTGCGCGTGCGCATCCTCGCGACGAACCGCTCGACCTACCCCGACCTCACCGTCGTGTGCGGCCCGCGCGAAACCGCGCCGGACGATCCCGACGCCGTCACCAACCCCACGCTCATCGTCGAAGTTCTCTCCGACTCGACCGAGGCCGACGACCGCGGCGACAAATTCGCGCACTACCGGCACCTCGCGTCGCTGCAAACGTACGTACTGGTCACGCAGAAAACGCCGCGCATCGAAGTCTTCCACCGCGAGGGCGAACGTTGGGTGCTCACGTCGCACGGCCCCGGCACAACCGTCGACCTCCCAGCTCTCGACGTGAGCATCCGCGTCGACGACGTCTACCGCGACCCGACCGCGTAGATCCGCGTCCGTCACCGGCGCGCACCGGCGTGTGTGGGATCGACTCGACGACGATCTCGTCGAGCGAGTCGTCACGGGCGATTCGACGGCGTGCATCACGCTCGGACTGCACTGGGTCGTCCGCCCCGGCGAGAACCTCGCATTTGCTCTGCGCCTCGCCGAAGACGCGCCAGGGGAGATCCTGCTTCTGACCACCGGCGAGGCCGAGACGCGGGCTCGCGAGGTCGCCGAGCGACGCGTCGCCGAACTCGAGGCCGAGCTGCGCCGTCGACAGAGCTAACTTTTCCTGCCCACCGTACCCGCTCCCCCTCGCGGTCCGGCTCGCGGTCCGGCTCGCGGTCCCCGTCGCGGTCCCGGTCCCGGTCGCGGTCTCCGTCGCGGTCCCCGTCGCGGTCCCACCCGCAATCCCGGTCCCGGTCGCGGTCTCCGTCGCAATCCCGGTCCCGGTCCCATTCCCACTCCCCCTCCCCACTCCCCGTCGCTCCGTTCCACAACCCTTGACACCCCCTCCTTCCCACTTAGACTCAGTGGTTCGCGTGGGGCGAGCCGTCGCTCGCGCGGGTGACCGAAGGCCCCCCCCCGAACCCGAGGGACCCCAGCGATGACGCTGAAAAAGTCCGAACTCAAGCGCTTCAAAGAACTCCTCGAAGAGAAGCGCGACCAGATCATTCAGAACGCGCAGAGCACGCTCGCCGAGGACATGACGCTCGACGCGAACGACTTGCCAGACGAAATGGACCTGGCCTCCAGCGAGTATCTACAGTCCTTCACGTTCCGCCTCCGCGGCCGCGAAAAGACGTTCCTCGAAAAAATCGAGAAAGCCCTCGCCAAGCTCAAAGAAGGCACCTTCGGCTCGTGCGAAGAGTGCGGCGAAGAAATCTCCGTCAAGCGCCTCGAAGCCCGCCCCGAGACCATGCTCTGCATCAAGTGCAAAGAAGACCAAGAGCGCATGGAAAAGGACTACGGCTAACCCGCCCGGCGCCACGCGCGGTTCATCGCGCAGTGAGCGTTGACGGTGGCGTTGAAGTTCCGGTTCAAGTTCACGTCAACGTTCGAGTCAACGTCATCGTTGAGCGAGACCTTGTCCTAGACGTCGACGTCGACGCAAACGTCAACCTCAACCTCAACGCCCCACTCCCTCTTCACTCTCTCCGCCTCTTCACTCTCTCCGCTGCCCCTTCGTCCCACCACTCACTCCCCCCAATGCCTCTCCCTCTTCCCTCCGTCCTGTCCCTATTCCTCTCCGCTCTCCCTCTCGTCTTCCCGTCTCCCCGTCTTCCTGTTGATTTCCCCCACTCCCGCCCTCCCCGCCTCCCTGTTCATTCCCCCCCCCCCCGCCCCGCACGCTCCCCCCAGTCGCGCGCGGACGCCGGCCTCTCCCGCCCCGACGCGGTGGTCAACGCGATCCATCACAGTGGCGCGACGCAACGCTGCTGGAACGCGTTCCTCGCGTCCGATCCCGACGCGCCGTCCGTCCGCGTTTCGCTGCGCGTCGAAGTCGCCGCAACCGGTGCCGTCACGTCCGTCACCGTTCTCTCGCCGATCCCGCCCACGCTTCTGAGCTGCGTGCGCACGCAAGTTTCCCGCGCGCGCATCCCCGCGGGCGCCGCAGTCACCGTGACGACGAACTACGGCTTTTCCGCCGGCGTTCCCGCGCCGATTCCCGCGCCCATCGGTTGACCCACGGCGACGACGGCGGGCGCTCCCGGTGCCATCGCGGGTGGTCGCGACGATCCCGGCGCCGACGGCGGTCCGTTCGTCGGGATGCGCACCATGAACGTCGTGCCGTGTTCGCCGCTGTCCACGTCGATCGTTCCCGCGTGTTCATCGACGACTTTTTTCACGATCGCCAGCCCGAGCCCCGTTCCCGCGACTTTTCCCTGCGACACGAACGACTGAAACAGCTTCTGCTGCACGCCGTCGGGAATGCCGGGGCCGTCGTCGTGAAACGTCATCACGAGGTACGGGTCTTCGCGTTCGACCCGGATCGAGAACGTCCCGCCCCCGCGTTTGGACGACGCGTCGGCGGCGTTGCGCGCAAGGTTGTGCAGCAGCCGTGTGATCTTGGCCGGATCGAACCGCGCCGCGCCGCGCTCGCGCAGGTCCAGCTCGACTTTCATCCCGCGCGACGCGAGCTCCTTGCGCAGCATTTCGACCGTATCCGTGAAGAACGGCTCGACGTGGATGCGCTGCACGAGCAATTGCGAGTCGCCGCGCACGTACGCCATCAGCTCGCCGATCATCGCCTGGATGTGATCGAGCTGTCGCAGCACACTCTCGGAGTAGGTGTGACGCTCGGCCGGGCTCTTCTCGTCGGACATGAGCTCGACGTATCCCGAGATGATCGCCATCGGCGTGCGCATGTCGTGCAACACGTTGGACAGTGCGCGTCCGACGGCCGCGAGGCGCAGCGAGTGCTCGCGGTCTCGCCGCGCCGCCGCGAGCTCGACGCCCGTCGCGAGGTTGGCAGCGACGAGCGTGAGCAAATCGAGATCGTCGGGCGTGAACGGTCCGTCGAGCTTGTCGCGCAACTCGATCGCGCCGACCGGACCTTCCTCGCCGAGCAACGGTGCGACGACGATCGATCGCGCCACGCCCTCGAGCGCGGAAGCTCCCGCGACGTCCGTGCCCGATTGCGAGACGAGCGCAGTCTCCCCCGTTCGCACGGCCCGCACGGCCAGCGTTTGCTCCGGCACCACCATGTCCACGCACGGCACTCGCGCGCCGTCCCGCCGCGCTGCCCGATAGCGGATCGCGCCGTTCGATCGATCGACCAGCAACACGACGCCCGACTGCGCCCCCCGCGCGCGCAGAACTCCCGCAACCGCCCCGTCGAGGAATTCGTCGAGCGAATCCGTGCGCGAGAGCAACTGCTCCAACTCGAGCAACAGGTCTCGCTCGTGCAGCGCACGTTCCAGCCGTTCGCGCATCTCGCGCAGCGCGCGATTTTGGATCTCCGTGTCGGCGAGCCGCTTCGCCCCGTCGATGGCGACACCGGCTTGCGCCGCGAGCGCTTCGAGCATCGAAACGTCGTCGTTGTCGAATGGCCCATCGTCGCGGCGATTGAGCACCTGCAGCACACCGACCACCGGCCCGTCGGGCGCGAGCATCGGCGTCGCGAGTACGGCGCGCGTGCGAAATCCCGTTCGCTCGTCCCACCGACGGTCGAATCGTGGGTCCAAGTACGCGTCGGATACGGCCATGGTCTTCCGCGCGAGCGCCGCGGTGCCCGCAATCCCGTCGCCCACCGCGAGAACGATTTCCGGCGACGCCTCGCCACCCTCGGTCGCGTACGAGACCAGCGAGCCGCCATCCTCCGACACGAGATACAGCGTCGCACGCTGCGCCTCCGTCACGAGTCGCGCCGCCGCCAACACGCGACGCAGCAACTCGTCGGGCGGCACGGTCGAGTCGAGCAGGATCCCCACCTCACGCAACGCTCGCGACCGTTCGCGCTCTCGCTCCAGCGCGCGACGCAAACGCTCCTGCTCGTCCACCCGATCACCCACTCGCCAAGAATACCGCGCCTGCCCCTTCCCCATGCCCCCGAATCGCCCACCTACCCCCCTCACCCTCTTCCCGTGCTCGCGCTCGTGCTCGTGCTCGATCCCGTCCCTCACCCTCTTCCCCGACCTCCGACCTCCGAACTCTCGACTCTCGACTCTCGACTGTCGACTTCCCGCTCCCCTGCTATCCTCGCCGTCGTGCGACTCGCTGCGCTCTCCGTCGATCTGGACGAGATCCCCTGCTACCACGCGATTTACGGCCTTCCAGCCGCGTCCGGCGCCACCGCGCACGCCGTCTACGAACGCGCGCTGCCGCGTTACCGTGACTTGCTCGCGTCCCTCGGCGTGCCGTGCACGTTCTTCGCGATCGGGCGCGACTTGATCGACGCGACGTCGGCGTCGGCGTTGCGCGCGCTCGCTCACGCGGGACACGAGATCGCAAATCACACGCAGAACCACCGCTACGATCTCACGCGTCTCTCGCACGAAGCGATGCTCGCCGAGGTCCGCGACGGCGCCGACACGATCGCGCGCGCGTGCGGCGCGCGGCCCACCGGCTTCCGCGCTCCGGGCTACACGATCAACGAGGAGCTGTTCGACGTTCTGCGCGAATGCGACGTCGCGTACGACTCGTCCGTGTTTCCGTGCCCAGCGTATTTCTCGGCGAAGACGCTCGCAATCGGCTGGATCGGACTGCGCGGCCGGCGATCGCACTCCGTGGTCGACACGCCCCTCGTTCTCACGGCCCCCGCGGACCCGTACCGCGTGGGTCGGCCGTACTGGAATCGCGCCAACCGCCCCGGCGCGCTGCTCGAGCTACCCATCGGTGTCACGGTCGGCGCGCGACTGCCGTACATCGGACAATCCATCATGCTTGCGGGACCGGATCGCAGCCGGGCGCTGGCGTGGATGATGCGCGGGCGTCCGCTCGTCAACCTCGAGTTGCACGGCCTCGACCTGCTCGGCGCCGACGAAGACGGCCTCGGCGATCTCGCGACGCACCAACGCGACTTGCGGGTTCCCGTCGAACGCAAGCTCGCGACGCTGCGGGCCAACGTCGATTCACTACGCGACGCCGGCTACGAGTTTGTGACGCTTGCGGACGCGGCCAGCCAATTTGCAGCGTGACACCACCACGCTTCACCGCGTCGTAACTCTCAACTGTCGACTTCCTCACACGCTAAACGAGCTGCCGCACCCGCACGTCCCCTTCACGTTCGGATTCCCGAACTTGAAGCCGGCGCCGTGGAGCCCTTCGACGTAGTCGATTTCCGTGTTTTCGAGGTACTGCAGCGACAATGGATCCACGTACAGCTGGACGCCATGCGACTCGAGGATCTGGTCCATGTCTCCTGGCTTCTCGTCGAAGTACAGGTCGTACTGGAACCCCGAGCAGCCGCCGCCCTTGACCTGCACGCGCAGTCCCTGGCCAGCCAGGCCCTCCGACGTAGCGATTTCACGGACCTTTTCGGCAGCTTTTTCCGTCAACTCAATCATCGTTTCCTCCACAAACCCCCGGATCCAAGGATCCGACGCCGTGGCGCGCAACGCAACGCGCGCACCCAGCCTGTCTATGGGTATCTAGCGCAGCCATTTCAAACAGTCCAGACCTAGTCCTGTTTGATTTCCGTCATCCTCCGCCATCCCCACCCTTTCCCATTTCCCTTCCCCCTCCCACCCTCCCCGCCCTCCCTGTTCAGCCTTTCGCCCTCGCCCCTCCCGCGCCGCGCGCCCGAGTAGACTCCCCTCCCTCTCCCGTGCGCCTCGCGTTCGTCACGCCCTACCTCCCCGCGCCCGCGAACACGGGCGGTCGAATCCGGATGTTCCAGTTCGCCCGCGCCCTTTCGCGCTCGCACGAGGTTCACTTGTTCGCGTGCGGCGGCGAACGCGAAGCCGCGGCCCTCGCGAACGACGATGCGCTGACGCTCTACGCGTCGAGGCACATCCGCAACAACGACTTGGGTGCCGTTCCACCCGTCGTTTCGTCGAAGCGCGTTCGACGCTCGTGCCCGCGAAAGCTCGCGAACGATCTCCTCGAGGCGCACACGGCGCAACCCTTCGACGGGATCGTCATCGAACATTCCTACGCAGCCGCCACGGCCTTGCGCGTCGAGTCGGTGCCTCGCGTCATCGACGAGCACAACGTCGAGAGCGCGTACCAGGAGCAATACGACGCCGCCGAGAGACGCGGTCGCGGCCGGCTGGATCGGCGCGAGATCCGATTGCTCTCCGAATGGGAGCACGCCGTGTGGTCGACGGCGGCGCTCGTCACGTGTGTCTCGGATGCCGACGCGGGATTGATTCGCGCGCATCGCACGGGTCCGGTCGAAGTCGTGTCCAACGGCGCGTCGCTGCGCTCGATCCCGTTTGCATTGCCGTCGCGACGAACGGGACGCGACATACTCTTCGTGGGCCTGATGTCGCATGCGCCCAACGTCGCCGCGGCACGCTTTCTCGCGCGCGATGTCATGCCGCGCGTGTGGGCTGCCGAACCTGCGGCGCGCCTGGTGCTCTGCGGACGTTCGCCGTCGCGCGAAGTGCATGCCCTCGCGCGGCCGGGCGTGGAGGTGACGGGAACGGTGCCCTCGGTCGTTCCGTACCTCGAACGCGCGGCGGTGTATGCCAACGCGCTCGCGCACGGCGCGGGGTCGTCGCTGAAAGTGCCCGAAGCGATGGCGGCTGGAATTCCGCTGATTTCTACCGATGTCGGCGTGCGCGGTTTCCCCATCGAACCGGGCGAACACTACGCGCGAGCAACGTCGCCCGAGGACTTCGCGGCGGAGATCTTGCGCGTACTGAGAGATCGCTCGCGATACGACACGCGCGCCGAGCGAGCCCACGCGGTCGCGCAGGCGTACGGATGGGACGATCTCGCCGCGCGATTCGCGGCGTTGGCGACGTCGGCGATCGAGTCGTCGCGATCGAAGTTGGCGACGGCGGCGGAGCCAGACGACGAGGCCAGCGGGTGAGCGCACCGAGTTGTCCACTGTGCGGCGTCGCCGTCGCGAGGCGAATGCGCGTAGCCGGGTTTGGCATCCACCGATGCGCGGCGTGCGATCTCGAATTCGTGCATCCCATGCCCACGCGCGCGGAGCTGGAGCGCTTCTACGAGTCGGCGTACTTCCACGGGCCGGGGCACGGATACGAGGACTACTTCGGCGCCGAACGCACGGGGTCCGACGCGAAAGCCGTCGCGCGCCTCGAACGATTGAAGTCGCTCGGCCTGCGCGCCGGGTCGCGCACGCTGGACTTCGGCTGCGCGGACGGGCGGTTCGTGCTGGGAGCGCTCAGCGCCGGCCACGATTCCTACGGCGTGGAAGTATCGGACACCGCGCGCGCACATGCGCTTCCCAGCGTCGCGCCGCGGGTGTGGGCGTCGCTCGATGCCGCACGCGCGAGCGCTCCGTTCGACTTGATCACGCTGTGGGACGTGCTCGAACACATTCCTGACGCGCTCGGACTTCTGCGCGAGCTTCGATCGCTTCTGGCGCACGACGGTTGGATCGGCGTCGTCTGCCCCGTGATCGACAACCTCAACGCGCGATGGCTCCCACGCACCTGGGACCAGTACAAACCCCCCGAACACGTGTGGTTCTTCTCGCGCCGCTCGCTGCGCGCGATGCTCGAGCGCGGAATGCACGCTGCGGTCGTCGACGAATCGAGCGCGTGGCAGCGCGATGGCCGCGTCACGGAACACACACGATTCGCACGCTCGCGGATCGCACGCGTCGTCCGGCCGCTCGACCGGGCGGTGTGGCGAACGCTCACGCGAACGGGCTTGATCCGACGGGAGCAACTGCAAGACTCGGTGATGCTCATCGCGCGCGCATCGGCGTCGGGAGGTCTCACGTAGATGCCGAGGGTCGTGCATCTGGTTCCGAGCTTCGGCTGGGGCGGCGCCGAGCGCATCGGGTGCACGGTTCACCGCATGGCGCGGCAGGCTGGCTGGGACTCGCGCATGGACGGAATCTCTCTCTCGCCCGTGCGCGCGGGCATTCTCGAAGACACGGGCGACGACATTCCCGACCGCACCGATCGCGAATCGACGATCGCAGGATGGTGTCGCGCGGCGCGCGCGCGCGTGAAGCAGGAGAAACCCGACATCGTGCACGCGCATCTCGCGTATCCGGATCGAATCACGGCGTCGATCGTTGCCGCCGCGGGACGGCCGTACGTGGCGACATTCGGCCTCGTTCCGCAGCGTGCGTCGCAGTGGTCACCCGACGAACTCGTGCGGGTGCGCAGCGATCGAACGCTCGCGTGGATCGCTCACACTCGAAGCCACACACGGTTCGTCGCGGTGAGCGCCGCCGACGCTCGCATTCTTTCGCCGCTGATCCCCGCCCGCCGTCTCGCCACGGTCGCGAATTTTCCACCGCTCGAGCCCGCGCGTCCGCCACCCGTTGCGCCCGTCGATTGGCCCGCCAACACGACGCGAATTCTCACGGTCGGTCGCCTGCACGAGCAGAAGGGCTACGACCGACTGATCGAAGCGCTCGCTGCGCCGTCGTTGCGCGCCCTCCGCTGGCACTGGATCGCCGTGGGCGATGGCGACGCGCGCGAGGACCTGGAAGCCGCGCTCGTCGCGTGTCGGTTGCGAGATCGCGTGACGTTCACTGGCACGCGCCCCGCCTACGATTTGTTCCCGCGCTCCCAGATCGTTCTGTCGCCCTCGCGCTACGAGGGTTGGCCGCTCGTGCCGATGGAAGCACTGCAACACCGCGTTCCCGTGGTGGGCTCGGACATACCACAACACCACGAGCTCATGGGCCGAGCGCATGGATCGATCCTGCCAACGGACGAAGCTGCGTGGCCCGCGCACCTCGCGCCGCTGCTCGCGAACGCCGACGCGCGAGAGGCGCTGCGCACGCGACAGGAAAGCGTCCGCCCCGTCGATCCCGTTGGTAGTATGTGGGCGGCGTACGAAGCGATCTATCGCGCCGTCGCCTCGGAGTAGCTCGCGTGGCGTTGCTGTACGTGCCCTCCCCCATTCCGTACCAGCCCCACGACCCGTCGTGGCGGCAGCCGCTGTACCTGCACCTCGGGCCGCTGTGGAGCGCGCTGCGTGATGTTCTCGGCGAACTGCGTGGACGCGTGCTGGACATCGGATGCGGAATGCAGCCGTACCGGTCGATGGTCGGTGCGGACGTGACGGAGTACGTGGGCGTCGATCGCGAGGGAGCGCTGAGTCGACCCACCGTCGTCGGCACGGCGGAGGCGCTTCCGTTTCCCGATGGATCGTTCGACGCCGTCCTCTCGACGCAGGTGCTCGAGCACCTGCCCGACCCACGACGCGCGCTCGACGAAGCCGCCCGCGTCCTTCGCGTCGGTGGAACCCTCGTACTCACCGTGCCAGGCGTGTGGCCGACGCACGAGGCGCCCCACGACTACTGGCGCTTCACGCGGCATGGCGTCGAACGGTTGCTGCGTGACCACGGCATCGATGTGGGCATCGTGCGACCGCTCGGCGGGCTGTGGGCGGCCGTCGGTCAGATGGCGAATCTCGAATTGCAGCGTCGTCGGTTCGCGCGCGACCTGGTGCCCGTGGTGAACGTCGTCGCGCGATGGCTCGACCGGCGCGGCGCCGCCGAGGATCTCGCGCTCGCGTGGTTCGCCACGGGAACCCGCGCGCGATGAGCGGCGAAGCGCACCCCCACCCCGACGCCGAGGGCGTCGACCC
>ORMF010042163.1_pt1 | contig 10519 bp, 8 predicted proteins | sample 1779871 | NCBI WGS metagenome assembly ORMF01 (sample SAMEA104232316, study PRJEB22302) | groundwater metagenome | biome: forest; feature: aquifer; material: groundwater | place: USA | collected 2011-08-07 | depth 5.4 m
CGAGCGGATCCTCGACGACGAGTTCCTCGGGTAGCCAGGACCCTCCGGCTTCACCCCACTCGCACGACGATGAGCCCCGAGCGCACGAGCCCGACCATATGAGCGCCAACGCATGAGCGCCAAACGCCCGAGCGTCACCCGCGGCGACCTGTCCACGCTCGCCATTCATGGCGGCCGCGAAGCGGACCCCGCCCGGGGGGCGATCGTCGCACCGATCCACCTGTCGACGACCTTCGTCCGAGACGAGGTCGGCGTGCCGGGCGGGGGGTCGTACAGCCGCGTCGCGAACCCCACCGTCGACGTGCTCGAGCGCGCGCTCGGCTCGCTCGAGGGCGCGCCGAGCGCCGTGTCGTTCGCCACCGGCATGGGCGCGTTCGCGACGCTCGCGATGGCGCTCGCGAGCGCCGGCGATCACATCGTCTGCGGCGAGGTCTCGTACGGCGGCACCGTGCGGTTCCTGCGCGTGGTGCTCGCGCGCTTCGGAGTCGAAACGACGTTCGTCGACGCGACCGACGCGAGCGCCGTGGCGGCCGCCTTGCGCCCGCGGACGCGCCTCGTGATCGTCGAGACGCCCGCCAACCCCACGATGGTGCTCGCGGACACGGAAGCGATCGGCGCCGTGTGCCGCGCCGCCGGCGTGCCGCTCGCCGTCGACAACACGTTCCTGACGTCGGTGCTTCAGCCCGTGCTCGACCAAGGCGCGGACGTTGCGTTGTACTCGACGACCAAGTACCTGGAAGGCCACAACGCATCGATGGGAGGCGCGCTCGTGGACCGCGACGCGGGCCGCGTCGAGCGCTACCGATTCCTGCGGAAGAATCTCGGCTCGATCCAGAAGCCCTTCGACGCGGGGCTCGTGCTGCGCGGCCTCAAGACGCTGCCGCTGCGGATGGAGCGTCACAGCGCGAGCGCCGAGCGCGTCGCACGCTACCTCAGAGCCCACCCGCGAGTGCGTGTCGTCCACTATCCGGGGCTCGAGACGCACCCGCAACATGAGCTGGGACGGCGCCAGCAGCGGGCCTCGGGTGGCATGCTGTCGTTCGAGCTCGACGGCGGGGCGCGCGCCGCGAAGACGATGCTCGCCGCACTGCGCCTCGTGTCGCTTGCCGAGAGCCTGGGGTCGCCCGAGTCACTCGCCACACATCCCGTGTCGATGACGCACGCCGACGTGCCCGCCGTGGATCGCGAGCGGCTCGGCATCTCCGATGCGCTGGTCCGCTTGTCCGTGGGCCTCGAAGACCCGGCGGACATCGAGGCCGACCTCGGAGCAGCGATCGAGGTGGCGACCGGTGCGGCGAAGACGAGAAAGCTCGCGAAGGCGACGCCCCGGGCGGGACCGCGGAAGCGCTCGAGCCCAAAGTCGACGAACCCAGGCCGCACGCGCGGCCAGCAGTCCTGAACCGCTCGTACCCGGGAGAATCCCGATGACCCGCCCGACGGCGCTCACAGATCTGGTGGTCCTCAAGTTCGGCAGCTCCGTGCTTCGCACCGAGGAGGACCTCCCCACCGCCGTATCCGAGATCTACCGCCATCTCCGTGCCGGCCACCGCGTGCTCGCGGTCGTGTCGGCGTTCGCGGGCACGACGGATCGACTCCTCGCCCGCGCGCGCTACTACTGCGAGACGCCCCACCCGGCCGCGGTGTCGGCACTGCTCGCGACGGGCGAGCTCACGTCGACGGCCCTCCTCGCCCTGCACCTCGAGCGCGCAGGGATCCCCGTGCGCCTGCTCGACGTGCGCCAGGTGGGATTCGTGACCCGCGGACCCGTGCTCGACGCCGAGCCCGCCGACGTCCGCGCCGACGTGCTCGCCCGCGCGCTCGACGAGGCGCCGGTTGCCGTGCTACCCGGGTTCATCGGGACGGACGAGCACGGGCAGACCACGCTCCTCGGGCGCGGCGGCTCGGACCTCACGGCGCTGTTCCTCGCACAACGCCTGGGAGCTGGGCGCTGCCGCCTGCTCAAGGACGTCGATGGCCTGTTCGAGCGCGACCCGGCCGGCGGTGGACCGCTCCCCCGCAACTTCGCCGAGATCAGCTGGCAGGACGCCCTGCGCCTGGATCCGCGGGTGATCCAGCCGAAGGGCGTCCGCTTCGCCCACAAGCACGAGCTCGCGTTCGAGGTCGGCGCCGTCGAGAGCCGCGGCGGCACCCGGGTGGGCGAGCTCGCGACGCGCCACGGCGAGCCTCCACCGGCGACGGCGCCCCGCCCGCTGCGCGTGTGCCTGCTCGGACTCGGCACGGTCGGACTCGGCCTGTACCGGCTGCTCGAGCGCAACCCCAAGTTCATCGTCGTGCGCGTCGCGGTCACCGATCCATCGAAGCACGTGCACGAGGGGATTCCGCGAGGGCTCCTGGTCGACAATGCTTGGGAGGCGGTCGAGACGCCCCACGACGTCTTGGTCGAGCTCATGGGCGGCAACACACCCGCGCTCGCGTTGCTGGAGGCTGCGCTGCGTGCCGGGCGATCGGCCATCACCGCCAACAAGGGCGTCGTCGCCGTGCACGGCGACCGGCTCGTCGAGCTCGCGCGGGCCTATGGCGGTCGATTCCTGTACTCGGCGAGCGTGGGCGGCGCCGTACCGGCCATCGAGGCCGTGGAGCGCATCGCGCGCGCCGGCAAGGTGGTGTCGATCCAGGGTGTGCTCAACGGCACGACGAATTTCGTGCTCGAGCGCATGGCCGGCGGCTCCACGCTCGACCACGCGGTCGCCGACGCGCAGGCGCGGGGCCTGGCCGAGGCCGATCCTTCGCTCGACCTGAACGGCTTCGACTCGGCGTGCAAGCTCGCGATCCTCGTGCGCCATGCGTTCGGCGAACGGCTCGACCTCACGGCGATCGAGCGCGAGGGCATCGACGAGCTCACGCCCGAGCTCGTGAAAGCGCGCACGCCTCCGGGCACGGCACTCCGGCTCGTTGCGAGCTGCCGCGCCACGGACGAGGGGCTCGCCTGCTCGGTTGCGCCGGTCGCGCTGCCCCTCGAGCACCCGCTCGCGGGAACCGCGGGCGAGGAGAACCGCGTGGTGGTCGAGACCGCCGACGGCCACATGTTCGCACTGTGCGGGCGCGGCGCGGGCCGATGGCCCACGGCGGAGTCGGTGTACGCGGACCTGGCGACGCTGGCGATGCGTGACCCCGCGCCGGCGCCCACGAGCGCGAGCGGCGAGCGGCTCGGGGCCGCGCGGAGGCAGCTCGAGAGCCACGCGTGAGGACCGATACGGCGCTGGTGCGGTTCGACCCGTGTCCCGACGACCCGCACCACCCCACCGCGACGCCGATCTACCAGACGGCGACCTTCGCGCAGGAGTCCGCCGAGGCGCTGGGGCGCTACGACTACGCGCGCAGCGGTAACCCCACGCGCGCGGTGCTCGAGAGCCAGCTCACGCACCTCGAGGGCGGATGCGGGGCGCTTGCCTATGCGAGTGGGATGGCTGCGCTCGCGGCGTGCTGCCGCCTCGTCGGCGCCGGAGGACACGTCGTCGCGGGCGAGGACCTGTACGGGGGAACGTACCGCCTGCTGGCGGACGTGTTGGCGCCGGGCGGGATCCGCTTCGACCTGGTGGACACGACCGACGCGAGCGCGGTCGCGCGAGCCATGACGCCTGCGACGCGGATCGTCCTGATCGAAACGCCGACCAATCCGCTACTGCGGATCGTGGACATCGCGGCGCTCGCGCGCGTCGCACACGAGCGCGGCGCGCTGCTCGCGGTCGACGGCACGATGATGTCGCCGTACTGGCAGCGGCCGCTCTCCCTCGGGGCCGACCTGGTCGTGCATTCCGCGACCAAGCTTCTGGGCGGGCACGGCGACCTCACCGCGGGCGCCGTGGTGACGCGCGATCCCGAGGTCGCCGGGCGGCTCGCCTTCGCCCACAACGCCGAGGGCGTGGCGCTGGGGCCGTTCGACTCGTGGCTCCTGCTGCGTGGGATGAAGACCATGGCGGTGCGCCTGGATCGCCAGCAGGAGAACGCGCGCCGCATCGCGGGTGTTCTCGCGGGTCGCGCCGACGTGCGCGGCGTGCGTTACCCCGGACTCGCGACGCACTCCGGCCACGCTCTGCATCGCGCGCAGTCTACGGGCGACGGCTGCGTGCTGTCGTTCGAGACGGGCTCGCTCGCGCGATCGGTCCGCGTGGTCGAGGCGTTGGAGCTCTTCACGATCTCGGTGAGCCTGGGCAGCGTCGCCTCGCAGGTGAGCATCCCGAGCCGGTTCTCGCACAAGAGCATTCCAGCGGAGCTGCGTTCGCGGCTCGGGCTACCCGACGACCTCGTGCGGCTGTCGATCGGCATCGAGGACGTGCGAGACCTGGAAGAGGATCTCGCGCGGGCACTCGGAGCCTGAAGGGCCGGCGCAGCGGGCCGGCGCCCTGGTCATTTGCCGTTGCCGGCCACGAGCGTCACATACCGCCGCACCTCGGTCGAGGCGGCGCCCATGCCGCACGGCGGACAGTGGAAGTGGTCGTTCAGGTGCCCCCACCGTAGGCCGAGCGGCACGACCAGTCGCGCGTCCCCATTCGGAGCATCGACCGACGGTTCGAGCGCAGCCCGCGCACCGTGCCGCTCTACGTAGGCCCGAGTGACGGCTGCGAGGCGTGTCCGCGCCTCGATGGAGGTCGTTCGCCGCGCCGCGAGAACGAGCGCGTTCCCGAGACGGTCCGCGACGTCGAGCAATGCGACAGACGCGGCCTCGCGCGTGACGTAGTCGGCGGCGTCGAGCTGGCCAATCGCGAGGTCCGCCTGCGCGGCCAGCGCGGAGAACGCCGCGCGTTGGTGCGCGGCAGCCGACTCGAGCGCCTTCCCCTCGGTCCCGTCGAGCAGCGCCACCACGCTCGCGACGAACGCGTCGTCTCGGTCGAGCGCCGGGTCTCGTGCCACGGCCGCGCCGACGCCACCGCCCGGATCGAGGCGGAGGACCGCCGAGCGCGCCGCCTCGGCGCCCAGCGCACGCTCGACCTCGGCCACCGTGGCGCACGCGAACACCGCCCGGGCGAACAGCCCGAGCAAGGCGGCGTTGGGCTGGTGTGCCTCGCGAAAGCCGATGTCGCGCGGCGGAGTCGACCCGCCGAACAGGCGATTGAGCTGGTCGATGTCCGGTCCCTTGGGAGTGGGCCCGCTCACGTCGAGGCGCGACAGAACGATGAGCACGCCCGGAGCTCCCCGGCGCGCCATCTCGGCGCGCGCCAGGGCGATCGCGTCCGCCGCCCCGGCTGGCTCGTCACCACGGGCCCGCCCCCCGGGAAAGCCGATCACGAGCCCCGCCATGACCGCCTGCCGCAAGAAGTCCCGCCGCTCGATGTCCGTGATCATCGCAGTCCTCCCCGTCTTGAGATGCGCGCCAAGCGCGTCGGTTCCCACGACCTCGCGATTCACGCCACGAGGAAGTGCAACGCCCGCACCGCCGCCGTGATATCCGTCTCCGCGACCAGGAATGCGACGTTGATCTTGGTCGCCCCCTGGCTGATCATCCGGACCGGGATCTTCGCGGCGGCCATGGCGCCGAACACTCGGCCCGCGATGTCGGGTGCGGCCGGGAGCTGGCCTCCCACGACGCATACCATGCCCTGCCCGCGCTCGATCTCCACGCGCGCAAACGTGGCGAGCTCGGCGGCCGCGCTCGTGAGGTCGACCGAGGACTCGCAGGTCACGGACACGCTGACCTCGCTCGTCGCGACCATGTCGATCACCACCGCGTGGCGCGCGAACACGTCGAAGATCCGCGCCAACACGCCGTGCTGCGCGAGCATGCGCGCCGAGTGCACGTGCACGATCGCCACGCCGCGCTTGTGCACGATCGCGCGCACGGGCCCCGCGCCCGTGCCGTCGACGCGGGGCAGGATCAGCGTCCCGGGGTGCTCTGGGCGGTACGTGTTTTTCACCCGCACCGGGATCTCCTGCTGCACGGCGGGCTGGATCGTCGCGGGGTGCAGCACCTTCGCCCCGTAGTAGGCGATCTCGCTCGCCTCGTCGAAGCTCATCGTGAGGATCGGTCGGGCCTCGGGCACGATCCGCGGATCCGCCGTGAGCACGCCGTCGACGTCGGTCCAGATCTGGATTTCGGTCGCCCCGACCGCCGCGCCGATTGCCGAGGCCGAGTAGTCCGATCCGCCGCGGCCGAACGTCGTGATCTGACCCGTCGTGCTCTTCGAGATGTAGCCCGTGACCACCGGGACGCCGCCCCCGGCCTCGATCGCAGCAAGCACGGCCTCGCGGTCCGAGGGCAGGACCCGGGCACCACCGTGGCGGCCGTCGGAGAGGATCCCGAGGTCCCAGGTGTCGAAGGCGTGCGCGGGCGTGCCCGTCGCGGTGAGGTGCGCCGCGAAGATGCGCACGCACAAGCGCTCACCGTAGCTGGCCAGGAGGTCCTGCGTGCGCGGCGAGCACTCGCCGATCAGCGCGATCCCGCGCACGAGATCCGCGAGCTCGGCGAGCAGGGGCTCGACCGCCGCGGGGTCGACTCCGAGATCGGAGCAGGCGCGGAGGTGCCGAGCGGCGATGGCCTCGACGTGGGCACTCGACGGGGCATGGCCCAGCGCAATCAGCTGGTCCGTGATTCCACCCATCGCGGACAGAACCACGAGGGGCCGCTCCGCGAGGACCCCCGCGACGATCCGCCCGACGACCCGCATCCGCTCCGCATCCTTGACGGAGCTACCGCCGAACTTGAGCACGATCACCGTGGCATCCCCCCGCGTCGTCCGAAGCGACGTCGACAGGGCGCCCCTAACGTCGGGCCGTCCGTGCCGTATCATCGCGGAAGCGGAAACGCTGGGACAGTAACGGGGGCGGGCGCGAATGCAACCGCGGCCTCCGAGACTTCCGCGGGACCCGGAGGAGCGACGGATGCACACGCGGTCGATGGGTGCGAAGGTGCTGCGGCTCGCCTTCGTCGTAGGTCTCGTCGCCGCCAGTTCGCGGGTGTGGGCCCAGGAGCCGCCTGCCCCGACCGTCGCCGACCCACTCGCGAGACTCGACCGCGAGGGCGCGGCGCACGCGCGCGCGGCGATCGCGATCTCGTGCGGCGTTCAGCAGGGCCGCGGCTATGGGGCGGGCATCGTGGTCGAGCCCGGCCTGATCCTGACCTCGTCCGCGGTGGTGACCCAGCCCGGACAGGAGGTCGTCGTGTGGCTGGCCGACCGGAGGCGTGTCGCCGCCAAGGTCGTAGCCTTCGAGGCGGCGATCAAGGCGGTGCTCCTGGCGTATCCGCCGGCATCGACCGAGTCCGGGGCCGTCACGTGGGGCGACGATCCGCCGCTCGCGCCGGGCCAGCTCGTGTACACGGTCGGCAACCCCTACGGCGTGGCGATCCAGACGCAGACACCCGCATGCTCCTGCGGCGTCGTGAGCGGCCGCTACGTCCCCGATGGCGATGCCGTGCCCAACGACCAACCGTGGGGACCGCGTGACCGCCTCTACGCCGGCCCCGTGATCGAGACCACCGCCGCCGTCAACAACGGGAACTTTGGCGGCCCCCTCGTCGACCGCGCCGGTCGCCTCGTCGGGATGGTCGAGCCCAGCTTCTCATTCCGCCGCTGGCTCGGCGTCGCAATCCCGGCCGCCCCGCTCAAGGACTTCGTGCTGCGCCACAAGGCGGGGAAATCCCAGATCGAGGCCGTCGCACCGCCGCCCCCGCCGCCGGTGGTCGAGCCCGTGTTCCTGGGCATCCGCGTGACGGCGTTCCGGATGGGTAGCCGACCGCGGCAAGGCGCCCTCGCGATCAAGATCTCGGCCGTGGCTCCGGGCAGCCCCGCGGAGCGCGCTGGGCTCTTGGTGGACGACATCCTGTGGTCGGTGGGTGGGGACGGGCTCCGCTCGCCCGCCTCGCTCGACGCGACGCTGGCCAAGCTCAAGCCCGGCGACAAGATCGAGATCGTGGTGATCCGCGGCAAGGACGCCCTCGCCAAGCGCGTCGCGATCACGTTGACCTTGGGCTCGCGGCCCTACTAACGGGTGGCTCTAACGGGTGGCTCGGTGGCCGAAAGAGGCCCGGTGATGGAGGAACGACAGCGATGAAGTGGACCGTGATCGCGATGGTGTGCTGTACGGCGTTCGCGCGGGCCGACGAGCCGCTGGCTCCCACCGAGGCGCTCGAGCGAACGATCAGCGGGCTCGCGGCGCGAGTGGCGCCAAGCGTCCTCCGCATCGAGGTGAGCCGCGTCGCCGACGCGACACCGCCCGCGGCGCAGCCGGCGGCACAGGGAAACCCGTTCCAGCGCTTCATGCAGGAGCTCATGCAGAACGCGCGCGGCACGCACGCGGCGTACTTCAAGCGCCCGGCTGGCGAGGTCGTCGGGTTCTGCGTCGGCGACGGCCTCGTGCTCACGAGCTGGTACAACGTGGCCGGGCACGTCGACGGCCTGCGCGTCACCGCGGCCGATGGGCGACGGCGACCGGCGACGATCCTGGGCTCCGACCAGGCTCGCGACGTGGCGCTGTTGCGCGTGGAAGACGCCGCGGGGATTCCCCCGCTCGCGCTCGCCCCCGAGGTGGAGCCGCGGATCGGCTCGTTTGCCGTGGTGTGCTGCGGCGGAGCGACGTGGGGCATCGTGAGCGCGTTGGGCCGCGAGCGCGGCACCGCATTCCAGCTCGATGCCCGCATCAACTACGGCAACTCGGGCGCGCCGGTGGTCGACCTCCACGGCCGCGTGCTCGGCGTCGCGGGGCACGTCTATCACTGGTCCCACTCGGGCCAGAACTCGGGCGTCGGCTACGCGACCTCGAGCCGCTACCTGGCGACGATCATGAACGACCTCGCCGCCGGCAAAGTCATCCGCGGCCCGCGCCAGGCGCTGCTCGGCGTGTCCGGAAAGGACGCCGAGGACGCAGGCGTCGTCATCGAGCTCGTGACCGCGGGCGGCGCCGCGGCCAAGGCAGGGATCGCCGTCGGCGACAAGCTCGTGAAGCTCGGCGACGTCGAGATCGGCGGCTTGCTCCAGCTCATTCAGCAGGTGAGCCGGCGGCAACCAGGTGAAGAGATTCTGGTCGAGGTCGTGCGCGCCGGGAAACGCGTCGCGCTCAAGGCGACCCTAGGCGAGCGCAAGGAGGGCGAATAATGGTCGCGCGGCGAATCGTGGTTGGACTCGTCGTCGTGTTGGCGCTGGTCGGTAGGTCCCCCGCTTCGTGGGCCGACCCCCCGAGCGCCGCCGCCACCGACGCACGTGCGCTCGAGACTGCGCTGGCGCTCGAAGACGCGCTCGTCGCCCTGGTGGATCGGGTTCGGCCCGCGTACGTGATGATCGGCGGCGGCTCGGGCGTGTTGATCTCCGCCGACGGCTACATGCTCACCAACAATCACGTCGTGGGCACGACCCGCACGTTCCAGGTGATGCTCCCCTCGCTCGCACGCTACAAGGCGAGCATCGTGGCGACCGACCAGCTCGGCGACCTCGCGCTGCTCAAGCTGGAGGGTGCCAAGGACCTCCCTTTCCTCGAGCTCGGCGATTCCGACGCTCTCGCCGTCGGACAGCGCGTGCTGGCGATCGGCAATCCGTGGATGGCCGGCCGCATGGACGCCCAGCCAACGGTGACGTGGGGCGTCGTGAGCGCGATCAACGTGTTTCGCGGCAACTACTCCGACGCGATTCAGACCGACGCACCGGTCAACCCCGGCAACTCGGGCGGACCGTTGATCACGAGTGACGGCCGGCTCGTCGGAATCAACGGGCAGGTCCGCGTGCGCTTCGGGACGGACCGGATCAACACCGGTATCGCCTACGCGATCAGCGCGACGCAGATCCGGCGGTTCCTCGGCCCCATGAAAGCGGCGAACGGCAAGGATGTTGGCCACGGCACCTTGTTCGGGGTAGCGATCTCGGGCGAGTACTTCGACGCCCAGGGTGCCCGCGTCGAGCGCGTCTCCGCTACGTCGCCCGCCTTCAACGCCGGGCTTCGCCCCGGGGATTTCGTCGTGGCGGTCGACGGCCTGCCCGTGTGGGGACCGTCGCGGCTGGCTGGCATCGTGGGAACGTACCCGGCGGGCTCGACCCTGAACCTCAAGCTCCGCCGCGGAGCCGAGGAGTTCGAGGTGGCGGTTCCGATCGGCGCGCGCGCGATCGCGCCCGTTGCGGCTCCCGCGGACCCGAACGCGCCGTTCCTCGGGGTCCAACTCGACCAGTCGCACGCCGGACCGGGTGTGCTCGTCGCCCAGGCGGTCCCGGGCGGCTCGGCCGAGAAGGCCGGGGTCAAGGACGGCGACGTGATCCTCGCAATCGACGGACGCGACATTTCGGCCGCGGCCGAGCTCCAGGCCGTGATCGCGACGAAGAAGGTCGGCGACAAGGTTGCGCTCAAGGTCAAGCGCGACCTGGATGAGCTCGCGATCGAGGTCCAGCTCGGGCGACGTGGCGGGAATTGACCGCGGACGCGCCGGACCTCGGATCGGTATCCGGCGCCTCCTTTCGGCTTGCTAGAATCGGCTTCCGTCCCTAGAATAGAGGCTTTCCGCTCGTGAATGCCGAGCGTTACCCATTCGCGCGAGAGACGTTGCTCCATGTCCGATGAGACCGCGACCGCCGCCGCCCCGACC
>ORMF011483110.1_pt1 | contig 10518 bp, 8 predicted proteins | sample 1779871 | NCBI WGS metagenome assembly ORMF01 (sample SAMEA104232316, study PRJEB22302) | groundwater metagenome | biome: forest; feature: aquifer; material: groundwater | place: USA | collected 2011-08-07 | depth 5.4 m
AAATATGCGTTCTCTTTGCGCCGCATTACGCAGCGCGAGCTGGTGGACGAAATCGCCGAATTGGCGGAAGTCGCGCGCAAGCAAGGTCCCATAGGCCTGGAAAAGGCCCAGGTGGAAGATGCCTTTCTGGCCAAAGGCATTCGCTTTGTCGCCGACGGTTACGATGCCGGTTTTATTCGCAACAATCTGGAGTGCGACCGCGACAACTTCATCACGCATCTCGACGAGGGGCAAAAGATCTATCGCGCGATCGGCGACTGCGCGCCCGCCTTTGGCATGATCGGCACGCTGATCGGCATGGTGCAGATGTTCGCCAACATGACCGATCCATCCAAGCTTGGACCCTATATGGCCGTAGCCTTGCTCGCGACGTTCTACGGCGCGGCGGTGGCCAACCTGTTCTGCCTGCCGATTGCCGACAAGCTGCAACTGAAGCTGCATGACGAGGACATCAACCGCACGCTCATCATCGACGGCATTTTGATGATCCGTGACGCCAAGAGCCCGACGCTGGTGCGCGAGATGCTGCTGGCCTACCTGCCCGAGCGGCATCGTCACGAGGCAGAGGAAGGCGAAGCGGAGCTCGCGCCGGCGTAATGGCTCCCATTTACACTTCCGGCAAATAACGGACCCAGCTTATGGCCAAAAAGAAAGCAGCAGCGCACGGCGGCGGCGGCCACGGCTGGTTCGTAACTTTTGCGGATCTGATGGGCCTGCTGGTGGCGTTCTTCGTCATGCTGGTCGCATTTTCCACGCAGGACCAGGCGAAGCTGCAGGTCGTCGCCGGCTCCATGCGCGATGCCTTCGGCGTGCAGGACAAGGTGCGCTATTCCGGCATTATCGAAATCCTCGGATTGCCCACGCGGCCAAAGCTGAAGAACGTGGCGAATATTCCGCCCGATGAGGCTTCCGCGACGCCAAGCCCTGATGACCATGACCGCCAGCGTAATTACGGAGCACGATTCACGGACGACCGATCCTTCAGCCTGGCGTCGGCCTCGCTGCGGCAAGCGTTGCAGGAGATGCCTGAGATCACCGAAGTCTCCAAGCACATCATGATGGAAGAAACCAAGGACGGGTTGAATATCGAAATCGTGGACCAGGACGGCCGCTCGATGTTCGCCGAGGGTTCGAAGGAGCCCAACGAGCGCACGCGCAAGCTCATCCAGAAGCTCGCCGGACCGCTCAAGGCGACGGCCTTTCGCCTTTCCATCTCTGGACATACTTCGGCAAGCCGGGTTCCAGCCAAGTCAGGCTACGGGCCCTGGGATTTATCGGCGGATCGCGCCAATGCGGTGCGGCAGATTTTGCAGTCCGAAGGCGTGCCGTCCGGAAATATATTCATGATCGCGGGCAGGGCGGATACGCAGCCGCTATTCCCGGATGACCCCTATATTGCTGCCAATCGCCGCGTAACGATCACGTTGATGCGCGAGGAGCCTCCGGTTCCTCCGGGATTCACGCCCTGATACCGCCGCGCTCGAAAGCCGTATTGCAGGCTCCATGGCGGTGATGTAAGGCCCTTCCTTGCGCCGCGGCGAGTGCCACCAAATTCATGAAGAAGACTGAAGAAACGACGCCGATAGTGTCAGCGGCCGAGGCTGAAGAATCTCGGGCCGCGGGCAGCTTCTGGAAACTCACGCTTGGCAGCCTGGGCGTCGTCTACGGCGACATCGGCACAAGCCCGCTTTATGCGTTCCGCGAAGCGGCCAAAGCCGCGGCTGCGGGTGGGCCGGTAGATCGAGGAATCGTTCTTGGGGTTCTCTCGCTTATCCTCTGGTCGCTGATCCTCGTCGTCACCCTCAAATATGTGCTGGTGCTGCTACGCGCGGATAACAATGGCGAGGGCGGTATCCTCTCTCTGACAGCCTTGGCCTTTCGCGCGCTGGGCCACCGCGCACCGGCCGTGCTTATGCTCGGCATTGTGGGTGCGGCCATGTTCTATGGCTCCTCGCTGATCACGCCGGCGCTCTCGGTGCTGTCGGCGGTCGAAGGATTGAAAGTGGCGACTCCAGCGCTGGAGCCTTTCGTACTGCCGCTGACGTTCGTGATCCTGACCTTCCTGTTCGCCGTGCAATCGCATGGCACGGCGCGGGTATCGGCTCTGTTCGGTCCCATCACGGCGCTCTGGTTTGTCGTCACTGCCGCGATCGGCGCTGTGCATATCGCTGACGACCCAAGCGTGCTCGCCGCTATCAATCCGTTTTATGGAATAAACTTTCTCGCGGGACACGGCACGATCGGCCTTGTGACGCTGGGCGCGGTCTTTCTCGCCGTCACTGGTAGCGAGGCGCTCTATGCAGACCTTGGCCATTTTGGACGCCGGCCGATTCAGGCCGCCTGGTTTTTTGCAGTACTGCCGGCGCTGGTCATCAATTATTTTGGACAGGGCGCGCTGGTTCTGGCCAGTCCCAGCGCCATCGAAAATCCGTTCTATCTGCTTGTGCCGGAGTCGATGCTGCTGCCGCTAATCGCGCTGGCGACGGCAGCCACCATCATCGCCAGCCAGGCGGTGATTACCGGCGCCTATTCGCTCACGCAGCAGGCAATCCAGCTCGGCGTATTGCCGCGCTTTGAGATCCGCCACACTTCCGAAGCGCATTATGGGCAGATCTACATACCGCGCATCAACTTGCTTCTGTTTATCGGCGTACTGCTGCTGGTGGGTGTGTTTCGCACGTCGAGTGAACTCGCCGCGTCCTACACGCTGGCCGTGGCGGCGACCGTGTGGGTCGCAGGCCCGCTCGGCTTGATCGTGATCTGGAAGTTGTGGCGGTGGCCGCTTTCCGCAGCGGTGATGTTGATGGCGCCTTTTATCCTAGCCGACAGCGCATTTCTGGTCGCGGCCGCGATGAAAATCCTGCAAGGGGCGTGGGTGCCTGTGCTGTTCGGCGCGCTAGTCATTCTCGTGATGATAACGTGGCGGCGCGGCACGGCCCTGCTTGTGCAGAAAACGCGGCGCACGGAAATTCCTCTTGAAACGCTGATCCGGAGCTTCGAAAAGAAACCGCCGCACGTGGTTCCGGGGACGGCGGTGTTTTTGACCAGCGGTCCCCAATTTGCGCCGACGGCGCTCCTGCACAATCTAAAGCACAACAAGGTGCTGCATGAGCACAACGTGATCCTGACCATCGTCATTACGGATACGCCGCGCGTCCCGCTCGCGGACCGGGTCACGATCACGCCGATCTCTCCGTCGTTCAGACTTATCGCATTGCGTTTCGGCTATGTGGAATCGCCTAACGTGCCGCAAGCGCTCGCGGTCGCCCGCAAGCACGGGTGGCATTTCGACATCATGTCGACGTCGTTTTTCCTGTCGCGGCGGGCGCTCAAGCCGGCGGCGCATTCCGGCATGCCGCGATGGCAAGACCGGCTATTCATCGCGCTCGCGAGGTCTGCCAACGACGCGACGGACTTCTTCCAGATACCGACCGAACGGGTGGTCGAAGTCGGCACCCAGGTTACGATATAACCATCTGATTTAACTGATATTCTCGCACTTTCTTTTCCCGGAGGCCCGCCCCCCGCGCATGCCTGCATGGGCGGTCCTGCATGAGTTGAACGCTCCCCTTGAAGCCGGCATTGGCGTTACAAAGCTGCCGCGCCATATTGCGGCGCAACAAAAGGAAAGCAGGCGTCTTTCGCCTGATCCAAATCAAAATGCCCCACATCACTGCCGCTCCCTTGGGGAGCGAAGCGCCGGCTTCCGGCAACGGCGAAGCGCGTCATAAGACCAACTTCTGGGCACTCACACTTGGCAGCATCGGGGTCGTTTACGGCGATATCGGCACGAGCCCGCTTTACGCGCTGCGCGAGTCCGTTGTCGCGGCGGTCGGTTCCGGCAATGCGCCGAGCGAAAGCGTTGTGCTTGGCGTTCTGTCGCTGATCGTCTGGGCGCTTATTGTTATCGTCACGATCAAATACATCGTCATCCTTCTACAGGCGGACAATGACGGAGAGGGCGGTACGCTCGCGCTCATGGCGCTGGCGCAGCGCGCGGTGAGCCGAGGCAGTATCATCGTCACGCTCGGCATCATCAGTGGTGCATTGTTTTACGGCGATGCCATCATCACGCCGGCGCTTTCTGTTTTATCCGCCATCGAGGGATTGAAGATCGCCACGCCTGCATTCGATCCGTATGTCGTCCCGGTAACGGTAGCGATCCTGATCGGACTGTTCGCGGTGCAGTCGCACGGCACGGCCAAGGTGGCGGCCTTTTTCGGTCCGATCACTCTTGTCTGGTTTGTGACGCTGGCGGCCGCTGGATTGTGGCACATAGGCCAAAATCCGGCAGTCTTGCGGGCGCTCAATCCCATGCACGGCGTTAGCTTCCTTGCCGGTCACGGTATCATCGGCCTGTTCACGCTCGGCGCGGTTTTTCTCGCCGTCACGGGCGCGGAGGCGCTTTATGCGGACCTCGGCCATTTTGGCCGGGGGCCTATCCGGATGGCGTGGCTGTCCGTCGTGCTGCCCGCGCTCACTCTCAACTACTTCGGTCAAGGCGCGCTCGTGCTGGCCGATCCCGCGGCGCTGGAAAACCCTTTTTTCCTGCTCTACCCGCAATGGGCGCTGCTGCCGATGGTGCTTCTCGCCACCGCCGCCACGGTGATCGCCAGCCAGGCCGTCATCACCGGCGCTTATTCGATCAGCCAGCAGGCGATTCAGCTCGGCTTGCTGCCGCGGCTTGAGATCAGGCACACGTCCGAGGCTCTGTTCGGGCAGATCTATATGCCGAGCGTGAACACGCTTCTCCTCGTCGGCGTGCTTTTTCTGGTGTTGATGTTCCGCTCATCCAGCGCGCTTGCTTCCGCTTATGGCATCGCGGTCACCGGCACCATGGTGGTGACGGCCATGCTGGCTTTCGTCGTCATATGGAAAGTGTGGAAATGGCCAGCGTTCGCCGCCGCCGCGATCATCGCGCCGTTTCTCTTTATCGATCTGACCTTCCTGACCGCCAACATGCTCAAGATCGTCGAAGGCGGCTGGGTGCCGCTTGCGCTCGGCGCCGCCATTGTCGTGGTGATGCATACCTGGCGGCGCGGCAGCCGCCTGTTGTTCGAAAAAACCCGGCGTCAGGAAATGCCGCTGGAATCACTTGTCGCAATGCTGGAGAAGAAACCACCTATTCGTGTGCCGGGAACGGCGGTGTTTCTCACCAGCGATCCGGTCAATGCGCCGACAGCGCTGCTGCACAGCCTCAAGCACTACAAGGTTCTGCACGAAACCAACGTGATCCTGACGATCGAAACCGCGAATGTGCCCCGGGTCGATCCCGCCGAGCGCGTGCGCTTCGAGCCAATCGGAGAGACCTTCTCCCGCGTCGTCATCCGCTACGGCTTCATGGAAACGCCCAATGTGCCCAAGGCGTTGGCACTCGCGCGCAAGCTGGGCTGGCAATACGACATCATGTCGACGTCGTTTTTTCTGTCGCGGCGCGCCCTGAAGCCTTCGGCTCAATCCGACATGCCGCGATGGCAGGATCGGCTGTTCATCAAGCTGGCAAAATCCGCGAGCGACGCGACAGACTTTTTCCAGATACCGACGGGGAGGGTGGTCGAGGTGGGCACCCAGGTCACGATTTGATCCCGCAATCCGCGGCGAGAGGTCAGTAACCGCCGAAGAGCAATCCGGGATAGAGGGGATATTTGAACAGAACCACGAACGTAAGCCAGATCGTCAGCGTGGTAGCGGCCGTCGCCAATGCACTGAAGAGATAATTCCGGCGACCGTGAATGATCATGTAGAGGAGCATGTAAATAGACGTCGCAACGATAAATCCTACTAGGAGGAGCGCGGCGAGATAGGCAAATACCCAGAAGATCGACAAGGCAACGCGAGTCGCAGGGACCTCGTCCTCGCCCTCCAATTTCCATTCCACGATCTTTTCCGCGGTGACCAGGCGGCGCAGCCAGCGGCCGAACGGAACATCAAGCTGCGATACAACGTCCACCAGCGTCAGCGCAATCGTGCCCCATGCCACGAGAACCGGCATGGTAGCCGAGGTTCCCTGATACGTTCTTGCCCATAGCAGGAACCCAACGCACAGCGCGAGGACGAACACCGCTGTCGCAAAATCTCGCCGGCGGTCCACGGAAATCATGTAGCAGGCTCCGCTACTCGCCCGCGGCGACGGACCATCTGCACGGCTGGCCACACGAGACACCCGATAGTGAGAATAAACAGGACGAGCGACGTCTTGCGTGAGAAGAAGACGGTCCAGTCGCCGTCCGACATGTTGAGGGATTGCAGGTAGCTGCGTTCGGCAAGTTCGCCGAGGACGAGGGCAATCACGAGCGTAATGCGGGGAAAGCCGAATTTCATCATCACATAACCGAGCACGCCGAACAGGACGGCAACGACGACGTCTCCAATACTGCTCTGGAGTGCATAGACGCCCACCAGTGACACCGCGATCACCGCCGGCGCCACGTTGTGCACGTCCACCAGCGTGATCATGGCGAGCGGTCGCGTAACCAGGAGCGTGATGATAGTCGCGATGATGCAGGAGGCCGATAGCGCGATGATAAGGCTGAACACTAGACCTTCATGCTTGATCAGCAGCATCGGTCCGGGTTCGACGCCTATGAGTACCAGCACGCCCAGGAATACGGCCATCTCCGCCGAGCCTGGAATTCCGAAAGCCAGGGTCGGGATGAGCGAGCCGCCGTCCTTGGCATTGTTGGCGGCTTCCGGGCCGATGACGCCTTCGATATTGCCTTTGCCGAATGTTTCTGGATGCTTCGAGATCTGCATCGCTGCGGCATAGGAAACGAAAGCTGCCACGGTTCCACCAAGGCCGGGTATAGCGCCGATGATGGTTCCGATCGCCGAGCCTTGCAGTAATGTTTTCCAATGCGTGAAGCAGGCCCACACGCCCTCCATCACGCCCGTGACCCGCGTTGCTGCCGGGTCCTTGGAAATTGTGCCGCCGGAAGCCGACAGCGCGATCATCTCCGTGATCGCAAACAAACCAGTTAAGGCTGGGATCAGCGAAATCCCGTCCCACAGATATTCGGAGCCTAGGGTGAACCGGACCGTTCCCGTCACTGCACTATAGCCCACGAACGAGAGCATCAGTCCGATGCCACCCGCGATCAGCCCTCGCAGGAATTGCCCGCCCGTCGCTAACGCAACCGCGGCGAGGCCCATAAGCGCAAGCATGAAGAATTCCGGGGGGCCAAACAGCAGGACCAACTGCTTGAGGACCGGAATGACTAATACCAGCACCACGACGCCGATCAGGCCACCCAGCGTCGAGGCCGCTGCCGCGGCCCCGATGGCAGCCCCCGCCTTGCCCTGCTGAGCCATAGGATAGCCGTCGAAACACGTCGCCGCGTTAGGTGCTCCGCCGGGTGTATTGATGAGAATCGATGTGATGGAGCCGCCGGCAGAAACCGCGCCCATGATGCCGCCCATGAGCATCATCGCGTTGTTGCCATCCATGCCCATTGTCAGCGGCATGAGCAGCGCGATAGCGGTCGTGCCTCCGATTCCAGGGACAACCCCAAAAATCAGACCGACCACGACACCCGCAAAAAGGAAGAGCGCCCCCCAAGGCGTGAACATCACCTGAAGGGCACCTAGTGTACTTTCAAGCATGGTTCTTCAGCCGGGGCAGCCCTTTTGCGGGCCGCCCAGTTCTTCGTTTACGTTACTTCTTGCTCAGCGCTGCTTTATATTTCGAATAAAGAGCAAGCGTGCGATCCGCGCTGGACTTGGCCTGCTCAGCCGGCAAGGGCGCGAAACCTTCCTGCTCGGCATGTTTCTGAGATTCCGGATCGGCAATCGATTTCATCAGAGTGTCCGACAGAATCTTTACCGTATCAGCCGGCATGCCAGGCGGACCAACCACGAACCGTTCCACGCCGAGGCCGGTGAGGTCGGGAAAGCCCAACTCGCCGATGGTTTTCACGCCAGGAATGCTGCTCTTAGCTTCGGTGGTGAAGATCGCGCGCATGTCGCCCGACTGGATGAATTGCTTCAGCGTCGACACGGGCGCGACCGTCGCCTCGCCGTCGCCGCGGATCACGCCGACGATGTAGTCGTTGGTTCCCTTGTAGCCGGTCAGGTGTTGAATGGGAAACTTAAGCACCTGGCCGAAAATCTCTGACGCGGCGTATGCCGTGGAGCCGAAATCGGTGCTGGGGATCTTCAGCGGCCGCCCAAGCTTCTGAATGTCTTGGATGGTCTTGATATCCGACTTCGCCGAGACTGCCAGGATATATTCCTCGGTCGCCAGCCGCGCGATCCAAGTGAATTTATTGATGTCGTATTCGACCGGGTCGCCGCTGATGGCTGGAATGGCCGCGCCCGGCATATTGATGATGGCTATCGTGTACCCATCAGGCGCGGCACGATAGACCGTCGAGGTACCTAACCCGCCGCCGGCGCCGGCGACGTTCTTCGGTACGACCTGAACCTTGTTCGGCAGTATCTTTTCCATAGCAGGCGATACAATCCGAACGGTGCGATCGAAGCCGCCGCCCGGGCCGAACGGAATAATGAAGTCGATATTTTTCTCGGGGAATCCTGCGGCGGCAGCCGGAGTGGCCAATGCCGTCATGATTCCTAAGGCGGTCGCGAACACGAGCTTCAACATGAAATCCTCCCTACTGCACGATATTTCCTTTATTGGTCGGTAGGGTAACGGCCGCCCGGCGCGGAGGCAATGCTGAAGTAGCTTTTCCCGTTTGGCTTTTGGTTCAAGCCGTTGATTGCCGATGCGCTATTTCGGCGCAGATCTGCTTACAAATCCAGCGGAGGCAATGCGTTGGCAGCGTTTTGCGGCGCAATATCCACGGTCCTAGGGCCAGAATCTGGATTTTCCGCCGATCCTGGAATTATATTTCCGAGGCGGTTGAACGCAGAAGCAAAGTGTCCGACATTCCAAACAATGTCCCCCACCGCCGCGCCTCTGGACGCACCGGACAGCAAGTCCTACTGACTGCGCCGAGGATCGCTGCCGCCCGGAGGAGGGCCGCTATGTCCGATATGAACCCGCCGAAAGTGCGCGATCTCACCCCCGAAGAAGTCGCTCGCGGCACGCGCGAGGGGCGGATGTTGCTGGTTGACGTGCGCGAACTGAACGAAACCGCCATCGAGAGCTACCCCAATGCGGTGCATGTGCCGCTTTCCACCTTCGATCCCGGCGCCATTCCCGATCCCCGCGGCAAGGAAGTCGTATTCGCCTGCCGCTCCGGGAAGCGGTCGGTGACCGCGTCGCTGGCGGCGCAGGATCGGGGGGATCGCTACGACGCACATCTCGCCGGCGGCATCATCGCCTGGAAGGCCGCGGGGCAGCCGACCAAGACGTGAAGAATAAATGACAACCATGCGTTCGCCCCTCGCACGGCTTGCCCTCATTATCACCGCCGCGCTCGCGCTGGCCGTTCCGGCCCACGCGCAGACCAAGCGCGTGGTCAATGTCTACAACTGGACCGACTACATCGCGCCGGAAGTGCTCAAGGATTTCACCAAGGAAACCGGTATCGAAGTCACCTACGACACCTTCGATTCAAACGACACGCTCGAAACCAAGCTGCTCGCGGGGAAATCCGGCTACGACGTGGTGGTCCCCAGCGCGAATTTCCTGCAGCAGCAGATCAAGGCCGGCGTCTTTCAAAAGCTCGACAAGTCGAAGCTGCCGAACCTGGTCAACGCCTGGCCGGAAATCGCCGGGCGGCTTGCGGCCTATGACCCGGGCAACCAATACGCGGTCAATTACATGTGGGGAACGACCGGCATCGGCTACAACGTGAAGAAGGCGAAAGAGTTTCTCGGCGCCAACGCAAAGATCGATAGCTGGGATATCATCTTCAAGCCGGAAAATATTTCAAAATTCAAAGGCTGCGGTGTTTATCTGCTCGATGCTGCGGATGACATCTTTCCCGCCGCGCTGAAATATCTCGGGATCGATCCTAATTCGGCAAATCCGGCGGACCTGGAAAAGGCGGCCGCGCTGGTCGCCAACATCCGGCCCTATGTGCGGAAGTTCAACTCATCCGGATATCTCGATGCGCTGGCGTCGGGAGAGATTTGTCTTGCCGTCGGTTATTCGGGTGACATCAAGCAGGCGCAGAACCGCGCGGCGGAAGTAAAGGGCGGAGTTGAGATCGGATATGCAATCCCGAAGGAGGGAGCCCAGCTCTGGTTCGACAACCTCGCCATCCTGAAAAACGCGCCGCATCCCGACGAGGCCTATGCCTTCATCAACTATATCTTGAAGCCGGAAGTCGTGGCGAAAATCACCAACTTCATCGTCTACGCCAACGGCAATCTGGCCAGCCGGACATTCATCGACAAAGCGATCTTGCAAGATCCGAGCGTCTATCCCGATCAGGCAACCTTCGACCGGCTCTATGTCAGCATCGCGCATGACGCGAAGACAAAGCGGCTGATGAATCGCCTCTGGACAAAGATCAAAACCGGTCGCTGATGCGGTTTACGTGGACGGCCTACCGCCAGCGGCGGTGCAGCCAGAGCCATTGCTCAGGATGTTCGCGTATCCAGCCTTCCAGG
>ORMF012648419.1_pt1 | contig 10518 bp, 9 predicted proteins | sample 1779871 | NCBI WGS metagenome assembly ORMF01 (sample SAMEA104232316, study PRJEB22302) | groundwater metagenome | biome: forest; feature: aquifer; material: groundwater | place: USA | collected 2011-08-07 | depth 5.4 m
CCCGTTGACAATCCCACAAATGCCGCACATATTTTTATTCTAGCAACCTTGGCTCAGATCCCGTTGAATAGCGCTCAATCCATTTCAAATCCGGGAGGCTGGGCGGGCATAGGTGAAGACGCTGATATCACGCCACTCATAGCCGTGGGACTGAAGCAGCTCCTCGAGTCCCTCGCTTTCCGCGTCGGAATCGCGCTCGAGTGCGATCAACGGCTGGAAGCGGCGCAGCGTCTCGGACGCACCGCGCAGAGCGGCGGGGACAGCGCCTTCGATGTCGATCTTGAGGAAGTCGACTCGAGCGAGTCCAAGCTCACGCACGAGGTCATCCACGGTCCGCAAGGACACCGTCACCGACTCGCCCGAACTGCGCACGATGGAGTGATTGATGCCGCGCTCGTGGATGAAAAGCGCCGTCTCTCCTTCCCTGTCGCCCACCGCCTCCTTAACGCACTCGAGCCAAGATAAGCCGTTGCGGCGTGCGTTGCCCTGGAGGCGGCGAAAGTTATCCGGATGAGGCTCGACGGCGATCACGCGCCCCGACGGGCCAACACGTTTTGCCGCGCGCGTCGCGAACACGCCGAGATTGGCTCCCAGGTCCACGACCACCTGACCGGGGGCGAGCGTGAAACCGGACTCGCGCTCATAGTCCTGCTGGCCAATGATCGAGTAAAGCGGGTCGAACGCCGTGTGCAGGTCAAGATCGAGAGTCAGCCCGTCGGGCGTCGTAACCTCAACCGGCCGGCTGGAAAGCCCGAGTTTCTTGAGCCACTTGAGGGCTCGCCGGTGGCGGTCACCGCAGCGACAACAGATGAATATTAGGTAGTAGGCCGTCAGATAGGCGCAACGGCTCACCCGGCCGCCGCGGACGTGCGCATGGAAGAGATAGTTCGAATAGATATTGCGCCAGGCTTCAGTCAACGCCACGCGGTGATTCTAGAAAATCGCGACCACTGTGTCAGCGCCGGGTCCGTTAAAGTTGACCGGCTCGCTGAATGGGCTGTCATTGAGCGCATTCCCTTCCGTCGTTTTTTAATAGACTTTTTCAGGCCGCGACCAACTTATGAGAATCGCAATTGAAGTAGCGTTCAATCAAGGGGGCTATCGCGGGGGTGATGTTTATACATACGGTCTGATTAAAGCACTGGCAGCCATTGATGCTGAGAACGAGTATTTCCTTTTCGGTTACGTTTTTCATGATCATCAACTCTGGGAGCAATCGGTCCCTTGCCCCGATCAACGGAATTTCCAACGATTAATCAAACGCTGGCCCCAAGTGCTGGTCAAGAGAATCGAACGGAAGTGGAATCTGCCATTGATAGAGTCCTGCCTGGAGCGCCACCGCATCGATGTCTATCACAGTCCAGGACCCGCCTTGCCGCGGCTGCGCCACATAAAATCCGTGGTGTCCATCCATGATCTCACTCTCCTAGCCCACCCCGAGTTCGTGCCCTCGGAAAGGCTGCCGGTATGGCGACCGGAATGTCTTCGCGCCATCGACATGGCCACGCGCGTGATTGCCTCTTCTCATCTGATCAAAGACTATGTGACGCGGACTTTGCATCAACCGGAAGAAAAGACGCATGCCGTCGACCTAGGGATCGATCACGATGTATTCTTTGAGATCAAAGATATGGCGCGGCTGGCCGCGGTCAAAAAAAAATACGCCCTACCCCCTCAATTCGTCATCGCAACCGGGCCGTACGAGACTAGACGTAACTGGGAGGGGCTACTGCAGGCCGTCTCCAAGATACAAAAGGGGGGAACGCCGTTGGGCGTGGTGCTCACCGGAGGCATTGCTCCGGAGTACAAGAAATCTGTCAATAAATTGATCGAAGATCTCCAATTACACGCGGTCGTCCAAACCGGTTACGTGCCTCTGGAGGATATGGTCTCGCTTTACAATCTTGCCACGGCTTTCGTGTATCCTGCGTTTTATGACAGCTGTAGTCTGACCCTGATCGAGGCAATGGCCTGCGGCGCCCCCGCGATCGCCTCCGCGGTCGGCGGCCTACCGGAGGTCGCGGGAGGAGCCGCCTTGCTGATTCCCTCCGTAGACCCCGACGTGATCACAGAGAGTATGCTCCGGGTGATGGACCCCGACGTGAGGACTTCGTTTCGGGCGAAAGGTCTACAGCGTGCGCGTCAATTCTCATGGGACAAGGCCGCGCGAGCGACTCTCGCAATATACCGTGAAGCCTTCCTATCTCAGACATGAGCTTGGGCCTGCGTATGATCCGGTCTGTCGAGCTGCAATGGCTAGCGCAACTCTGCGTGATGGTCGTGGGTTTGACGACGACGCCGCGCATCGTCCACGGGCTGGGAACTGATGGCTATGCCCTGTACGTCCTGATTTGGACCCTGCTGAATTATTTGACGATTCTGACCTTGGGCACGGGAACGGCGGTCCAGCGGTGCACCGCCCAATATTATTCCCATGAGAATAAAAAAAGCGTGCTGGGTGTCCTGTTGCGGCGCACGCTGGCATTCCAACTGCTGATGGGAGCCGCCGGCACTGCATTGTTGCTGGCGGGCCGAGGCTGGATCACACATCATATTCTTCAGGCCCAAGGCCCCGCGTTGGCCGACGCCCCGCGCGTCTTCGCCTGTGTGGCCATCGCGGCTCCAAGTTACTTCGTCTTGCAGTTTTCCTTAAGCGTCCTCTACGGCATGCAACGCTTTGTGGCGTACAACTTTCTTTGTACGTTACAGTCCATCATAATGCCGCTTGGCGCGCTGCTCCTGCTCTGGCTGGGCTTCGGTGTCAGAGAGATCGCGGCATTGTTCGCCGGGACAAGTACGCTGATCTCCGCCACGGCACTCTGGCCCATCCGCGCGTCCTTGACGGCACCTGGTGGCCCGGGAAAGCCCGATGAGTATTCGGAATTTCTCTCGTTCTCCGTCAAAAACTCCATATCACACGTCCTGTCGATCTTGTCGTCCCAAGGGGACCGATTTTTTATCGGCTCCCTGCTCCCGCTGTCTCGTCTCAGCTACTACTCGATCGCCGCCGGCTTGGCTCAAAAATTCACCATCGTCAGCGGGAGCATCGCCGGCGCCGCCTTCCCGATGTTGACCGAACTGCACGGAAAAAACGAGACAGACCGCCTACACCACCTGTATCTCAAGGCAACGGAGCTCTCCCTCTTCATCGCCCTACCATTCCCCATCCTTTCGTTCATCTTGATCCCGCAATTTCTGACCTTGTGGCTGGGCCAAGATTTCAGTCTTATCGGCACATGGCCGTTTCGCCTGCTCGTCCTAGCCAACACGATCTACATCATTACCTACTTGCCTAATAGTCTGGCTTTAAGCAAGGGGGCCTCGCACCTCTCCGGGCTGGGCAACACGGGCAGGATCCTGATATTGATTTCGCTGTGGCCCTTCCTAATCCGACGGTGGGGCATCCTCGGCGCGGCGCTCGGGGTCTTATCCGCCGAGTGTTTGGTCTGTCCTCCCTTCATTTGGCACATTCATCGCAAGTTTCTGCACATCACTGCCTGGGAATTTTGGTCACGGGCATGCTGGCGCCCCCTGCTGGCGGGAACAGGCCTGGCGCTCCTGGGGTTGATCGTGCATGGCTGGATCGGAACCTGGACCGGGCTGATCGCCGCCACGCTGGTCAGCCCAATCGTCTATTTGGCCTTTGGGTATTGGCTCTTGGATGACGGCGCCAAGTCGTTGCTGGCGCAGTGGCTCACGGACAAGTTTCGCATGCGAGTATCGCTCCCCTGACGATTCTTCTTGTATGCCGTGCTGTGACATAAGTTTGGGCGGACACGGAGGGAGACACCGCTGTCGCGCCGCTCGTAGCCATGGGACGCAAGGATTGCCTCGAGCGCGCCCCCCGCTTTCCGGGCGAGACTTCATTGTGGCATAAGGTATAATCCGCGAAATATGGCCGACCCAGTCGACCTTTTGTTGGTCTATCCGAATAACCGAGTGCGTGCCTATGGGAGCCTGGCGGAATCGGTGGCGGCGGTGACGCCGCCGGTCGGCTTGGGCCTCATCGCCGGGTTCATCCGGCAGCAGGGCTTTCGGGTCCAGATTCTGGATGCGGACGCGGAGAACCTGACCGCACAGCAGACGGCAGATTTCATCGTCCGACAAAGGCCCCTTCTCATGCTGATGGCCAGCGACCAACTCAACTCCGGCGATGTCACGAAGATGATCGCCGCCAGCGAGAACATGGCCGCTCTCAGGAAGAGAGCGTCTCCGGTGAGGACGATTCTGGAAGGCGCATCTCCATCGGCCTTTCCCGAAAAGATGCTGCGTGAGGAGCACGCCGATTTCGTTTGCCAGGGCGAGGCTTATCTCCCGGTTGCGGAGCTCCTGCGGGAACTCAAAGCAGGCAAGAGCTATCCAGACAAGCCTATCGAAGGCCTCTGGTACCTCAATGATGGGCAGTTGGTCTCGAGCAAGAGGCCCCCTCTCTGGAAGGAACCCGATGCACTGCCCCAGGTCCCGTGGGACCTCCTGCCCATGGAGAAATACCGGGCCCATCACTGGCACTGCTTTGATCACCTCGACGCCCGCCAGCCTTATGCCGCGATCTATACGAACCTGGGTTGCCCCTACGACTGCTCGTTCTGTAGCGTCAACACCGTATTCGGCAAACCAAATTACAGAGCGCGGTCCGCGGAGAATATCGTGGAGGAAATCGACCTCCTCGTGAAACAATATAGGGTGCGAAATATCCGGATCGTCGACAACGTCTTCACGATCCAGCCCGCGCTCGTCGAGCGGCTATGCGATCTGATCATCCGCGGCGGCTACGACCTGAACCTGTGGGCCTACGCGCGCGTTGAGACGATCAAAAACGCGGCACTTCTGAAAAAAATGAAAAAGGCGGGGGTTAATTGGCTCGCCTATGGCATCGAGGCGGGAGATTCCGAGGTGAGAAAAGGAGTCTCCAAAGGCTCCACGGACGACGTCATAGCAAAAGCCGTCGCGCTGACGAAGGAGGCGGGCATCCATATCGTTGGGAATTTCATCTTCGGCCTGCCGAAGGACAGCCTGAAGACTATGCAGGCAACCCTCGACATGGCCAAGGAGTACAATTTTGAATGGGCCAACTTCTATTGTGCTATGGCCTACCCGGGGACGGAGCTCCATGAGTACGCCCGAAAATCAAACATTCGACTCCCGGAAGACTGGCAGGGCTACGGCCAATACAGCGTGGACTCCTTGCCCATGTCGACCCGACACGTCGATGCAGCGGAGGTGCTCCGGTTCCGAGACCAGGCTTTCATCGACTATTACACCAATCCCCGCTACCTGCAAATGCTCGGGCGGACCTTCGGCCCTCCAGCCGTCAAGTCCATACGGCAAATCCTCGAACACAAGCTCTCTCGTAAACTCCTGGCCGGACAGGCATGATTTGAAGACCACGCTGCTCGTGCCCGTCCTCAATGAGATCGTCGGCCTGGAACAGATCATGCCGCAGATCGGCAAGGATTGGGTGGACGAGATCATCATCCTGGACGGAGGTTCGACGGATGGGAGCGTCGAGTACGCCCGCGGTCAAGGTTACACGGTGGTGACCCAAAAAGAGAAAGGTCTGCGCAGCGGCTACTTGGAAGCCCTGCCGTTTATCCATGGCGACGTGATCATCACCTTCAGCCCGGATGGGAACTCCATCGCCTCGCTCATTCCCGCCCTGGTTGCTAAGATGGCGGAAGGCTACGACATGGTCATCGTATCCCGCTACCTCTCCGGAGCGGTCAGCCGGGACGACGACGCGCTCACGGCCTTCGGGAACTGGCTCTTCACGACCATGATCAACATCCTCCACGGAGGACACTACACCGATACGATGGTGATGTTTCGAGCCTATAAACGCAAGCTCATCTCCGCTCTCGACCTGGATAAGGATTCGACGTATGCGCCGGAAATGTTTTTCAGCACCCGCATCAGTTGGGAGCCAATTCTGTCGGTGCGCTGCGCAAAGAGAAAGCTCAAGGTCAGCGAGATCCCGGGGGATGAGCCGCCTCGTCTCGGAGGGGAGAGAAAGCTGCAGATCGTCCGCTGGGGAGGCGCCTATATGACGCAGGTGCTCCGGGAACTCTATTATTGGCGATGACGAATTTACACCTTGGGGCAATGGCGAGACCCCTCACTTGGACCCTCCTCCTAGGCCTCGCGCTACGCCTGGGAGCCACCTTCGCCGCGAGCGATGCTCCCCCCATCGGCGACGCACGCGAGTACGCCGGTATCGCCCGCAACATCGCCGAGCGCGGCGAGTTTTCTTATGAGTCCGGCCGGCCAACGGCCATGCGGCCGCCTCTTTACCCCGCTTTCTTGGCAATCTTCGCGCGTGTCTGCCCCGGGACCTGGTTCTGCGCGCGCGTGGCCCAGGCCTTGCTCGACACCTGGACGATCCTTCTGATCTATTGCTTCGGGTTGGGCGCCTTCGGCCGGACTCGCGATGCCACCGCAAGTGCGCTTTTGTACGCCGTCCACCCCGTATTCATCGCCTACACCACACACCTCTTGACCGAGACCTTGTTTTTGTGGGTCTGGATGGCAGGCCTCTGCCTCCTCGTGAAAACCGTAAGGCCCGGTTCATCGCCGCGTGTCGCGGCCGCCGCCGGACTGGTCATGGGTCTCGCCATACTGTGTCGTCCCAACTTTATGTTCTTTCCGCCTAGCGCCGCAACGATTCTACTGGTAGGAAGCCGCGACCGCGCGCGACTTCTTCCTCGGCTGGGCCTGGTCCTAGCGGTCTCCTACTTGACGATAGTCCCCTGGACCTTGCGCAACCGAGTTCTCCTGGGGGCCTGGGGGCCGGTCGCCGTCGGCGGCGGGGCGGCGCTTTGGTCCGGAGCGCAGACGCTCCCGACTTCCAGTATACCGGACCATGTCGGAAAGCTCCAAAGAGAAGTCGCCATGGGCCGCGACGAATTCGAGGCCGACGCGGCAATGTTCCGTCTCGCCAAGGAGGATTACCGGCGCAACGCCCTCCTCATCCTCAAGCAGGTTCCCCCGCGACTCGTCGGCTTTTGGCTCACCAGCCACTCTTCCATGTTCGGCATCAGCGAGCCCCTCTCGACTTACCTCGCGCAAAGCCGTTGGGGCGCCATCGTGGCGCGCGCGGCTCTCTGGGCGTTTCAATTGGCGATCTTGTCGCTGGGCGCCCTCGGCCTATGGCAAGCTCGATCGACCTGGACAACTGAATGCACGCTCGCGGTGGCGACCGTTGGCTATTATAGCCTGCACGTCTTCACCGGTTATTGGACCAACCGCTATCACCTCCCCGCCCTCGCCGTCCTCTTGGTCTTCGCGGCGGCGGCGCTTCTGCGCAAAACGGACCGCTCACGGATGAGTTCCTCATGAGGTCGCCGACCGCACAGAAATTCGCCGACAACGACTTTGCACTCTACCGCCTCATGCTCAAGATTCGGCTGGCAGAGGAGAGGATCGTCGCCCTCTATCCCACGGACAAGATTCAAAGCCCCGTCCATCTTTCCATCGGGCAGGAGGCCGTCGCGGCCGGAGTCTGCATGGCCCTGGCCACGGACGACCGCCTCTATGGGACCTATCGTGGCCACGGCGTCTACATCGCCAAAGGCGGGGATCTCGGGAAGTTGTTCGCCGAACTTTACGGCAAGGACACCGGCTGCGCCCGCGGCAAGGGTGGTTCGATGCACCTGGCAGCGCCAGAAGTTGGTTTGATCGGCTGCTCCGCGATCGTCTCCAGCCTCATCCCGGTAGCGACCGGCGATGCCCTCGCCTCTCAGATGCAAGGGGGCGGACGCGTGATCTGCTCCTTCTTCGGCGATGGAGCCGTCGACGAGGGCGTGTTCTTCGAGAGCGTCAATTTCGCGGTCCTGAAGAGCTTGCCGGTCGTCTACGTCTGCGAGAACAACGGCTATGCGATCCACTCGCGGGTTTCCGACCGCCATAAACAGGTCGAACTCTCCCGTCTCTCCGAGGGCCTCGGCCTGCGTGGGCGTCGCTACGACGGCAACGACGCGCGCACGGTGTTCAAGACCATGTCGCAGGCGGTCGCCGCGGCGCGCCGCGGCAAGGGGCCCGTCCTGCTCGAGTACATGACCAACCGCTGGCATGAGCACGTGGGGCCCGGCACCGATTTTCAGGAAGCTTATCGTCACCCGGAAGACCGGACACGCACCGCTCAAAATGACCCGCTCCAGAAGTTGAGGAAGTTCCTGAATCGTCGCGGCGTGCCCCGCGAGCGCCTTGACGCCGTCGCCACCGAAATCGACCGCGAGATCGACCGCGCTGTGGCCTTCGCTGAGAATAGCCCCCTCCCTCCGCTCGAACGCCTGCACGCCGACCTCTACGCGAAGGGTCAATGAAACGGCTCAATTACGGCCAGGCGATCCATGCGGCCTTGGCCCACGCGATGGAGGAAGATCCCTCCGTTTTCCTGATGGGAATTGGCGTCGACGACCATAAAGCCGTGTTCGGCACCACCAAAGGCCTCGTCGACCGCTTCGGCCGGGGGCGCGTCTTCGACACGCCTATCTCCGAGGCGGCAATGACGGGCATCGCAATCGGCGCGGCGCTGGGCGGAATGAGGCCGGTCCATATCCATATCCGCGCCGATTTCCTCTATTTGGCGATGGACCAAATTCTCAACATCGCCGCCAAGTGGCGCTCCATGTCCGGTGGCCGGATGTCCGTTCCCCTGGTGATTCGCGCGGTCATCGGACGGAGTTGGGGCCAGGGAGCTCAACATTCGCAAAGCCCCCAGTCCCTATTCATGCACGTGCCCGGCATCAAGATCGCGATGCCGACCACGCCCGCCGATGCGCAGGGCCTCCTACTCGCGGCGATTAAAGATCCCAATCCTGTCTTACTCCTTGAGCACCGCCTTCTCTACGATCTCGTGGGAGACGTGCCCGACCCTCCGATCGCCATTCCCTTCGGCCGCGCCGTCGTGCGCAGGGAAGGCGCCGACCTGACGATCGTCGCGGGCTCGCACATGGCTCTCGAGAGCCTGAAGGCCGCCGAGTTCCTAGCCAAACACGGGATTCAGGCCGAGGTCGTCGACCCGGTCACGCTCGTGCCTCTGGATCAGGCCGCGATACTGCGGTCCATCGACAAGACCGGACGGCTCCTGATTGTGGACTCGAGCTGGACGTCTTGCGGCGTGAGCGCCGAAATCGCGGCGTTCGCGGCGGAGAAGGGCTTCGATTCTCTCTCTGCTCCGGTGCGCCGGATGGGGATGCAGCCAGTCGTTTGCCCCGTCAGCAAACCGTTGGAACAAGCCTTCTATCCGAACGCCAAGACCATCGCGGCCGAAGCCTTCTCCATGATCGGTCGCCCCTTCCCAAACGCCGCCGCCCCCGAATTCGCCAACGCTTTCAAAGGACCATTCTGATGGCTTTGCGCTACCATTTGGCCGAAGACACCATCGATCGCGACGACGTCGACCGCCTCATACGTTGGTTGAAGACCTACCCACGGTTGACCAAGGGCCGGATGACCCTTGAGTTCGAGGCCAAGTGGGGCCGCTGGCTGGGGCGGCGGCGCTCCATATTCTGCAATTCCGGCTCCTCGGCGAACCTGCTCATGTTCGACGCTCTGCTTCTCTCCGGCAAGCTCAAGAACCGCAAGGTGATCGTGCCCAGCGTGGGCTGGGTCACCTCGGTCGCTCCCGCCATCCAGCTCGGCTTCGAGCCACTGATGTGCGAGGCGGACCCGGAGACATTCGGCCTGGATCTCCGCCATCTGGAAACCCTCCTCAAGCGCCACCAGCCGGGCGCGGTCATGCTCGTGCAAGTCCTAGGCGTCCCGCATAAAATGCGGGAAATCATGCGCCTGAAAAAGCGCTACGGTTTTTTCCTGCTGGAGGATGCCTGCGCGGCGGTCGGCGCCGAGTATCGCGGGCGCAAGGTCGGCACCTTCGGCGACATGTCCAGCTTCTCCTATTATTTCGGCCACCAGTTCTCGACGATCGAAGGCGGCATGGTCTCCACGGACGACGCGCGCTTCGGCGACCTGCTTCTGATGCTGCGCAGCCACGGCTGGAGTAAGGACCTGGGCCGCCGGCCACATAAGGCCCTAGTGCGCCGACACCACATCGACGATTTCCACACGCCGTTCGTGTTCTATGAGCCCGGCTTCAACCTGCGCTCGACGGATTTGAACGCTTACATCGGACTCGGCCAGATCGACAAACTGCCTGCAATCGCAGCGGCCCGGCAAAGAAACCACGAGCACTATCGGCGCCGCTTGGGCGGGCGCTTCTATACCCAGCGCTGCGAAGACGGCTCGCGCGCGTGCAGCATCTCCTTCGGACTGCTCGCGAAAGACCGCCGTGAGCGCCGCGCGATCGTCTCCGCCCTCGACGCCGCCGGCGTCGAAACCCGCATCTTCTCGGCCGGCAATCTTGGGTTGCATCCATTTTGGAGCAAGCGCTACGGCAAGGCGAGCTTTCCTTTCGCCGACCGCATCCACCACACCGGATTTTTTTTGCCCAACAACCCATCGCTCAGGCCCGTGGACGTCGATAAAATCTCCGACACGGTTCTTCGGGTCGTCTCATGAGAA
>ORMF011996289.1_pt1 | contig 10515 bp, 9 predicted proteins | sample 1779871 | NCBI WGS metagenome assembly ORMF01 (sample SAMEA104232316, study PRJEB22302) | groundwater metagenome | biome: forest; feature: aquifer; material: groundwater | place: USA | collected 2011-08-07 | depth 5.4 m
CCGGCCGAAGAGTCATTGCCGGGACATCGTAGATAGCTAGCGGATCCTTTCTTAGACAATTCGTGGTGGGCGTAGCTCAACTGGTTAGAGCGCCTGGCTGTGGCCCAGGAGGTCGGGGGTTCAAATCCCCTCGCTCACCCCTTATTACACTCGGCGGCGAACCGGTGGCGTCGTGGGCCACACTGCGGCCGTTGTGACCGTTCGTAGGCACATTGTGCCCGGCGTTCAACGGTGTGTCGGATCGCAGGGCGTCCACTACCTCACGTAGCAGGCGGCCGCGGTCCTTCCGAAACGGCCGCTCGAAGAGCGCCACATCCAGCCGCCCCTGCCGTGTGCCAGGGTTCGCCTGCCACGTCACAGCGTTGATGAATTTGGGAAGGAGATCCTTCAGGTGCTCCGCCGTGACGGCCTCGTGGTCCAGGATCGCGGCGAGGTAGCGGACGGTCCGGCCGGCAAGGTCCACCCGTATTTCGACCTGCTCGAGCTTGGCCATGTCCTCGCCCATGCGGGCGAGGGTCCCCTCCAGCTCCTTCTCTCGACGGTCGTAGTCTCGGCTCAGCTCGAGCAGGGCGCGAGACGGCTCTTCGGCCATGCGGGCGATGGCCAAACCCAGGTTGGTCGCTTCCCGCCGGCTCTCCGCGAGACTCGCCTTGACGCGGTCGCGGTCCTGGCGGAGCTCGCGGAGCCCTTCGGCGAAGGAGGCCTCCCGCTTCGCGCAGAGCGTGCGGACGAGGTCGTCCCGTAGCGCGAGCTGGCGGACGAAGCCCAGCACATGCTGGTCGGCGGAGACGGCGGGTAGATAGTTGCGCGTGCAGTCGATGCCGGCCGTCTTGTCCGCGGCGGCGCAGACGTAGTAGTAATGCGGTGCGCCGTTGCGGCCCCGGGCCGACTTCGGCACCATCCGGCCGCCACAGGCTCCGCACACGACCAGTCCCTGGAGCAGATAGCGGTACTTCGTGCTCTTGCAGGTGCCGTTCCCCTTGCGGCGATTGTTGCGCGCCAGGAGTCTGCCGATCCGGGCGTGGCTCGCCTCGTCCCGGAGGGCTTCATGTTGACGCGAGCAGTGCTGGAAGCGGAACTTCGGAGTGGTCCTTCATCGATCAACTAGGGATAGGAATGATAAGGAAATATTATCAATATTCCAAGGAGCGTTTTCCCTTAGCACAGTTTATTCCCTTATCAGTGATATTTGCTTTGAGCGCAAGCTTCGGGACACAGACGTATATTTACGGCAAATGGGGAAATCTCAAGGCCCTGTTTTTGACCGCTACGGCTCTTTTTCTCTTTTTTCTTCGACTGAGGTTATTCGACGAATTCAAAGATGCGGAACACGATGCGGTGCATTATCCATTACGGCCTGTTCCAAGAGGATTGGTGAAACTGCAAGAACTGAGGATCATCATTTGGTTTCTCATTGCAGGAGAACTGGGCATCAGTGCTCTTGGCGGGAGACTATCGAGCTTCTTATTTCTGGCTTCGCTGCTATATTCGCTCCTGATGTTGAAGGAATTCTTCGTGAAGGCATGGCTGCGAGAGCATTTTACCCTCTACGTTGTGTCTCATGAGCTTCTAGTGTTCCCCCTTTTCTTCTATTTGTATAGCCTAAGCGGTTTAACATCGGACAAAACTACGCACCCGTATTTTTGGCTCTTAACGCTGTTCCTTGGGGCACAGTTATTCTTGCTGGAGGTAACCAGGAAGATTAGGCCGAAAGAAATGGATCAAGCCTCCCGAGATACCTATACTGCGCAGTATGGCATGCGGACGACCACCGCATTAGCTCTGGCGGTTGCTTCCACAGCCCTGGGGCTTGAACTGGTGATTGAGAGACTGCTCTTTGGAAGCATTCCGTTCCTGAGTTATGTCCCTGTGCCGTTGGTCGCATGGTTCTTGATCGCCATGCGACGTTTCGTCCGACAGCCGGCTGAGGCGTATGCGCGACAGGCGTTCCATGCATCAATCTGGCTGGTATTCGTGATGAATCTCAGTTTTGCGTTTACGATGATATGACCAAGCAGATCTTCGACAACTCCAATCTAGCGGAAAGTTATTCCGGGGTGACAACACCGCTGACGTATTCCTTTGTCAAATATGTCTACCAAGAGGTCTATCAGCATTTCTGCCGAATGATGGGGGTCGGTCGAAAGACGATCAATGAGAACCAGGATATGTTCGCACGTATGGTCGAGTTCATCGGGTATCATATGTATTACAACTTATTGAACTGGTATAAGTTGGTTTCGTTCCTTCCTGGATATCAAACCAACGCACGTTTCCTTGAGAAGATGCTCGGCGTCCAGAAGGAGCATCAAGCCTCCCTTCCAAAACTTCGGAATCGCGTTCAAGCGTATCTCTGGGATGTACCCTGCATGCTGGTTCAGATTGTGAGGATCAGTGCATCCTTCGCTTTCATGGGGATTCTGATCCGGAGGTTCAAGAAGCGTTTCGACGAGGTTTTCAAGGAAGCCAGTGACATTCCACTCTCGGATCTCAAGCTTGATGAGCTGATGGAGCTGTACCTGTCATTGATGCACAAACTGATTTCTCATTGGCGCACACCTATCGCTAATGACTTCGCGGTCATGGTCAGCACGGGATTGGCTGACAAGCTCCTGAGCAGAGTATCGGGTGCCAACAATATCTACCTGCATTTGAGGCTGAGCAATTCGTTGATCTCGCTCGATCCTGGGTTGCAGATCGTGAAGATCGTTGACACCATCCGAAACGACCAGGATCTCTATGAGCTATTTATGAGGACCGCTGAGCCGGATATGATCTGGAGCCTGCTGAAACGGTATTATTCGGCCCACGCCTCTTCACAACTCATCACTGAGTACCTCAAGAGGTTCGGTCACAGGATACCGAATGAGCTGAAACTGGAATCAGAAACACTGGAGGAGAAGCCTGACCTATTGATCGCCCTGGTAAAAAGCCTCCTCGCGCATCCCCCACAGGAGCAGCGGACAGACAACGGTCATGCGGCACCCAACGGCGACGGCCTCGGTCGGCTCGGGATAGTTGACCGGCTCTGCATGAGATGGTTAATCGGCTGGGCCGCCAAGTCGATCAAGCGAAGAGAAGAAACTCGGTTTCGGCGTGCACTAATTTTTGGATATGCACGGAGGATTTTCCTCGTCATAGGCCGGAAGCTCCATGCTCAGGGTTCGCTAGACGGTCCTCGCGATATCTTCTACTGCACCACAGAAGAAATTATGGAGAGCATCAGCACGCAGCGGTGGGAGCATTTAGACAGGCTCCTGATCCAAAGCAGAAAAGACGAGTTCACGAATTGGAAATCGATGGAGTTACCGAGGAGGATCGAAACCAGTCAAACCATATCAGAGATCGAGAAGGACCTTGCGGCGAAACGTGGAGACAGACAGCCTGTCTCCACTTCAATAGTCCTTCGAGGGATGGTGGCAGTGAGACCCGAGCGCCGGAAGATCTCCGGCGTAGCGCTCGTCCTCACTGAATTTAATCCTCATGCGGATTTTCGTGATAAGATACTGGTCGCGAGACACACCGATCCGGGATGGACCATCGTGTTCCCCTTGTTAAGGGGGTTAGTCATTGAGCGAGGTGGGATGCTGTCTCACGCGGCCATCGTGGCTCGGGAGCTCAACATCCCTTGTATCGTCGGCGTCGAAGAGGCGACGAGGGTGGTCGGGGACGGTGATACGATCCATATGGATCTCGATAGCGGTGAGGTTGGGCATGACGGCATCTGATGGACACAGTTGAATAATCGCTTCCCATTGCCCAATCTCGTCTCTTTCATTGCGCTTTTCCTCGCATGGGGAGGGATTCTTCTTCTACTTAACGATCGATTCTACTTTTCGTTCGCGGTTATCCTCTTAGCCTTTATCGCTGATTTTGCAGATGGATACCTCGCCCGGCGGCTGAATCTCGAAACTCCCGTGGGTCGGCACTTGGACAGCCATGTGGACGTGTTTGTCCATCTCATCTACCCGGTGCTGGCGTTATACGTATTCGTGAACCTTCGCGATCCGATTTCGGTGGGCATGCTCTTCGTGTTCCTGGCATGCGGTATCTTCCGGCTCGCGCGTTTCAATGTGGCCGGATACGTTCCCAATCCGAATGGCGCTCAAGCATATACGGGCCTGCCGGTCGTCTTTAGCCAGCTAGTGCTGCTCATTGTGGTGGCTTGGAAAGCCCTGGCTCTTCCGCATGTCGCCATGGCGGCCAACGGATTAATCCTGGTGAGCGCAGTTCTCATGGTGCAAAGGTTCCCCTTTCCCAAGCCCGGCAGGATCTTGCCCTTTGTCGCGGTGCTCATTTTGCTCTCCATCACGATGTTTGGTCTGGGATACCATGAGCTTAATCAGTTACCGAAATGAGCCGAAACATCTCGCTGCATATTGTCAACTAATCCAGCATCTTTATTCTGCATATCCGCAGGTCGTGGAAGCGAAGCTGAAAGAGGTGAGACGGACTTTCAGCCCGCAGAACCCGTTTAGGAAACATGGAACATACCGAAATTTTCTGCTCGTGGTTCGAAATAAGACAGTCGCCCACATCAGCGCCTGCATCGATACTCGGTTGCCAGAAGGCGTGGGACTCGTCGGCTATTTCGAGTCTTTGAACCGGAATGAGTATGCACATGACGTCTTGGAAGCCTCGCGGTTGTACTTAGCGAAACAACGAGTCAATGTCATTCGAGGCCCGATTAACTTCAATACGTGGCACAGCTTTAGAATTTCCTACCCTGAAACTAACTCGCCGTATTTTCTCGAACCTTTTACCCGATCGTATTATAAAAGGATGTTCAAGGGCTATGGGTTTCATACCGTCTATAGAGGGGTGACCGCGATCCAAGAAGTGGAGAAGACGGGCTTCGGAGGCTATCGAACCAGCTTTCTGAAATTAAGGGATAAGGGGTTCACATTTCGGATGGTTGACAAACGCACTCTCCGATCTGCTCTTGAAGATATCCATCGGTTATCGAGCGACATATTCCAGGACACTTGGACTTTCTCCAAGATTACTCTGGAAGAATTCCTCTATCAGTTCAGTGATGTTTCAGAGCTGAAGGCATGCCCATTGATCGTGGCTGCTTACCATCGTGGTGATCGAGCGATCGGCTTTATTTTCGGAGCTCAAGATATCTATTCACGCAGAGTCAACAGGGTGATCTTGAAAACGCTGGGTGTTCACCCGGAATATCAGGGCCTTGGCATTGGGCGAGCTCTGTTGTACTTGGCGTATCAAACAGCAACAGCCAGCGGAGCGACGCAGTTTATATTTTCAACGATCCGGACCGATAATAGCGGCATATTCAAGTTGATCACAAACAATAATCCTATTTATCGACATTATGAGGCCTATGAGATCAGCGCTTAACGGTGTGGTAATCGTTCTGTTAGTGTACGCTGCGATCTTCGCGGTATCTGAATTTATCTTTTCGAGAAGCCATGCGGGGGAAACGACCAGAAAACTCGGTCATATCTTCGGAGGGGCGTGGTCGGCGTTTCTGCCGCTACTGGTGAGTCTCAGAGTAGCTATTGGTATTGGCATTTTCCTTACTGTCTTCCTTTGGTGGACGAAACGCCATCACTTGTTGAATAGCATCCACTCAATTAAGAGGGAGAGCGTCGGAGCGATCACCTACCCGCTTGGATTAGTGCTGAGTGCGCTCTGCTTTTGGGATGCCCATTCTCAGATGATTTTTCCGGGTTCTGCTTTGGTGGTCGGCTTATCAGACGGGCTGGCGGGGCTTTATGGTAGGAAGTATGGACGAATGACCTATGATGTCACGGGGTTGAAATCTATAGAGGGTAGTTGCGTATTCTTTGCCGTGACAGTTACGATCATATTCCTTATATTGCTGAGAGGTGCCACGGCACCCGGTTTGGGCTTGGTCCTCGCAATTGTCGGAGCGCTATTGCTTACGGTCGTTGAGGGTCTGATCGGGAAAGGTTGGGATAACTTGGTCCTTCCAGTCGCGAGTGGCTTCGTGCTTCACTTCATGTTATGACGATTCATCTTATCACGGGGGCAACTGGATTTGTCGGGCGCCATTTGGTGAGGGCGTTATTGAAAAAGAGGTCTACCGTTTGGGCTATTGTCCGCCCCAATACATGCCCAGCGAGAGACCGGATAGAGGATGTATTACCGGGTTATCTGGAAAGTTATCAAGGCAGATTTCGGGTTCTAGAAGGTGATATTACTCAAGAACATCTTGGGCTCGCCCCATCGATGAAAGAAGAGCTCAAGCAGCATCGGATGGTTATCTGGCACCTGGCTGCTAGTCTGTCGTTCAGAGAACAGCAGAAGCGAAGTTTGTATCTCACGAACGTCGTTGGAACAGAGAATGTCGTAGCCTTGGCTAACGAAGTAGGTTCGCACTTCTACTACATGAGCACAGCATTTGTGTGCGGCCGGAAGAATGGCCGCGGCATGGAGGATTCTTTGGAGCAGGAGCAACAGTTGAGAAACGATTATGAAAAGTCAAAGTATGCGGCGGAACAATCCGTACGGGAAGGATGCCGCATTTCCTACACCATCTTCAGGCCGTCAATCATTGTTGGCGACGCTCATGAGGGAAAAGCGGAGGGGTGCACATTCGGCTACTACCGCGTTGCCTTCGTCTTCTATGCATTCAAGCAGTGGGTTGCTGGGAAACTGAAGAACGGTTCTGGGTTGACGAAGGCCCTGCTAAGGCTGATGGGAACCGCCTACGATGAGGTGTCGGGTTCGGTGAAACTTCCCTGGTTACTTGTACCGTATCCTGACAAGTCCAGGATCCATCTCGTGCCCCTCGACTACGTCATTGAAGCGATGGTTGAAGCGGCGAACTCATCCCATCAAACCAGCCGAGTGGTCCATCTGGTGCATCCGCGGCCTCCCACATTCGAGTTCCTTCTCAAATCGCTGCTGGAAGATATTGGGGTACAGGGCGCAAGATATCTCCGCGTTTCACCACCGGTTTACAACGCATTCGTTCGGCTTTCGCATCGGCTGACGCTGCCGTTCGGCCCCATCGATGGCGCGGCGCTGATGTATCTGCCCTATATTACGGAGAGACACGTCTTTTCAAGGAAGAACGCCAGGCAGCTCATCAGGACCACTACTCCGGTTCCCATCACCAGGGACTACCTGAGAAGGATCAATCGATATGCTCATGCAGAGGTGTTCGGGAATATCAAATCGAAGCCGTTATTGGGAAGATCCTGTGTTCGGAGCCCGTTTCTTGTAACCAAACCGATACAAGCAGCCATCAATCGCGATGTGCAAGAGCGTTCCGACCAGGAACAAGATCACGATCAGTCCCCACGATGGAGCATAGACTGCCGGCAGGAACAGCAGCCCCCCAATAACGGAGTCGGTTTGGTCCAGAATGGACCACAACGGCTTGGAGAGGCCTTTGGCAAAAGCGCCCTCGCGGATTCCCATGTGCCGCTTGAGGAAACTGTTCGGCAACTCGAGCAAGGAATAGCCGAAACCAAGCAGGCTGCCGCAGAGAAAAGGGTTGTGCTTGAGTGGGATGGTGATGAACGGAGAGATGAGGAGCATGGAAAGCCCGCTGCACACGGTCACGATCAGGAAACCCCGGAACGTCTTGGAGTCTCCCAGCAGTCTCTTACCACGCCACGTCAGGCCGCCATCAATGGGTTTCTTGAGAGAGGGGAGCCAGTTGTATCGGACCACCAGAAAATGATGGATAAGGCCGGCCGTTAGAACGGGGAATGAGAACACGATGACTTCGGTTACAAGCATATGGCCTTTGTAGCTCTCTTGTCGGAACACATCACCGATCGCGGGGCGTTGGGGAATAAAGCACGCGTGTTGTCTGAACTGTGCCAAGAGGGTTTTCCGGTTCCACCTGGATTTGTCATCACGACAGAGGCGTTTGACTATTTCATGAACTCGAATGGAATCAACGATTGGAGCACGGTCAGTAGTATATCAGAACAGTTACAGGAGCTACGCAGGAGAGTTCTCGAGGGAAGGATGCCGTCAGATTTGGAGAACGCCATCTTGCACCACTTCGGCGCACTCCAGCATGAATGTGTGGCGATAAGGAGCTCGGCAACGTACGAGGATTCTGCTTCACAGTCTTTCGCCGGTCAATTTGACAGCTTCTTGGGCGTTACGGAAGAAATGTTAATAGCGAACATCAAAAGCTGCTGGGCTTCGCTGTTCAAACCCCGCCCCTACGGCTATGGAGCTCAACGGGCAGGGACAGGAAAAATGGCTGTGATCGTACAGGAAATGGTCGATGCTGACGCTTCCGGTGTATGCTTCAGCATCGATCCGGTGACTGGAGATCCCGGCCGGATCGTGATCGAAGCGATTTCGGGCTTGGGAGAGCTCTTGGTGCAGGGTCTGGCGATACCGGATCAGTACGCCGTGGAAAAGAGCACGTTAGTGATTCTCGAAAAGCGGATTTCTTCCCAACCCCAGGAATTAAGATTGAAGAATTCCGGAGGGGGACTTAAAATATATGGAGTAACTACACGCCTTCAGGCTCAAAAAGCGGAGGATGAGGATATTCGTGCCATTGCAGATCTTGCCCTTAAGGTTGAAAACAAGTATCGCATGGCGATTGACATCGAATGGGCCTTCAAAGGCAAGACGCTGTTCCTCCTGCAAGCCCGCCCCGTGACCACTGCAATTCCTACCAGCCATGAATGACCTCTTAACGCAGCTTCGGCTGAAATGGTTTTTTGCCACAAAGACGCTGAAGTATACGTCGGACTATCTGGACCGCTCGTATCAGATCTTCCTGAATCACAACAAGGTTATTCATTTCCGTAACGGCCATCCCGTATACTCGCTCTCGACCCCGGCCCTCTACAGCAAACCCGCCGCCAATTTCTTCGCGCAGCAATTCTACAAGATCATCCGGAACAAGAGCACGCCGAACCTGATGAGCTTCGCCGTCACCGATGTCTGCAACGCCACCTGCGGGCACTGCAGCTTCTATGACTATGATGATGCCGGCGGGCGGAAGAAGGCGGTGCTCACGCTGCCCCAAGCGCAGAAGGTGCTGAAGGACGCCCAGGCGCTCGGGGTCTCGGTCATCAACTTCACCGGCGGAGAGCCGCTCTTGAGGGAGGATTTCCCGGAGATCGTCCGCTCGGTCGACAAGAGCCTCTCGACCACGATCCTCTTCACGCACGGGGGCTTCCTGGCCGACCGGATCGGAGACTTGAAGAAGGCCGGGCTCGACAGCGTCTACATCAGCCTGGACTTCGCTGATCCGGCGAAACACGACGCGCACCGCGGAATCGATGGCCTCTTCCGCCGCGCCGTCCAGGGCATCGCGAAGGCTAGGGCGGTGGGGCTCTCGACCGGCATCAGCTGCTGCATCACCCCGGAGAGCTTCCGGGACGGAGAATTCCAGCGGATGGTAGAGCTGGGCAAGGCGATCGGGGTGCACGAGGTGTTGTTCCTGGACGCGATGCCCACCGGGCGGTTCAAGCGGCGCAAGGACCTCGTGGGCAACACGGCGTGGCTGGAAGAGATGGTCGAGGCCTCGAAAGCGTACAACGCGGACACAGCCTACCCGGGTGTTCTGGTGTACGCTTACGCCACGAGCTATCGGAGCGTGGGCTGCTCGTGCGGCACCGACTATTTCTACGTCTCGCCGCACGGCGACGTCTGCCCCTGCGACTTCAGTCACGTGATCTTCGGCAACATGCTGGAGACCCCGCTGCATGAGATCTGGGACCGGATGAACTCCCTGGAAGACTTCAAGTCGGTGAAGTTCGGCGCGTGCAAGATCAAGGATGCCGGCTGGCAAGACAAGAAGACTGTCTCGGGAGCGTTCACCCCCTACGAGGACGGGTCGGCAGGCACGTGCTCCTCGTGCCCGTCCGGCATTGAAGAGGCGGGCCAGCCGGCGCGCCCGGCACGATGAATTGGCTGAACCAGATCCTGGAGACCCGCGCGTCCATCAGGCTCGCCCATGAGTTTGACAAGACGCCGACGCCCGCCATCATCGGGTTTGAAGCGTGCGTGCTCGTGTTCGCGCTGGTGTCGATACTGGTGTTGGCACGATCCGACCGGCACATTGTCAGGAAATTTCTGGTGGTCGCGTTAGGCATTTTTATCTTCGAATTCTTCACCTCACCGATGTGGAATAACTACAAGATGGGGGCCTGGGCCTATGTGTACCAAGACGTGAGTTGGGTGCTGACGGTCGGCTGGACCAGCCTCATCTTGTGCGCGATTGCATTCGTCGATCGAGTCTTTTCCGGGCGACAGGAATGGAAGCGTTTCCTTCTGTATCTGGCTGTGCTCAGCGGGATCGTTCCGATTCTGGAATGGGTGGTCGTGCAACTAGGCATCCGGAGTTATTCCCCTGAGGTACTGGAAAGCGGCGGACGGTTATGCTGGGGCGTTCCTCTTGGCGTGCTCTATTACGTCCCCGTGTTCATGGCGCTGGTGATTAGCTTTTACCGCTACGTCAGTTTCATGCTACTCGATACGCCCGTGATTCCGGTCAAGCACCGCAAGTGGTTCCGGAGTTTGCTGATCAGCTTCCTCGCC
>ORMF012577845.1_pt1 | contig 10515 bp, 8 predicted proteins | sample 1779871 | NCBI WGS metagenome assembly ORMF01 (sample SAMEA104232316, study PRJEB22302) | groundwater metagenome | biome: forest; feature: aquifer; material: groundwater | place: USA | collected 2011-08-07 | depth 5.4 m
ACCGCCGATGCCCGCATCAAACTCAAACGTCTCTACCCAATTCATTAGTGGCAGACTACTAGGACGACTCCGTTTCATTCAGTTTCATAAGGAGCAGTGTCAATGACCACCTCCACCCAAGCGTTTGGGCGGACTGACCCCACCACCAACAAGCCGGTCCGGCTGAACCGCCTCATCGACCTTCTCGCTTCCGGTCAGGGCGCGGTCGGCACCTTTGTACCAAACGGGGACGAGGAGCGGTTGTTCGCTCTTGCAGACAGTCCATACGATTTTGTGGTCATCGAGATGGAGACGGGCGGCTTTGACTTCCCGACCCTGCGCGCCTCGCTCCGTTGCCTCTTGGACCGGGGCGCCATTCTTCGCGGTGGCACCCTGCAGCCTAAGCCGACGCCCCTCGTCCGCGTGCCATTCAACGGCAAAGAGGTGGCCCAGTGGATCGTGAAGCAGGCGCTCAATGAGGGTGCATACGGGCTCATGCTGCCGCAGATGAACAATGCGGGCGACCTCGACAAGGCGGTGCGTGCTGCACGCTACCCTCAGCTACGCGACGCGGAGGACATCGAGCCTCGTGGTGAGCGCGGCTGGCCGGCGCAGCGCGCTGCCCGGTACTGGGGGCTTCCCATCGCTGACTACACCCGCGTTGCCGACGTCTGGCCGCTCGACGCTCAGGGCGAACTCGTGTTGATGCCCCTCATTGAGGAGGAGGAGGCCGTCCACAACATCCGTGAGCTGGTCAGGGTTCCCGGCGTCACTGCCTTCTTTATCGGAGAGGGCGACCTCTCCACCTCGCTGGGCTACCCGGCGAACCCCGACGCCCCCGCAGTGCAGGAGGCCGTGCGCGAGGTGCTGGCGGTATGCAAGGAGGCTGGGGTTCCGGCGGCATCCATTCCGCGGCCTGGCAAGATCGAACAGCGGGTGCAGGACGGCTGCACTATCCTGTTTGTCGCACCAGGCCTGTCCTTCAGCGCTGCGGAACAAGGGCTGAAAGCGCTTGGACGCTGAAGGCGAGGACGAACTCAGCCTCTTCGAGTAGCGTCAGCCGCTCTAACTACCGAAAGCTGCACCAACGCACCTCCAGAACCAGGCACGGTGTCACCCAATGTCCGGCGCGAATCCTTTGTGCTTCTAAGGCGCGGCTTCAGCTTAGGCTGGGAGCCGGGCAGGCACCTCAATGTTCAGCACCGGCGCGTATTGCTGACCCCCAAACACGTCGCTGTCCCCCAGGTCGCCCGAGAATATGGGCCTGGGGATGCTGAACTTTATGGCCAGCGCGTTGTCGCATTCAAAGAAGAGCACATCGCTGGCCGGCACGCCGTAGAGGCCCGACACCACCTCGCGGCTGAGTACCCGCGCCCCGATGACCCACTGATAGGTCTCGGCGTCATCGAACATGATGTCGAAGGTTAGGACAAACGGCCCGGCATTCTTGCTGCGCACCAGCTTTGCAAGCTCCCACAGTTTCACAGTGCTGCCTCGTTGCTTCGCTTGCTACAGGGACTCGATGTCGGTAGGGAACATTTGGTACGGATCATCCGGCTCCACAAGGTGATTCATGTTGAAGCGGTAGACCGGGCCCCGTACCAGTACTCCGGGGCTATAGGGGAAGGCCAGACCGGTGATGAGGCCGTGCCACTCTGGCACCGGATGATGGGCCGCCAGATGGTGAGCGCTTTCTGCGATGGCGGTGGCCAGAGCCTGGTCGCCAGCCGTCACCTCCATGAACAGGCAGATCTCGTGGGCCGGCGTCTCAACGGGCTCCAGCGCGCCCATGGTGCCGTTGAGCCCGTAGATGCGGAAGAAGACCGAGTAGTCTACGTCCATCTTCAGCCCGCCAAAAGCCTCCCCGATGCGTACCGCCAAGCGGTCGCGCAGCCGCGCAAGCCAGTCGTGCACCTGGCGGATGATGATGGGGTCGCGCATGCTGCCCACCACCACGCTCTGGTAGCCGGCTAACTCAGCCCCTTCGAGCTTCACGGTATAGGTGGTGGCCGGAACCCATTGGCTGCCACTCACCCTTACCGCTCGGTCGGAGATGGCGCTGTACTGGGCCTCCGATGTGTCGAGCATGCCGCCACACTCGTAGAGATGGAAGGGGTCGGCGTTCTCGTAGAGCGTGTGGGAGGCCACGCTTTGCGGCGTGCACCAGAGCTCCGGCGCGGGCGGCTCCACCACAAAGCTGTCCTGGCGGATGATCGCCACCATGCAGTCGGGCGCATTGCGCACGGCGACGCAGGCCGCTCCGCACTCCAATATCTTGGCGGCGTGCCACACGAGGCCTTCGGGGAATCCGCGTGCGATCGGTATGGCGGCAAACAGCGAGGTATCGCTGGACCGGCCGGCGATGACGACTTCGGCGCCCTGCTCCAGCGCGGCGGTGATGGGCTCGGGTCCCATCATGCCCACGATGTGAGCGCTGCGGTCGATCACCTCTTCATTCAGCAGCGGCGCGGGCTGCAGGGCGCGCACGCGTCCCTGGCGCAGCCTGGTCTTAAGGTACGCTTTGTCCTGCTCGGCGTGCACCACTCCCATGCGGAAGTGAAGGTCTTCCTCTTTCGCGATCTCCCGTACGATGTTCAGAGCCCATGCCAGGTTGAGATCGCCGCCTGCGGTACCAGCAGAGCCGACGATGAGGGGAACCTTGGCCTGGCGCGCGGCCAGCAGCATCAGCCGTAGGTCACGCTTAATGGCCGGGTGGGAGAACTGACAATTACCGGTGCCTAGGTAGCTGGGTCCCAGGTCGGTGGAGCCGGCGTCACAGGCGATGAAATCGGGTGACCACCCCATAGCGGTTTTCAGCGACCGCTCGGAATACCCTGATCCAAGCATCCCGGTTGGCGCAAGGGCCCGTATTTCATCCAAAGCGTGCCTCCTCACGGTCATGCCTTCGTACATAGTCGATCTTTATCGGCGACTGACCGTGGCGGCCGCTTAGTAGTCTCTTGTACGCTGTTGCACCCGTGCCGGTCAAGCGGGCTTGCCGCTCAAGGGCGGATGCGGTCGGAAAGCACTAAACCATTAGTGGATTAAGTCATCAGACCTGTTGGCGTGTTGGGACACCGGCCTCTGCCATGGTCTACAGCGGAGGGTCTGGGAACGGTGCAAGCATCGCCTTGACGCCAGATTTTATCTATGTTAGCACTAACGGTATCTCCGACTACCCACGCGCACAGCCGGACCGTCGGAGCAAGCGGCCGGCCACCGCCCGTCGAGCGGGGCTACCAGTGGAGTCGCTGAGAGTCGGCGCAATTGAGCATGAAGGAGCATGAAGGAGACGGAACATGCTAACCCAGGAAGAGAACGAGATCCTAACCCGGGTGGGGCCGGGGACGCCCGGCGGCGAACTGATGCGCCGTTACTGGCACCCCATCTCCACCAGTGTGCAGATGGGCCCCATCTCAGTGCGCCAGGTCCGCATCCTCTGCGAAGACCTGGTGTTGTACCGCGACCGCCGCGGGGAGCTGGGCCTCATCGGCGACCGCTGCATTCACCGCGCCTTCAAGATGAAGTACGGGGTGCCGGAAGAGGACGGCCTGCGCTGCCCCTACCACGGCTGGCTGTACAACGCCGAGGGCCAGTGCACGGAGATGCCGCTGGAGCCCCCGACCAGCGGCTTCAAGGACAAGATCCAGATCAAGGGCTATCCGGTGCAGGAGATGGGCGGCTTGGTGTGGGCTTACCTCGGACCCGACCCCGTGCCGGTGCTGCCGAAATGGGACCTGTTCGTGCGGCCGGGCTACCGTGCCATGGTGGGGCACCAGTTGCCGTGCAACTGGCTGCAGGTCGCCGAAAACCGCGCCGACCTCGGCCACGCCATCTACCTGCACGGCCGCCTGTTCCAGTTTGCCATGGAGCAACAGGGGCTGTTGACCGATAACCCGGACACCTTCTACAACAGCCAAGTCCGAGCCCAGGACGATCGCCTTGCCCGCGGCGTCTACCCCCGCTGGCGCCCGGTGTACAACCAGTTCGGTCTGGCCAAGGGCCGCCTCGACTCTGACAAGAGCGAGGACAGCCCCTCGTGGAACATTGGGAGCAACCCGATTCTGTTCCCGTACCACCTGATGTTTGGGCCCAACAGCCCCTACAGCATGCGTCGCATGTACCAGATTGGCGTGCCCATCGACGACGAACACACCTGGCACATCGCCTACCACTGCTGGACCTTCCCGGAGGAGGTGGGCGTGCCGGCGCAGGACTCCGTGTCCTACACCGAGGCGCCAATCTTCACCGAAGACGGCGATGCGATCCGCGACTACGTCCTCTCGCAAGACATGATCGCCTGGTGGGGCCAGGGCGAGCTGACCGACCGGACCAAGGAGCACCTGGGCATTTCGGACACGGTGGTGATCGCGTACCGGAAACTGCTGAAGCAGCAGATCCAGACCGTGATGGAGGGCGGCGAGCCGATCAACGTGTTCCGCGATGAAGCGTCGGCCTGGCGCCCGGAGCTTCGCATCCCCGGCATGAACGACCCCATTGAGATTGCCGGGCAATACCAGACAAACATCCGCGGGGCACTCAAGCCAGGCGAGAAGCCCATTCAGTCGAGTCGCACCGACCCGCTCTATCTTGCCAAGTACGACAAGATGACCTTCACCGAGCAAGAGGAGAAGTGGCTGCCGGAGGCCGAGAAGGAGTTGGTGCTGGGCCTCTACACAAAGACTGAGGAGTATACCGGCAACGACTGGCCGATGCGGCCATGGCTCCCGCGGGCTAACCGGTGGAGTTCTGACCGGAGCCCCCGTCGCACAGGGACGGGGGCTTTTGCCTATCGGCACTCCTTTGCCCTTCCTTTTCCTGTGCCTGGCAGGATACCCCTGTGCGTATCGACCACGTGCCCAGTCCCGCTCTCTAAGGTGTCGCCCACTGCCCTGAGGTGTGTTGCGGGGTGCGCGAGCAGGCCAGAGGACAGACGGCTTTTCTGCGAAGCCAAAAGCCGGAAACAAAACACGGAGGAGAACACCTATGGCATTGACAGGCAAAGTAGCCGTGGTAACGGGGGGCGGGCGAGGGATTGGGCGGGCCATTGTGGAAGGCTTCTTGCGGGAGGGCGCGAAGGTGGTTGCTATCGACCTTCACTGGAACGGAATTGAGGACTGGAAGGCCACGCTCGATGTCAGAGACGATGCCCTAGCTCTGACGGCCGATGTTACGAATGATGCAGACCTCGACACGGCTTACGAGGCCACCCTAAAGCGCTTTGGCACGGTAGACGTGATCTGCAATAACGCCGGCTACCGACAGCGGGATGTGACTCCCACCGCAGCAACCCACGTCCTCGACATCCCGTTAGAACACTGGCAGCGGATGATCGACGTGAATATCACTGCGCCATGGAAGGTCACTAGGCATTTTATTGCGCCAATGCTTGAGAAGAAATCGGGCAGCATTGTGAACACAGGCTCCTTTGGCGGGGACCGAGGCCGGCCTGGTGATCAGCCGTATGGCATGTCCAAGGCAGCCTTTACGAACTGGGTGCAATCCTTAGCGGAAGAACTCAAGCCTTACAACATCGCCTGCAACATCTTCTCACCGGAGGGCACCAAGACAACTGGATGGGCTGACATACGCGCCGCAAGAGCCCAAGCGGGAATAGAGCCGTCACCGCCCTCGGTTTCTCGTAGCATCCAAAGCGCTCCACTCAAGCCAGAATCATGTGTACCGCTTGTCCTCTTTCTCGCCCAGCAGGACGCCAAAGTGACAGGCTATTACATCAATCACGTTCTGGAATGGAACAAGCTGCACGGCTTGGGCGGCGAAGAGGTATGGGCTGCTCAAGTCGACTAGTGGCCTGTGACTTACGTGCTGGTGTCACGCCATGGGGGACCTCTGGAAGGGAAAGGACGATGCACATGAAATCCAAGTGGATCACGCGCGCCGTATGGAGCTTAGGTGGAATATTGGGGGCATTGGTGATAGGCGGTTGCACTGCACCACAGTCAACCCCTGGTCCCACGGGGGTTGTAGGAGAGCAGTTACCGGCGCAGCCCAAAGTGGCTCGCTTAGTTATGGCTGTCCCACCTCCAGCGAGGGAGGTGAACGAGCCCCGGCTCTCGGGCCCGCCCGATTCCTGGCAACTCCGCCCAATGTATGAGTATCTGGTGGGGGTCGATGCCACGACCGGCGACGCCCGCCGGCCGCAACTTGCCAGCGAGTGGTCGCTGGAGCCGAATGGCAAATCATATCGGTTCAAGCTACGGAAGGGGATTCAATTCCACGGGGATTGGGGTGAATTCACAGCAAAGGACGTGATGTTCACTCGGAAAGACTTCATTATTCAGGACGCGGGAGAGCACAATCAAGCTGCCTGGTTTCGGAATTTGGTCGAAGACATCGAGGTGCCTAATGACTACGAGGTAGTATTCCGGAACAGCCGTCCTGATGCTGACTTTTTATGGGGTGTTTCCGAGCAATCGGGTAGCTACTTTGAAATACGCAGCAAAGCACATTTCGATGCTAAGGGCGTGCCGACGATGACGACGGAGGCCTATGCGGGTACAGGGCCCTACCGCTTCGTTGAGCGAAGAGCCGGGGAGTACCTCCGTTATGCGAGAGCGTTCGAGAAGCACTGGCGGGTCACCCCCGATTTTCCCGAATTCGAGTTCCGGTTTATCAAGGAAGCATCCACACGGATGGCCGGTCTTCTGACCGGAGAAATGCATGTCGCCAGCCTGCCTTCCGACCTACAGCTCCAGGCCGAGCAGCGGGGCATGAAGACCCTGAGCGCTCGCGCCTCGGGCCTTCGCACGTTCATGGCTGCCGCTTGCTGTTTCTACGACGGTCCGGTGACCGGGGAAACCAGTAAGATTACCCCCGGCTGGATGTTTCCTGACTCACCACTGATGGACGTGCGGGTGCGCAAAGCGCTCGATAAAGCCATCGATCGCGACGCATTGAACAAAGCGTTCTTTCAGGGCAAGGGCCAACGCATGGTCATCAACCACTTCAGACCAGATCGGGCAGGATGGAACCCGGAGTGGGAAAAGCGATGGTCAGAGGAGTATGGCTACGACCCTGCTAAAGCTAAGGCACTACTGGGGGAGGGGGGTTATACCGCCACCAAGCCCCTTTCGACCGACATTCAATTGCTGAACCTGGCGGCGTACGGCGGCGCTCAAGACCTAATGGAGGCGATTGCCGGTTACTGGAAAGCCGTTGGGGTACAAGTGCAGCTTCTCCAGATCGACCCCGCTGTGGATGTGCGGAACCAAAGACAGTACGCGTACTCGAATCAGTTCCGCGCTATAGCAACCAGCGCGTACCAGTTGGTGGGAATGACCTACAACAGCACATTAGATGGTACCTCTCGGAGTTCCGGAGCGACCGATCCCAAGGTCAACGCCCTGGTGAAGGAGTTGTATAGAACGCTGGATCCTCAAAAGGCAGACCAGCTCTGGCGTCAGGTCGGAGACGTGACGTTCGAAACGCACATCTCCTTTCCGCTGTTCTGGTTGCCTACCGAGGCCGTGGTTAACCCCACCTATGTCAGCGACTGGGTTTTCCCGGGATCGATCTCGGGCGGTTGGACCCATGTGGAGAACATGAAAGCTGCCCGCTAAGGGCGGGTACCCAGGGGGATAAGATGGTCACACCTCGCCAGCACTCAAACTACTTCGTCGATCCAAAGAGCCGGTTTCGCTACAGCCGGGCGGTCAGGGTGGGCGACCGCGTGATCGTCTCGCAGACCGCCCCCCGCTGGCCGGACGGGTCGGTCGACCCCGACCCGGAGGTCCAAGCGCGCCGGTGTCTCGAGATCATCAGTGAGGGGCTGAAGGAGGTTGGTTCGAGCCTCGACGACGTTGTGCGAACGTGGCTGTGGCAACGGCACCCGGAAGACGCCGTCGCCGTCGCTCGGGCGCATGCCTCGGTGCTCGGCCACATCAAGCCAGCCGTGACGCAAGTGTGTGTCGCCGGGTTCCTGGATCCCCGCTGGTCAGTGGAGATCGAAGCGGAGGCGGTGGTGGGAGCGCCACGGGAAAGGGTACCGCTGGCCACCTATCCGGGCTATCAAGCGTCTGAGGACAGCCTTGGCTGGAGCCGAGCCTATAAGGTAGGCAACCGGGTGCTGGTATCGTGCACTGCGCCTATCTGGCCCGAAGGCCCGCGGGGCGCGTACGACCCAGATCCGGAAGCGCAGGCCAATCGTTGCTGGGAGGTGGTGAATCAGGCCTTGAAGGCGGGAGGCGCCGGCCCCGAGCACGTCGTTCGCAGTCACATCTGGCTGAAAGATGGCGCCGATGGCCCGCCGACTGCTCGCGCCCACGCTGCTGTGTTTGGGTCCGTACTACCTGCGACCACACAGTTGGTACTACAAGGCTATTTGAATCCCCACTGGCGGGTGGAGGTAGAAGCCGAGGCGGACCTGACGCCCGGGAGGCAGAACATCCTGCACTATGTCACCCTCGCTTCTTCGGCACAGCTGGGCTGGAGCAGGGCAGTGCGGGTAGGGAACCGGGTGCTGGTATCCTGCACTGCCCCACGATGGGACGATGGGCATACGGAGCCCGATACCAAGGTCCAGGCCCATCGTTGCTGGGAGATCATCTGCGGGGCACTCAAGGAAGCGGGTGCAGGCCCAGAGCATGTCGTCCGGACCCGTATCTACATACGGCACGCCAAGGACGGGCAAGCCATCGCCGACTTCAGCCAAGAGGCGTTTGCAAGCATCGATCCGGCTCCGGCGCTCACGCTCATGACCATTCACGGCTATTTGAACCCAGCCTGGCGTGTCGAAATGGAGTGCGAGGCGGTCATCTGAGGTTCCACATCGCTATGTTGAAGAGGGCTGGGAGGCCGCCATGCGCATGGTCCGAGTGCCGAATACCGAACTCAATGTCTCGGAGATCACTTTTGGCACAGGGATTTTCGCCAAGCTCATGGTTTTTGGTGAGACGAAAGACCAAACCGAGACGGTAGAGCGAGCGATCGAACTTGGCATTAACCACTTCGACACGTCACCAGCCTATGGTGCAGGCGCGTCCGAGGTGAACCTGGGCCGGGCGCTGCGGGGGCGCCGCGACATGGTCGTGACCACGAAGACTCCCGTGACTCCGGAGGCGGTGCTGACCAAAACGGTGGCCCAATGGTTCCGCCGCAGCGTGGAGGCCAGCCTGCTCCGTCTGCAGCGTGACGTGATTGACATCCTGCTGCTACACAGCGTGCTTCAGTTCACCCGCGCATTTGAGCGCCCTTCCATGGCACACATCTCTATGAATGACTACTGGGGGGACGGCGGGGTGCTGGAGGCAGCAGACAAATTACGTCAGGAAGGCAAGGTCCGCTATTTCGGCGTGGCGGCCCACGAAAACGACCCTCGCATCACAAAAGCGGTTGCTGCTTCGGGCACCATTACGGTCATGAACCAGCAGTTCAACCTCGTCAACCCCAGCGCCGGCTTCCCGGTGGCGGGTACAGGCCCCTCACAACACTACAGCGCGGACATCTCCGGGCGGGGTGAGTATGACCAAGCCTCGCGTTACATCGACTTCGACAATGTCATCCCCTTTGCGGGGAGCCTGGGGATTGGGACGCTGGTGACATCACCGCTGGGTGCGGGTGTCCTGGCCGACAAGCTTCACGAGGACCCTGAGCCGGCGTATTCCAACCCCACACAAACCGCTCGTTGGCGCATAGCACATCGGTTCCACCCGATCGCGCAACGCCACGGGATGCCGCTCGCCGAACTGGCCTATCGGTTCGTGCTTTCGACTCCTCACGTCGTGTCCGCGATCGGCGGCTTCTCGAACAAGAGCCAGGTGGAGGAACTGGCCGGCTATGCCGCGCATGGTCCCTTGTCCCCCGAAGTGATTCACGACCTGTGCCGGGTGTGGACTGATGGCCACCAAGATTGACCAGTGCCGGTCTCTGCATAACCTTTGGATACCTGTAAGTCTTCGTGCTCGTGCGCCCGTCTGCGGCTTGACTAAACTGCCGTAGCCAGCGGCTGACCGGGCCTCACCTGAAGGGCATCCTTGCTCGCCGCAATCCAATCCACATCCCGCGGCAGCATGAGCGTTGCCGAGTGCACCGCCTGCACTTCCGGGTTGTCCACCCCGGTCGGCACGGTACCGGTGTCGCGCAGTGCCTTGGCCGCGTGGAGCACCAGCCGGCGCATCTGAATGATGGCGGCGTCCGTCGTGCCCAGGTGCTCCTTCGTCCGGTTGTTGATGGCCCCCATGCTCTCGGTCATGGCAATGTCCTGCGGCTTGACCGGGGGGATGCCGGAGAACAACTCGCCGCTGCGCTCCGCCGCGAAGTCCCGCAGGTAATTGTTCTCCGCCGTCGTCGCATACCGCCATTTGCCAAGGGCCTGCGTCGTCGATGGGAGGTACTCGCAGTAACCAGAGGTACCCGGACGCCGCCGTTCGTCGTCGGTGACCGGCCGGGTCGGGCTATAGGTGCCGTTCCAGAACATCGTGTGCTCATCGTCCATGGGCACGGCCACCCGATAGCTCACGCTGCTTCCCGTGGCAGGGAGCAGCACGAAGCACGGCATGATGAACTGGTACACCCGCC
>ORMF010671089.1_pt1 | contig 10511 bp, 6 predicted proteins | sample 1779871 | NCBI WGS metagenome assembly ORMF01 (sample SAMEA104232316, study PRJEB22302) | groundwater metagenome | biome: forest; feature: aquifer; material: groundwater | place: USA | collected 2011-08-07 | depth 5.4 m
AGGAGAACTCCCTGCTCTTGTGATGATCGATGCGATTGCGCGTATGATTCCAGGGGTCCTTGGAAAAGAAGAATCCCTTGCTGAAGAATCTCATACAGAAGAAGGGGTGCTCGAATATCCACAATACACAAAACCCGAAATCTATCGTCATTGGAGCGTTCCCCCTATTCTTCTTTCGGGTGATCATAAAAAAATAAAAGGGTGGAGGAAAGAACAACAAGGAAAAAAAATCTCTAATTTCCAATATCCAATTTCTAATGATTGAGCCTTACGACGATATCCGAAATAAACATCCCCCTTCCTTTATTAGAAATTAGGAATTGGAAATTGTTCCCAAAAAAACACTGGCGTCATGATGATGCCAGTGATTTTTTTATTCTGTTTTTGGAGTTTCTTCTACCAGTGTTTCCGCAGGAGCTGATGCCTCGGAGACTTGCGCTTCCTTAGCAGCTTCTGCTGCGGCCTTGGCTTCCTCTTTTGCCTTGGCTTCTTTCTCTGCATCTGCTTGTGCGGCGGCGGCAGTTTTTGCTTTTGCCTGAACTTCGGCTTGTGTACGCGCCTCATCTTTTTCCTTCATAGCCTTCACGCGAGTTCCGGAAATATGTGTGACGTTGTGCTTTTTCCCTTCCACAATTTTTTCATCCACAAACAGGTTCCACACAGTATCTGAAGCTTCTGCTCCTTGACTCAACCAATACTTCACACGCTCCACATTGAGGACCAACTCACGTGGTTCTTTGCGAGCATTATAGTGTCCGAGGATTTCGGTCACTTTCCCCCAAGGATCCCAATGCTTTGGCACGACAATGACACGGTAGCTTGGAGCACTTTTTTTACCAACTCGTTGTAATCGTATCGATAACATAGTTTACACGTAAATCATTAGTTGAGCGTGATTTAACGGTGTCGGCAGTATAAAGCCGTCACGCGGGCTTTGTCAACGCTAGATGACCTGATGTAAATACTGTCCTGTCAGACTTCTCTTTTCTTTCAAAAGATCCTTTGGAGTTCCTTCTGCAACAATCTCACCGCCTTTTATTCCCCCTTCAGGCCCCATATCAATCACCCAATCCGCTCCTTTGATCACATCAAGATTATGTTCGATAATCACCACCGTGTTCCCCTTATCAACCAAACGATTCAACACCAACAAAAGGCGCTTAATATCCTCAAAATGCAATCCTGTGGTCGGCTCATCCAAAATATACAAAGTTTTTCCTGTGGCACGACGAGCGAGTTCGGTTGATAATTTCACGCGCTGCGCTTCTCCTCCTGAAAGCGTCGTTGCTGATTGTCCCAAACGAATATACCCTAACCCCACCTCATGCAAGACATTTAATTTTTCAAAAATCGCCGGCTGGTCTGCAAAAAATCGACGTGCCTCCTCCACGGTCATATTAAGGACATCTGCAATGCTCTTATCCCGATAATGAATATCAATCACTTCCTGGCGATACCGGGTCCCATGACACTCGGAACACTCCACATAGACATCTGGCAAAAACTGCATTTCGATCCGACGCATTCCCTCCCCGCTGCAAACTTCACAACGCCCGCCATTCTTCACATTGAAGCTGAACTTTCCGGCATCATAATTATGAAGCTTTGCTTCCTGACTTTCCGCGTACAAATCACGAATGGCTGTAAAAACACCCGTATAGGTTGCAGGGTTGCTCCGTGGAGTACGCCCAATAGGTGACTGATCTACCGCAACCACTTTATCAATATATTCAATACCTCTGATCGCCTTATGTGTACCTGGATATGCCTTAGCTCGATAAAAATGACGGGAAAGAGTCTTCCCTAAAATATCTAAAATAAGTGTGGACTTTCCAGAGCCGGAAACTCCGGTCACACAAGTAAGCGTTCCCAGTGGAATATCCACGGTGATGTTTTTTAAATTAAATTCATTTGCCTCCTCAATCGTCAGTTTTTGCAAACTTCCCTTGCGATACCGCGAGGGAACGGCAATCTGTTTTTTTCCGGATAAATATTGACCCGTAAGCGAATCTTTATTTTTGATGATTTGCGCGAGTGTCCCTTCTGCCACAATCTCTCCTCCATATTCCCCTGCTCCAGGACCTACATCAAAAATATAATCTGCCGCACGAATCATCGCTGCATCATGCTCTACCACAATCACTGAATTGCCCAATGCTTGCAAATGACGAATTGTTTCAATAAAACGATCATTATCACGAGGATGTAGCCCGATGGATGGTTCGTCCAAAATATAAAAAACTCCAGAAAGACCCGAACCTAATTGGGTTGCTAAACGCACACGTTGTGATTCTCCTCCAGACAAGCTCATAGCCGAACGATCTAAGGTGAGATACCCGAGCCCCACATCCATCAGATGTTGTAAGCGTGCCAAAATTTCTTTAGCCACACGCTCTACAACCAGCACCTCATCTTTGCGCAATCCTTCCTTCCAAGAAATCTGTCTTTTCTTTCCTTTTCCTTCCGGAAGAAGTTCCTCAAAAAAAGCATGAACATCCTCAACAGGCATGTTCACAATGTCTGCAATATTTTTTTCAAGAACCTTAATCGCCAAAACTTCTGGTTTTAAACGCTTTCCTCCACAAGCAGGACAAAGCATTTTACGCATATAGCCTTCTAATTCATGCCGTACATATTCGGAATCTGTCTCACGATATTTCTGCTCAAGTTGTGACAAAATTCCTGAAAAAGTCACTGATGTTTCTAGATGTGTATATATCTCTTCTCCTGTTCCATATAAAATGATATCCAATATTTTTTGAGAAAGTTTTTCTAGTGGGATGTGAATGGAAAACTTATACTTTTTCCCTACGACTTCAAGTAAAGATAAAAATCCATTTTGGTTTCCTGTGATGCGTGACCAGGGACGTACCGCGCCCTCGGCAAGTGTGAGACGTTTATTTGGAATAACGAGTTCGGGTTCTAATACTAATTTGATCCCAAGCCCCATACAGTCTAAACAAGCGCCAGCGGGAGCATTAAAAGAAAATAATCGTGGTTCTGGTTTTGGTAAAAAAAGATTACAAGTGGCACACCGATAGCTTTGGGAAAATAATGTGTCGTCTCCTGTCTCATCATTCACGGCATATAAAAATCCATTACCATAATCAAGCGCTTTGCGTACAAACTCTTTGATATGAACGCTTTGATATGTGACATCGGGTTCTAGACGCGCAATGAGCACCTCAATATTGTGTGGCTTCTTTTTATCTTTACGCATCGCAAGCGCTTCTTCCAAATCCATAAGAAGCCCGTCAAAACGCGTTTGAGAAAATCCCGCATTAAGCGCTGCTAAAAATACATGACGATGTTCTCCTTTTTGTTGTTGTACGACAGGGGCAAAAAGAAGCAAAGGTTCTTTTGATTTGAGAAGTCCCTCTACCGACGCTGTGATGTGTTCAAGGGTTTGTTCTTGAACAAGCTGACCGCAACAAGGGCAATGTGATCTTCCCGCACGAGCAAAAAGGACACGCAAAAGATCATAAGTTTCAGTCACCGTCCCCACGGTAGAGCGAGGATTGTGTGAAGAAGATTTCTGATCAATCGCCACGGTAGGGCACAGACCCAAAATTTCATCAACGTCCGGTTTATCCTGAAGCTCCAAAAACTGACGGGCATAACTTGATAATGATTCCATGTAACGCCGTTGCCCTTCGGCATAAATCGTATCAAACGCGAGAGAAGATTTCCCTGAACCCGAAAGACCAGTGATCACCACGACTTTGTTTTTGGGAATATCAACATTAATGTTTTTGAGATTGTGTTCACGCGCCCCGCGGATGCGAAGAATGTCAAACTTTTGATCCATAGGATGGACGAAAAGATTAAGTATCCCCCTTCACTCCCACTATTGGCAGTGGCTTCGGAGGAATTGCTCTATTCATAAAGTGAATGGAGCAAAAAGTGTCGGAAGTCTACCATCTTTTCTCTCTACCGACAAGACAGCTGGGTCACCAAAAACAAAAAACCCTCCATTTCCGGAAGGTTTTGTCTCAATTCTATTTATTGGAGATAACACCCTTCAGGCAAAAGACCTTCGGACCAATCAATATCCTCTCCGTATTTATCACGTAGCTGCCCAGCTAGTAAATCCGCTGCTTCACTCATAAAACTGCTATTCACACAATCGACATAAAAAGCCGCGTCTGTCCAATGTTCTGTTGGAGCACTGACCACGCATGTTTCTCCCTCCGGGGCTAAACCACAAAGATCAGCCTCACAAATGTCTTCAAAATAAAGATTTCCATTCCCCGGAAACATCGTAAGTATGTCATCAAGACAAGCTCCTTCTCGATTATTATCAGCAATGACATCATCATAGTCTCGACAACTCGTCATCCCTGTACAATCCATTTCAACATAAGCGCACGATCCTATGTAAACATCTTGTGCACTTTCCGCAGCCAACCCATACATCGCTAACCCCTGCGGAGAAGTGGGAACCACACCCCCAACAAAACCAAGACCCACCATAATCGCCACTGTGCCAGGCTGGACAATCAAATCAGGCTCATGAGTGTAATAACATCCTGTCATCTTCATTGGTTCTCCATCACTGCCATATTCATCCTCGGTATCAAGGAGCATGCAATTACTCAAGCTCGGCTCTAAACCAAATTCATTATCTGGTTCTACCTCGACGCAAGACACACATAATCCTTTCCCCTCCAGTGTCGTCGCGCATTGATTCCCATCTTCAGCACATGTTGTAAACCGACAAGTTGTTCCCTCTAATACGTCCTGACCGCCCGGATCCAAAAGAACAGGAGTAACCGAACCACATTTATTATTTCCATAAGCCTCTGACTGTTCTTTCAGATCTTGATGTCCCTCATCAATCGTAAACCCTTGTTCTATCAAATCCTCACAAGAAGAATCTGAACCAAGCAGAACCGGGCGCATCATGGGAATTTGCGGCATTTGCAGTTTTATCAAATAGGGATTGATGAGCTGCAACAAAGCCACGGCACAAAAAAGTAAAACTAACCCAAACACAACACGTTTCATACCATCAGTCGCTTTTTTAGCAGCTGCAGAAAACCCTGCAGAAAAAATGTACATGAACCCATAGACCATGATCATCACGATCGCGACCACCACCATGGTCGTCAAAAGCCAGGTGTACATCGAGGAAATATAGTCCCCGAGATCTCCCACCTCCACAAGTCCTCCCACGGAAACTTGCAATGTGTACTTATTGTCTGCCGCATTGGGATAACAAAAATAACTTCCGGGCATGCATTGCGGCGGTTGATAATCCATGTCCAAATCTCCCCCGATTTGCTCACACGTGTCGAGGAGTGGTGGAGTGACTTCAGACTTAAAGCACCAAGGATCTTGATCTGGCCACTGGGAAGCAGATGAGGCGCAAACGATCATGGCTGCATTCTCGCTCAAACATTTGTCCTGACACTGGCTTGGTGTCATGTCTCCTTTGCTCACTGCACCTTTCTCATCATATCCGCAAAAACACGTACAGGTATCCTCGGTGGCAAAAGCCGAAGGAATCACGAGTATCCAAAAACTCATGACAATCAGGCTCCCCAAAAAAAGAATCTTTACGCGTGGCATATCAATCCTGTGATAATTGATTATGGATGAGAAGTTCTAAAATATCCTTTGGGATAGATCCAGCAATACGGTTCCCATTGATAAAAAATGTTGGTGTCCCGCGCACTCCTGCGGCCACGCCTGCTTGATAATCTTCCAACACTTCCTGCGCATAAGTTCCTTCTTCTAAACAAGAAACAAACGTGTTTTGATCTAATCCAACTTCTAGAGCCAAAGACACGAGCCGATCTTCACTCATGTCATTTTGATTTTGAAAAAGCTTGTCATGATATTCCCAAAACTTTCCTTGTGCGTGCGCACAGGCAGCAGCTTCGGATTGAGTTTGTGCGAGCGGATGGATATCAGCAACAGGAAAATCACGAAACTGATAAAACACTTGGTCCCCATATTTTTGCAAAAGGGAATGCATGATATAACTCGAATCGCGACAATAGGTACAAGAAAAATCTCCGAACTCTACAATGGTAATTGCAGCACCTTGTGTTCCCAAAAATGGATCATCTTGCGAGACCACTTGAAAAATCCCTTGGGGCAAATCCACATTGGCTAATGTGGAACTTGCTGTTTGATCACGAGAAAATGCTGCTTGAAGTGCCTCCATGTCTCCTGAGCGTATCAAGGTGATGAAATGCACCACGCGATAGGCAAAGCCACCAATCACCAAAAGAAAAAAAACCGTCACAATCATCGCAACCCAATTGCGCTTACGATGAAATTGTTTATCAATGGTTCCTCCTGGTTCCATAAAAATATCTTCACAGAAAGTATAGCATACTTCCAGAGTGAATCCCTTAAAAAAACCAAGAAAACAAACAAAAAATGGGCGAATTCCTTTGACAGAAAGGGGATAATCTGGTACGCTTTCATCGCTTTGTACGTTTTACCGATTCTTCTTTTCTTCTCTTATGTCTTCTCAAATCCTTTCTTACGTTCAACTCGTTCTCGCTATCCTTCTTGTGGGATGCATTCTCATTCAAGCTCGTGGAGCTGGCCTTGGGGCCATCTTCGGCGGAGAGGGAAATGTCTACCGCACCAAACGCGGAATGGAAAAGCGCATTTTCCAAGCAACTATTGTGATCGCTATTTTGTTCTTCTGCGTTGCTCTCGCCAACTCTATCTTCTCATGATCTTGTGTCCGTCCTCTCACCTCACATAGGTGATGATGCTTCTGCTCCTGCATCGGAAAAAAACTCGTTAGATCTTGCAACCCGTCAGGTTCAGACCATCGCCAAACCCCGTCGCTTCCCTTCTTGGAAACAGTGGAAGCAGCTTTCCCGCGTTCTCAATCGTTTTGAACGTACATTAATTTTTTTTGCTCTCGGATTTTTGGTCTTAGGATTAGGTCTCATTGGCGGATGGTATTTTTTCACTCATCGTATTGATATTCCTGCTATAGGCGGAGAATATACCGAGGGACTCATTGGGCAACCTCAATACATCAACCCTCTCTATGCCTCTGCTAAAGATGTGGATGCAGATATTGTTTCTCTTCTTTTCTCTGGTCTTATGAAATGGGATCCACAAGATGGCCTTGTGACAGATTTGGCTTCAGACATTGTTATTTCAGAGGATGGAAAAACATATACCGTCACCCTGCGAGAAAATGCAACCTTTCACAATGGTGATCCTGTAGAGACGCGTGATGTCTTGTTTACTATCAATGCTATCCAAGATACTTCTTACCACAGCCCTTTGGCTGTCAGTTTTTCTGGTGTCACTGTTGCGCAAACAGATGAACACACTATCGCGTTTACTTTAAGCGAACCATTTGCCCCTTTTCTTTCTGCTCTGACTGTCGGGATCCTTCCCGCCAATGTCTGGGGTTCGATCCCTGCCGCTCATGTACAACTCGCTTCTTATAATCTTGAAGCAATTGGCAGTGGCCCTTATCGCTTCTTGGAATTTTCTAAAGATAAAACCGGCAATCTCCGCTCCTATACCTTGGAGCGCTATGAGAATTATTATGGGGAGTCTGTCTTTATTGAAAAAATAACATTTAAGTTTTACTCAGACACCACTTCTGCCCTTCAGGCTTTTGAAAATCATCAAGTGGAAGGATTGGGATATATCCCTTTTCGTCAACAAGAAGAATTGGAAAAACGCCGTGGACTTATTTTGTACTATCCAACCATTCGTCGCGAAATCGCTCTGTTTTTCAATCAAGATGCCCAAGCTGCTTTGAAATCTGATGATCTACGTCTTGCTCTTATACAAGCGACAGATAAGCAAATTATTTTAAACGATGCTGCGCGTGGAAAAGGTAAGGTGATTCATACTCCCATTCTCTCCGACATGTTGGGATTTAACGAAAGTGTTACAGATACTTTTGATGTGATGGCGGCCAATACCCTTCTTAATGACACCTTTGATTGGTCAGAAGATCAAACCTATCGCCTAGATCCCAATATTACGTTAGAGGAAGAAACGACCGAGGAGGAAGAGATTGTTGTCGAAGAAACCGCAGAAGTCGTGGAAGAAGAACCTGCCGGGCTTCCTGCAAATACGCTGCGATTCACCTTGACCACCATTGATAGCGGGGAGTATATCCGTGCTGCTGAACTTTTGGCAGAACAGTGGAAAGCAATCGGCGTGACCTTAGATATCAAAACCGTGGCTGCGGAAGATTTTTACTCCCAAGTTTTCGAACCAAAAAATTATCAGATTCTTTTGACCGGCGTTTTACTTGGCGTTGACTCTGATCCTTATCCTTTCTGGCATTCTTCTCAAATTCGCAGTGGTGGGCTAAACCTCGCTGGATACACAAACATGGATGTGGATACGCTTTTGGAAGAAGCGCGTGTGACAACAGACGACGGGGTGCGTAGTGAAAAATATCGCGAGTTCCAAGACCAAATCCATAAAGATATGCCGGCAATCTTCCTGTATCAATCTTCTTATGGCTATGCCTTGCCTGATAAAATTCAAGGCGTTTCTATTCCCTCGATTATCTTCCCTTCTGATCGTTTTGCTGATATTGAAAATTGGTATATCAAAACCAAAAAAGCTTTGCGGTAACATAATCTGTTAAAACTTTTTCCAAAACAAAACGGGCGGATGTGGTGAAATGGCATACACGCTAGCTTCAGGAGCTAGTGCCCGCAAGGGCGTGTGGGTTCAAGTCCCACCATCCGCACCATCCCCCGTCGCTCCAACAAAGTTGGAGCTATGGGGGATGTCCCACCGAAGTCCCGCCGATGGCGGGACGAAGGGGGACTCTGAAACCGTTTACTCCTTCGGAGCTTTCCGCCAGAGGCGGATCCGCCACAGTCTTATCTGGGCGGACGGGTGGCAGGCCAGCCTTCACCAAGGTTTCGGCTTGGCACAGCCACCTTTACTAAAAATCTGTCTCATAAACCTTCATGTCCTCTTTGTCCCAGCCCACGAATCTTTCGCAGGTTGACCAAAGATCACATGCTTCACAAGAGGATTCTTCCTCTTGTCTTGCCTCCCCTCCCCTTTGTGGACGGAAGGCGCATCTTATTTATTCATTATTCACGTGATCCTGTTTGTTTTGGTATGACCAACATGCAAAAGCCGCAAGCGCGACGTCCGTTTCCACGACGTCGTCTGCGCAAACCGTTCCCTCCGGGGCAACGCCCACTTCGCGGTGGAGCGCCTCGCCCACAGACGGAACAAAAACAAGGCCCCTCCCCCCTGGCCTCTTCCCCACACCTGCGCGTTATGGTGCTTGGAGGATGTGAAGAAGTGGGACGCAACTGCACCTTGCTTGAGTACGGTAATGACATCATCTTCATTGATATGGGACTTCAGTTCCCTGAAGAAGATATGCCAGGGGTGGACTACATCATCCCCAATACGACCTATGTCAAAGGCAAGGAAAAAAATATCCGCGGCGTAATTATCACCCACGGACATTATGACCATATCGGCGGCATCCCCCATGTCGTCCCCAATATTGGTAATCCTCCTGTGTATGCGCTTCCTGTTGCTGCGGGAATCATCAAAAAGCGTCAGCAGGATTTCCATACACGCCCTATCAATCTTAAATCTGCAAAAATAACCGATACTCTTCGGTTGGGCGTATTTCAAGTTTCATTTCTACACATCAACCACAATATCCCCGATTCTGTTGCTGTTGTCGTAGAAACTCCCGTAGGCGTTATTGTGCATACAGGGGATTGGAAATTTGATTTTCATCCCGCAGGCGATCAAATGCCTGACTTCCATCGCATTGCCGAGATTGGACAAAAAGGTGTCTTGGCTTTGCTTGGAGACTCAACGAATGCTAATAAACCTGGCCATCAAATTTCGGAAAAGGTCATTGGCGAGGAGCTCGAAGGTATTATTGAAAAAGCTCCTGGCCGTGTCATTATCGGCACCTTTGCCTCTCTTCTTTCGCGTGTCAAACAAGTGATTGAAATCTCCGAAAAGCTCGGACGCAAAATTGCCCTCAATGGCTATTCCATGAAAACCAATGTGGAAATAGCCAAAGAGCTTGGCTATATAAAATGTCATCAAACGACCTTTATTACCCCCGAGCAGGTGGATCATTATCCTCCGGAAAAAATTGTAATTTGTTGCACCGGCGCCCAAGGAGAACGCAATGCTGCCCTTAATCGCATTGCCAACAATGAGCATCAAAGCTTGCGTATTCAACCTGATGATACGGTTGTATTTTCAAGCTCTATTGTTCCGGGAAATGAACAAGCTGTGCAACGTCTCCAAGACACGCTTTGTCGCAAAGGGGCACGTATTCTCAATTATGAAATGATGGACGTGCACGCCGGAGGTCATGCCAAAAAAGAAGACATCAAACTCCTTTTGGCCCTGTTGCGTCCCAAGTACTACGTTCCTATCGAAGGCAATCATTTTCTTTTGCGAGAAAATGCCCAAGTGGCTTATGAGATGGGTTGGAATAAAGAACATGTGTTTGTACCTGATAATGGTCAGGTCATGCTCTTTACCAAAGAACATGCGGA